>SKFA01001154.1_pt1 | contig 15966 bp, 10 predicted proteins | sample 4820291 | NCBI WGS metagenome assembly SKFA01 (sample SAMN11008795, study PRJNA524170) | human gut metagenome | isolation source: fecal sample from pouch patient p30 | place: Israel: Tel-Aviv | reverse complement strand
AATCACATCCGTAATTTGCTTTGGGAAAAATAGCGTGATAAAAATTGAAAATATTGCATATAACAATCCCATAACAGTTTCTCCCATTTCTTATTATTCCATCATTCATTTTAATTATATCATTTATACCATGCTTCGTCCATTTTTATCTAAATACGCTCATATAAAAGAACTTTTTTGTGTATTTTGCACATTGGTATTGCTCTTAATTACCCTCATTTTTTCCTTAACAGAGTTCATAAAACACTATGGGAAATTATAATACAAGGGAAAGACTGAGGAAAAGCTCACCTGCGATAAACTTAGTGTTTTAAAGCATTAGAGATCTTGTAGGATTAAACAAAATGTCCAATACTTTGAAAAAAGTGTCAAAAAAACATAAAATAATAAAAAAGTTTTGAGCTAATTGACAATTGTTTAATTAATATATCTTGTGATAAAATATCCGCGAAGATAATGGAGTGCCATTATAAGGAGGTATTCAGAAATGAATAAAATAATAAACAAACAAGTTCTTGCTACGTTTGCATTAGTTACTATCATGGCAGGAGTGTTAATAGGTACTAATTGTATTTATGCAGCGCAGGACGGAAAAGAGACAACAACTATCCGGCTTATAAACCAGACTTATTTTAATGTTAAGAATATCAAGGTAACCTGGAACGATGGCAAAGAGCAGACTGTCAACACACTTGGCAGCCATGATTCAATTGATTTCTCATCAGATGCCGGAAGCGTATACAAAATGGATGTTACCGGAACAACCCAGTCCGGAGAGAAATTCACCGGACATTTTAAGGGACTGGTCGGCAAAGATACAAGAGTATTTATAGAGCTTGACGAGAATGCTGATGTTCAGGTTTTTATCCCACAGGGAGAAATTGATTAAACATTAATTATTGTTCTTCAAGATCCGCCAGAGTGTGCTTCGGCTTATGCCGAGCCGCCTGGCGGTTTTTTCTTTATTGTCATGTTCTTCGTGTAACACCTGAAGAATGATTTGATAATTTATCTCATCTAGAGTTCCATCAAATTTTACTGAATCATCAAAGACGCGTCCGTAGTCGGGCTCCTGTTTCAGGATGGCTTCTACAGTGTCACAGGAGATATACGGTGTCTTTGTTATTGTGACAAGCTCTTTAAGGACATGCTGCAGCTGGTCGAGATTGTTAGGCCAGTTGTACGAGAGCATTTTTTCCATTGCTTCAACATCAAAGCCTATTATCTGTTTCCCGAGGGAGACATTGAACCGGTGCAGATAGAGCGCGGTTATACCGGAGAAATCGTCAATGCGCTCTCGAAGCGGTGGGAGATTCAGGGTAAGGCAGGAAAGATGGTTCTCCATGAAGGTGCGTATTGTGGCAAATGCAGGCTGATTGTAGTTGTTGGTGGAAAGCGAGACTATGAGTCTCATTCTCGTGCAAAGCTTCGTCTGGTCTATATATTGAAACAAATCACCAATCTGTTCCAGACTAAGAGCATCGGCTTTTTCAAAAAATACTGTGCTGTCCACTTCGTTGAGAGGAGAATTCTCATTGTTTAGCAGGCTGTGCCACTTACGCTCTTTTATCAGAGAACAGTCGATACTGTAAAATGGAGCGTGCTTATAGTTGCTTTGCTTGTAAATAAGTGATGCAGCCTTGCCTTTGCCGGTTCCGTTTTCTCCGAGAATAAGCACAGGCAGATGGCTTTTAGCGTATTCTTCTACTATCTGCGCTATTTTGCCTGCTTTACCGGTTCCGTTGTAAGCGTCAGCAAAGTCGTTGGAGGAGGTGTTGTCAATATTGTAAATCTGAAATCCAGGGTCGTCCTCGGCGGTTAATGCAGGACTCTTACATATAGTAATTGCAGTGTACTTCTGGTCCTCGTAAATCAGGTGGCGGTTGTACAGAGTATAGACGTTATCGCGTATCTGATGCGAAACGGTCTGGTTCGGAACTTTCAAAAATGACTTAATGTATGTCTGTACAAAATTCATCAACGATGTATTCATTTCATCTATTGCGATGCTTGAAAACCACAGAGTACCTGCAGGCGAGTAAATTAAGAATTCGCGGTCATCCTCGGTCAGAAGCGACTGGAACAGATCCTTCTGCTTGTGGACATAATTGGAAGAGTGCACAAGCTTTACAGCCTCGGCAACGGCGTTTTCTATGCTTTCCCTGCCAGAGGTTACAAGATTATAATTTAATCCGATATCCTTTGCGGCTCTGGCACCGGTCACGTCACATAGGACAAGTGTGCAGCCGTTTTCTTTTGCTTTTTTAAGGTGATTGACTGCATCTGCCGAGTCCTTGAAAGTGATTATGTCAATATCATATTGAAGCAGGTCGCACAGCAGATGTGCATTTGCAGTGATTCCGGGAAAACCGGCAATTACAAATTTTCCGTTGTAGCTCTCGGCAAGCTTGATGCTCAGAAGTATATCGTAAACAGAGATGGATATATCTATGACGGGAAGCTCAACAGCAGATTGTATAAGCTCTGCAGTGCCACCTCGCGAAATGATAACATCGTAATTTTTATGTGCAAGCTGCATTGCTATATCACGGCCGGTGAACAGATCGCCGGTATGGACCGTAAGAGCAATGTCATCGCGCGACTGTGCTATATCGGTAAGTATGTCAGCCATGCCCTCGTAAGGGGCGACTGCAAGAATCTTGGTTTTCTGCATATATTTCTCCTTATGGGATTTGTAAATGTTAAGTGGTTATTTTAATGTTTAAAAATGAAACGTAAAGATAGCGATAGTGATGCTTTGTTACTATTCAACCATATTGTATTACAGAATGTTTCAAAATGCAACAAATAAATGCGGCTTATGTTTCGAAATAGAACAAAAATAACAAAACAACGCGTTGAACGTGGCTCAAAAAACAGATATTATATGATTAGTTCAAAGAGATGTTCAAAAATAAAACACAAGAATAACAATATAACAAAGGAGAGGTAATATATGAGTTATCAGATTAAAATTCCGTCATGTATCTTTGGCGGAGCAGGAAGCATTGAGAATGTGAAAGCGGTAATAGAAAAAGAGAATGCAAAAAAAGTAATAATTTTTACTGATAAAGGCATTCGCTCAACAGGACTTTTAGATCTGCTGACAGACATTCTTGAGGAAAACAAGACAGAGTATCAGGTATTTGATGATCTTGCTTGTGAACCATCATATCAGGATGTTGAAAAGGTTATGAAGGAAGTGGAGAGCGCATCAGGAGATCTTATCATAGCAATCGGTGGGGGAAGCGTTATGGATGCAGCAAAGCTTTGCTGCGTATTAAAAGATGCAGACTATACTATAAAAGATTTGCTCAATGATCCGATGCTTGCAAAGAAACAGATTAAGACGGTTATGATTCCGACAACATGCGGAACAGGATCTGAGGCAACCTGCAATGCAATCGTTGCGGTTCCGGAGGAACAGTCAAAGAAAGGAATTGTAAATGACAGTATGATTCCGGACTATGTGGTATTGGATTCGAATATGATCAGAAAGCTTCCAAAATCAATTGTGGCAGCAACAGGTGTAGATGCATTGGCCCATGTGGTTGAGTGCTTCACCTCAAAGAAAGCAACACCGTTTTCCGATACCTATGCAGCAGCCGGAGCCAAGCTTATTTTCCACAATATCAGGGAAGCTTATAACAATCCGGACAATATGGAAGCAAAAAGCAATATGATGACCGGAGCCTTCTATGGCGGAGTCGCAATTACAGGAAGCGGAACAACAGCAGTTCATGCGCTTTCATATCCACTGGGAGGCAAATATCACATTGCTCACGGTGTATCAAATGCCATACTTTTTGCACATGTTATGGAATTTAACAAGGACGCATGCAGCAAGAGACTTGCAATACTTTGCGATGCTGTTTACCCTGAGCTTGCAGGAAAATCTGAGGATGAGAAAGCACAGTACATGATCGATCAGATTGCTGACATTGTAAAGGTTACAAACATTCCAACAGATTTAAAGGAATTCGGTGTTAAGCCGGAGGACCTGGATTTCCTTGTTGATGCCGGAAGCAAACAGCAGAGACTTCTTGTAAACAATATGAAAGAATTAAGTCTTGACGATATCAGAAACATATATCTTAAGGTGTTAAAATAAAGGAGGACCTATGAAAAAGCCAATTATCGGAATTACAATGGGAGATCCTGCAGGAAACGGTTCTGAGATTTCAGTAAAAGCGTTATCAAGATCGGAAATATATGAGCAGTGTCGTCCGGTGATTATCGGTGATGCTGCATGCATGGAAGAGGCAGTAAAAATCGCAGGAAAAGAAGGACAAATAAAGATTCATGCGATTAACGATATTAAAGCTGCAAAGTTTGAGTACGGAACGATTGATGTGTACGACATGAATCTTGTGAACATGGACAGACACATATTCGGAAAAGTATCAAAGATGTGTGGAGAGGCTGCTTTTCAGTATGTCGTAAAGGTAATAGAGCTTGCGCAGAGCGGCGAGATTGACGCAACTGTCACAAATGCCTTAAATAAAGAGGCAATAAATATGGCAGGACATCATTATTCGGGACATACAGAGATTTATGCAGAGTATACCCATACAGACAAGTACACAATGATGCTTGCGCACGAGGATTTGAGGGTTGTACACGTATCGACGCATGTTTCTCTCAGGCAGGCATGTGACAAGGTAAAGAAGGACAGAGTCCTTGAAGTTATAAGAATTGCAAATGATGCCTGCAAGGCGATAGGCATTGAGAATCCAAAGATTGGTGTGGCAGGTCTTAACCCACACTGCGGAGAAAACGGACTGTTTGGAACAGAGGAAATTGAGGAAATCCAGCCGGCAATAGATGAGGCAATGGCAGAAGGAATCAATATTCCTGAGAAAAAACCGACACCGCCTGACAGCATATTCTCTAAGGCAATCGGAGGCTGGTATGATATAGTTGTAGCAATGTACCATGATCAGGGACATATTCCTCTGAAGGTTAAAGGTTTTGTATACAACAAAGAATTAAAGAAATGGGATGCGGTAGCAGGTGTAAATGTAACACTCGGAATTCCTGTAATAAGGGTATCGGTAGACCATGGTACAGGCTTTGACCTTGCAGGAAAAGGCGAATCGAATGAGTTAAGCCTTGTAAATTCAATTGACTATGCGACAAAGCTTGCAGTAAACAAAAAATAGCGGGAGGAAATGCGATGGTAAAGCTGTTGATCATAGCAGATGACTTTACCGGTGCATTGGATACCGGAATCCAGTTTGTGAATAAGGGAATTGCCACCCAGGTATTTACAAAAATGCCGGAAGCTATCGGGGATATAGATGAGACAACAGAGGTTCTGGTTATAGATTCTGAGACCAGACCAATGCCTGCAGCTAAGGCATATGATGCTGTGAAAAATATTACAGGATGGGCAAAAGCAATTAAGATTCCTATTATTTTCAAAAAGACGGACTCTGCGCTCCGCGGGAATATCGGAAGTGAGTTTCAGGCAGTTTTGGACGGAAGCAGACACGACAAAGTTTATTTTCTGCCGGGGTATCCGAAGATAGACCGCTGTACGGTAAACGGAACTCACTACATACAGGGACAGCTTCTTGAAAAAAGTGTATTCGGGCAGGATCCGTTTGAACCGGTAAAGATGTCGTACATACCTGATATTATCGCACAGCAGACATCTTTGAAATGTGCCTGTGTTAAGCGGAATGAAGCTTTGAATGATATAAAAAGCGATGAACGTATCGTAATCTGCGATGTGGAAAAACACAAAGACATAGAAGAAAGGCTTGATGAATTGCAGGAAAAAGATGAGCTTTGTATTATTGCCGGATGTGCCGCACTTGCGGAAGCGCTTGCCGACAAGCTCAGATTTGATGCAGTGAAGCCGCAAAGCTATAGGAAGAGTGAAAATTTTCTTGTGGAATGTGGCAGCTTGAATATGATTACGCAAAATCAGCTTGACTATGCCGAAAAACACGGATTTTCAAGAATCCATATGACCGTAGAACAAAAATTGCAGAAGGATTATTACAGCACGCAGGCGGGCTTGGAGTTTTTGCGCAAAATGCAGGAAGAATGTGAAAAAGACAGATGTCTCATCATTGATTCCATAGACCGGGAAGAAGACAAAAAGGGCTTTATGGAAGCAAATAAGCTGACTATGAATGATGTAAGAACCCTGATTCCAACGGCACATGGACACATAGCTGACCATCTGGCAGCAAATAGGCAGGATACGACAATACTTATGACAGGCGGCGATACTTTGATGGGGTATATGAAGCTGATAGGCTGTACCCAGATTACACCGGTATGTGAGATAGAACAGGGTGTGGTTGTTTCCAATCTGAAAAATCACGGATTTGTGCAGCAGATAATATCCAAATCAGGTGGGTTCGGAACCAAAGATGTACTGGTAAAGATTGCAGACAAAATATTAAATCAAAAATAAACAAAATTAAACAAGTTTAAAAGGAGAAGAAAAACATGAAACAGACAGAATTAAAAGGAATTATTACACCAATTTTAACACCAATGAACGCAGATGAGAGCATCAACACTGACGAGCTCAGAACACAGATTGACAGACTTATCGATGGCGGTGTGCACGGAATTTTCCCATTTGGAACAAACGGTGAAGGATATATCTTAAATGAAAAAGAAAAATGCGAAGTCCTTGAAGCTGCAATTGATCAGGTAAAAGGAAGAGTACCTGTATATGCTGGATCAGGTTGCATTTCAACACAGGATACTATCAGGATGAGCAAGGAGGCAGAAAAGCTCGGAGCTGACGTCCTTTCAATAATCACTCCAAGCTTTGCGGTTGCGTCACAGAAGGAGTTATACGATCACTATGTAGAGGTTGCCAAACATGTAGATACTCCAATTGTTCTTTACAATATTCCTGCCCGTACAGGAAACAAGCTGCTTCCTGAGACAGTAAAGAAGCTTGCAAAGGATGTTGACCTTATCATCGGTGCTAAGGATTCAAGCGGTGACTGGGATAACTTAAAGGCATATATCACAGAGACACGTGAACTTGACAAGAAGTTCTATGTATTATCAGGAAATGATTCACTCATTCTTCCTGCGTTAAAAGAAGGCGGAGTCGGAGGAATAGCAGGATGCTCAAATGTTTATCCACATGTTCTTTCATCCATCTACAACCTTTTCAAAGAGGGCAAGCTTGAGGAGGCAGAGGCAGCACAGGATTCTATTGCAAGCTTCAGAGCGGTATTCAAATACGGCAATCCTAACACAGTTGTTAAAAAAGCGGTTGCTATGCTCGGATATCCTGTTGGCGATTGCAGACGTCCATTCAACTATCTGTGCGATGAGGGTGTGGAAGCGCTTGCAAAGGTATTAAAAGAGAATGCTGACAAAGGAATGAACTAACTCTGGGGAGGATGAATTAATATGAAGTTTGTAATGACACAGGCTGTATGCCCTGAAGGAATGCAGCTTTTAGATGGAATAGCTGATGTATATGTAGCTGACAATCAGGATCCGAACAATTATCTTGACGAGATGAGGGATGCAGCTGCTCTTATTGTAAGAATTGCAAAATGTGATGCAAATGCTATAGAAAACAGCCCGAAGCTCAAGGTAATTGGACGTACAGGCGTAGGATATGATTCGGTTGATGTAAAAAAAGCAACAGAGCTTGGTATCCCGGTGGTCATCACACCGGGAGCCAACAACAGAAGTGTTGCTGAGCATGCGGTAGCAATGATTTTTGCATTGTCAAAGAATCTTATCGAGGCACAGAACGAGATGTGCAAAGGAAACTGGGAAATCCGTGGAGCAAAGAAGGCTTTCGAGCTTGAGGGAAAGACAGTCGGAATCCTTGGGCTTGGAGCAATCGGAAGAGAAACAGCCAAAATCTGCAAAGGCTGCGGAATGAGAATTGCAGCGTATGATCCTTTTATGACAAAAGAGCAGGTAGAAGGCTATGGTGCTAAATATTATGAAGATTATGTGGAGCTGTTAAAGGACAGCGATGTGGTATCAATCCATGTACCGCTCACAGATCAGACCAGGAACATGATCTCAAAGAAGGAGCTTTCTGTTATGAAGCCGACGGCACTTATAATAAACTGCAGCCGTGGAGGAATCATCAACGAAGCAGATCTCGTAGAAGCATTAAATAACGGAGTTATCGCCGGTGCGGGAACAGACGTATTCTGCAGCGAGCCACCAAAAACAGATGATCCGTTATTGAACTGCAGAAATCTTATCGTAAGTCCGCACTCAGCAGCCCAGACAAGAGAGGCGGTTATCAAGATGGCACAGATGTGTATCAAGGGCTGTCTGGCAGTCGTAGAGGGTAAAAAGTGGCCATATGTAGCCGACAAGTCAGTATATGAGCACGAGAAATGGAAGGGTGCTGACTGGGCAGAGATTTAAAATAAAAATATATCGGGGGATATAATATGGATTCTAGTATTATTTCAATTATAATTGTATTAATTACAATGGGCTTGTTTGTCTGGAATAGACTGCCGATAAGCGTGGTTGCTATCCTTGGGTCGGTAGCAATGGCAATGTTTATTCCAGAAATGGATTTATCCGCAGTATACAGCGGATTCAGCGCAACAGGCTGGCCGATGGTAGTCGGAATGTGTGTTGTAAGTGCCGCACTTTTTGAAACCGGAATAGCAAGAAAGATAGGAGAAAAAATCGGAAATTCTTTTCTTGCCAAGACGGAGAGGCGGTTTATAGTAACGGTAAGTGCTGTGTGTTCATTGATGTCAGCATTTATGAGTAACAACGGAACAGTTGCTATCTGGATGCCTATCATCGCAATCGTAGCAGCAAACTCATGTGGAAAAATCCGTTCAAAAATGGTTATTTTCCCAGCCGGAACAGCAGCCATTATCGGAGGTGCGTGTTCACTAATCGGCTCAACCTCACAGCTTGCAGCAAACTCGGTATTACAGGGATATGCCGGTTATGAGGAAGGTATGGGAATGTTTGACATGACAAAGATCATGTTTCCGGCAGCAGTTGTACAGATTATTTTCTGGGGAACAATCGGCTACAAGCTCCTCGACAAGGTATTAAAACCGGATAGTCCTGACTTCGACAAGGGAAATATGTATTCAGTTGCAGAGATACATAAGCTCGAGAAAGAACAGGAGTCAGCTGCTCCGGCATGGAAGGGCTATGTGGCACTCGGAACCATGATTTTATGCATAGTATTGTTTGTATTAAGTGGTTTCCAGCCTTTCAAGAGCTATTTTAACATTGGTACAATCGGTCTTATAGGTGCTGCAATGGTACTTGGAACAGGCTGTATCTCGATTAAAAAAGCATATTCGGATCTTCCTTGGGATGTTTTCGTATGTATCGGAACAATATCAGGAATCGGAACAGGACTTGATGTATCAGGTGGTGGAGCATTAATCGCAAACGCTGTACTCAACCTCTTCGGAGGAAAGAACGCATCGGTTGTGCTTCTTACAGTAGTTATCGCAGTGCTTACAAGTGTGCTCACGAATATCATGTCAAACAACGCAACAGCAGCAATGCTTACACCAATCTGTATAGCAATTGCATTATCGCTTGGAATCAGTCCTATTCCATGGGTAATCGTAATCGGTGCCTGCTCAAACCTTGCAATAGCAACATCTTTCGGAACAGCTGTAAATATGCAGATACTTCCGGCAGGATACAAGTTTTCGGATTTCGTAAAAATCGGTGGACCGTTACTTATTATACTTATTGCAGTTGTTTCTATATGCAGTGTGGCATTCCTGTTCTAAGAATTGAGTGTCCTGAAGCAGCAATTATATGCTAGAAAGACACTTTAATAAATCGGAATGAAAAGTTTGTGTACATAATAAAACAGATACTAACAATACAGGCAGAGTTATCATTTTATGATAGCTCTGTTTGTGGATATGAGCATTTTGTGTGTATAGACGATTTGCGGATATGGGCATTTGTGAAAAATAAAAAGCAGCAAGTGCAGATTGGAGAGATAATATGTCATTAAAAAGTGATTACAATGATTTTATAACATATAAAGACAGACTGCTGTGTGACAAAACTACAAAGTATTGGATTAATCAGGAAGAACGTTATATCGAACCGTTTCAGATATTTGGAAACTTATACTATGTCGGTGACACCTGGGTGTGCGTACATATAGTTGATACGGGAGCGGGACTTCTGATGCTGGATGCAGGCAATTGTGGCAATACAGCGTTGCTGATAGAGAGTATATGGGAAATGGGATTTCGTCCGGAAGATGTAAAATGGATAATATTGTCACACGGCCACGCTGACCATTTCGGAGCAGTTGGATTTTTCAGGAGAATGTACGGAACAAAAATATACATGGGAGAGCCTGATGTCAGAATGTTTGAGAATAATCCGGAACAATCCGTGATTCAGGCAACAGGGAATGTTATGGAATCCTTGTTTGAAGTAGATTATGAGATAAAAGATGGTGATGTGCTGACTGCTGAAGCTATTCTGGATCGTTTTGAGAATAAACTTGAAATCAAGGGTGCTGTCTATCGTCCGGGCATTTATCAGTTCGGAGGAACTTTGAATACAGTCCGCCAACTGGTGGAAAAGGCTGAAGGTCTTATGGGTGATGCCTTTACAGGACGTGCAGTGTTGCATCGCGAGCGTGAGAATTTGAAGAAAGAGGTTATTCAAGTAGATATAAAAGGTATCATGGCCGGTACTGCGCCCGATGTACCTTTACAGCGTAATGATGTGCTTTATATTCCCAGTATTCATGACTTGGAGGATGTGGGAACTATCATGGTGTATGGTGAGGTTGCCCGTCCGGGTGAGTTCGCTTTTGCCGACAATACGACTTTGGAGGATATTATAATCCAGGCTGGCGGGTTGAAAGAATCGGCTTCTACCGTCCGTGTGGATGTTTCCCGCCGTATCAAGGATAGCAAAGGTACGGAAGCGGTTTCCACCATAGGACAAATGTACTCGTTTTCTCTGAAAGACGGTTTTGTGATAGACGGAGAACCGGGTTTTGTGTTGCAACCGTACGATCAAGTATATGTGCGTAAGAGTCCTGCTTATCAGGAACAGGTGAATGTACAAGTGACCGGTGAGGTTTTATATGAAGGTGATTATGCGCTGACAGAGAAGAGTGAACGTCTTTCCGATTTGATCAAGAAGGCAGGTGGAGTGACTCCGTTTGCTTATATCAAAGGGGCCCGTTTAAGCCGTCGTATCAATGACGATGAACGCAAACGTATGGAAACGGTTCTGGATATGGCCAAGACAGGAAAGGACTCCATTGATGTCAACCGGCTGGACTTGGGAGATATCTATTATGTGGGTATCGATCTGGAAAGAGCGATGCTTAAACCCGGCTCCAGTGCGGATATCGTATTGCGTGAGGGGGATGTGATTGAAATTCCTGAATACAACAATACGGTACGTATCAGTGGGGCTGTGATGTATCCCAATACCGTTTCATTTGAAGATGGCAAGACGTTGAAATATTATATCGAGCAGGCCGGAGGTTACGGTTTCCGTGCGAAGAAGAGCAAGGCGTATATTGTATATATGAACGGTCAGGTGAAGAGAGCGAAGAAAGGTAGCCGTGAGCTGATCCAGCCGGGATGTGAGGTGATTGTTCCGGTGAAGGAAAAGAGCAACTGGTCTTTGCAGAACACCTTGTCCATAGCAACCACCAGTGCGTCATTGGCGACTATGATTGCATCTATTGCTAATATCTTAAAATAGAAACAGTATGGCGGAAGATAAGAATTATACGAATAATAAGGAAAGGCCACGGGAAGACGAGGAGTTGGAAATTGATTTGATGGAGTATGTCCGTAAGTTGTGGGCTGCCCGAAAGGTGCTGTTGAAGGCTGCCGGAATAGGTGCTATTGTAGGGGTGATTATTGCTCTGAGTATTCCCAAACAATATACGGTGGAAGTGACATTGTCTCCCGAATCCGGCAAAAGCGGCGGGGGGAGCCTGTCGGGAATGGCTGCCATGCTGGGGATCGGCGGCATGAGTCTGGGCAGTGAGGCGGATGCGTTGAACGTATCTCTTTTCCCGGATATAGTAGCGTCTACTCCTTTCATTCTGGAACTGTTTAATGCACATGTCACCACGTTGGACGGTGAGGTGGATACTACTTTTGTAGCTTATCTTGATGAGCAGAAAGCTCCGTGGTGGGGTGCTGTGATGGGATTGCCCGGGGCGGCTATAGGTGGGGTGAAATCTCTCTTCTCCGATAAGGAAGAGGAAGAAGGGAATAAGCTGGATCCTTTCCATCTGACAGAAGATCAGGCGAAGAAAGTGGAAGCCATGCGTAAGGCGATTACTGCTGATGTGGATAAGAAAACCGGCATCACCACAGTGACGGTGACTTTGCAGGACCCGATGGTTACGGCCGCCATTACAGATACGGTAGTGGTGAAACTTCAAGAGTATATCACAGCGTACAGGGTCTCTAAAGCCCAGCAGGATTGTGCTTATCTGGAACAATTGTATAAGGAACGCCAGCAGGAGTATTATGTAGCCCAGCAGAATTATGCCAATTACATGGATGCTAACAAGGGGGTTGTTCTTCAAAGTGCTTTGACGGAGAGAGAACGATTGCAGAATGATATGAATCTGGCATATCAGGTGTATAGCCAGGTGGCTACCCAATTGCAGGTGGCACGGGCTAAAGTACAGGAGGCCAAACCTGTATTTGCCGTTGTGGAACCTGCCAGTGTGCCGTTGCTGCCTTCGGGAACCAGCAAGAAGGTGATTCTTGTCGGATTTATTTTCCTGGCAGTGGCGGGCGCTTCTGCATGGATCTTGTTCGGACGTGAATTCTTTGAAAATCTGAAGGCAGGACTTAATGCTCCTCAGGAGGGGATGGAGAAGAAGTGATATAAAGATATTGACCTATAAAAACAGGGTGCATCTCCTATGAGAGATGCACCCTGTTTTTATAGGTCATCTTCGAAAATGTTGTCCTGAACGTTACGATAGTCCTGTGTGCAGTTTTCGGTTTTTTTAATTTCACTGGCAAAAACCAAACAAACGCAGAATCAAAACTGCCTTTAATATAAACTTTGATTAAAGTCGAAATCCGTTTGATAGTCTTTCAATCTCGGATGTTTCTTGTCCTTGTCGGACAAAATAACCTTGTCGGCCGGAAGTCGCCAGTCTATGCCTAGATCGGGGTCGTCCCATGCGATTCCTCCTTCGCTTTGCGGAGCATAATAATGGTCACATTTGTATTGGAACAACACTTCGTCACTTAGTACCGCAAAGCCGTGTGCGAATCCGCGGGGGATAAAAAACTGCCGGTGATTCTCTCCAGTCAATTCTACAGCTACATGCTTTCCAAAAGTGGGAGAACCTTTCCGGATATCTACAGCCACATCCAGTACTGCTCCCTTGATTACACGCACCAATTTGCTTTGTGTGAAAGGAGGTTTCTGGAAATGCAGGCCACGTAATACACCATAAGTGGAGAAACTCTCATTATCCTGTACAAATGTAGTCCTGCATACTTTTTCTTCAAATTCACGTCCCGAGAAGCTTTCAAAGAAATACCCTCTTGCATCATTAAAAATACGGGGTTCCAAAATGAAAACCCCGTCTATTGCTGTTTTTATAACTTCCATTATTCTAATCCCAGTTCTTTTATAACTTTCAGTAAATATTGTCCGTATTGGTTTTTAAGCATCGGCTGAGCCAGTTCCTGCATCTTTTCCGGGGTAATCCAGCCTTTTCTCAAAGCTATGCCCTCAAGGCACGCCACTTTCAGCCCCTGGCGCTTTTCAATGACTTCGATGTAGGTACTTGCCTCGGCCAGCGAGTCGTGAGTACCGGTATCCAGCCATGCGAAACCTCTGCCCAATGTTTGTACTTTCAATTCCTTGTCCTGAAGAAATTGCTGGTTTACGGTGGTGATTTCCAGTTCTCCCCGTGCCGAAGGCTTGATATTCTTGGCTACTTCCACTACCTTGTTGGGGTAGAAATAGAGTCCCACCACGGCATAGTTGGACTTAGGTTGGGCAGGTTTTTCTTCAATAGAGAGACAATTGCCATCCTTGTCGAATTCCGCTACGCCATATCTTTCGGGATCACTGACCCAATAGCCGAATACCGTTGCTTTCTTGTCCTCTTCGGCAGCACGTACGGATTCTCTCAACATGGCGGACAGACCGTTGCCGTGGAATATGTTATCACCCAGTACAAGGCAGACGGAATCATTTCCGATGAATTTCTCGCCGATGATGAAGGCCTGAGCCAGTCCGTCGGGCGAAGGCTGTTCCGCATATTCAAAGCGTACTCCGAAATCGCTTCCGTCTCCTAACAGTCTTTTGAAGCTCGGTAAGTCGTATGGGGTTGAGATAATGAGTATTTCCCGTATGCCGGCCAGCATAAGTACCGATATAGGATAATAAATCATGGGTTTGTCGAAGACAGGGAGCAACTGTTTGGATACTCCTTTGGTAATAGGATAGAGGCGCGTGCCCGAACCTCCGGCTAGTACAATACCTTTCATATCTTTTTATTTTTTATATGTTCCTACGATTTGGATTAATAGGCGTTTTTCTCGCCCCGGAACATGTTGGTTACTGTTTTTATCATGATGCGGATGTCGAGCAGGAAAGTCCAGTTCTCAATATACCACAGGTCTCTTCTTACCCTGCCTTCCATTTGGGAAAGTTCTTTGGTTTCTCCCCGATAGCCGGTGACTTGCGCCCATCCGGTGATTCCGGGTTTGACAAGGTGGCGCATCATGTATTTGTTAATCAGTTGGGAATATTCCTCTGTATGTTTCAGCATATGGGGTCTGGGACCTACAATAGACATTTCTCCTTTGAAAACATTAATGAATTGCGGCAGTTCGTCCAGATTGCTCTTTCGCAGGAAGTTGCCGAACTTGGTCTTGCGGGGATCATTCTTGGTAGCCTGCAATGAATCGGACAATGCATTCACTTTCATGGAACGGAACTTATAGCATTTAAAAATTTTCCCGTTTTCCCCGTTTCTCTCCTGTTTGAAGAAAATGGGACCAGGTGATGAAATTTTAATAATAAGACCTACAAATAGGTATATAAATGGAAAAATTGTAAGTAAAAACAGAGAGGAAAATGTCAAATCAAATAACCGTTTTGCCAGTCTGTTTACCGGGTTCTGCAACGGTTCGGTACGGATGGACAATACAGGAACTTCACCCAATAATTCCAGTTGCAGCTGACGCTTTATGTAATTACGTACATGAGGTACGCTATAGAAGCGGATCAGATTGTTCTCGCAATAGTTCATGATGGCCAGAATATCATCCTTTCTGCTGGATGGCAGACCGCAGTACAGTTCGTGCACGGTCTTATGGGACAACCATTCAAATAATTGGTTTACAGGACCTTTAAAGGGAATCCCTTTGGGATAATTAGAGTCCTTCTCATCATAGAAAATGCCTAAAACCCTGTATCCGTAAGTCAAATCGTTCAACGTATGGTACAGCTCCACCATATTGTCCCCGTCGCCTATCAGTACAGTGGTGTGCAGGTTCCTGCCACTGCGGCGGAACATTTTCACAAAGAACCGCAATGTCAGCCGCCATCCTATAGCTAAAGGTATGAAAGACAGATAGAAAACAAGCAGATAGATGCGTGAGAAGTTATCTACTTTAATAATGGCCAGCACCGTGAGGAAGATGACTACATGCAAACTGATTGTTCCTAACAGACGGCCTACAATCTGTTCCGGACGCACTATGCGGTTGTGCAGTATGACCCCAAAGATGGATATGCATGGAATATAGCACAGGTTGGAAGTCAGCAGGTAGGTTTTCAATGAAATATGGGCTATGGCCTGTGAATCTATTCCTTTCAGAATAAAAAACACAAGTATCATAGAAAGGTTCAACAAGGCAAAATCACCTAATATCGCTACTAGTTTAATTATATCAGAGTTTTCAGTTGTCGGTTGTTTCATGACAAAAAAAATGTTAGTCGTATGCAAATATAGGACATATAAAT
>SKFA01001150.1_pt1 | contig 15985 bp, 13 predicted proteins | sample 4820291 | NCBI WGS metagenome assembly SKFA01 (sample SAMN11008795, study PRJNA524170) | human gut metagenome | isolation source: fecal sample from pouch patient p30 | place: Israel: Tel-Aviv | reverse complement strand
ACTGAACACTTTCATGAAAATTTAAGGTTCATTTAAGACCTTTTGATTGACCTTTTTGTTATAATTTTGTAGAATGCTTGTTTTATTCAGACAATTTGACCGATAAAAACTCTAATTTAAGGGGACACGATGCAATTCAATCACTTTTCTATTATTGACAAATCATTTGACCAAGAACTGAGCGATTTGACTAGTCTTGGATTTAAATTTGATACCTCATCTACTGCCAAAGTAAATCTTAAAAATTGGCTGCTGACTGCGCCGATTGCGATGACAAGTTTAGCAGCTACTAACCAAGAAACAGTCCGTGATTTTTTAGATTCCGAAACACCACTAACTTGGGACATTTTTTATACCATTAGTTTACAGTTGCTTGATTTTGTAGCGAATTTTGACTTTCAACTGACAGAGGCAATCACTTTTGCTAACTCTATCAACTTACCTTTAGTTGACTTATCTGCTGAGACATCTCCAAAACAACTGATATCTGCTATCTATCTTTTGATGAATTCCCGTCGTCAAACTGGTATGACCTTAGTCGAACACTGGGTATCCGAAGGCTTGTTGCCGCTTGATAACCACTACCATTTTTTCAATGATAAGAGCCTAGCAACCTTTGATACTAGCCAGCTCATTCGTGAAGTGGTTTATGTGGAAAGTTCAGTTGACACGCAAAATCGCGGTGAGTATGATTTAGTTAAAGTCGAGATTATTCGGCCACTATTTGACGGCAAGGTGCCTGCGATTATGACGGCAAGTCCTTATCATTTTGGCACCAATATCAAGGCAAATGACGATAAATTGCATCAAATGAATGTAGACTTAGTCGAAAAACCGCTTGATAGAATTGCGATTTCTGAGTCGACCCTCACACTGCCTGATTATCCGGCTACTGAGATACCGTCTGCAGACAACAACCAAGCTACTGAGCACTTCACCCACACTTGGACCTACTCGCTTAACGACTATTTCCTCGCGCGCGGTTTCGCATCGATATACGTCGCGAGTGTCGGCACACGTGATTCTGATGGTTTCCAGACCTCAGGTGATTACCAACAGATTGCCGGTGTGACTGCTGTCATTGACTGGCTGAACGGTCGCGCACGCGCCTTTACCAATCGCCAAAAAACACATATTTTAACCGCAGATTGGGCAAATGGTCACGTCGCCATGACCGGCAAATCTTATCTCGGCACCCTCGCTTACGGCGCCGCAACGACAGGCGTTGCAGGCCTCGACGTCATCCTAGCAGAGGCTGGTATCACGAACTGGTACGACTACTACCGTGAAAATGGCCTCGTCCGAAGTCCTGGCGGCTACCCTGGTGAAGACCTCGATGTTCTCGCTGAACTGACTTACTCTCGTAACCTCGATGCCGCAGATTTCTTGGTCAATAATCCTGCCTACCAAAAACAACTCGCTGACATGAGCCAGGCGCTAGCTCGCACCTCTGGCGATTATAATGCCTACTGGCACGCTAGAAATTATCTGCCACATGTGGATAAGGTTAAAGCTGACATCCTTATCGTGCATGGCTTGCAAGATTTCAATGTCACGCCCTCTCATGCCTTTAACTTTTGGCATGCGCTACCTGAACATGTTACCAAACATGCTTTTCTACATCAAGGTAGCCATATCTACATGAATAACTGGCAGTCTATTGATTTTTCTGAAACAATCAATGCCTACTTTTCAGCTAAATTATTAGAACGTGACTTAACGCTTGATTTACCACCTGTCATTTGGCAAAAAAACAATGTCGCCCAATCTTTTGAGGAACTACCTGAGTTTGGTGGGCATGATATTGAAGTCTTGCCACTTGGTTTTGCAGGTGAGCTTGACCAGTTTAAGAATCACTATCCTGCTGAAATATTTGATCAATATAGTAAAAATTTCCAAACGTTTAAAACGGATTTATTTGAAGACAAGGCAAATGCTGCCATTATTGATGTGCATCTCCCTGAAACTTTACAAATCAATGGCCAGATTGTGCTTGACTTGCGGCTGAAACTCAATGATACAAAAGGGATGCTGTCGGCTCAGGTTTTAGATTTCGGCTCCAAGAAACGTCTGACGGATGTCAGCACGCTGCTTGAGCCCAAGACCATTGACCGAGGGCGGAACTTTATGTTGGATGATTTGCGTGATCTGACTTTGGTGGATAAGCCTTATCAGGTCGTGACTAAGGGCTTTATGAATCTACAAAATCGCCAGCAACTGACGGAGATTAATTCTGTTATTGCGGATGAGTGGTTTCGGGTTGAGTTGCGTTTGCAGCCGACGATTTATGATTTTGAGGCGGGGGATACGCTGCGACTTGTGCTTTATAGCACGGATTTTGAGCATACGGTTCGCGATAATCGTGAGGTTAGCTATACCATTAATCTGGAAAAATCACGCCTTTATCTGCCCAAAACAAAAAAAGAAAGACATAAGATATGACCACTATCGGTATTCTAGGCTCTCAATATTTAAGTACACCTGAGCTGCCTTTTCATCAATTTCCTGTAACTTATACACGAACTGCTTTTATCGACGCCTTGCAAAGCGTCGGGGCAACTGTGATTATGATTCCGATTGACCGTGATCTGGATAAGCTCGCTGACTATATCAAACTGGTGGATAAAGTCTTGCTAACAGGTGGTGAAGATGTTGCGCCGCTGTTTTATGGTCAAGACCCGCATCCTTTGCTTGGCAATATCAATCCTGAGCGTGACCGTTTTGAGATTGCGGCTATCCATGAAGTCATTAAGCAAGAAAAAGCCTTGCTTGGTGTTTGCCGTGGTCATCAGTTGCTTAACGTCGCACTTGGAGGTACTTTGTATCAGGATGTCAGCCTTTATCGAAATCCTGAAGTTGCAACCCTGAAACATATGCAAGCCCCAACTAAATCACAATTTACGACACATTTCGTTAATGTTGCTCCAACATCAAGCCTTAATTTTCTACCTGAAACCTATCATGTCAACTCTTATCATCATCAGATGATTGACCGGTTGGCTGATGATTTGACAACGATTGTCACGGCTAGTGACGGCGTTATCGAGGCTGTCGAAAACAAAGCCAAACGTTTACTAGGTGTCCAATGGCATCCAGAAGGAACTTGGGACACAATATCTGACGAACGCACCATTTTTGATTTCTTTGTTAATCAACTTTGAATCTAAATATTTCAAAAACACCAAGTAACTTATTCAAATTACTTGGTGTTTTTTACGGAATATTCTGTCAATTATGCTATACTGTATTTAAAATATTTTTTAGGAGATACCATTGAAAATAAACCCTAAACTGAGTATTGATGCCTATACCCTCAAAATAATTGCCATTATCGCGATGACACTCGACCATATCGGCGGTACATTTGAAAATCATTTATCTCTTACTGCACGTGTGCTACTCATGACGCCTGGTGGCTTAACTTTTCCAATTATGGCTTTTTTGCTAGTTGAAGGCTACCAGCATACACGTAGTGTCCCAAAATATGGGCAACGACTTTTAATTTTTGCTTTTGTAGCACTCATACCTTATATGCTGGCTTTTCAAGTGCCAATTTTAGACGTACTATTTACGCTATTTTTAGGACTCATCACCCTCTATTTATATGATAATATGACAAATCGCATCGGTTATTGGTTTACCTTTGCTGGCTTTGTCTTACTTTCATCTATTTGTGACTGGATGCTCATGGGTATTCCTATGATTTTATGCTACCACGCTATTAAAGACCCACTTAAACGACTCATTATTCCAATTTTGTTTCCTATTATCTTAACTGGTTTGGATATCTTTGCCACCTTAAATATGGATACAAGTCAGACACTTATAACACTGTTACCCGAAATACTTTATGTGGTGATTGGTTGTGGTGCAACAATTCCCTTGCTCTATCATTATAACGGTGAACGAGGTAAACCAATGAAATACTTCTTCTACGCCTTTTATCCAGCCCACCTCTTAATCTTAGCCATCATTCGGATAAGCTTTTTCTAAAACATTCAAAAATGACCTCAACAGTGAGGTCATTTTTTTCATTTCACAAACTGCGCCAAGTGATTGACAGCTTTTTCCTTGCCTAGAAGATAAATCGTATCAGGCAGCTCAGGACCATGCATCTCACCAGAAACAGCGATTCGAATAGGCATGAAAAGATTTTTTCCTTTGATACCTGTTTCCTTTTGCACTTCTTTAATCAGTGGGAAGATGTTGTCTTTAACATAATCCGCATCCGCCAAGCCTTCAAGTTTTTCTTTAAAGGCTTTGATGACAATAGGTGCAGTCTCAGTTTCTAGTACTTCTTTTGCAGCATCGGAAAGTGATGGAAACTCAGCATAAAAGAGATCCGTTAAAGGCACGATTTCATCTACTGATTTTAACTGGGGTTGATAAAGCTCAACCAAATGTTTAGACTTGTCATCCAAACGACCAGCAGCTTCCAAGAATGGTTTCGCCATGTCAAAAATCTTATCCAAATCAGCATGTTTGATGTAATCATTATCTAACCAGTCTAGTTTCTTTTGGTCAAATGCTGCGGGTGATTTAGACAAACGATTTTCATCGAACAAGTCAATTAATTGAGTCTGAGAGAAGATTTCCTCTTCGCCACCAGGATTCCAACCCAACAAAGCGATAAAGTTGAAAATAGCTTCTGGTAAATAACCTTTTTTACGATAGTCCTCTATAAATTGTAAGGTATTAGTATCACGTTTTGATAATTTTTTACCAGTCTCAGAGTTGATAATCAGAGTCATGTGACCAAACTCAGGAGCATCCCAGCCAAGGGCTTCATAAATCATTAATTGTTTAGGCGTGTTTGCAATATGGTCGTCGCCACGAATGACATGAGAAATTTGCATATCATGATCGTCAACAACAACAGCAAAGTTATAAGTTGGATAGCCATCACGTTTTTGAATGACCCAATCACCACCGATATTTTTACCTTCGAATTCAATATCGCCTTTAACGATATCATGCCACTTGTAGATAGAGCCTTCTGGCACTCTAATTCGAACAGTTGGCACGATACCCTCAGCCTCACGCTGTGCCACATAGTCTGCAATCTCAGCCTCAGATAGACCAGCATATTCGCTGATATATACTGGCGGAAGACCTTTTGCTTCTTGTGCTTCACGGTCAGCTGCAATTTCTTCTTCTGTCTTATAAGATTTATAAGCCTTACCTGATGCGAGTAACTCATCGATATAAGTTTGATAAAGTGACAAGCGTTCAGATTGGCGGTAGTTCTCATGTGTTTCAGGTGATTCATCCCAATCAATACCAAGCCAACGCAAGTTATCTAGCTGTGAACGCTCGCCATCTTCAACATGGCGTTTACGGTCTGTATCTTCGATACGGATGATAAAATCTCCACCATGATGACGGGCATACAGATAGTTAAAAAGTGCAGTCCGAGCATTTCCGATGTGTAATAAGCCAGTAGGTGATGGTGCATAACGCACACGAATTTTGTTTGTCATTTTTACGTCCTTAATCTAACTTATAAACCAAGATTGGTTTATAAACTTTTGTTTCAATCGTCATTCCTATTTTACCAAAATATCAAAAAAAGCGCTAACTTTCTTGCTGCGCTTTAATCTTCTTTATCTTTCTTGTGCTGGTCATGGTCATACAGACTACCAAATAATACACCAAGACAAATACCTAGAGCTAAATTTTTAAAAATCAAGCCTAAACTAACGCCCAAAGCGAGACCGGTCTCTATGCCTGAATTATTATTTTTTTCTTCAGGGTATTTCTCCTGACTTTAAACTTGACTAATCAAGACGACCGCTTCACAAGCTATGCCTTCACGACGACCGACAAAACCTAATTTTTCAGTTGTTGTCGCTTTGATATTGATGTTGGCAATATCTGTCTGTAAAATTCTGGCGATATTTTGTTTCATTTGTTGTAGATGTGGTGCCATTTTAGGTGCCTCAGCCAAAATCGTGGCATCAATATTGCCAATCTCATAGCCTTTTTCAATCATTTTTTGATAAATATCAGCTAAGATTTGTGTTGAGGCGATGCCTTCCGTTTCTGGATTAGTATCCGGAAAGGCATGACCAATGTCCCCCATACCCAATGCCCCAATGATAGCATCCGTGATCGCGTGTAAAAGCACATCTGCATCTGAATGGCCTAAAAGTCCTGTCTCATGCGGAATGTTCACACCTCCGATAATCAACTGACGACCATTTACCAACTGATGCACGTCATAACCGTGGCCGATTTTAAGTGAGGGCATCAAATAATCCTCCTAGTGGGTTGCCAGATGAGCCTGAGTGGCCGTCTGTTATGATGTAGTTTTTCATGATGTTGGCAAAGGTTTCAATGTTAAGGCTTTGCACGTAGATTTCGCCGGTGCCACGGAAGGTGTTGACGATACCTTCACCAGTGCCTATGGATTGCACGAAACCATTTTCCAGGTGAATATTGTAGTCCAATGTGTCTGACCAAGCGACGACATGTGCATTATCAATTGTGATTTCTTGACTTTGGAGTTCGATTTTTTTAATGCTACCAAAGGCATTTACAAGTAATGTGCCAATGCCATTTGTCGTCATAACGAATAGCCCACCTTGTCCGCCGAAAAAGGCTTTTCCAACACTTTGCCGTTCCATGGTGTACTGAGCACTACCGTCAAGCGCCAGAAAGGCGCCGTCGTTTAGACGATATTGTTTGCTACCGAGGTCTAAGGGCATAACTTGACCAGGCGTTGAAGGGGCTAGTGCGATGATACCGTTATCGTTATTTGACACTGCTTTGGTGATAAATACACTTTCACCTGATGTCATAGCACGACCCGCTGCTTTAAACAGCTTACCAATACCACTTCCTTTTGCATTCAACTCAGACGTTAGCGTTACTGCGGCATTATGATAAATCATACTGCCACGCTGAATGTAGGCAAACTCTCCTGTTTCCAGTGCAATTTCAATCATCGGAAACTGCATATTGCTGTCAATCGTGTACTTCATTTTGTTATCGGCCATAATCTCCACTCCATTCTTTTGATTGTTGTTTATCAAAAATTTAAAGGTACATTTTCGCTACAAATATAAGCCTTTTTCAACACTTTCATCAATAAGCTCCTCAACAAGCTGCCAGAGTTTCTCAGAGTCTTGCTGAATAAAAGATTTCTTTTTCAAGACCATCTCTGATGTGATGTTATCAGGATTATAATTGTTTTCTGATACAACCAAATGATTAATGAGTGGCGTTATGGCGTCTATAGCTCTTGCATATCTTGATTCATCACTGTTACCATGTTCAAACTCTTGCCATAAAGCTTGTAAATCTTTTGATTGGTCCTGAGGTAGTTTACCAAAACTAGTCTTAATCGACGCTAATTCTCTTTCTTGGGAAGTTGCCTTGCCTGAATCATCAAAAACCCAGGTATCTCCTGCGTAGATTTCTCCCAAATCATGAAGTAATAACATTGTCATTACTTTTTCCATGTTGAGCTCACTCGGATAATACTCTTTTAATAGCGTTGCAACAATTGCAACTTGCCAAGAATGTTCCGCACTATTTTCAAAACGCTTGTCTAGCGTTCTATTAAAGCGTGTCACTGCTTTTAATTTCTCGATTTCGCCTATAAAAGATACTTGTTTTTCTATTCTTCTCAAAGACATATCCTTTCAATATAAAGCTAGTCTATCAAAAAAATTATAACATTACCTCAGGCCTCAGACCGATGTGTCAAAATCGCTTGACCAAAAATCAAATCTTCTGGCGTCGTGATTTTGATATTTTCATAAGAGCCTGGGACAATGGTAACAGGCTTATCAGAAAAGACCTCAACTAAACTCGCATCGTCAGTCCCCAGAAACGCTTTCGAATGCGCATCCTGATGAACTTTTTGGATGAGACTGGTCTCAAAAAATTGTGGTGTCTGAGCCCCCCAGAGATTTTCACGTGGTACAGTTTGACTGATTTGCTCCTGATGATTGACTTGCTTAATTGTATCTTTTACCGGCACTGCCAAAATCGCATTATTGTAGGCTTTTAAGGCTGCTAATTCAGATAGCGTGACAAATGGCCGCGCCCCATCATGAATCATAACAGCATCCTCCGAAACTTCTTCAAGCGCATGTCTAACCGAATCTTGGCGTTCTGTGCCACCAACAACAAAGCATACCCTATCTGATAAAAAATCAGTAAAATAAGATTTCTCTTCAGCTTTTCCAACCAAAATCACTTGCTTACAATCTGAATCTGACAAGAATAACTCTAACCCATATTGAAAAATCGCCTTATCTGCTAAGGTCAAAAAAATCTTATTACAAGCAGCAGCCATTCGACTTCCTGAACCCGCAGCTAAAAGCACTGCACTATAGGCTTTATGAACCTGCCCAATCATCGTGCCAATTCTCCAAAAATCATGCGACCAGCTGATGTTTGAAGTGACTTAGTCACCTCGATTTTAACTGTTTTATCAATTAAATCAGCCGTTTCTTCAACAACAATCATCGTACCATCTGGCAGATAACCTATCCCTTGACGACGCTCCGTCCCTTTTTTCACAATTTGAATGTCGAGCGTATCACCGACAATAAGCTGCGGTTTTACCGCATTTGCTAAATCGTTGATATTTAAAACTTGCACGCCTTGAATTTCAGCTACTTTATTGAGATTGAAATCATTGGTAACCAGTGCTGCACCAGTTTCTGATGCATAACGTAAAAGCTTAGTATCGACTTCATGAATATCAGAATAGTCCTTGCTCGTTACTGTGACTTTCGCAATTTCCTTCATGTCATTGACTAAATCAAGTCCTCTACGACCTTTGGCACGCTTTAAGTTATCATTACTGTCAGACAATAGTTGCAACTCTAACAAAACAAAGTTAGGCACGATAATTTCACCGTCCAAAAAGCCTGTTTTCAAAATATCAAAAATCCGACCGTCAATCAGAACACTTGTATCCAACAGTTTAGCGTAATTTTTATTTTTACGTTTTTCTCTCTTCTCGGGTTTCTCTGCTTTTTCAGCCACCGCTGCTTTTTTTCGACTGAAAAATTTGAAAATATCAGCCTCACGTTTTGACGAAATGCTATACCCAACATAAATCGTCAGCATCATCAATAAAAACGGAATAATCGTTGATAAAATCGGTGTCCGCAAAATCCATAGTGGGATACTTGCAATGGCGCCAATGACAAGACCAATCACTCCCCCCATAAATCCCCAAGTAATTTTAGGAATATTGATAGTTGCAATCGTTTGGTCAATTTTTTCGACAAAGTTCAGCAGTAGTCTGATAAATATAAAAGAAAAAATCAGAAAAATAATTGCGCCAATTAAACTATTGACCACTGCGTTGTTTTCAAATTGCCTTTGATGAACGAGTACCCAAAATTCGGGTAAAAACGTATCGCCAAGCGTAGCGCCGACAATAGCCATCAAGGCGTGAATGATGATCCTCTTCATACATTCATTCCTCCTTCAAGATGTTGAGGCGACTGCTTTGAGACTATGAAAAATAGGAAAAGACGTCAAGACACGTCAGTGTCTGCGTACTTTTATCTTTTTTCCTAGTCTCAAGGAGCCGAAACTCAAGTGCGATTGTATGATAGATTGGTTGCGCTACCATACTTGAAAAATAAAGATGTGTCACCCAAAGGTACACATCCTTATTTTATCATAATTAGCATAAAAATACCTTGATTAAGCGAACACCTTCTGCAAAACTTCCGCTAAAGTTGTGACGCCAATTACCTCTATTGAGGGTGGTATCTCTAAACCTGCTAAAGAATTTTTAGGGGCATATAGTTTCTTAAAGCCTAATTTTGCTGCCTCATTAATTCGACTCTCGATACGATTGACACGACGAATCTCCCCAGTCAATCCGATTTCACCGATAAAGGCGACATCTGGTGCAGTCGGTTTTTCTTTATAACTTGAGGCGATAGCTACTGCAATCGCTAAGTCAATTGCTGGTTCATCAAGTTTCACACCACCTGCTGATTTGAGGTAGGCATCTTGATTTTGGAGCAAGAGATTGGCGCGTTTCTCAAGCACTGCCATAATCAAGCTGACGCGATTAAAGTCAAGACCCGAGGTTGTCCGTCTGGCATTACCAAAAATTGTTGGTGTGACGAGCGCCTGAATCTCAACTAAAATCGGTCTTGTACCTTCCATAGAGACGACGATAGCTGAACCTGTCGCCCCTTCTAAACGTTCTTCCAAAAAGATTTCACTTGGATTGGTGACTTCAACGAGTCCTTGAGATTGCATCTCAAAAATACCGATTTCATTGGTTGAACCAAACCGGTTTTTCACTGCCCGCAAGATCCGAAAGGTATGTTGGCGCTCCCCTTCAAAATAAAGCACCGTATCTACCATATGCTCTAGCATTCTAGGACCGGCAAGGCTACCTTCCTTGGTCACATGACCAACGATAAAGGTGGCGATATTATTGGTTTTTGCGATTTGGAGTAACTCTGCAGTCACTTCTCGAACTTGACTCACCGAACCTTGTACGCCTGTGATTTCAGGGCTCATCACGGTTTGGATAGAGTCAATAACTAGAAAATCCGGCTGTAATTTTTCAATTTCAGTTCGGATGTTCTGCATATTATTTTCTGCATAAAGGTAAAAATCAGAATCCAAATCACCCAAACGTTCTGCTCGCATTTTAATTTGTTGGGCTGATTCCTCGCCTGAAACGTAAAGGACACGCCCAATATTAGCCAACTGCACTGAAACTTGTAAAAGAATGGTTGACTTTCCAATACCCGGGTCACCACCGATAAGAATCAGGCTACCTGGTACGACACCGCCACCAAGTACACGATTAAATTCTCCCATATCTGTCAAAACGCGTGGTGTATCCAAGCTCTCGACTTCACCTAGTTTAACAGGTCGTGTTTTTTCCCCTGTCAGGGTCACACGCGCATTTTTGACCTCTTTAGCCTCAACTTCTTCGACAAAAGAGTTCCATGCGCCACAATTAGGACAGCGACCCAGATATTTGGGTGACTGATACCCACAAGATTGGCAGACGAATTTTGATTTTGCTTTCGCCATATTATGCCCCTGTGCTACCAAAGCCACCGATGCGTGTACCTTCAGCACTATCTGCATCTGCTAATAGAAATGGTGCAAAAACGCCTTGGACGATGCGTTCGCCTTTGGCAACTTCTACGATTTGGTCGGTGATGTTTTTCATTTGAGCAAAGATATGTCCTTCGTTATCTGGATTGCCGTAGTAATCACCGTCAATAACACCAACGCTGTTAATCAAAACTAGACCTTTTTTTCGTGGATTAGATGAGCGGTCATAGAGGTAGAGGACTTCTCCTGGTTGCATATAGGCTTTGATACCTGTCGGAATGAGTTTGATTTCACCTGGGTTTAGGCTGATTGTTTCTGCTGCGATAAAGTCGTAACCTGCTGCGTGTACAGTACTTCTAAGGGGTAGGTCGATTCCTGCATTTTCATAAGCTGTAACGCGTTCAAATCCTCTTGTTTTCATGATTTCTCCAATATTTTAATTTCTATATCCTATTATACGAAAAAAGCCGAGAAAAATCTCAGACTCTTTTCGTTATTAATTTTACTTGGCAAATTGGGCTTGCTGTAACTGATAATAATAGCCATGTCTCGCCATTAAGTCGTCATGACTACCTATTTCAACGATTTGGCCTTGATTTAAGACTAAAATCTGGTCGGCATTTCGAATTGTTGATAGGCGGTGGGCAATAACGAAACTTGTGCGTCCGGTCATCATAGTTAAGAAGGCCTGTGAAATTTTTTGCTCTGTCAAGGTATCTACTGAACTTGTCGCCTCATCTAAAATCAGCATATCAGGCTCGCTAATCATCGTTCGAGCAATGGTTAGAAGTTGGCGTTGACCTTCAGAAATTTTAAGAGCGTGAGCGCCAATCTGGGTCTCTAGCTTTTCTGGTAGGCGCATGACAAAGTCATACATGTGAGCTTGTTTCAAGGCTGCATAAATCTCATCATCTGTCGCATCTTCGCGACCATAGCAAAGATTAGCGCGTAAGGAGCTGCCAAACAACCAAGTTTCTTGCAGCACCATACCAAAGCTTTGACGCAAACTATCGCGTGTAAAATCTCTGATGTCAGTACCGTCAATTGAAATTGACCCTTTATCGACATCGTAAAAACGCATCAAGAGATTGATCAGGGTTGATTTACCTGCACCAGTTTTTCCGACGATGGCAATCATTTCACCAGGGGCGACCTTGAGTGAAAAATCAGTAATCAAGGACTGTCCAGGATTATAACCAAAGCTGACATCTTGAAAGTCAATTTCACCTTTGGCGTGTTCCAAAACTTGCGCATCTGGTGCATCTGGTTGCTCTATCGGTTGATTCATGAGTTCTTGGGTGCGTTTCAAGCCAGCAAATGCTGTCTGAATCTGTGTTGTAATCCCTGAAATCTCAATAAAAGGTTTAGAAAACTGAGTGGCATAAATTGTAAAGCTAGAAATCACACCAATCGTCACTGTTGTAGACCCGTTGAGCGCCATAATACCCCCAACGCAGCCCACTGATAGATAAGCCAAATGGTCAACAAAGCGTGATAGGGGATTCGTCAATGAAGAAGAAAACTGTGCTTTTTGACCTTTGACATAAAGTTCTTGATTCAAGTCTTCAAATTGCGCTTGATTGACTGTTTCGCGTTGAAAAGCTTTGACTGTTTTTTGATTGCCAATCATTTCTGTAATATAACCTGAGATGTCTCCGATAATTTGCTGTTGGCTAACGAAGTCTTGCTGTGATGCTCGTGCAACTAGCCAAGACACTAAGAAAATAATCGGTGTCGAAATCAGAACGACCAATGTCAAAATCGGGCTCAAATATAACATAAAGACTAGCGCAACAATGACAACTGTGATACCAGAGAAAAGCTGGTTAAAAACGGCTGCGCTTGCTACTGAAATGTTATCCATATCATTCGTGAAACGACTGACAATATCACCATGAGCCGTTTGGTCATAGTAGCGTAGCGGTAACTGATTCAGGTGTTCGTAAGCATCTTTACGTAAAACAGCGACTGAGCGATAGGATAGGCGATTACTCAAGCGTTGAATGAGCCACTGACTAACGACCGTCACGAGTAAGACACCCACAAGTAGCGTTAAAATATGGCGAAGTGTTGAGAAGTTAACCTGACCTTGATTAACCATTTGGTCGATACTTAAACCAATGTAATAGGTTGTCAAAACGACTGTAATACCACTAGCTAATCCAAAAATAATCGATAAGATAAGCTCTAAACGAAAGGCGAGTAGGTAGGGTAAAAAGAACCGCCATGAGGCTTTTTGATTTGTTTTAGTCATGTTCTTCCTCCTGAGATGCAATAATAGCTTGGTATTCAGGCGAGCTTGCAAGTAGCGATTCGTGGCTACCTTTGCCAACTAAACGACCGCTATCTAAGACTAAGATTTCTTTAGCTTGTTGAATCGAGCGAACGCGTTGAGAAATAATAATCATAGCACTATCTAAATCTCGTGCGAGCGCTTGTCGTAAGTCTAAATCGGTCTGATAATCTAAGGCAGAAAGTGAATCATCCAAAATTAAGAGATTAGGCTTACGAATTAAGGCGCGTGCAATCGTTAGGCGTTGGCGTTGACCACCTGAAAAGTTTTTACCATTTTCCATGACCATAGTAGTTAGTCCTTCTGGTAATTTTTCGACAAATTCACGACACTGGGCCGTTTCCAAAGCTTGGAAACAGTCTTCGTCTGTTGCATCTGCTTTTCCCCACTGCAGATTCTCACGAATCGTGCCATGAAAGAGCACTGCGGTCTGTGGAACGAAAGCTGTTTGGTGGCGCAGAGCCGCCAAATCCCATTCTCGAACATCTAAACCATTGACCAGGATACGCCCTGCTGCTACATCGTAAAAACGTGGGATGAGCTGGGTCAATGTGGATTTACCACTACCGGTTGGGCCTGTGATGCCTATGAACTCACCGGGTTTAAGGCTAAAGTTGATGTCTTGCAAAGCCAGACCGCCGTTTGCATCGTAGCGAAAGTCGACGTTTTCAAAATGGATGAAATCTGGCTGACTAGGGGCAGTTTTTGCTTGTTCGGGCTGAGTCAAAGAAGGGGTCGTCTCAAAGACTTGGTTAATACGTGCACCAGAGGCTGCTGCGCGTGTAAAGATGACCACTAGGTTGGAAACAACGATTAGAGCCAATAGCATCTGATTCATGTAGTTGATTAAGGCTAGGACTTCACCGGGTGCTAGGTGGCCGGTGTTGACCTTAAAGCCACCGATATAAATTAAGGCAACAATACCGAGGTTCATGACTAGGGTCGTTGCAGGTGATAATAGGGCCGATAAATTGGTCACGCGTTGGTAAATATTTGCCAAATCATCGGTCGCATCATCAAAACGCTTGACATCTTCTTTTCGACGAGCAAAAGCACGGATCACGCGCACACCGCTAAGATTTTGATTGACCAGTTCATTTAACTGGTCCAATTTTTCTTGGACACGTTTATAAAGTGGCACGCTGTAGCGCACAATGAAAAATAAAATGACACAAAAAATCGGCAATAAAATTAAATAAAGCAAACCTGTTTGCCAATCAATATAAAAGGCCATGATGATAGAGCCGATGCTTAAAAATGGTGCACGAACAACCAAACGAATTAACATGGCTAAAGCGAGTTGAAGTTGATTAATATCACTGGTTAGGCGTGTAATCAGCGTATCTGTTCCAAATTGATTTAAATCTTGGTGAGACAGTTGGTTGATTTTCTTCATGAGTTGTGTGCGTAATTCTGTACCAAAGCCTTGCGATGCAATTGAGGCATAATACTGACAAATAACCGCACAAATCATGCCAATGACTGACATGGCAACCATCCAAGCTGTCATTTGCCAAACTGTGGCCTGATGACCTGCTCTCACGCCTTGGTCAATCAAGCGTGCCATAAATAAAGGCAGTACCAATTCAAAAACGGCCTCCAAAAACTTGAAAAAGGGCCCCAAAATAATCTGCTTTCGGTATGCCTTTGCATGACGCAATAAATGTATCACAAGATTCCCCTATCTTTTTTAAATTACCTCTATTGTAGCTTAAATACTAACGGATAGCAAAAAAATTCTGTGAATTTAATGCCAAAAATTTGCCTGATAATGGCTCACTGCAAGCAAAAAAGCCGCTCGCAACTGTCGGCTTTCCTTCTTATTTTCAGGGCATAACAACTTATTCTTGAAGATGTCATCGCTCTGAATTTCTTTTTACGAAAGTGTCGTCTCTCTTATAGACTGACTAGCTTTATGAAGGCAGATAAGATGATCAACATTGACACATTTATATCAACTTTAAATTGGCTATATCACATGAAAAATTAAATTCATTTACTATTTAATTAAAAACTGTCTTTTTAGTCAATTTTACATTATAATGGTTCTAGCTAAATACTTCAAAACAAAGTGTTTTTTAGTTACAGGGGGAAAAATGAAAACGCAACTGAATCAAATTGGAAAATCCGCACTTTCAATCATTAATAGCACAATTATTGTATTGCCATTTATGATTTTTATTCAAATTGCCAATCAGCATACTTTTATTTCAGTACTGCCGTTTGTTTTATTCTATACATTCAGAATGACTGGTATTTTCTTAATCAGAGGGATTAAAACGAGCTTTAATAGTTACACGTTACTCCATTTTTCATTGTATTGTGGGAGCTTAGGCTGTTTATTAGGGGTGTTGGGCACGCTTTATTTTCCTTTATACATTATTTCAGGGATTCTATTAGGCTTAAGTGCTGCTTGGCTACCGATGTCAAATACTTCAGTCACTTACTTTCTCAAAAAAAATAATCGGTTGACGAAAACTCATTTGCCTCTTTTATTAGGCATGTTTCTACTGATTGGTTGTTCACTCTTCTTTCCAGCTCCGTTTAAATACTTAGGGTTCTTTCTTTTATATGGTATCCTATATTTATTTTCTTTTCGTAACTTGTCACAACTGACTGATTATGAGG
>SKFA01001149.1_pt1 | contig 15992 bp, 7 predicted proteins | sample 4820291 | NCBI WGS metagenome assembly SKFA01 (sample SAMN11008795, study PRJNA524170) | human gut metagenome | isolation source: fecal sample from pouch patient p30 | place: Israel: Tel-Aviv | reverse complement strand
TGTCAACACTTTTTTTAATTTTTTTTTGATATTTTTATTTTATAGATAGAAACCACGTAAAAAATGGCTTATTTACGTGGTTTCTTCATAATTTATTTTTTTATATTTTTTCGGATTTCATCGAAATTTTCTATGCAATAAAAATAATCCCCCTAAAATCAGAATGATTCCTCCTATGAATGAAAGCTCATCTGTCCGTCCACCTGTCTTTGGAAGATTCAATATAGAATCATTCATAACATTGTACGTCAGATGATAGAAGTAATAATCATTTCCCTGTTTGATCGCTTTACTTGTATCCACATTCTGTTTATCCACCTCTGCCTGTGACATCGTCATTGGCAGTGTAACGATGATTGGTTCTTTTAACAGATTCTTTCCAACCGCTGTCTTTGTCTCTGTGATCGTATAAGTATCAGGAAGCAGTCCATCAAAAGTGACTTCTCCAGCAGAATCTGTTTTGGCCTTCGCTACTTCTGCTCCATCAGATGATGTGATCACAAATTCGATATCTCTTAATGATTTCCCCTTAGAATCTTTCTTGATAAGTTTTACAGATCCTTGGATCATCTGATTCATAAACTTCGCTCCACCTGTCAATTGTGCTTTAGCTGTCGTTCCAGTTGGTCCAATATCGAACGTCACAGTTTCTTTCTCCTGATCGATCGTTGCATTGCTGCTGTTGCTCGTAATATTGAGTAATTTGAAATACTTGATCATACCTCCTTCATTACACGTATAAGTACCATATTCCAGATCATCAAACGTCACAGACAGTTCGATCAGATCTCCCGGATGATCTTTCATCTGTTTTTCAACCTCTGCCTTTGTGAATTTGACTTTCTTCTCATAACTGTGTTTCTTTCCATAGACATCGGTTCCAGTCAGTGTAAATATAAAAGTCGGATCCCCAACATCCATATTCAGATTACCTGGGTCCAATGCTTTTGTGATCGTAATGCTTCCTTTCGGCCCTGTACGGTCATGTGTGTTTGTGATCACTGTAAGATCCTGATCATTTTCATCCGTATCATAGGTTGGTCTGTATCCGATCTCAGATTCTCCCGTGATCAATCCTTCTTCGACTTCTTTCCATGTATAATTGACTTTTTCCCCATTGACTTTCACAGGAAGTACCTTACTGGACGCTTTCCAGTTATTCTTCGCACTGAGCATCAATGTTTCTTCCACTTTACCATCAGCCAACAGATTAACTAAAACAGATTTGGGACGTATGCCATCTTTATTCCCATGATCATTCCATACCTTTTTAACCTTTTTCTTCGTCGTATCTGGTGTATGCGTATTCGTGATCATGATATTCTTCGTTGTTGTACCATCATCATCTATTGTCTCATTTGTCTCATAAGTATCGACATATCCTGTTTTTGCATTACCTGTCAGCTTATCATAGACTTCTTCTTTCACTTCATACTCAAATGGTTCGCCAGCTTTGTCATACTTATCGAGGCAATGATACGTTACATCATCTGACCAGTTATTTGTTTCGTCTAATGTAATAGCATTCTTGTATTTCTCACCATTTCTATATAATTGAGCTTTGATCGATATCGGCCTCAGATTATCTCCATTGCCACCATCTTCCCAAACCTTTTGTACATTGATATCGACATATTCTGGATTTTCATGGAAGTTCGTAAACGAAATTACATACATCGCATCATTCCAGTGTGTACTCGTCAAAGTATAACCTTCGGGAACATCTTCACGAAACTCCCACTTTTCACGATCATCCTTCTTGATATCCGTAAACATTGTCCAGTTATTATCTTTTGTCAGTGTATACACCTTTACTTCTTTTGTTGTCTTATGTGTTGCCTTGATCGTAACAACATCTGGACGGATCTTTGCTGCATTGTCATGATCATCCCATATCTTCTTCAATGCAATATAATCCAGTTTCTGGTTGACTAAAGTATCTGAATCATGCACATATGTTGTTGTATCATTATCCGTATTATTCTCGACTTTTACATCATGAATGAGATTTTCTTTCGTATCATTGATCACTTTACCCTTAAATGTTAATGTCTTGTCCGATTTCTCGTATCCATCTGGTGCGTAGATTTCTTCTACCTCATACATATCACTGTCTGTTCCATCCTTTGCATAGATATCGGTCGGCAATCCAATAAATTCCAGATATTCAAACTGATCATCCTGTGATGTAGTGGTGGCGATCGTATCACCCTTCTTAAAGATATTTTCTCCTTTGCTATTAACGATATCTGTTTTCGCTTTTAAGGCAAATATGGCTCCCGCCAGCTTGTTTCCGTCTTGATCGGTCTTGATCAGATGGATGCCGTATTTTTGCAGAGTATCATTAGCTTTGACATGAATACTTGCTTTCTTTGCAACCTTTAAGGCAATATCTTCCTCTTCTGGATCCAGAACCTCTACCGTAGTCTTGATCGTTTTCTCTGGCAGATCTTTATACGATCCTTGGTTGTTAAAACTGATATTGATCTCGTATTTTCCTGATTTTTCTGCATATGTCGGTGTAAATGCCACATCTTTATCCGTCACTTCCACATCTTCTGCTCCATCGTCATCATAAAGGATTCTCCAGCTAAAGTCCTCTGCCTTGAATTTATCACCTTTTAAGAACCTGTTCTTTGGCATGGCAACGATCTTTAACGGATGTTCCTCGATAAACTTATCTTCTTCGATCTTTAATATCTGATCCATGACATATGTTGTCTTAAGAACTGGATTTCCATAGAACATCTGGCTGACATCTTCTACATTGGAGGTGTTGAAAGATGAAAGATCGAGTGTTTTGATGGAATCCATGGCATAAAACATCTGACTCATATCCACGACTGCGGATGTATCAATATTTTTAAAATTGATCTCTGTGAGATTCCTGCAATTTTTAAACATTTTAGATGATATTGCATTCATGTAGATGACCTGTCCGGCTCTTTGACTTGAGATATAACAATCTCCACCATCGTTCCAAAGCACAATACTGCCATCTTTATTCTGAGAAACATCCGTTGTCACAGCTCCTTCTGGTGCACTCTTCCACGTGAAAGTCACAGATTCCGCATCCTTGATCTTCTGGTTCAATTTTTCGCCTTTTTCCAACACATAAATACCTGTACTTACATTATTGTCTTCATTTCCAAACGGATCTTCCTTGTCTGGTACTTTATCATCATCACGAATATCATTGATACTTCCTGCGGTTGTATCCCATGTCAGTTCTACTTCATGTTTTTCCTGATCTTTGATATAGCCTGTCGGAGACTTGATCTCTTTTATGTAATACTTTCCTAAATAGAAGTTAGTTGTTTCTTTTCCATCCATATCCTTTCTTGTAAAATGGATCTCCTTCTCTTTTGTCGTTGTCTTTTGATCGATCAGTTCGTCCTTCTTCCAGACGAACGTTCCGTCATCTTTCTTGATATTCTCATCCGCATACAGCCCATATACTGCTCCTGCGATCTGATCGTTGTCATAGATAAAACTCTGAGAATCCTTGTCATAATCTGTTAAGATATCTCCCGTCTTACTGAACGTAATTTCTCCATAGACTGGCGTATCCATCTGTTCAAACCTGCAGCTTCCATTTCCAGCATTATCGTACGTGATCTTGATGCTTGTGGATTCCCCGCTTAACTCAAAAGATTTTTCTTCTGCGTCATCCATGTTGTAGCCTGCTGGCGCAGCAGTTTCCTTGATCGTATATTTTCCATATGGAAGATAGCACTCTGCAGTTCCATCTCCACTCGTTCCTGTAGTCAAAGTTGCCACAATATCCTGATCTTCATCATAGATTTCATAGACTGCATCATTTAACAGCTTCTTTGTCTCTGATGAACGTTTGACTAGTTCGATCCTGATCTTATTTTCATCATCTTTATACGGACCAAACGTGACTGTCTTATGTACATCAGACTTGATCAAGACCACATCTTCATCTTCCATCATTTCATGCTTTGGATCACCCTTGATCTGATGCAATGTATAAACACCGATTGCTAACGAGATTGAAGTTGCTTCTCCTTTTTCATCAGTTATCAGAGTATCGACCACTTCTCCATGCGGATCAATGATCTGAAATTCCGCCCCAGATTCCGGTACATACTTATCTTTATTTACGGACATTTGCTTTTTGATCGAAATCTTTGCGGATTTTGTATAATCGTCTTTTAAAACGAATTCATACACTTTGACTTCATCCTCGATCGATGCTTTCATTTCTGTGGAATACTGCGGTAGCGCAAGGTCATAGCCTTCGACACCTCTGGTCTGCACGACTATAAACCCTGTCTTCTTTACGAAATCTTTTAGGAGCATCGCTGCCTTTCCTTCGGAATCTGTGACTAATGTTCCAAGAATCGCATCTCTATTATCTTTTTTCAGTTTTTCAATGTAATGAAGCCTGTCCTGTGACGTTGCCAATGTCTGATCCTTGAAATCTTTCACCATAGATTCATCCAGTACAACAAACTCAGCCCCTGGTTCTGGTTTAGACTTTCCATTCTTGACCATCGTTTTTCTGACCCGGATCTTATCTCCATTATAATAATTATCCAGCTCAAATTTTTTAAATTTCTTATCGCCGTCTTTGATCGTTACATCAAAATCATCAGCAATCTTATAATTATCACTTCCTTTTGTCTGATGAACCGTGTAGATGCCAGGATCTAACTTTCCAGATTGAGCTGCACCATTTTCATCCGTGATCAATGTTTCTATGACTTTCTTTGTCGACTGATCGATGATCTGGAATTCTGCCTTATATTCTTCTTTTTTTGTATAAGTTCCAGTTTCCTTATCACTGATCCTTGTAACCTTTGTCAACATGATCCCTGCATGCTGCTTTGGATCGTTTGATTCAACCTTATAGATCATTTTAGATCCATCAATGCTTACCCATTTGTCCGGTACCATATCATATCCATCGGTCGTTTTCGTCTGATGAATACGGTAAGCTCCATAAGGAAGTAAATCTGTTTCTGCGATCCCTTTGTCATTCGTTGTGATCGTCTGTTTTAAGTTATTCTTGGAATCATAAACCTCAAAAACTGCCTGTGCTTCTGGAACATTTTCCCCGCCAAACGTCTTTACAACCCGTATTGTTCCTTCATATTGCTCTTCTTTCAGATACTGGGATGTATTTTTATCGACCGTGACTGATATATCATTACTAGATACCTTATATCCCAACGGAGCATACTTCTCATGTAAACGGTAATATCCCGGATACAGATCTGTCACTTTTGCATAACCATTCGCATCAGTTACCATCTGTGTCACAAGTGTTCCTGCTTTATAGACAACACTCTTGTTATCGGAGCCTGTGATATCATGGTCAGCATATAGCTCATAGACAGCATTCTGCAAGTTTGCTTCAACTCCTAGATCCCCTCGTTTATTCTTTACAGTTCCCTGTTTAAAGATCTCCAGATCACTCTTTTGAAATTCATTGGTGTAGTTAAATGTGAATGATCTGACTCCACCCTGTTCCACTTTGCTCTGATCTGTCTGATCTGGGATCAGGTGTCCGAATGGGGATTTTGTTTCCCTGACCATCCAAGTGTGGACCGAGGCACTCTTTAAGGCTGAAATCTTCTGCTTTGCAAGTTTTTGTGCTTCCTGCATTGCCACAGCATATGCTTTTGCCGAAGAATCGTACCAGCCATTATCTGTCGCTTCTTTTTGCTGACTTTTTGAAAGATCGTTCCAATTCTTTACATAAGTCTTTTTCGTTGATGTCACACTATAACTTACCGTTCTTTGAACAGTATAAGAAGCTTCTCCATTGTCATCGGTTGTTACACTTCCTTGATAATTCCCATCCATATAGATCTGAAATACTGCTCCAGAAAGCCCTGCTCTTGTTTCCGCATCTTTCTTTTTGATCTTGATCCTTACATTATCTGGGCTGGTTCCTGACTTTGTTGCACTCGTTTTCGCTTTTTCAATATCTGGCGGTGTATGACGAAATCCGAACAAAACCTGATGGGAATCCAGTTTCTTCTTTTTCACACATTTCTTCACTGTATAATAATAGATCGTTCCTTCTGGATCCTGATCACTGATCATTTTACAGAACTTTTTTGCATCTTTCTGCGAATAACCCCTGTCCACATTTTTTCCTGCCTGATAAACGGTATTTTGCTTATTCGCTCCATGTCCACATGCCCAGATGTATGCCTGACACAATGACAGATCTTTTGTATTCTTGCCGCTTGACCTGAAATACCAGTTTAATGCTTTTGCAATTCCCTTTTTTTCATAAGTTGCTGCATTGATCGTCTTGTATTTTAAGGTATCTCCAGAACACATGGTCTTTCCAGAGTTTAAGCAAAACACTCTGTGTCCGTCAGCTGTCATACTCCACAGACCTTCTGATGCAGGACGATCAATCTCTGAGATCTTATTACTTGATAATGCCTGGCTCATCACCAGTTTGGCTTCTCCTGTGAAAGCCTTGACGTCTCTATTCTTCAGGAACAGTGATTCTCCTGAACCACTCAGATACATTGTCATGATCATCAGGAGGGTAAGAATACTTACCGATATCTTTTTACAGATCTTCTTCATTTGTTTCAAACTTTCTTCCTCCTTTTTACTTGTAACGGTTTGTGAAATATCCTGGCTGCCCTTCCTTGTCGATCCTTCCATACTCAGAATCTACGTGGTCTCTCGAAAATCCAGTTCCATTCTGCCCTTCCAGTTCGATCGAGCCATTAAACATGCCGTCATCATGAATAATGTTGTGTGTGTCGAATGATCCATCTGTTTTCTTCCAGACAGCATACAATTCACAAGTCTGTCCAGCATCGCAGAGAGTATTGACTGCCTGTCTATCGGTATATTTTGCTTTGATCGCATTCGGATCTTCACTCCATCCAAGGAAGGTATATCCCGGCCGTTCAAATGTATTTGCTGGCAGGATATCATCCTGTCCATATTTTAATTCCACAGTCTTTTTGCTGCCTGATGCACCATTTCCATCAAATGTTACTTCATAAGAGTTCTTGGACCAAACAGCATAAAGTGTTATACCCTCCGTGTTACTCCATGTGATCGTCTCTCCTGGAGAATACCGTGCTCTCACCGCATGTTTATCTGTATTCCATCCAACAAAGGCATAGCCTTTTTTCGTGTATCCATTCTCAGCAAAGCTGTAATTTTGATCGTACGTGGCTGTCCCATCATTCACATATCCAGAATCTTCTCCATTTCCATCATAGTTTACAGTGTATGTATTCGCTGTCCACTGGGCTGTCTCTGTATAATTACCACATACCAGCCAGCCTGTATTGGACATCCATTTTGTTCCTTCATCCAGCCATCCTTCCAAGGTATAACCTCTTCTTGATACCGTTGGAAACGAAAAATAATCTCCATCCGTAAAATTCCATGTTACATCTGCACCATCTCCACCATTTCCGTTGTAATAAATGCTGCGGCTTGGCTTTTCCAGATTCAGATTTATAGAACACCAGTCATAAGTTTTCCATCCATCTCTGTCAGCGGAGGCCACTCCGACCAATCCAGTACTGACATGGATATTTACTGATTTCCAATGTTCTTGAGTATCATGATAGGAATTTTCCCAAAATCCATCATTTCCTCCGCAATAAAGCGTTATATCCTTGCTCGGATCTGAAAATACTGGTTTATCCACCGTTACCCATTCCCAGGATCGATGCTGTTCATGGGCCGGTAACAGATACCAGACTTTGATCGTTAAAAGTGTATAGTTGTTGTTACTGTTCTTCTCTGAATATATCGTCTGTTTATTCACTGTAAGCTTATAATCTCCGCCTCCACCGGAATACGTCGTTACCGTATATGGATGTCTGGAATTATTAAATGTCCCACCGCTGACATTTTTATTTTTTTCATATTCATCACTATGAATATACATTGTCAGACTATCGCTTTTCCCATTTGGTCCATTGATGTTCACTGTTAAATGTCCATCTTTAAAATGTTTGTTTCCTCCTGTATTATATGATTGATAAGCATGTGCCTTCTTCATCTGATACCATGCCAGAACGGAAACAAATGAAACCATGACCACTAATACCACTATGATCTTTCGTTTTCTTTCCAGGATCTTTTTTGCATTCTTCATCATATCCTCCTCTCCATCTATTTTTATCTATCTTCCTTTTGTTTCCTGATCTTCTGTCCATGATTCCTCATACAGTACACCACATACCGATATCTTCCATGTCCTCGGTACGGATGACAGGTTAAAAGTGTGACCATATCTTTCCCTTTTTGAATCAGAATCTTGTCCATATCATATGGATCGATCACTTTAATCTTTGTAACCCGGTAATCCAGTCTTTCCCATGGATTTCTAATGATCACCTGATCGCCTGTTTTTAACTGTTCGATGTCCCGAAAATACGGAATTCCCCGATATCCCCGATGTGCAGCGATCACGCAGTTGCTGTCTTTTTGTCCTACTGGCAGGGATGTCTGTCCCATGATCGCTGCTCCTTTTCTCATATTTTCCATCGTCGCTCCCAGATATAATGGAAGTTTCTGTTTCATCTTCGGTATCTTAATGTAACCGAAGGTATTCTTTTCGTTTCTTAAGACGATCGGTGCACTGCGGTAACTGAATACATCCTTTAGTCCTGCTTGTTTTTCTTTGAATATCTTCCTGTTATAGCGGACTGCTTTTTGATACAGTAGATCATCCTGTTTTCTTTTGCTTCTCCTCTGCGTCAATTCTTTCACCGTCTGATTGGACTGTTTTTGTTTCAGATATGATATGATCTCCGGATAAAGCAGTAACGTGATCCCTATCACCAGAAAAAAGATTCCAACAATATTTATGATCTTTTGTTTCACCCATATCTCCTTTCTCCGCTTTTTCTTTTCATCTTTTCATATACTTTTCTGACTGCGATCAATACACAAATGATCAATAGTCCTGCAAAGATGGCCCGTTTGTAAACTTCCATCCATTGCGAATGATGATTTCTTGCTCTTATCTCTTCCTCTTTTGCATGATAAGCTGTGCGAACTCCTCGGACTAATAAACGCTTGTCATTAACTCCATAGGGTGTGCAAGTAACCAATGTTACATGATCTTTTCCTTCCATGATCTGAAGTTCCTTTGTATCTTGTGGTTCCACGACTGTGATCTGATCCACAAGGTAAGCAAGCTTTTTATCCAATACATGTATAAAAAAGAAATCTCCCTTTTTCATCTCTGTCAGATCTGTAAAGATTTTTGCAGAACTAAGCCCAGTATGCCCAGTCAGCACCGCATGGGTATCTTTTCCTCCAATCGGAAAGGAAGATGCAGCCAGATGTCCGATCCCATGTTCCAAAACTGTCCCACTTGTCCCATGATAGATCGGCAGATTAATTGAAATGCAAGGAATCTTTAAATATCCCATGATCGATGATCCATCAATATTTAATATTCTATTATAATGAACCATCTCTCCATCCAAACGTTTTACCTTAAACGGATCAGTCAACTGTACTGAAGATCGCATCAATTCCCCATTATACTGTTTTGCTTCATCCATTACTTTTTTTATGATCGCCTGATCCATTCCGGCTGCCTTTTCCTGATAACTTTCCACTGTCGAACCTGCACTCTTTTCAAACAGATAGTTGCTTACAAATGGATAAGACAGCAGAAAAAAGCCGGCCAGAATAACCAGAATCGGTATGATCTTTTGTTTCATTTTATCTTTGTGATCGTCCTCTGTTTTTGTTCAAGATCAAGATCCCACATCCAGCAACAACAACCCCTGCAATGATCAGAAGATAGTTTCCTGCCCCACCTGTCATTGGCAGCATGAACTGCTTCTGATTTGTGATCTGCATATTGATATATGCATTTCCAGAATCATCGTGTTTTGTCATCGTTGCCTTTGTCTCATCCACAGTCGCACTCGCTGCTGTAGTCTGAACCGTCACATCATTCTTTAATACCGCACCATTAGGAACTCCATCATTTGCTGTGGAATCTGCATCAGACTTACTCTGGATCCCTGTGATGTTTGCTTCGGTTGGTGTGATATCTGCTTTTGTCTCTTTGACCTTAACGATCACTTCTTTCTTTAACAGGGAGTATCCTGCATCAGAGTGTGTTTCTGTAAATCCATATTCATCTCCTTCGATCCCATTGATCACAAGTTTTCCATCAGAAGACGGACTAAACTGAGTCGCATCAGCTTCTTTTGCAGACTTTCCTGTTACCTGATAAACACCTGCTCTATCTGCTCTTGCTACCAGATAGTAATTATCTGTCTTATTTTTTACAACGAATTTAACCTTTGTTGCATCTCCCTTGCTGTCAGAAAATTTCTTTGTCAGATCATATCCGTAAGAGTATACGATACATTTGTCTTTTAAAATATCATAATAATTCGTATTTGTTCTCTTCCACGTAAGGGATACATCGTTTGAATTTCCTTTATCACCAAGAATAACGCTGTCATCTGTATTCACCTTAGCTGTATAGTATACAACAATATATTTATCAGAATATTTCTTATTCAACTCCTTAAGTCCTGCTTTTGTCATCTCGATCTTCATTGCAGGATCGTCTCCAGATTTCCCGTATGTTGCTGCAAACTTTGGATCCGTGTCAGAACTCTTCCATACAGCCAATGCACCACTCTTCTCAACATTGTTCACATTTGTTCTGTCCGCTGCATCCTTAGTTTCATAGATTGCGATCACGGCATCTTTCCCATATGTCATTCCATTTGCCATTGTATCGTTAAATGTATAAGTTGACAGGTAGGTTGTTGATGATGTGATATGTGGCAATTTTGAAATGAACTGATAATCCAGTCTTTCTGCTTTAGATGCTGTCACGGTACTCTGATATTTGTATTCATTTCTTGCAGAAGTAAAATCTGCCAGTCTGTCTGTATTGGCAGTTGTTACATTGTCCTGATCTGGATTATTGCGTACTCTTTTGTCAAGTGTTGGATTTCCAGTTTCATTCTTTGGATAACAGATCACATCATAGAACCAGTCATCTCCCTTAGAATCCGTGGATGGCAACTGTACAAACCATGGATTTGTTGTGTAAGTTACATTTTCTGGTGCCTTTGTCTCAACGATCAGGTAAAGACCCAGTAGCAATTTGTCTTTACTTGTCACACCATTAGCATTAGTTTCATCCATGGCTGTCCCATTCTTTCCCATGTAATCTTCTAATTTATCTTTCGTTACCGTATTATCTTCTAATGCCTTGGCAAGTTTCTCATTGATCTGCTGGCTTGTAAAATATGTCTTACTTCCTTCTGTTTTAGCTGCATCAGAAGATGTCAAACCCAAAATCTGCTGTATTGTGGTTGGAAGTTCATAGATCATCTGGATCTTTCCATTCTCACTCTGCTGTTCAACATCTCCAACTCGCAGGTAACTAAATTCCACACCTTTGATCGCATATTTTTCCAAGGCTGCTTCCGCAGCAGCGTCCTGTTTTCCTGTTGGTGTAAACTGACTGGTATTAACACCGGCCTGTTTTGCTGCTGTCATGTCATATTTGTGGATCGTTATGGATCCAGTTTTACTTGTATCGACCACATCTGTTGATGCCGCTTTGATATTAACGATAGGTGCAAGCATCATTGCTGCAGATAATACAGCAATCATTGTTTTTTTGATCATATTTTGAATCTTCATTTTTCTTTCCTCCTATTTTTTAGAATAGAAAAAGCACAGAAATCATTGATCATACTCAATGATTCTGTGCTTTTCTTTATGTGATATATATATTATTTATATATTAAATTTGTTTTGTCAGGTGCGATCATGATCGTATTCCAAAAAGAATCCTTGACTGCCTCTGTCTGAATCTCATCTACTACTGTGTCAAGGTCGACATCACTTGTTAGCTTCTTGCTCGCATCCATTACGGAAACTTTATCGTTGATTCCTAAGGATGTGATCGTAACAAACTGTTCTTCACTAACTAGTGTTCCTTTCTTTAGTGGAACCGCTAACTGATAATTCTTCTGCAATACTGACTTGATCTCATTATACATTGCTTTAAATTCTTTGCTTCTGTATTTCTTCTCAGCCTTCAGCTGCTTTGCCTTCTTATCAGCCTTCGCAAATATCTTTTGATCAGAATAAATCTCCCAGCATGGACCTCCTGCTGATGCTGACTTCGTCTGTGCGATCACTTCTTTTAGTGGATATTTGTACTGTGTACGCTGTCTGCTTCCAACATCTGCAACCGTTACCTGATCATTATCATCGATCGCAACCAATACGATAAAATGACCTTTCTTCGTAAAATATCCTGGTCCCATCAGTGCTACTACTGGATGCTTCTTCTTCAATGCATCTCTAACCTTGCTGACATCACTTCCAAGTCCATGACATTCCAGTTTATACTGTTGTGCCAATGCTGGGACCATCTCATGACTTGCTCCAGCACTACTGTAATAGCCATTCTTATATGCCCATACTGTTGTATCAACTGGAGTTACCCATTTATTCGTCAGCGAACTGATACAAACTGCCATAGCGCTTGGTCCGCATCCACTGCTTTTGATCTGATATCCATTGTCATTCCATGCTGCATCTGCCTGATTAAAATAAATAAATCCCTGTATCGTCTCTTTCTTATCTTTCATCTCAAGACTATGGTCATTATATACTTTTGGAATGATAGATTTCTTGTCTTTCTTCTTGTTTTTTTTGTCTTTTTTGTCTTTCTTCTTGTCTTGATCAGACTTTGTCTTTTGTTTCTTTGTATGTGTTGCTGCTGTATGTTTCTTTGTATGTGTTGCTGCAACCGTTGTATGCGTCGTTGCCGCTGTATGCGTATGCGTTGTTGCTTCCGTTGTCGGCTTTGCCTGAGTCGTCTGTGTTGTTGTCTCTGTCGTTGCTTCACTTTCTGTCGTCTGGGCAGAAGAATCTGTCTTGGTCTCAGTCTGTTCACTGCTTATTTGCTCTCTTGTGACTGGCTGATCTGCTCTGACCACAGACACTGATCCAAGCATCAAAAACGTATACAGAGCTACTACAGCTGCTGTTTTACGTGTTTTTCTCATCTTTCATTGTTCCCCCTAACTATTTAAACATACTTATTATACCACTTTGGATACCCTCGTCAATAAAAATGAATGGTCATGATCCATGTTCACATTTTTTTCATATCTTATGCTTCAAAGACTAATTTTTCAATTGCATATGCAACACCATCTTCATTATTTGTCTTTGTCACAAAGTCTGCGATCTCTTTCAGATCAGGTTGTCCATTTTCCATAACAACACCGGTTCCTACAGCTTTGATCATCATCGTATCATTTCCTGCATCTCCACATGCCATCACTTCATCCATAGATAATCCAATTTGCTCTGCCAGATGTAAAAGTCCATCTCCTTTATCACATCCAATCTGATTTATTTCAATGTTATTTTCCAGAGAACTTGATACACTCGCAATATTTTTCTCGATTAATTCTTGTCTTGCAGTTTCCCGCTCTTCCATATCATCAAAAAATACATTGATCTTCTCAATTCCCAGCGGATGCTCTTCAATGTACTTTCGCAGATCATCCAGCGGCAGTCTTGTATCTCTCACAAGTTTTAATACATGATCTGATACACCATACTCTGCAAGATGGTCAAAATAGCATCGTTCCATATACCCTTGCCCATTCTGATAAATATCACGTGTACAATGATATTTTTCCAAAATATCAAACAACGAAAATACCGTTTCTTTTGGTAGATGATTTGTATATATGATCTTATCTTCTTTCTGATCATAAACAGTTGCCCCGTTACAGCAAACAGCATATCGAACGCCTGGAATATCTCTTAAAAATTCTGGAATTGCTTTAAAAATACGTCCTGTTGCTGGAACTATATAAACACCCCTTCTGATCGCTTCTTTTAGAACTTCTTCTGTGTGTTTTGAAATCTGTTTCTCGCTGTCTAAGAGTGTATTATCTAGATCCATCGCTACTAATTTTATCTTACTCATGCTATTCCTCCACAAAAAAATAATTTTGAATGTTGATCTGAAGACTTTTATATCCCTGATACTCATTGATCACTGGATAATATGTACATGTGATATACTTTGCTGTTCCCATTTTCTCTCGAAATTCATCTTCATCCTCAAAAATCATGCCATCAATCCTAGTTCCCTGACTACTCTTTAATGCTAATTTTATCACATTTCTATTTTTTCCAAAAACATTCACACGTTCCACTTTTAACTTTCTGTGTGCAAATAATGGTTTTTTATTTTCTTTTCCAAATGGCTCTAAAACAGATAACTGATGGATCAGATCCATGGTAATATAATCAACTGGCATATCAATATCAATCTGTACTTTCTTTGCAAAATCTTTTTTCTCAAGGGTACAGTTCTCATTGATCTTTTTGCGGAATTCCTGTAATTTTTCTTTTTCCAAAGAGCATCCTGCTGCCATTGGATGTCCCCCAAACTTTGTGAACACCTCTTTGACTTTCATCATCTCTTCAAACATGGAATATCCTTCGATGGAACGTCCAGAACCTTTGATTCCTTCTTTTGCATCTGTTAAGACAAATGCTGGATGATTTAAGCGGTCCTTGATCCTTCCTGCTATGATACCTGCAATACTTTCATGACATTCTGGAAGATATAATACAAGCACTTTATCTCCTTTTGCTTCATATTCGAACGCCTGTCCCAGTGCCTCTTTTACCCCATTTTCTGTCATGGTTTTCCGAAGATCATTCAGTTCTTTTAATTCTTCTGCTGTCTGTTTTGCCTTCTCTTCATCTTCTTCCAGAAATAGATTCAATGCTTTTTCGGCAGATTCCAAACGTCCGCTCGCATTGATACATGGTCCAACAATAAATCCTAGTGCATAAGACTGTATCTGTTTATCCATCAGATCATGCACATTCAGCAATGCTTTCAACCCGATATTTTGTGTATCTTTGATTCGGCGTAATCCTTCTTTGACAAAGATTCTGTTTTCTCCTGTCAGATCTACCACATCACAAACAGTCGCGATCGCAAGCATGGATAACAACTCTTCCAATTGGCTTTCATCTTCTTCCATTGCCTGATAAAATGCCCTCATAAACTGAAAAGCCACTCCTGCTCCACAAAGTAACGGATACGGATAATTGCATGCTTCCTGCTTTGGATTGATCACTACATCTGCTGGTGGAAGAACCTCTTTTCTCACTCCTGCTTCATCGGTATCAAATGGCACATCATGATGATCCGTAATGATCATTGTCAGTCCATGTTCTTTGCCATATGCAACTGCATCTGCTGCTGCAATCCCATTATCACAGGTAAGGATCGTATCAATCTGGTCTTCCACTGCTTTTTCAATGATATTTTCATTAATTCCATAGCCATCTTTCATGCGGTCTGGAATCTGAAAATCAATCTTTCCACCAAGATCATGAATCGCTTTCCACAAAATATAATTTGAGACAACTCCATCTACATCATAATCTGAAATAATACGGATCGTTTTCCCCTCTTGTACCTTTTGCTTCAAAATCTCAACTCCTTCTTTGACGCCTTTCATCAAAAAAGGATCTGAAATATCTGAAAGTTCTCCATACAGATACTGCTGTATTTGTTCATCCCCAACCACATCCCTGTTGCGGATCAGCCGTGCGATCACTGGATCTATGTTAAATTTTTCTCCAATCTGATTAAAATCAGCCTTTTTCTTATACAGATACCACTGTTCCATCATCTTACTCCATTTTTCATAAAAAAGAGCATCCAGTATTTACTGAATACTCTTTTTGAATGTTTTATTTTCTTTTCTTTTTCTTCTTTTTCTTGCGGTTTGGATTCGCTGTGATCTTCTCTGGCTGTGCTTGACTGGCTGCCTGATTTTCTTTGATCACATCTGATCCAATTCGCGTCTTCATCATATACCAAAGTGGTCCAGTTAAAAATACAGAAGAGAACGCTCCTCCGATCACACCCACCATCAATGCTAATGCAAATTCTCTTAAGGAGGATACTC
>SKFA01001148.1_pt1 | contig 16015 bp, 10 predicted proteins | sample 4820291 | NCBI WGS metagenome assembly SKFA01 (sample SAMN11008795, study PRJNA524170) | human gut metagenome | isolation source: fecal sample from pouch patient p30 | place: Israel: Tel-Aviv | reverse complement strand
CCCTTATTGTGTGTATAACAGGCTAATTATAAATTACTTATGTATTGACGGTAAAAATACTTGCTCTCACTTATACTCTCATGCCCTCACTATGTTTTGAAGTTTTTTTTTACATAACATGCTTGTTGTCAGTTATGTATATTTTTTACAGGCTGTTTGTGTTTGATGCAAAGTAGGACATTTTCAGGCTTTTCTATCGTAAGAAGTATGCATGAGAAGGGTTTCTACGAAATGAGGCTTACGATGGAATTTCCGGCAGGGGTAAAAAAGATCAAGACGTTTTTAAAAAAGCTCTTTTTCTTTTTTAAAAAGGCGGTTATCTTTTTTTAAAAGCTCTTGATCTTTTAAAAAAACGTCCTGTCACCAACGACAGGAAGAATATAAAAACAGGCTGTACCAATCATTTGATACAGCCTGTTTTTATATTTATAGGATTATATACTACAGATTAGAAGTACAGATAACGGTCATCTTTCACTTCAGCTTTTTTGTAGAGGTCATTGATGAAACTGCTAGCATAACGCCCTGCCATATTGGACAAGTTGTTTTCTTCATTCTTGGCATCAAATTCTTCTGCACTCTTTTCTTTGTTGTAAACCTGAATCATGTAAACACCTGCATTACCTTTGATAGGACCAGTTAACTTATTTATTTCAGCTTTACTTGCATAAGCACCTAAAGCTGGTTCGCTAGCGCGAGTTACTGAAACATATGCCGGAGCAGAAAAAGTTATATGTTTTACAGAATCGCTAACTGCATTTGCCATACTTTTTACTTGGTCAATGCTGCTTGCACTTTTCATTTCAGCTATCAGTTTTTCAGCTTTTTTATCTTTGATGATTTCTGCTTTCAGCATGTCGGCAACCAAGTTGATATTACGATATCCGGCAGGATTAATCTTTTCAAGAGCAACTACCATCAGGTGATCATTTTCACCACATTCATACAATGGGGACACTTCACCTTCCTTGGCTGCAAAAATCCATTTCAACGCTTCACGAGTTCCTTTTACACCACCCACACGGTGTTCTGCGCTACGGAAATCAGCACGTTCTAACAAGCGATATCCGCTTTCTTCTGCATTGGCAATAATTTTATCCATTGTAGTGTTCTGTGCTACGAATTGACTGAAATCATTGTATGCTTTGTTGTATGTTTCTTTGCTAAATTCAACCGGACGTTTAATCACTGCAACTTTATATTTATCTTTCATAGCTTTTTTGTCCAATACTTGAAGAATAACGTTAGCTTGTCCGATCTGAAGATTGGTTAATTCTTTGACATTAGAGTTTATCAATGTGTTAATGTATTTAGCATTGTCTGCATCTAATGCAGCACCTTCATAGTTGCGTGCAGTCAACCAAGTCGCTTCACCTGTCTGACCATATTTTTTTGCAATATCAGTAAAGTCTGCTCCACCTTTCAGTGCATTAAAAATACTATCGGCTAAAGTTGCGGTTTTAGCAGCATCTTCGGCATATACCTGAATTTGACGATATTGGATTGAGTCGGGAGCTGTCTGTTTGGCAATAATTTTAAAAGCATTATATGAATCATCTGCTTGGTTATAGTAAGGACCATATACTTCGTTGATAGTTACAGAGTCCAAACGAGCAACTACATCATTAGGATATACAGTCTTGTTGATTGCAATTTCAGAAAAAGGAACTACAGAACCGGTGGAACGGATGAATGTGTTCATGTCTGCAGCAGTACCTAGCTGGGTAGCGTATTCGGTTACTTCGTTTAATACCTCTTTGCGATCTTCGTCAGATGGAGTAACCAATACATCAATATATTTGATGTTACGAGTTTCAACTGGCTGTTCAAAAGAACCTTTTTTCTTGTTATACAGATCTTTGATTTCACTATTTGAAACTGTAATAGTTGAATCGCTGATAGAAGAATAGGGAATTGCAGCTAATAAAACGTCTGATTGTTCAGTACGTGATATAAAAGCATCTTCAGCTGCAACCGGATTTGAAATCAATGATTTTGCAATCAGGTTCTGATATTTTTCAGCTAAAGTGGATTGTATCAAAGTCTTTTCAATAAAATTCCAAAAAGCTCCCATCTTTTGATAGTATTCTACATATTGTGCAGGCATTTTGCTTGCGTCCAGATGAGCGTAATCCACTAGGAATTTTTTCAGCATATCTTTGTCGAAAGCACCGGTTTGCGGATTGCGGAACGGGGTTTGCATCAACAATGGGTTAGTACCTTCCTCGATGATTGCTTGAACTTCAGCTTTGCTGACGGTCAACCCCAATTTTGCAGCTTCCGCTGCGATTAATTGGTTATTTACGTAAGATTGCCATACTTGGTCTTTCACTTGAGTCAGTTGGTCGTCATTTAATGCAGAAACACCTTGTGTCAATTTTATGACTTCTGTGTATTCATCTACCATTTTTTGATACTCTTGTGCTGTAAGTGTTTTTCCATTTACTTCACCTACGTCTTGTTTACCCTGATGTGGTTGGAGAACCTTCCATGCGTCTCCGGCAATGAATGCGAAGAGGGCAAGTCCGATTACAACGACCAACAGAGGGCCTTTACTTCTGATTGTTTGTAATGTTGCCATTTAATTTTACTATTTTTGTTTATTGTTTTTTTATACTTCATAGATTTAGCGCACGAAGATACAAAAAATGCAGCTTACAAGCTATTTTATTGTGAAAAAAATCTGTTATTCGATTACTTTCAACTTTACTAATTCAATTCTTGTTGCTGTTACTTTAATTATTTTGAAATGGAATTTATCGAAAATGATCTCTTCATGTATTTTGGGGAAACTTTGGTATTGGTGCAGGATGAGTCCACCGATAGTTTGGTAATCATCATTTTCCGGTAGGTCAAGTGAGAACAATTCATTGGCTTTTTCTATTTCCAGACGTCCGGAAAGGATGTATTCATTGTCACCGACGGATTTGGCAATGTAAGAAGTTGTATCATGCTCATCTTCTATTTCGCCGAAAATTTCCTCCACTAAATCTTCTAGCGCCACGATGCCGGATGTACCTCCGAATTCATCGACTACTACAGCTAAGGATTTCTTTTGTTGCATAAATAATTTCATCAGCTTATGCGCTCCCATCGTTTCAGGAGCAATAGGCAATTGGCGGACACTCTTAGTCCAGTCTGTCTGTTCACGAAACATTTCAGAGGAATGTATATAACCTATAATATTGTCAATGTTTTCTTTATAGACAATAATTTTACTTATTCCGCTTTCAATGAAGCGGGCTTTTAATTCTTCTATGGGAGTTCCATATTCGATAGCAACAATTTCGGTTCTAGGTACCATACAATCCTTAATTCTAATATTCGAAAAATCTAGTGCATTTTGGAATATCTTGACTTCGGTGTCTATGTCTTGTTCATTTTGAGCATCTTGTATACTACTTTGAATAAAGTAATCTAGGTCGACTTTAGTAAAAGCTTTTTCATTAGCTTCTTTATTTGTTTTAATGCCTACAATGTAAAGTAATATATTGGATATTCCCGAAGCAAACTTGCTGATGGGATAGAGTAAGACATAGCAAATGTAAGTGGGAACTGCAAAAATATTCAGAGTGAAATTGGGGTTAATCTTAAATAAGGTTTTAGGTAGGAATTCTCCTGTGACCAAAATGATTAATGTGGAAATAATTGTTTGGATTAGTACTAATAAAAAGTGGTTGTCTATCAATCCTGCCAGCAAGTTTTGTTCAATGACTTGTGCCATCAATATACCGTAAATGACCAAAGCGATGTTGTTCCCTACCAACATGGTAGAGATAAAATTGTTCGGATTATGAAAGAAGATGGAAAGTATACGTGAATTTATGCTTTGGTTGTTACGATCCATTTCAAAACGTAATTTATTGGATGAAACAAAGGCTATTTCCATGCCGGAGAAAAAAGCGGAAAAAGCCATTGTGATAAGAATCTGTATAATAATACCCATAATAGTGAGTGAATTAGCGTATCGAATCAGTTCTGGTGCTATTTGCAACAGCTTTTGTACTGTCTGCTGGTGCTGTATCTTCTACAGTGAAAATACCTGTGTTATTATAAATTTGATATTCTGTCATTTGCTGGTTAGATTCAAATCCATAACCGGTAATGATTTTATCTTCTTGTTCAATGCGGATAAATTTGTCAGAATAGACCCTTTCCTGCTTTTCATCCCAAAAGAGCAGATCTGTGTCAAATTTGTCGCCTCTTTGGCTGCGGATATGCACATTGCTTCTCAATTCCCAAAGTTTCTTTTTCTCGTAGTAATAAGCTGTATCGGCTTTTATGCTGGCATCAATATGGAATAGGGAATCAAATTTTTCCAAATAAACTCCTTTTTCAAATGCCCAATAAGGAGGATTCTTTTTATCATAAATTTCCCATTCTTCTGTGATAATTTTGTAGCGGGTGATACCGGAATCGGATATAAGGGTAGTAACTCCCAATGTTTTCATGCTGGGCAACGAATCTCTTTCTGTAATAGCTTCTGCCAGATTCTTTTCGCCTCTTGAGCATGCTGGAAATAAAACAAACATAACAGTTGTCCAAACGGCAACTGTTATGTTTAAGAATATAAAGTGTGATTTTTGTTCTTTTTCAGACGACATAATTATCTGATAGTTGTTGTTTCACCAATCCATCCGCCGATTGTAACAGAGTCACCTTTCTTTAAACTGAGGAAGAACAAATCAGCATCTTTGGGGGTATGGGCTGCATAAGTACTAATTAGTTTGTTTGCTTCTTCAGCAACACTAGGATCTACGCTTTTTGCTTTTTGCAATTTGTCGATAACTGCAAAATAAGTGCATTTGTTCAATGCTGCTTCATCACTCCAATTAGGACTTGATGCATACATGTTAGCAATCAAAATGTATGGTTTACCGTTGTTGCCATCTAACGAGATCGCTTTCAGTGCATATTGTTTTGCTTTGCTCAACTGTTTCTTACTAAATAAAATGGCAGCGGTTTTATATGCATAATCAGCTTTCTTTAATTGGTCTTGTTCTAAATTGATAGCTTGATCAAAATAGTCGATACATTTGTCCATATCGCCTTTCTTATAATACATGTATCCGCAACCTACAGCCGTTTCTGCTGTCGGTTCGATGGCATGTGCAGCTTCAGATGCAGCAAAGTAAGCTTCTTGTTCTGTACAGTTTAACATCTGCATTACAGAGATAACCTGTTTCAGATAATCCAAATTAGTCTTGTTTTGCTCAACTTTCGGAGCATAAATTGCTTGTAAATTATCACAAGTTGCCACACCACTATTAATGAAGAATGCGTCAATATTGTCTTTTGCCACTTTCAATAATTTTTTGTCATTTTCCTTTGTAGCGGCTTTCAAAGCTCCATCAGCAACTCCTGATGCAAATAAATAATCTTGAATGAATTGTTCTTTGTATGATTCATCACTTTTCATTTTACGGGCAGCTGCATCCATGAACTCTTGTAATACAAAGTAGTCAGAGTTTTCTTTTTCAAGTTCAATGGCTTCTTTGAACATGTTATATGCTTCATTCATGTCTTGGCCACCCATTGTGAAGTAGTCATGGGCCTTCATACCGATGATTGAGCCTTTTGTAGCATCTCTTTTAACCAACTTGTTCAAATCGTCCAGATATTGGATGCGTTGGTCGTGAACTTTCATCAGTTCGTTAAAGTATTGTTTTTGTTTAGCTGCATCTTTTTCACCGGCTATTAAGGCACGAAGAATTTTTGCACCATTAGTATAAGTGCTTACTTGAGCTTTGGGGGCTTCTGTAAATACACTCATCCAAGGAGTGTAAGCATCCTTGAAATTGTTAGTCTTAACATACTCAGTGTAAATACTGATATTTTTCAAGCATCGGATACTGTCTTCACCATGTCCGAATCTTGATCCGTCTGACGCTCCGGTCTGAGCGAAAGAAGCTGTCGTACCTAAGGAAAGAACGAACAGCGCTGTTATCATCTTCATTTTCATCGTATATAAATTTAGTTGTTGTTATTTATTTGCTTCTCTCCATTTTATTAATCAACTTTCCACTTCATGAACCAACGTTCATTGAAAGTAAGTCCAATATTGATTCTCAAATAATTTTCTTCCATTAATCCTTTAAATTTAGGACTGACTTTAATGTATTGCCCGGAAATGTTCAGCATAGATTTACTTTGGAACATGGGAAGTCCAAACCCAATACTGACACCATATTCGCGTGCACCGTCTTGGAAACTGGTTGTTCCTGTGTCCGGACTAGTATAGCTGACCTTATTATAAGGACTTGAATAATAGGCCCCCATACGGTAACGAATACGTTTCAGATAGTTGTGGCTGATATAACTTGGTACGAATTCCGCACCAAAAGCTATTTTTGTACGGCTATTCATTTCCACACTTTCTTTATTGAACTTACTCCAAGCTAGATCGGCTGTATTCCACTTTTGTAAAGTATAGTCAACCCCTATAGTTAAGCGGTTATCATATACATATGTAAGCCCTATACCAAATGTATGTGGCATTTTAAACGGATTCGGAATAGTATCGCCAGTTTGTGACTGTACATAGATAGAACCATTACTTTCCGCACCTGTTTGATGATACTTATATGCATCTCCATGCAAGGTACGTCCCAAGGTATAAACAGCACCTATATTAATAGTGTTTTTTTTATTTAACTTATAAGTATACTGTAAACCAAAATCTAATTTATAATCACTGATAGAAAATTTGTCTAATTTAATACTACGTGTATCTGTCGCTCCAATAGTTGTCATGGATTGATGAGTAATATCTCCATAAAGATACGAAAAATTTGCACCAACAGACAAATTATTAAAAACTTTATAACCTAATCCTATGAAAACTTGATGAAAACCTCCGTCGCCATCATAAGATTCGCTCCACTTCCCGTTATTGTTAACATCCTCAAAATCATGTGTTTTGGAGATGCTGTAACCTACTGTGGAAAATGGAAGAAACCCAACTGTCATCCCCATTTTTTTCCATAGGCGAAATTGCATAGCCAAATAATCAAAGCTTGAATTTTTAGCATTGGTTTTTACATTACCATCCTTGAAGTTCGCATTTTGAAGGGTCATTCCTGCATCGAACAAGAATGTCAATGAATCGATGGCTGTATAAGATGCCGGATTAGATGCGTTGATTTGGTAGCCGTTTCGCAAGCCGTATGCTATTCCTCCCATTGCTTTACTGTTACCAAAATTTTGATCAGCTAACTGACCAAAGCCGTAGCGTGTATAGGGAGAATTTGTGCTTGTTTGGGCTACGGCTAGCCCTGTGACTGTGAGTAATATTGACGCACTAATCAGTCTTTTATAGTTTATCATTATAGCTTAATATTCTGTTTAAACCTTTCAATACTAAAAATCTATCTGCAAAGATGATACTTTTTAATTTTGTATCAAAAGAAAATTCATCTCCGCCCGTTAAAAAAACCAAAAGTCCCGGATAATTCTTTTGAAGATGGGTGATATACCCGCTCATTTCAAATTCCATTCCGCGAATGACCCCTGCCCGGATAGCTGTTTCTGTAGATTGTCCATACATCGGAACTTCTCCTTTGGCGCTTACTTTGGGGAGTTTGTCGGTGAATATGTTCAATGCTTTGAAACGCATACGCATTCCTGGAGAAATATTGCCCCCATGATAGGATCCGTCGGCATCGATAAAATCGTATGTAACACAGGTCCCTGCGTCAATAACCAGTACATCGTGTCCAGGCTTCAGCCAGTTTGCTGCAACCACAGCTGCTAAACGGTCCATACCCAGTGTTTGAGGCGTTTTATATAAATTAGTGATAGGAACAGGGGTTTCATGACTTAATTCGATGATATTAAAAGGCAATCTTCCCAGTTGGCGCCGGATAGTATTGCTTAGTGTTATGACAGAAGCTATGATACCTCGTTTCAAGGGGTATCGAGAACAAAGCATCGGGAGACAATCTAAAGAATGATTGGAGCCACGAAATACTTCAACTAACTCGCCTTTGTCAAATATAGCCAATTTGGCTACTGAGTTTCCTATGTCGATTATTAAATTCACAACTTTGCTTTTTCGGCTGCAAAGTAACGCAAAAAATAAATAGGAATAGCAATAAAAAATGGTATTTGTGAGGAATTAATTAATATTTAGGTGTACTTTTGCATCGGTAAACAGAGAATGGAATTTATGAATAAATTAATTATAGCATTGATTTTGTTATTCTTTTCCTTGAGTCAATCGATTAGAGGTCAGGAGGATAATATAAAGGTGAGTCTGATGACTTGTGCTCCCGGTACAGAAATATATGCTTTGTTCGGGCATACGGCATTGCGCTATGAGGATACGGCACGTGGAGAGGACTGGGTGTTTAATTATGGTATGTTCAGCTTTAATACTCCCCGTTTTATCTATCGTTTTGTCAAAGGAGAGACTGATTATGAATTGGGCGTAACCCGTTATCCTTATTTTGAAGGTAGTTATGCTATGCGTGGTTCCTCGGTCTATCAGCAGACATTGAATTTGACTATTTCGGAAAAACAGAAACTCAGAAGATTGCTGGAAGAGAATTATCTGCCGAAGAATAGGGTTTATCGTTATAACTTTTTCTATGATAATTGCACTACACGTGCGCGTGATATAATAGAAAAGTGTATTGAAGGAAAGGTTGTTTATTCTGAAGGAAAAGAGAGACTCTCTTTTCGGGATATTGTCCATCAATATACTAAAGGGCACGAATGGGATGAGCTGGGCATTGATATGTGTTTGGGCAGTGAAGCTGATAAGCCTATTGATACGCGTAAGCAGATGTTCGCTCCTTTTTATATGTTGGAGGCAGCAAAAAAAGCAACTATAGTAGTAGGTGACAGCGTGCGTCCTTTGATTCTGCATGAAAAAAAGGTAGTGGATGTAGAACCAGAGGACGTTAGGGAAGGCTTTCCGTTGTCACCCATGGTGTGTGTCTTTATTTTAATAGGAGTTACTTGCTTTGTAGGGTGGTTGCAGTTTAAAATCAGGAAAATAATCTGGATTTGGGATTTGCTTCTTTTCGGTGTACAAGGATTGGCGGGATGTGTCATCACTTTCTTGGTCTTTTTTTCTACTCATCCTACGGTAGGGTCCAATTGGCTTATCCTTTTATTGAATCCTATCCCTTTAATTTACCTTCCGATCATGGTTTGTCGAGCTATAAAAGGTAAAAAAGACCTCTATCATACAATAAATGTAGTGTATTTAACACTTTTTATGATGATAATGCCGTTTATACAGCAAAAATTCAACGTAACGGTATTACCTTTGGCACTGTGTTTGTTAATATGTTCTGCAAACCACGTTTTATTATATTACAGACAAAACAATAAATGAAAGGACGCATCTTAACTTCTCTTTTGACTGTTATCGCATTAACAGGGTTGCAGGCACAGAACATTCCTGCGGTCCCTAGGTTAGTGGTCGGATTGACTATTGACCAGTTGCGGACTGATTATATAGAGGCTTTTTCGGCTTTATACGGTGAACGTGGTTTCAAGCGGTTGTGGAGAGAAGGACGGATTTATCGGAATGCCGAATATGACTTTATTAATGTGGATAAGTCATCAGCTGTAGCGGCCATTTATTCTGGCACTACACCTTATACCAACGGAATCGTGGGGGATAACTGGATGGACCGCAGTACTCTGCGAGTCCTTAATTGTGTGGACGATGCTGATTTTATGGGTATTTACACTTCAGAGTCCACTTCTCCGCAGAAAATGAAGGTGTCGACTTTGACAGATGAGTTGGTAATAGCCACACAAGGAGTAGCTGAAGTTTATTCTATCGCTCCTACACGTGAAATGGCGGTGTTGGCTGCCGGTCATGCTTCGAAAGGTGCATTCTGGTTGAATGATGAAACAGGAAAATGGAGTGGCAGCACATATTACGGTATATTTCCTGCATGGGTGACTACTTATAATGACCGTGAAGGACTAGATTTCCGTATCGGCAATATGTCGTGGGCGCCTTATTTGCCTGTGACTGTCTATAAATATTTGACTAGCGAGAACAAACAAGTTACGTTCAAGCATAATTTCGATGATGAACGGAAAAATAAATACCGTAAATTGAAAACAAGTCCCTATGCTAATGATGAGGTAAACCGTTTGGTTAATGCTTGTTTGAGTAATACTTCCATTGGAAAGGATGCTGTTCCGGACTTTTTGTCACTAGCATATTATGCCGGGAATTATGATCATAAGGCTCCTGCAGAACTCCCGATGGAAATGCAGGATACATATGTACGCTTGGATAACAGTATTGCTGAATTATTGGAATTGATAGACCGGAAAGTTGGTTTGAACAATACTTTATTCTTTATAACCTCTACAGGATATGCTGACACAGATCCTGTTGATCCTCCTCAATATAAAATACCGGGTGGAGAATTCCATATTGAACGTTGTTCTGCTCTGTTAAACCTTTATTTGGCTGCTATTTACGGTGAAGGGCAATGGGTGGAGGCACATTTTGAGCAACAAATATATTTGAATCATAAGCTGATAGAGCAGAAACAACTGAATATGTCCGAGATATTGAACCGTGCGGCAGAATTTTTGGTACAGTTCAGTGGGGTGAAAGATGTATATTCTTCACAACGTTTACAATTGGGGGCGTGGACTCCTACCATTGATAAAATAAAGAATTACTATAACCCGATATGTTCTGGAGACTTGTGGATAGAAGTTTTACCAGGTTGGACTGTGTTCCGTGAACATTCGCTTGATACGCAGGTGCAACGCTATTCGTATGCGTCGGCTCCATTGATTTTCATTGGGAACGGAATAAAACCGGAAATAATCCATGCGCCTGTAAAAATAGGTAATATAGCACCCACCGTAGCTCATTATATGCGTATTCGTGCTCCTAATGCAGCCGTTCTGGCACCAATGACAGACATCAGAAAATAATATTAAGGAGAGAAGTGCAAATTAATCTGCATTTTATTGTAACTTTGCATTTTCAAAAGTAATCAAATTAGAAAATAATAAAAACAAAAAAATACAATGGGATTTAATGAATTTATTGGCAAATTATTTGGAAATAAGGCCACTCGTGACATGAAAGAAATCAAGCCATGGGTTGATAAAGTAAAGGCTGTTTATCCGGAAATTGCCAAATTGAGCAATGACGAGCTTCGTGCAAAAACAGTAGAATTAAAGAAATACATTTCTGATTCGGCTGCAGAGGAACAAAAGAAGATAGAAGAATTGAAAGGTACTATCGAAACTACAGAACTGGAAGATCGTGAGGGCATCTTCGCGCAGATAGACAAACTGGAAAAAGAAGTGCTGGAAAAATATGAAAAGGCACTGGATGATGTACTTCCGCAGGCTTTTGCCATTGTAAAAGACACTGCACGCCGTTTCTCTGAAAATCCGGAATTGATTGTAACCGCTACCGATTTTGACCGTGAATTGGCTGCTCAAGGAAAAGATTTTGTGCGTATTGAGGACGATAAAGCTATTTGGCAGAACCATTGGATTGCTGGTGGCAATGACATGGTATGGAGCATGGTGCATTACGATGTACAGTTATTCGGTGGCGTAGTGTTACATAAAGGCAAAATTGCCGAAATGGCTACTGGTGAAGGTAAGACGTTAGTGGCCACTTTACCTGTATTTTTGAATGCACTGACCGGTAATGGTGTACACGTAGTTACTGTTAATGATTACTTGTCAAAACGTGACTCGGAATGGATGGGGCCATTGTATCAGTTCCATGGATTGAGTGTGGACTGTATTGATAAACACCAGCCTAATTCAGATGCGCGCCGCAGAGCTTATATGGCCGATATCACTTTCGGCACGAATAATGAATTCGGTTTCGATTACTTGCGTGACAATATGGCTGTCAGTCCAAAAGACTTGGTGCAGCGTAAACATAATTATGCTATTGTCGATGAGGTGGACTCTGTATTGATTGACGATGCTCGTACTCCGTTGATTATTTCCGGTCCTGTTCCTAAAGGTGAGGATCAGTTGTTTGAACAACTTCGTCCTTTAGTAGAGCGTCTGTTTGAAGCTCAGAAAAAGTTGGCTACCCAATATTTGGCCGATGCCAAACGCTTGATTGCATCGGATGACAAGAAAGATCAGGAAGAGGGATTTTTGGCATTGTTCCGTAGTCATAAGGCACTCCCCAAAAATAAGCCATTAATCAAGTTCCTAAGTGAACAAGGTATTAAGGCAGGTATGCTGAAGACCGAGGAAATTTATATGGAACAGAATAACAAGCGTATGCCTGAAGCCACTGATCCATTGTATTTCGTAATTGATGAAAAGCAAAACAGCGTAGATTTGACCGATAAAGGTATCGACCTGATTACAGGAAATGCGGCAGATCCTACTTTATTCGTTTTGCCTGATATTACTTCCCAATTGTCTGCTTTGGAAAATGAGACAGATCTGACAGAAGAAGAAAAGCTGGCCAAGAAAGATGAACTGATGACAAATTACGCTATCAAGTCTGAACGCGTACACACTATCAACCAGTTGCTGAAGGCTTATGCTATGTTCGAAAAGGATGACGAATATGTTGTAATCGACGGACAGGTTAAGATTGTTGACGAACAGACAGGACGTATTATGGAAGGCCGTCGTTATTCTGACGGTTTACATCAGGCTATTGAGGCCAAAGAAGGCGTGAAGGTGGAAGCTGCTACCCAGACTTTTGCTACCATCACTTTACAGAACTATTTCCGTATGTATCATAAATTGTCGGGTATGACCGGTACAGCGGAAACGGAAGCGGGAGAACTTTGGGATATTTATAAATTGGATGTCGTTGTTATTCCGACGAATCGTCCTATTGCCCGTAAAGATATGAATGATCGCGTTTATAAGACAAAACGTGAGAAGTATAAAGCTGTTATCGAAGAGATTGAAGAAATGGTAAAAGAAGGACGTCCTGTTCTGGTAGGTACCACTTCGGTGGAAATCTCTGAAATGTTGAGCAAAATGCTTGCTATGCGCAAGATTGAGCATAATGTGTTGAATGCGAAACTGCATCAAAGAGAGGCGGATATTGTGGCACAGGCAGGTCAGAAGAGTATCGTGACTATTGCTACCAACATGGCAGGTCGTGGTACCGACATTAAGCTGAGTCCGGAAGTGAAAGCTGCGGGCGGTTTGGCTATTATCGGTACGGAACGTCATGAAAGTCGCCGCGTGGACCGTCAGTTGCGTGGTCGTGCCGGTCGCCAAGGGGACCCGGGTTCATCTGTGTTCTTTGTATCATTGGAAGATGATTTGATGCGTTTGTTCTCTTCAGATCGTATTGCCAGTGTAATGGATAAACTTGGCTTCAAAGAAGGTGAGATGATTGAACACAAGATGATTTCAAATTCCATTGAACGTGCGCAGAAGAAAGTGGAAGAAAATAACTTCGGTATTCGTAAACGCTTGCTGGAATATGATGATGTGATGAACAAACAGCGTGTGGCTGTTTATACCAAACGTCGTCATGCCTTGATGGGTGAGCGTATCGGTATGGATATCGTGAATATGATTTGGGATCGTTGCGCTTATGCTGTAGAATTGGGCGACTTTGATAATGTGAAGATGGAAATATTGCAGACATTGGCAATGGAAGTACCATTCACAGAAGAGGAGTACAACAAGATGAGAAAAGAAGATCTTGCAGAGAAAACCTTTGAAGCGGCAATGAACAACTTCAAGCGCAAGACAGACCGTATGGCCCAGATTGCCAATCCCGTTATCAAACAGGTATATGAGATGCAAGGACATATGTATGAAAACATCATGATTCCTATTACTGATGGCAAGCGCTTGTATAATATTTCTGTTAACTTGAAAGCGGCTTATGAAACAGAAGGTAAAGAGATTGTGAAATCATTTGAGAAGGCGATACTGCTTCATACTATTGATGATGCTTGGAAAGAAAATCTGCGTGAGCTGGATGAACTGAAACATTCTGTACAGAATGCTAGCTATGAGCAGAAAGACCCGTTGTTAATCTTTAAATTGGAATCAGTGAACCTGTTTGATAATATGGTCAATAAGATTAATAACAATACCATTTCCGTATTGACTCGCGGACAGATACCTGTACAGGAGCCTGAGCAAGTGCGTGAAGCAGCTCCCGAACCGGCAGCTCCCCGTCAGCAATATAAAGGTTGTCTTGGTGTTATTATGTATCAGAACAGGTGAAAATGCAAGAGAAAATTCAGAAACAGTAGTGTCTGGCAGGAAAATTCGGAGAAATTTCAGTGTGGCAGACACTTCGCACTTCACAAGTTCACTTTAGTGTGGTAAAATGGGCGAAAAGTGATGTTGCCCTCTGTGGCGGAAAAGGAGAAAAAAGATATGGCAAGAATGAGAAGAAGCAGCGAACAGACCCTGGAATACAAGATTGAACAGGCAGAAGCAAAGGTTGCAAAAACCAGAGAAGCACATGAAAAAGCGGTTGATGAATTAAAAAAACTGTACGATATAAGAAAGGCATATCAGAGAGATGAACTGCTAAAAGCGATGAAAAACAGCAGTCGTTCTTATGAAGAGATCCTGGCATTTATTACCTCGGGAGAGACATCAGAGGATGAGCAAAACAGGACTGAATAAGCCTGTAAACAGGCAGGACAAGTAAATTTAGCATAGTTGTTTGGGTGAAATCCTGCATTTAGGGGATTTATTTTCGGAAGTTCACAATTGACATTAGCAGTAACGGGGGATATAATGGCATTAAATCGAAATAGGTACAAAAATGTATACCTATAAAACTTTTGATTGTTGAACCTTGAAAATTGAATGAGCTGTATGGGTGCCTTTTGGGGCTTAAAGGTAACACAGGATTCCACCGCTGTATCAGAGAGTAGTATGTGGAAACCGAAGATACTCCGGCAACGGCTGGTATGCTTGAGAAGAAGCTGCCAGTATTCAGAAAGATTTCTGATAGAGGTCAATTGTAACGTTGACACCGCCATATACAAATGGAAGCCAATACGCCGAACGGAATGGAAAATCATCGTAAGAAGTCCAAACAAAAAGTAAATGTACTGACAACGGACATAACCGCTGTCTGGGAGGTGATGCAGAAGAATACGAAGGAAAGGAGGTATGTGCATCATGAGAAAAACAACAGAGTATAAGGCTGAGAACCGTCTGACGGTAGATATTGAAGGATTAATGGCATTGTTATCCTGTGGAGAAGTAACTGCAAAGAAAATTGCAGACTATGTAGAAGCAAGAGTGATTGTTGGAAGACGTGTTCTCTATAACGTGGATAAGATAAAAAAATATCTTGATGCAATGGCAGTGTAATGAATGATAAAAGGATAAAATACAACAACTTTCCTTCGGAATGAAAAGTGAAAAGGGTAAAATATTCCTGTAAAACAGGCAAATAAAAATTAGCATTTTGCAGGAATTTACCCTTGGAAATCATAAAATATTATGTTAATCTGTGAGCAGATATCAGACAGTATATGACTGATACCGACAGGACAAAAATCATTCCGAATAACGAAAAATGAAGTGAAAGGAATGATTGATATGGCAAGAAAAGATAATAAAGGCAGAAATTTAAAAACAGGTGAATACCAGCGCCCGGATGGACGTTATGAGTATCGCTACAAGGATGAAATTACCGGAAAACGTAATTCGGTTTATGCAGCTGATCTGGCGAGTCTGCGAGAAATGGAAAAGAGGATTAATAAGGATATGGATGATCTGCTTATTACAGATGCCTCAGTCAAGAAGCTGACCGTAAATACGTTGTTTGAGCGATACATGGCAACAAAGAATATCAAGGAAAGAACGAAAAAGAATTATATCCGTATGTGGGACTACCGGATACGAAATACTTTGGGAAACATTCGTGTTGTGGATTTTAAGACATCTCACGTAAGGACGTTCTTTTCCGCATTGTCAGATGAAGGACTGGCACACAGTACGATCAAAGGTCTTTATGGCTTATTGAATCCCAGTTTTGAACTGGCAGTGGAAGATGGGATTATCCGTAAGAATCCGGTAACAGGAACAC
>SKFA01001138.1_pt1 | contig 16132 bp, 14 predicted proteins | sample 4820291 | NCBI WGS metagenome assembly SKFA01 (sample SAMN11008795, study PRJNA524170) | human gut metagenome | isolation source: fecal sample from pouch patient p30 | place: Israel: Tel-Aviv | reverse complement strand
GTGCGGGTGGGGTCTTTTTCACGGCAGTCGGCCAGCTTGCCGGGCATCCGGCTGGTCTCCAGCGCGCTCTTGCGGCGCACCAGCTCCCGGGCCTTTTTGGCAGCGGCGCGGGCGCGGGCTGCCTGGGTGGCCTTTTCAAAAATGGCCTTTGCCACGCCGGGGTTCTCCTCAAAGAACTCCATCAGCTTGGTGTACACCATGTTGGAAACAAGGGTGCGGATCTCGGTATTGCCCAGCTTTGCCTTGGTCTGACCCTCAAACTCCGCCTCCTGCAACTTGACGGAAATGACGCAGATGAGGCCCTCGCGGACATCGGAGCCGGAAAGGTTCTCGTCCTTATCCTTCAGCAGGCCGTGGCTGCGGCCGTAATCATTGAACACACGGGTCAGGCTGGTGCGGAAGCCCTCTTCATGGGTGCCGCCGTCCGGGGTGTTGACGTTGTTGGCAAAGCTCAGCAGCAGCTCGTTATAGCTGGAATTATACTGCAGCGCGATCTCGGCCATGCCCCGCTCGGTCTGGCCCTTGAGGTAGATGACATTGGGGTGGAGCACCTCCAGATTGCGCTTTTCGCCCAGATAGGTAACAAAGCTCTTGATGCCGCCCTCATAGCACATGACCTCGGTGCGGTAGCAGGGGTCGCCCTCCTGGCCGTCCTCCAGAACGGGGGTATAGAGCTCCCGCTCATCGGTCAGGGTGATCTTGACACCGGCGTTCAGGAAGCTCTCCTCGCGCAGACGCTTTTCCAGCGTCTCGAAGTTATAGACAGTGGTGTCCTTGAACATCTCAGGGTCGGGCTTGAAGGTAACGCGGGTGCCGGTGACCCCCTCGGCCACCGTGCCCAGACACTTCAGGGGGCCGTCCGGGTCGCCGCGGCGGAAGGTCTGCTCGTATTCATGGCCGTCGCGGCGGACATTGACCGTCAGCCACTCAGAGCAGGCGTTGACCACGGACGCGCCGACACCGTGCAGACCGCCGGCCACCTTGTAGCCGGAGTTCTCGCCGCCGAACTTACCGCCTGCGTGCAGGATGGTATAGACGACGGTGACGGCGGGCAGACCGGTATCGGCCTGGATATCCACGGGGATGCCGCGGCCGTTGTCGGTGACCTGAATGATGTTATTCTTTAAGATCTTGACCTCAATGTGGTTGCAGTAGCCAGCCAGCGCTTCATCAATGGCGTTGTCCACGATCTCGTAGACCAGATGATGCAGGCCCCGCTCGCCGGTGGAGCCGATATACATGCCGGGACGCTTGCGCACGGCCTCCAGACCCTTCAGGACCTGGATCTCGCTGGCGTTATACTCATGGTCGGTCGCGGTTTCCGCATTGGTGCTGGTGATGATTTCCTCTGCCATATCCTTTCTCCCTTTACTTGATATTTTTTCAATCGATTGGATCGTTGTTGATTTTTTCAGAACGGCATTTCGGTGCGCCGCTTCATGGCCGCGCTGGACAGCTCCGAAAGATAAACGGTGTCCACGGGGGCATCGGCCAGAACATAGCACTGGGGCAGGTCATCCGAAAGGCTGACCACGGCCCCATTCTTCTGGGCATAGTTGAGAAATTCCCGCCCCCGGGGGGAGACGGTGGTGGTCTCCAGATTGAAGATGCCGATGATATCACGGTCATTCAGGACATAGTCCCGGCCCAGATGGATATACATTGCGTATATTCTCCCGCAGATGCAGACTGCATATTCTGTCGCATTTTCCGCGTTCTATGCAATGCAGTGATGCAACATTTCTCCATTTCAAATTTTACTCAGAACACCGCCGTTCATGCGGTAGACCTCGCCATCCGTTTTCAGGAAGGCCGTGTCGTCACAGCTGGTGACGAAGGTCTGCTTTTCCCGCATCCGGGTCAGCAGATACTGCTTGCGGCCATCATCCAGCTCACTGAGCACGTCGTCCAGCAAGAGGACGGGGTGCTCCCCGGTGATGGCGGCAGCGGCGGCGGCTTCGGCCATTTTCAGGCTGAGCACCACACTGCGCTGCTGCCCCTGGCTGGCAAACACTCTGGCGGGCTGGCCGTCCAGCAGCAGCTCCAGATCTTCCCGGTGGGGGCCGCACAGGCTCTGCCCGGCCCGGACTTCCTCGTTCTGGCGGGCTTTGAGCAGGGCTGCCAGACCACCCGGCTCAAACTGGGCGGCATACCGCAGCTCCATCCGCTCCGCCCCATGGGAAAGCTCTTCGTAATTGGCGCAGGCCAGCGGAGCCAGCCGTTCCAGATAGGCCCGCCGCCGCTGCTGGATGGCTTCCCCCTGCGCGGCAAGCTCGGTGTTCAGCACCTCGAGCAGGGCCATTTTTTCGGCGTAGGGACGTTCCTGCCCAGCAGGGGAGCGGCGCAGCAGAGCGTTTTTCTGCTGCAGGGCCCGCAGATAGCGGCGGTACACGGTCAGGTAGCCGGGGTAGAGCTGGCAGAGGGCGGCATCCAGAAATTTGCGCCGCCCCTCGGGTGCTCCCTTGACCAGGCTCAGGTGGCCGGGGTCGAACACGACAGCCGGAAAACTGCCGGCAAGCCCTGCTGCCCGCCTGGGGGCTGCCCCGTTCACCGAGGCGTACCGCCCGGGCCGCTGGGAATCCGGGGTGCCAACTGTCAGCCGGACACGGTTCGGCTCGTCAGGCTCCTGTTCCTCCTGCTGTGCCCGGAGCGTGGAGGCTTCCAGCACGGCAAAGGGTTCGCCCCGCCGCACCAGCTCTGCATCCTTGCCGCCCCGGAAGCTCTTGCCGCCGGTCAGCAGCCAGATGGCCTCCAGCAGGTTGGTCTTGCCCTGGCCGTTGTTGCCGCAGATCACGGTCAGCTCCCGGCCCGGGGTCAGGCTTGCCGATGCGATATTGCGGTAATTCGTTACTTCTAAGGAAAGCAGGCGCATGGTTTACTGGCCCTGTCCCACTTCCACGGTCTGGCCGTCCAACTCGACAACATCCCCGGCGCGGCACTTTTTGCCCCGCATGGTGCAGACCTCACCGTTCACCTTGACAGCACCGCCCTGCACCAGCTCCTTGGCTTCGCCGCCGGTCTCACACAGGCCTGCATATTTCAGCAGGGCATCCAGCTTGATAAATTCGGTATGGATGAGGATCTTTTGCATTTTATTACGCCTCTCAGTCGTTTTTGAAGCGGACGGGCAGGACCAGATACAGGAAGTCATTGCCCTCCACCGGCAGCACTTTCACCGGGCTCAGCGGGCCGCTGATCTCCATCCGCACTTTCTCGGTGCGGGCGTTGCGCAGCGCATCCAGCAGATAGCGGTTGTTGAAACCGATCTCCACCTCGTCGCCCTCGCACTCGGCGTTGAACTCATCGACGACGCGGCCCAGATTGGTCTGGCAGCGGACCACCACTTTACCCTCTGTAAAACTGATGCGGAGGGGATTTTTTAAACGCTCTGTAATGATCAGGGAGGCGCGCTCGATGGTCTCGATGAACTCCTTGGTGTCCAGAACCACGCTGGTGCGGCTGCCATTGGGGATCACGTTGTGGTAGTTGAGGAACTCGCCCTCGATCAGGCGGCTCATGATGGTGTAACCGGCAGTGGTGAACACCACGTAGCGGCGGTTGGCGGAGATGTGCACGGTCTCCTCGTCGTCGTTGGCCAGCAGGTGGGAGACCTCGTTCATGGTCTTGCTTGGTACGATGATGCGGATCTCCTTTATGGCTTCCACCGGCCGCTCCACAATGGCCAAACGGTAGCCGTCCAGCGCAACAACGGTCAGCTTATCCGGCGAGATCTCAAATAATTCACCGGTATGCGCAGGTTTTTTCTCATCTTGACTGACGGCATACAGGGTGCGCTCGATCATATCACGGAGCACGCCGGTCTTGATGTTCAGGGTCTCCTCGGCCCCGGTGTTGGGCAGCTCGGGGAAATCGGTGGGGTTCATGGACTGGATCTCGAACTGTGCCACACCGCTCTGGATGGTGGTTTTTCCGTTTTCGGCAGATTGGATGTTGATCTGGCCGGAAGGCATCCGGCTGACCATGCTGCTGAGCAGCTTGGCGTTCAGCACCACCTCGCCGGGCTCTTTGACATTGGCATCAATGGTGGTCACGATGCCCATTTCCAGGTCGTAGCCGGTCAGAGTGAGCTGGAAGCCTTCGGCTTTCAGCAGGATACCCTCCAGTACCGGGATGGTGGAGCGCAGGGTAACAGCTTTGGAAACGCCGTCAATGGCTGCACTCAGCAGGGTCTTATCGCAGATGATGTTCAATTGCGCGTCTCTCCTTATTTTGGATTCAAGTTTTGAGGTTCTTTCTCCCATAGAACAGGGACAAAACCTTCAGATCTATATTGAACTTGTTGTAGTATTCGTAGTAGGGGCTGGGGAAGATGTGGAAAAGTCGGAAAATGTGTGGAATGGTGCGGCTCCGTGGTTTTCCACCGGATTGTGAATGCAGTGTGAAAGGCTTGTGGAAAGGGTGGGAGCTGCTTTTCTTTCCACGGCGGGTGTGCAAAACAGAAGTTGAATGTTGAAAACTCTGTGGAAAGAGTGGAGAACTTTGTCGTCTGAACACAATATCTTGTTCTGTTTTCCCGGATTCCCCTGCATTTCTCCCCATATTTGGGGGTTTATCCCCTGTGAGAGTATGACTTTTGCCCCTGCTTTCCCGTCAGGCCTTGACGTTCTTGATGATGTCACTGACGGTTTCGCGCAGGTGCTGGTCGTTCTTCATGTCCCGCTCCATGGTCTTGAGGGAGTAGACGATGGTGGAGTGGTCGCGGCCCGAGAACTCCCGGCCGATCTCCTCCATGCTCATGCCGGTGACTTCGCGCAGGATATAGATCGCCACGCGGCGGGCGGATGCAACGTTGGCGTTCCGCTTGGTGCCCCGGATGTCGGCAGGGGAGACGTTGAAGGTGCGGGAGACCTCGCCCACGATCTTCTCGATGGTCACGGGCACGGGCTGGGTCTCGTTGAGGATGTCCTTGATGGCGTTCTGTGCCACGCTGATGACAGGCTGGATGCCCTCCAGCATGTAGTAGGCGTTCAGCTTTTTCACTGCGCCTTCCAGCTGGCGGATGTTGTTCTTCAGGTGGTTGGCGATGAATTCAGCCACGTCCTCGGGCAGATCCAGGTGGAGCAGCTCGGCCTTGCGCTTGACGATGGCCACGCGGGTTTCGAAATCAGGCGGCTGGACATCGGCGGTCAGGCCCCACTCAAAGCGGGTGCGCAGGCGCTCTTCCAGGCTCTTGATCTCTTTGGCCGGGCGATCAGAGGCGATCACGATCTGCTTGTGGGCATCGTGCAGGGAGTTGAAGGTGTGGAAAAACTCCTCCTGGGTGGATTCCTTGCCGGCGATGAACTGGATATCGTCCACCAGCAGCAGGTCGGCTACGCGGTACTTCATCCGGAAGTCCTCGGTGCTGCCGGCGCGGATGGCGGCGATCAGCTCGTTGGTGAACTGCTCGCAGGTAACGTACATGATAACGAAATCGGGGTGGGTGCGCTTGATCTCGGTCTGGATGGCCGTGAGCAGATGGGTCTTGCCCAGACCGGAGCCGCCGTAGATGAACAGCGGGTTATAGGCCCCGGAGGGGTTGGCCGCAACCGCCTGCGCCGCAGCAAACGCAAACTGGTTGGAGGGACCCTTGATGAAGTTCTCGAAGGTGAACTCGTAATTGCCCTGGGGCGAGGCGGGGTTTGCCTCGTACTGCTGGGCCAGCACCACCTCATGGGGCGGGGTGCTGGGCACCACCAGCGTGATGTCCACGTCAAAGCCCAGCACAGTCTTAAAGGCCTCTTTCAGCAGGCCGAGGTAGCGGTCGGTGACGATCTTGCAGATAAAATCGTTGCGCACCGACAGGGTGATATGGCTCGAGTCCTCAAAGCTGATGGGCTCCAACCCGTCGATATAGAGATTGTACGTTGGCTCGGCCATCTGCGCCTTGCAGTACATCTGGGCCGCTTCTAAAACGTCCTTGAAAGAATCCATAAAACATCCACTCCATTGAATCGGTCGAAGTTTTCAACAATGCTGCTGATACCCCGTTAGTATACCACAAAAATCTCCCTGCGTCTATATTACTATAATGTAATTTATAATACATAAGATAAGCCCCCGCAGCGCCCTTGTGGAAACACGCCAAAAAGACCACAATATCTGGTAGAAAAAAGTTTTCCACAGCAAAATGGTGAAAAAGTTGAAAAGCTTTTAACAGAAAAATCAGAAAAAAGTTTGCAGAAAACTGAAAAAAATGCTTGACAGAACGTCATACTATGCGATATACTGTTGAATTGCAAGCCTGTCCCCAATCTGGGACCGATCAAGACCCCATACCGGGGATAAGTTTTTACGGAGGATACAACCATGAAGAGAACTTTTCAGCCCAAGAAGCGTCAGCGCAAGGAAGTTCATGGCTTTCTGACCCGCATGAGCACCAAGAACGGCCGTAAGGTCATCAATGCTCGCCGTGCAAAGGGCCGCAAGAGCCTGACTGTCTGATCTCTGCCTTGCAGGTGAGATCCGGCGCAGAAATGAATATGCGCACAAAAGACCGCTGATATCCCATTGGCGGTCTTATTTTTTTACCCGTCAAAAGTTTTTTCGTAAAAATGCCCGGATGGGCTTTTAAACTGCAAAAATTTTTGATATACTGGCTAAAGAGTGCACCTATGTGCACCCGGACGAAAGGAGGTGCCGATGTTATGCGTTATCGTCCGATCCGCCGCAACAGCGAGTTTGGCCGTGTGTACGCCCGCGGCAAGTCCTATGTGAACCCGGCACTGGTGCTGTATGTGCTCAAGACCCGGGGCCGCAACACCCGGGTGGGCCTGACCGCCACCAAAAAGATCGGCCACGCCGTGCAGCGCAACCGCGCCCGCCGCGTGATGAAAGCTGCTATTGATGAGCATCTGGATTACAATATCGGCGGCTACGATCTGATCTTCGTGGCCCGGGGCATGACCCCCAAACTGAAAAGCTGGCAGCTGAGCAGCGTTGTGGCAAAGCTGTTTGCCCAGGCCGGTCTGCCGGATAAGGCCAAGCGCCCGGACGCAAAGCCGCCCGCCACCGTGCCCCCTGCCCGCAAACAAAAGCCGGAGTCCCGCGCGTGAACCGGCTGCAAATGCTCTGCCGCAGGGCGCTGTGCGTGCCCATCCGCATCTACCAGTATACCCTCAGCCCATGGATCGGCCGCAGCTGCCGGTTTTCGCCCAGCTGCAGCAACTACACCATGCAGGCCATCCTGACCCACGGCTGTGTAAAAGGCATTTTGCTGGGCGCATGGCGCATTGCCCGGTGCAATCCGCTGGGCAAGTGGGGCTACGACCCCGTGCCGCCGCCCGGCCGCTGGCAAAGCCCTGCCCGCAATTTACAGCCTGCAAAGCTGTTTGAAAAGCGGCATAGGGGATAAAGTTTTCGCTTCTTGTGACGCGCTGCACTGTGGGCGGCGTGTCCTACGATAAAAAAATAATGCGTCCCGGGCCACAGCCGGGGCAGAATGGACAAAGGTATGAACTTCTTTTACATCCTGAGCGGTCCTCTCGGCTATGTCATGGAGTGGATCTACAAGCTGCTGCCGAACTACGGCTGGGACATCATCCTCTTCACCCTGCTCATCAACATCGTCAAGATCCCCCTGCAGACCAGCCAGCAGAAGAGCATGGCGAAAATGTCTGCTTTCCAGCCCATGATCGCGGAGATCCAGACCAAGTACAAGAACAAGCCCGAAAAGCAGCAGGAAGAGCTGATGAAGCTGCAGCAGGACTTTGGCTATAAGCCCACGGCCGGCTGCGTGCCCATGCTGCTGAATTTCCTTGTCATGTTCGGTGTTATCGGCGTGGTGTATAACCCGCTGGAGCGTATTTTCCACATCAGCGCCGCTGCACTGGCCAGCGCAGGCGAGGCACTGACCGCCGCCGGCATCTCCTTTACCGCCATCACCCGCGATACCAACATCATCGCCGAGGTGGTTGCCGGCAACAGCGGCGTGCTGGGCTGCTTTACCGCACAGCAGATCGCTACCATCACCGAGTTCAGCCAGCACATGAACTTCTTTGGCATCGACCTGACCCGCATCCCGAAGCTGGGGCTTTCTCTGGATCTCGTGCTGCCGCTGCTGTCGGTCATTACCATGTTCCTGTCCACCCACATCAGTATGAAGGCCTCCGGCCAGCAGATGCAGGGCAGCATGAAGCTGACCATGTATATGATGCCGCTGATGTACCTGTTCTTCTGCTTTACCTACCCGCTGGCATTCTCTCTGTACTACGTCATTTCCAACATCGTCATGACCGCACAGACCCAGGTCATGCGCAAGTTCTACGACCCCGAGAAGATGCGCAAGGAAGTGGAAGCGGAGATCGCCGCCAAGCGCAAGCAGGAAAAGCGCGGTGTGAAGAACACCACCATCACGGTGACCGACCCCAAGACCGGCAAGAGCGTGGAAAAGAACCTTTCCGCCAGCGAGATGAACAAGCGCCGGCTGGAGTATGCCCGTCAGCTGGACGCCGAGCGCTACAAGGACGAGCGCACCGTGCCGCTGAGTGAGCTTGACAAGCAGGATAAACAGTAACAAGGGAGGTAAACGGTTATGGTCCGTACACAGGAATCCACCGGTAAGACGGTGGACGAAGCCTTTGCCAAGGCCTGCGCCCTGCTGGGTGTTCAGGCTGAGGATGAGAATGTCAGCCGTGAAGTGCTGGAATATCCCCAGAAGACTGGTTTTCTGGGCTTAAAGACCACCCCCGCCAAGGTGCGCGTGAGCGTGGAAGAGCCGGATGCCCCCGCCGCTGCACCCGCAAAGCCGGTGGCAGAGCAGCCTGTTGAGACTGCCGCCCCCGTGCAGGAGACTGCCCCTGTGGCAGAGGAAGTTCCTGCTGCTGTGGCAGAGCCTGCCGCTCCCGCCGCAGAGCAGACCCCCGCTGCCCAGCAGCCCTCCGAAGCTGCCGAGGAGGCAGAAGAGGTGGAAGAGCCCATCGTCATCGAGGAGAACGCCAAGGTGAAGGCCGCCGTGGACTATCTGCGGGAGGTCATCACCCTGATGGGCGTGGAGAACGTGACCTTCAGCGCCGTGCAGAAGGGCGAAGCTACCATCATCCGTCTGGACGGTGAAAAGCTGGGTGCCCTCATCGGCCGCCGTGGCGAGACCATGGAGAGCCTGTCCTATCTGGCAAGCCTTGTGGCAAACCGTCTGGAGGGTGATTACATCAAGCTGGGTCTGGACGTTGCAGGTTACCGCGACAAGCGCGAGAGCGACCTGACTGCACTGGCACAGCGCATCGGCGCCAAGGTACGCAAGACCGGCCGCAGCTTTGCCATGGAGCCCATGAACCCCTACGAGCGCCGCATCATCCACTCTGCCATCAGCAAGATGGAGGGTGTGCGCAGCGAGAGCAAGGGCGAGGGCCGTGACCGCCGCGTGGTCATCTACTCCACCGCACCGGATGCCCAGACTGAGAATACCTACGGCGAGCGCCGTGGCCGTGGCGGCAACCGGAATGGCCGTCGTCCCGGCGGCAACCGCAACGGCGGTTATCGCGGCGAGCGCCGCAGCAATGGCGGCTACCGTGGCAGCCGCAGCGGTGCACCCCGCGGCCCGCGTCCGTCCGGTGTGCCGGAGCGCACCTACGCCCCCCGCGACGCCGAGAGCGCGGCACCCGTAGCACCCAAGCGCACCGAGCGCGTGGACGATTTTGCAGATTTCAGCTTCGGCAAGATCGAGCTGTAACGCTGCCGTATCCAACAAAATCAAAAGCGCCCCGCATTTCCACCGGAAGTGCAGGGCGCTTTTTTGGTTTCACAGGAGGGGGTCGTGGAGTAAAACGGCATTTGCAGCGCCGCTTTCTGCGAAAGCGCAGCGCTGCGGGAAAAGTCTGCACAGGTTTTCAGCGGGCTGAACCCTCTCAGCTTCGCTGCGCTCAGCACGGTACGATGCGGTCTATCTCTGCTAGAAATTCGCGTTTCTTTGTCAGCACCTGCGACAACTCATCGCTCAGCGCCGACAGACTCATTTATTTGTTCATATCTGTATTATATCACTTCTGTGGTTATATTGCCATTGTGCGGTATTGCCTTAGCTTGCAATTCTGCCTTCTGCCTTTCCGTTAGAAATATAATGTTCGTAGTATTTCACATTACTATTGCCAAACGCTGCTACAAGATCCGGGTTATTTGTCTTATAGGCAGCCAGGTTGAACTGATAATTTCCCTGCCGCCCCTCTTTCATGCCATTTGTAACAAAATGCTCAAAAAGTGCTTTCTGATTTGTCCCAAATACCTCTGCAAGGTCAGGGTTCAGTTTCAGATAATCCTTGTAATTGTAAACTGCTTGGTACTGTGCCAACTGCTGTACAAACGGCGGGTTCTGCAACCGTATTCCCCGATGAGCGCCATTATCGGCATTTCTTACAGTTTCTCTACTTCCATCCATATAAGTAACTACCGCATAATCCACATTAATGTGGTCGATAATATTGCTTGTCCACATTACGTTATCAAATCTGCATCCGCCGTCACATGTTGCATTTTGAACCTCATCTTCGGACAGATATGTACAACTGTCAATGTTGTTTGTATCTGGCATAACAAAGAAATTCCCATACGAATCACAATAAACCCTCGTCAAAACGTCATCTTCTCCAATTGATACAGCATAGTCCGACTCTGTATAGTATTTAAACGGACTATCATCTGAGAAATTCTGATCCATATACAACTGTGCCCCATTATTTCTCGCCACTCGAAAAGGTTCTATTGGCCCAACTACTGTTAATTTTTTTGTCGCCACGCCCGGAATAGGGTCTCCGACGCGATTGTATGCAGTTGCATAGAAATCAACATATTTCATTGTTTTGTTCGTATTATTGCGGCTATAAATTGTCGGGTCGCATACATAATTATCTTCCCAGTTGACCTGCATTGTTATAATTTCAATACTCGGTTTTTTAGCCGCAAATGCACTGCCACAGAAGCACATACACAGCAGTACTATTGTAAGCAGTGCAGCAGAAAGTTTTCTTTTCATGTCGATTCCTCCTTCTATGGAAAGCCTTTCTTGTCATCAGTATACCGCTGTTTAAACTAATTTTCAATTTGTTTTTTGTGAAATTTCTTAAAGATTATCGCATGTTACCGTTAAAAATATGGACGCTGCTTTTTGCAACAGCCCCTTGACTCCCTCAGTCAAAACCTGACGGTTTTGCCAGCTCCCTCTGGGAGGGAGCCTCTGGCGCGCCCGGACGTTTTGCACTTTAGCCAAAAACTTCGCCGCCATGCCAAAGGCCCCATCTCCGAAGATGACTTCCCCCGGAGCGGGGGAAGATGTCGCGCAGCGACAAAAAGGGGAATCTGGCATCGAGCAAAGCGAGATGACTGGGGGAGTTTCTCGCGGGGTAAACCCTCTCCGCTTCGCTGCGCTTAGCAGCTCCCCCGAAGGGGGAGCTTTTCGCCATCTGGCGGTAAGTAGAGCAAAACCTCCCCCTTTCGGGGGAGGTGGCATCGCCGTAGGCGATGACGGAGAGGGTTCAAGCCGTAAAGTTTAGCACTAAAGTATTAAGTACAAAGAGAAAGTACCCGCCATTTTCGATCTCTTTTTCCACAAACATTTTGGAAGATGTGGAAAAACCGCGCGGCGGGTGTATCTTTTTGCGCAAAAACGTGGTAAAATAAGCTGTAAAATCAGAAAGTGTGCGCTGCGGCGGCTCTGCCGTACCGGGCGCGCGGAAAGGATGCAGTATGCAGGGATCGACCATTGCCGCCATTGCAACGCCCCCCGGGGCGGGCGGCATTGCCGTGGTGCGCCTGTCCGGTGCAGAAAGCTATACCGTGGCTGCCCGGGTATTCCACCCGGCAAACCCGGCAAAAAAGGTGGAAGAGGCTAAAGGCTACACCGCGCTGTTCGGGCATTTCGTGGACAGGGAAGAAGCCTTTGACGAGGGCGTGGCCCTGTTTTTCCGCGCGCCCCACAGCTACACCGGCGAGGACGTGGTGGAGCTTTCCTGTCATGGCGGAAATGCGGTGGCGCGGCGGCTGGTGGAAGCCTGCCTTGCGGCGGGTGCGCAGCCTGCCGCCCCCGGCGAGTACACCCGCCGTGCCTTCCTGAACGGCAAGCTGGGCCTGACCCAGGCCGAAGCGGTCATGGACCTGATCTCGGCAGACGGGCGGCAGGGGGCAGCGCTGGCAAACGCCGCGCTGGGCGGTGCGCTGGCGAAAAAGATCAACGCCCAGAAAGCCCAGCTGACCGCCCTGCAGGCGCATCTTGCCGCTTGGGTGGACTTCCCGGAGGAGGATGTGCCGGAGCTGGACCCCGCCCATCTGCGCACCGTGCTGGGCGCAGTGCGGGAGGAACTGGACGGCCTGATCCGCAGCTACGATGCCGGTGCGGTGCTGCGCGAGGGCGTGGACTGCGCCATCGTGGGACGCCCCAACGCGGGCAAGTCTACCTTGCTCAATCTGCTGGCAGGCTTCGACCGTGCCATCGTCACCCCGGTGGCGGGCACCACCCGCGACGTGGTGGAGCAGGCGGTGCAGCTGGGAGATATCCGGCTGAACCTCTTTGACACCGCCGGTCTGCGGGAGACCGAGGACGCTATTGAAGCCGAGGGCATCCGCCGCAGCTGGAAAAAACTGGAAGAAGCTGGGCTGATCCTTGCCGTCTTTGACGGCTCCGAGCCGCCCAGCCGGGAGGACTTGGCGCTGGCGCAGCGCTGCGCGGGCCGTCCCGCCATCGCCCTTGTGAACAAGGAGGACAAGCCCACCCGGTTTGATGCAGAGCTCATCGCCCCCTATTTTGCCATGGTGCTGCCGGTCTGCTGCCGGGAAGAGGGGAGCCGCAAGGTCATCGCCGCTGCGGTGGCGCGGCTGCTGGGCACGGGCAGCATCGACCCCCACGCCGCCAGTCTGTCCGGGCAGCGGCAGCTTTCTGCTGCCCTCCGCGCCCGGGACGCCGTAGCCGGTGCACTGGATGCCGCCGCAGGCGGCTTTGGGCTGGATGCCGTTTCGGTCTGCGTGGATGATGCGCTGGACGCCCTCTGCGACCTGACCGGCGAAAACGCCTCGGAAGCCGTCATCGAACAGGTGTTCGAGCGGTTCTGTGTGGGGAAATAAATTCAAATCATTGATTAGAGGAAACCCGAAAGTATATGAACCACTTAGGAGATTATGATGTCATCGTCATCGGCGCCGGCCATGCGGGCATCGAAGCCGCCCATGCAGCTGCTGTGCTGGGCGCAAAAACGGCCGTCTTTACCATGAGTCTGGACGCCATCGGCAATATGCCCTGCAACCCCAGCATCGGCGGCACTGCCAAGGGCACGCTGGTGCGGGAGGTGGACGCGCTGGGCGGTGTGATGGGTCTGGCGGCAGATGCCACCTATCTGCAAAGCCGGATGCTGAACAAGGGCAAAGGCCCCGCCGTGCACGCGCTGCGGGTGCAGACCGACCGCCGCCGCTACAACGAATACATGAAGCACGCGCTGGAGCAGACCCCGGGTCTGGCCATCCATCAGGCTGAGGTAGTGGCGCTGGAAGTGGAAAACGGCCATGTGAAGGGTGTTATCACCCAGCTGCACGGCGAATACACCGCCAAGTGCGTGGTGCTTGCCACCGGCACGAACCTCGGCGGCAAAATCTTTGTGGGCGATGCGTGGTACGCTTCCGGCCCGGACGGGATGCACGCTGCCAACGCCCTGACCGACAGCCTGAAGGCTGCCGGTCTGCCGCTGCGCCGGTTCAAGACCGGCACGCCCGCCCGGGTGCACCGCCGCAGCATTGATTTTTCCAAGCTGGAATGCCAGCCCGGCGACCCGGACAGCGAATTGCAGCCCTTCAGCTTTTTGACCGATGCACCCATGCACAACAAGGTGGAATGCTGGATCGCCTACACGAACCCCGAGACCCACAAGATCATTCTGGACAACATCCAGCGCAGCCCGCTGTATGGCGGCATGATCGAGGGTGTCGGCCCGCGCTACTGCCCCTCCATTGAGGATAAGGTGGTGCGCTTCTCCGGCAAGGACCGTCACCCGCTCTTCGTGGAGCCCTGCGGCGAGAACACCGAGGAAATGTATTTGCAGGGTGCATCCAGCAGCCTGCCGGAGGATGTGCAGAACGCCTTTTACCACAGCATCAAAGGCTTTGAGCATCTGGAGATCATGCGCCCCGCCTACGCCATCGAGTACGACTGCGTAGACCCCACCAGTCTGGAAGCCACGCTGGAAAGCAAGGTGGTGCGGGGACTGTACGGGGCGGGGCAGTTCAACGGTACCTCCGGCTACGAGGAAGCTGCCGCGCAGGGTCTGCTGGCGGGTCTGAACGCCGCCCGCAACGCGCTGGGCTTAGAGCAGCTGGTGCTGCCCCGGCACACCAGCTATCTGGGCACGCTGGTGGACGACCTTGTCACCAAGGGCGTCATGGACCCCTACCGCATGATGACCAGCCGCAGCGAGTACCGCCTGAGCCTGCGCCAGGACAACGCCGACGAGCGGCTGACCCCGATTGGCCGCGAGTACGGGCTGGTGGACGATGACCGCTGGGCACTGTTCTGCCGTGACCGCGAGGTCAAGCAGGCCGAGCTGCACAGGCTGGAGACGACGAGCATCAAATTAGCCGACCTGCGCGCCGCCGCCCCCGAGGGCGCGGAGCTGGGTGAGATCGGCGGTTCGGCCATCGAGCTGATGCGGCGGCCCTACATCAGCTATGATCTGATTGCGAAGGTCATTGGCCGCGGCGAGGGCGTGACCCCCGCCATGGCGCAGCGCATCGAGACGGAGATCCGCTACGCCGGGTACATTGCGCGGGAGGAGCGGATCATACGGGATATTCAGCGGCACGAGAATGTGAAGATCCCCGACGACTTTGACTATGCGCCGATTGAGACGATGACGCTGGAATCCCGCGAGAAGCTGACGAAGATAAGGCCGCGCACGCTGGCGCAGGCCGGGCGGATACCGGGTGTATCGCCGAGCGACCTGGCGCAGCTGAGTATTGTGCTGCTGAAGCTGAAATAAACAGGATGCCTTCTCCCGCGAGGGAGAAGGTACCCGAGGCCCCGCCCGAGGGCGGATGAGGGCCGAGTATATCGATTTCACCCGCAACCGGGCAGCCACATACAGTCTGCCCTCATCAGCCGCCTGCGGGCGGCAGCTTCCCCCGAGGGGGAAGCCAAGGAGACGCTATGATTGATAAAAACAGATTACAAGCTAAATGTTCCACGTGGAACATCCCCTTGACCGGCGCACAGCTGGACCTGCTGGACAGGTACGCCGAGCTGCTGGTCAGCTATAACGAAAAGGTCAACCTGACCGCCATCACCAGCCCCGAGGGCATCGAGGACCGCCACTTTGCGGACAGCCTGCTGTTTGCGGCGCAGCCCGAGGTCAGCGGCAGGCTGGTGGACGTCGGCACCGGCGCGGGGTTCCCGGGCATTGTGGCAAAAATCTACAAGCCTGACCTGGAACTGACGCTGATGGAGCCGACGGGCAAACGCGTGGACTTTTTACGCTACGCCTGTGCCGAGCTGGGTCTGACCGGTGTCGAGTTTGCGAAGGAACGCGCCGAGGAGGCCGCCCACAAGATCTGGCGCGAGCAGTTCGACGTGGCCAGTGCCCGCGCGGTGGCGGCACTGCCTGTGCTGTGCGAATACTGCCTGCCGCTGGTCAAAGTCGGCGGGCGGTTCATCGCGATGAAGGGCCCCGAGGCAGACGCAGAAGCAAAAGCTGCTGCCAACGCGCTGAAAAAGCTGGGCGGACAATATGAGGAAACGCGCGCCTTCACGCTGCCGGACGGCAGTGCCCGCGGGCTGGTGTTCTGCAAAAAAATATCGCAGACTCCGACGGTTTACCCCCGAAACGGCGGAAAAATTGCAAAGAAGCCGTTGTAACAGCGCAAAAAATTGAACATAAGGGCGAACGATTTTTCTTCCCCGAAACTGCGGTTTATGCTATGCTTTTTGTAGAAAAGCATAGCATTTTTTGTAGGCCGCTTTAGTAGGGGCCGGGCATGCCCGGCCCTCAACCTTGCGGCAGGCACACTGAACCCAAGGGGAGGAACCGAAATTGCCTAGAAATGATATACAAAAGCAGGGACGCATTCTGATGCTGCCTGTGGACTGCATCGAGCCGTCGCCCTACCAGGCGCGCACCGCCTTCGACGAGCCGGAGATCGCCGCGCTGGCCGTCAGTATTTTGCAGAA
>SKFA01001128.1_pt1 | contig 16212 bp, 11 predicted proteins | sample 4820291 | NCBI WGS metagenome assembly SKFA01 (sample SAMN11008795, study PRJNA524170) | human gut metagenome | isolation source: fecal sample from pouch patient p30 | place: Israel: Tel-Aviv | reverse complement strand
TCACAGAAATGGACGATGCCACTGCGGGACTGGCGTATGGCAATGAGCCGCTTTATTATCGAGTTCGGTGACCGCCTGGACGGCCACTTCTGAGAAAAGGTATTTACACAGAATCCTGAACAGGCTCCTTTGCGACGACGAAGCTTACCCTGCTGCTCTTTACCAGAGACAGTAGCGTGAGTGAACGCATTAGGAGCAGCCTTCATCAGAACTTCAACAGCAGCCCCCATACCTGCGAATGCTTTCATTGTGTCGAACTTAACCTGTGGCTTGGTTGCTTTTTGATCTTCCATAGAAAACTCCAGAAGCTATACCGAAACAATTCCTGTTGTTTACTCATCATCAATAGATGATACGCAATATTTATTTTTAAATTTAAGGTTCTTTGGCGTAACTTCATCAGATATATCAAAACCGTCCAGAATTCTATTGAATGTAGCTTCTGGCATATCATCATGAACGGAAATCTCACCCGATCGCTGCTTTCTAACCATGTTATCCACTCGCCAAATTATAGCTTCAGCGTAAACAACATAACTTGGATGCTTGATAAAGCGATGATCACCAGAATTCAAGACGCAAGACGGATCGTGGGGGACACCATCCTTGATACTAGAAATATTAACAACTAAAACACAATAACAATCGTTAACGGGGTAATAAACAGGATCATTACAAATCACATGAAGATGATTGCATGGCCCAGTTGGGGCAAGCACAGTTCCTTTCCTGTATGGCTGATAATCCGTCATGATAATTGCAAAGAAAATTCCTTAAGTTTCTGAGATTCTTCCATTTTGCCAATTATACGATTAGCCTCATCCTCGCTTTTACCCTCACTGATCAGCATTTCTTTCAGGTCTATAGGCTTACGAGAATTGCCAGGATTGTGCCACTCTGGACAAACGCTTTCTAAATGCGTCATGTTTGCGAGATCAAATCGGTTCATATGCCCATACAGAGAATAGATTTCATCTAAAATCCGGATATCTGCACGGCTCAACTCATCAAAGACCTCGTCTGCATCCATTTCCCTCGGATCTGAACGCAACAACACATCATGCCCGTTCGTCTCTATCAGGTTGTACCAGTAGTCACCAATACCTTCAGCCTTACCACGAATCAAGTTCAGCGTATTCGACATGACTGGACCAAATTTCATAGAGTAAAGGCTATCTTCGCCGATCATCCTGCCATGCTTCAAAATCGACTTGCGGTTAGACAGATAGAGCAGCTTCATCAATTTCAGATATGCCATGCGCCCACCTCGCTTAAGAAGTAGGTATGCAGCCATTTGAGCTACTTTTTCTTCGCAAAACATATAAGAAACCTCAAAGATAGTGAACTTTGTAATTATTCTCGATACTTCATGGGTTGCTTCATCACCAACATGAGCTTCTTATGGTGTGCCCACTTAGGCCTAAGCAACTAGTTACCTTGTTTGTCAAGTTTATAGCTGGCTTTAATCATGGTCAATTGAAGTGATGAGCAAATGATGCTTTCTAAGAATAACAGGTTCCCAATAGGCTCCCACAAAGTGTATAACTAGTTGTTTTTCAAAAACGGTACATCCTATCGAGCATAGGAGCAATACTAAACCGAGAACTCCAGTAAGCGCCAGTTTTTTCAGGCATCACGCTGGTTTGATTAGTTTTCTGTGTTTCAGGATTATCGTGCATTTTTGAACATTTCAGGCTATTTTTCTCGCGTTAGGTTCCCGCACAGGTTCCCACGCTTTATGGGAACCCGAAATAACGAGGTCGTGTAATGGCGTACTATAACATAGAGAAACGACTAAAATCCGATGGCACACCACGCTATCGCTGTAATGTGATTATCAAAGAAAAAGGTGTTATCACTTACAGGGAAAGCAAAACATTCCCTAAACATGCTCATGCCAAAACATGGGGCGCACAGAAAGTGATGGAATTAGATCTATATGGCATTCCATCATCAAATGCTGTTGACGGACTTACAGTCCGTGACTTACTACACAAATATTTAAATGACCCAAATGCCGGAGGTAAAGCAGGCCGTACTAAAAGATATGTGCTGGAACTGCTTATGGATAGTGACATCTCCGCGATCAAACTATCTGAACTGACAGAAAATGACGTAATTGAACATTGCAGGCTAAGAAACAACGCTGGTGCAGGCCCAGCAACAGTCAGCCACGATGTTAGTTATCTTGGCAGTGTTCTGGATGCGGCAAAACCTGTATACGGAATCAATTACACATCAAACCCGGCGAAAAGCGCTCGTCCATATCTACTTAAACTCGGTTTGATTGGTAAATCAAACCGTCGTAATCGTAGACCAGCATCTGATGAACTGAACATGCTCATTGAAGGCCTTCAACAACGATCTACTCATAAATGCTCAAAAATTCCGTTCGTTGATATCCTCAAATTTTCTGTGTGGTCCTGTATGCGAATCGGAGAAGTATGCCGGTTACGATGGGAAGATCTCGACCAGGAACAAAAATCTATACTAGTAAGAGACAGGAAAGATCCACGTAAAAAGGAAGGCAACCATATGAAAGTTGCCTTGCTTGGGGAAGCCTGGGATATCGTCCAGCGACAACCCAAAAAATCAGAATTCATTTTTCCATATAACAGCACTTCTGTTACCGCAGGATTTCAGAGGGTAAGAAGCAAATTAGGTATTAAAGATCTGAGATACCATGATTTGCGTAGAGAAGGGGCAAGTCGCTTATTTGAGGCTGGTTTTAGTATTGAGGAAGTCGCTCAGGTTACAGGGCATCGTTCATTAAACGTGCTATGGCAGGTATATACCGAACTGTATCCGAAATCTTTACATAATCGTTTTGAAGAACTCCAAAGGAGCAGAAATAAGACCTCTTGACACTGTTTATCCATACAGTTAAAAATAATACTGTATACAAATGGGTCTTCCCCGATCATGGTGGGAAGGCTCAGAACGCCATATTCAGCTTTCCGTAGTGGAACATCACCCCCAGTTTAAAGCGCTCCCGGTTTCGGTATCCCCTGGCTTTTATCCTCAGCAGCCTGATCTTGCTGTTAAGTGCCTCCGCATTTCCGTTTGAGACACTGTGTCGCATCGCATTCAGGATCCCGTACAGCCTTTTTCCTATCGTTTTCGCGGCATTTTTCATCATGGGAACGTCACTGTTAGCCGCCAGCGCCAACCATCTCTGCCAGTCACTCCGTCTTTCCTCGCTCCATGGCCTGTTCCAGATATCCTTTGCCAGCTCTTTCAGCGCCCAGCACTGGCTCGTCAGCTTCATCTGTGCACGCAGCCACATCAGCTTTTCCTGCCGGGATTCGGTCATCCACTTATCGCTGTACTGCCACAGGAAGCGGGTTCCTTTTGCCTGGTGTCGGCTTTCAACAGGGAGGTGCGGATGTTCATTCTGACGGGTTTTATCAACTACCTCGCCCAGTTGCTTCGCCACATGGAAGCGGTCAAAGGCGATTTTCTCAACCGCACTGGGTAAGTGGATACGCGCTGCTCTTATATAGCCCGCGTTCATGTCCATTGAGAGCGTTTTGATAGCCAGCAACTGCCCATCAGTGAGCGTGCGAAGATAGCCGGCAAGACTCTCTGTGCCGCGATCATCCGTTAAGGCCAGCGCCCGACCATCGCGATCGGAGATCACCGTTATGTAACGATGTCCTTTTTTAAAGGCGACCTCATCCACATTCATATGACGGGCGGATAATGGCTTTTTTATCCGGGCAAGACCTCGCTTAACTGCCCGGGTCATAATGCCGTCAACCGCATTCCAACTGAGCTTAAGTTGCTTCCTGACAGCATCAACGGTGCTGATTTTCAGCCATGAGAGAACGAACGATTCGAATAGCAACGTATACCGGCTTCCGGGGCCAGCCCACGGAACAGGCAACGTCAGGCAGCCATGCTCCGGACACATAATTCGTGGAACATCGGCTTCAACAATAGTGGTGAACTGGCAGGTATCAAGATGGCGCCATTTACGATGACGGTGATCGTGAACAGAACAGGATTTACCGCAGGTCGGACAGGCTAGCCGGGTGTTTTCAGCGATCTCAATAGTGACAGTAACAGAACCGGCATTTTCATCGAGAGAAAGGGACTTTACCTGCCACGGATCGGACAGGTTGAGAATATGAGCGTAGAGGGACTTTTCGTCCATGGCGGTGACCTCTGGCGATTAAATACACCATTATCATGCCTTCAGCCACCACAACAAGGGAAGACCCATACAAATACAGTGTAGGGGACTTTTATGCGTATTGAAATCTGCATAGCCAAAGAAAAAATGACTAAAATGCCAACCGGTGCTGTGGATGCGTTAAAGGAAGAATTAACCCGACGCATCAGTAAACGTTATGACGATGTAGAAGTGATCGTAAAAGCCACCAGCAACGATGGCCTTTCTGTTACGCGCACCGCTGATAAAGATTCAGCTAAAACTTTTGTTCAGGAGACTCTGAAAGATACCTGGGAGTCTGCTGACGAGTGGTTTGTTCATTAAGTTCATCATCTCTGGACACCATTCACTTGTATTGACTTTAAGATCATTAAATTGTAATAATTCAAAGGGATGGGGCAGGTTTTTCCTCTTGCGCATGCAAGGGCGGCTCTGATAATGAACAGTAATATTTTACTGTTGAGCTTATGCTCACTGATCCTGCCGGGCAGGATGTTCAACGGTTCCAATATATCCTGCCCCTTCCGCTTTTAAAAAGGATCTTTTATGCATGACAATATTTGGTTTACATATAAAGCACGTATCCAAGCGCACCATCGACTAGAATGGCTTGAAAAACACTCTCAATTTATCCTCGTTTGGTATGCTATATTGAGTGCGGTACTTTCAATTGTAACGTTGCGATTTCCAAAGGTTCTAGGAGATAATACAGATGTCGTTGCGGCGATACTTTCAGTGGCTCTACTGGGTATTTCTCTGATCGTATCTAACCTAGATTTTCGTGGTCGAGCAATAGCCATGAGAAGGAATTATATTGCACTACAGCGACTCTATTTTGACATTACCACCAGTCAACAGTTATCTCTTGAACAGAAAGAAAAATATTTTAATTTGCTCAATGAGGTTGAGAATCACCGTGACATAGATGATAAAATTTCAAGGGTAACTCAAGTTGGACTTAAGACGAGGATCCCCACACAAAAAGAAAAAATAATTGTTATTTTATGGATATTACTTCGAATATTTATTACTGCCGCACTTTATATACTCCCATTAATATATCTTTGGATTGACTATGACTGCAAGCAGAATTTTTAAAAAGTCATTCTCGAAAAAAAATCTTCTAAAAGTATACTCTGAAAAAATCAAAGAATCAGGAGCGATTGGCATAGATCGGATTCGCCCATCAAAACTTGATTTGACAATAAAAAATGAGATCACTTTCATTTTTGAAAAGGTTAATTCTGGCAATTACAAATTTACAGCATATAAAGAAAAATTAATATCTAAAGGCGCTAACTCTACACCCAGACAGATTTCCATACCAACTGCTAGGGACAGAATTACTCTTAGAGCTCTCTGTGAATGCCTTACGGAAATATATCCTAAGTCCAGATTAAAACTACCACATACAGTAATTGACTCATTGAAAGAAGCATTAAACAACAGTCTATATGCTGAATATGCAAAAATAGATCTTAAAAGTTTCTATCCTTCAATTGAACATAAATTGATAATTAATGCAATAAAAAATAAAATTAGAAAAAAAGAAATTAGACAGTTAATAACATCATCATTAATCGTGCCTACTGTAAGTGGAACCACAGGAAGCAAAGGTATCCCTAATAATACCAGAGGAGTACCTCAGGGATTAGCGATATCAAACATTTTAGCTGAAATATCACTATCTAATTTCGATGATGAAATCAATAAAATGCATGACATATGGTACATGCGATACGTTGATGACATTCTTATTTTAACACCAAAATATCAAGCAACAAAAATAGCTTCTCATATCATTGATAAGCTTCAATCATTAAATTTAAACCCACATCCATTAAATGAAGAGAACTCAAAATCCAAAGTAGGCAGCTTGGATGAAAGTTTCAACTTTTTGGGCTACCACATAAAAAATCGAGAATTATTGATAAAACATGAGAGCATTCTTAGATTTGAGTCATCCTTAGCAAAAATTTTTACTGCATATAGACACGCTCTACTACAAGCTAAAAATAAGCGCGATAAAGAACGAGCTGTTGCATATTGTCAGTGGAAACTAAATCTTAGAATTACGGGATGTGTGTTTGAAGGTAAACGATTGGGATGGGTATCGTACTTCTCACAAATAACGTCAACAGCTCAACTTCGAGCTGTTAATCATACGATCAATAATCTTATCCGCCGATTCGGCCTTTCATCAGAAATAAAACCAAAGTCTTTGATTAAAACTTTCTATGAACTCCGCAGGGGTAGAGCGGAGACTTTTAAATACATACCTAACTTTGACAATCTACATATATCTCAGAAACGAGAAATTGTTTCTATGTGGATAGGGAAAGAGAATGAAAAAAACTTAGCAATAGTGAAATAGAGAGAAAATTTAAATTTAAAATTGCGAAATCAGTAAAAGAGCTTGAAGAGGACATTTCAGGGATATCATAGATATGTAATCCATTAAATCCTTTATATATAAAGCAATAAACACACTATTTAAATTCACAAATCAGCCGCAGTATCCTGCCATGACAAGTTGCTGCGGCATATCACAAAACGATTACTCCATAACAGGGACCGCAGGCCACTCAATATCAGGTGCAGTTGATGTATCAACACGGTTCAGCAACACCCGATACTTTTTCCAGGCTTCCAGCAATGAGGTTTCTTCCTCCGTTGCGATCTCCAGCTCAACAACAGTCTGAACGTACCGGGAACAGCCTCCTTCAGAGCTTGAAGGATATCAATGTTCGCTTCCTGTTAACTGCCGGACAAGTGCAACCAGTTCGCTTACCTGATTTTCCAGAGTGCTGATCCGGGTGTCTGCTGTTGCCAGATTTTGACGTAGCGTTGTGTTTTCCTCTTCCAGCGCGGTAACGCGATCATCTGTTTCACGGGCGACCTGGACAAGTAAACCAGTCACCGCCGCATAATCAACATTGAGGTAACGCGTTTCTTCGCGTAGCTCGTTGCCATCAATGGTCGGACCCTGCAATTCTTCACCGTAACGAGTAAACGATCCTACGGCTTCCGGTAGCGCCTCCATTACTTCCTGTGCAATAACGCCAGCATAAGGAAGGCCGTTTTCCTTGAGCGTGTAGGTGTACCCGTTCATTTTGCGGATTGCTTTCGTCGCGTCGCTGATAACGAGAATATCGTCTTTAAGGTCGCGGTCTGATGACTGATTCAGCGTTGTGCAATTAATAGCGCCATTTACATCAAACAACTGGCCTGCTGGCGTTCTTTGCGCATAAAACAGATACGCAGCAGACGTTCCAACCTCAAAAACGTTTTGTCGATCACTTGAACCCCATACACTGATGTTAAACGGTAGTTCTGCATTACCTGCGTTCTTTAAAACAAAACGATTGCCAGTCCCTGACTGTTTTCTAATTACTAAATCAGCAGTTGAGTTAACCTCATCTTTGTTGATGGTTAGCGCCTGTGCTGTAGCACCGTTGACAGTACCGCTTAGTAGTTGCACCGCGCCATCATCGCCATTTAACAGCACTTGAGCGCTGCTTCTGTGGTTTTTAAGGCACAACATTTTTCCCGTGTTTTCCGATGTACCTACTGACCACGCCGAATTGGTTCCAGTGCTATCAACACCGCGCACAGCACAATTCATACTACTGTAATCTGACGTACTCCCCAGCACATCAACACGCCCGCCGCCTAATTTTGATGGAGTCGTCGAGGTTAACGACCTGACGGTCACATCCTGATTCCATCCTGAAACAACATGCTCGCTCCATGCTGTCCAATTACCATTAGTAACAAAACGAACATGCACGCGTCCTTTGTCGCCGCTAATCAGCGTTTGCATGTTTATATAATCTGAATCACTAACCTTACGAATTGACTCTACACGAAGCAAAAAGTTGCCGCCTACGCCGTCAGGCTTATTGGTAATATTCGAACCGCCTCCGGCAGTTTTGCAGTGATAGTATTTAACTGAACCTTTATCCGTGAACTTAATGATAAGGTCATTAAGATCGATAGTCATGCCTTCAATGGCTTCCGGCTCGATAGGCCCAGACATACCTGCGTTAAATGTGGCAAGGTCAGAAAATGTTGTTTTGCCGCCTACCGTTACCCCGCTATCGAGTATTGCTTGTGTAATTACTTTGCTGTTTTTTGTGTGGTCAGAATAACCACCAAAATACAAATCACCGTCACCGTATATGCCGAGATATTTTTGGTCAACGTCATCAACCTTAAACCCAATGGATAAATTTTTAATTGTGTTGTTGCGCGTTAAAACCAGAGGAGTATGCTGAGATCCTTTTATGCTTACCGTAGTATCATCGGATCTAGTGCTTGTGTTTGCAAATTCTGCTTTTGCGCCTTTAGTTTTACCCGCTAATGTGAGATCACGGGCTTCAACCATCCCGTCGTGACGAACAATAAAATCACCACTTGATTGACCTTTTGCGTTTTTAGCCCTGATGTGAACTTCGCCAAGCGTATCAGTATTTGTAGGCGCAAAAATAACGCCGCGTTCCGACTGATCCTCATTTTGGAACCATACATGGGCGGTTCCACTTTTTGAACGCAGGAATAGTGAAGGTGTTGCTTTAGTGATCGACAGATTACCTGACATAATGTCGCCGGATTTTTTCACCTGCGCATCGTTAGTTACGTTACCAAGTCCAACATCCGATTTCGACGGCTTGTATTTGGTTCCGTATAGCTCATTTATGTTAAAAGTACCATTGTTGAGTCTATTATCGTTACTAGAGTAAATCTTTACTCTACCGCTTTCGTAATCGATATTAATAGCTGACCACGTATCGCCGCACCGCGAGAATATACCAGAACCGTGGCTGAAAATTGTTGATTCGCTACCTGTTGGTTTTCCTGACCTCCAGAAACACCCACCTTTCGCCCTTAGCTCTTGTAGTAGTTCCTTATCGGTCATTTTACCATCCAAAACAAGACCGCTACCGCCAAGACCAAAAGCGCCTATAAGCATAGCATTAGAAAGGCCCAAATCTGCTTTAGTCGGCTTGTTTACCTGGTCGTAAATCCTTACAACGTTGCCTTCAATATATCCAGAAGGCGCGGCGGTTTGCTTAACAAATCCGTCTGGAATGTATAATTCTGTGTTTAGTGTTGTCTGCGCCAGCACCGCAACCTTTGCGTCGTTAATAAACGCACCCTGGAATGCCCAAACCTCAATAAAGCCGTCACCTTTAACCAGGCCGTAACGCATCTGGTTGTTATCGGTCAGCCCGGTTGACCCTAAGCGGCGTATACTCAGATGACGAGAAACATTATCCGCACTAAGCAAAGAAGGCAGACCGCGCGCCGAGATCTCGATAAAGTCAATGTTTCCGTAAGGGGAGCCGTAGTTACCAGCGTTAGTAACCATTAGCGTTACATGACTTCTGCTGGTTCCAGGATCGGAAAGTTTCGCGATCTTGATGTAAAGAGACTCACTAGCAGTAACAACAGGCCAATCGTATTGCGTCATCGGGCTGACGAGTCCCCCGACCTTGTCGAGATATTCTTTCGCCTTGTTCTCTGACGCTTTAGCGTTGGTTTCGCTGACCTTTGCTGCTGACTCACTATTTTTCGCGTTGGTTTCTGATTTTTTGGCTGCTGTCGCGGAGTTTGCCGATGCAGTTTGTGAGTCTGCTGCCGCCTGTGCGCTGTTATCCGCATTCGTCTCAGACGTTTTTGCGGCCTTCGCGGAATTTCCTGCTGCCGTTGCCGAGGAAGCTGCACTGCCGGCGCTCGAGGCAGCGCTCGTTTCTGATGATTTTGCCGCCACTTTTGAAGCCGACGCATCCCGGGCTGAGGTGGCAGCTTCTGACGCTTTCGTGGTCGCGGTGGATGCAGATGTGGCCGCAGATTTTTGTGATGCTGCGGCATTCATTTCCGACGTTTTCGCTGCACCGGCACTGGTGGCTGCCGCGCTTTTTGAAGACTCTGCAGCGGCAGCACTTTTTGATGCTTCAGTAGCCTTTGCTGATGCCGTTCCTGCGCTGGAAGACGCTGACTGAGCCGACGACGCGGCCTGTCCGGCTGACGTGCTGGCTGCACGTGCTGAGCCTGCAGCATCAGTCGCACGGGTTGCCGCCTCACGGGCTGATGTGCCGGCATCGCTGGCTGACTTCTTCGCGGCTGCTGTGTTCTGCGCCACTGCGGACGCGTTACGCGCCACCTCTTCCACCATCAGTTCAAAGCGGCGCAGTGCCTCCGGACGGGCATCATCCTCCGTCATGGCACCGAGAAAATCATTCAGCGTACCGGGTCGGGAATCTTCATACACGGTGATGGTCCCGGCATGTGACGGCGGGAATCCTTCCACCAACAGAATAACGCTGTACTGACCGTACTCAACGTCCATGCTGTAACGCCCGGCTTCATCCGGATTTTCAGATGCCACCGTGTTCACCACCACCGTGGTGCTGTTACGTTTTGCTTTCAGCTGGATTGTGCAGTTCTGTACCGGTTTACCTGCACCGTCTTTCAGTACACCTGAAATCTTTACTGCCATATTCACCCCACAAAAAAGCCCGCCTGAACCGGCGGGCTGTCATAACACTGTGTTACCTGGCTAATCAGAACTTATAACCGACACCCACGATGAACCCGTCAGTGCGCCAGTTGCCACTGCCGGAGCCTTCATAAGCGACATCAACGGCCACGGATTCGGTCGGGTTAAACTGCACGCCAGCTCCCCACGCCAGAGAGGTGTTACTGTGGCGAGCGTCATCACTTCCGGTCAGCACGTCGTGCGTTTTTCCCTTGTTGTCAGTTACGCGGAGATAATCCCCGGAAAAAGTCGACACACGGCTGTAAGCCACGCCTGCCATCGCATACGCGCTGAACCATTCATTCACACGTACAGACGGCCCCGCCATCACGCTGAACCAGCGGTTACGCACGGAATCCTCATGCCAGCGGGTATCGCTGTAATGGGTCAGCTGGCGATTCTTGTCTCCTGCATAGCTGAATGACGTCACCAGCCCCAGTGTGTCCGTAAACTCATAACGGTATTTCACGTTAATCCCGTTCAGATCATCGCTGCCGGGAACGTTGGTCCGGGCATGAAGATACCCCGCGCTCAGCGTGGACTGATGTTCAGATGCCCATGCAGGCGCACCGGATACGGCCAGACAAATGGCTGCGGACAAAATGGCGGCATAAAGTTTACGCATAATTACCTCTCGCTTTTCTGCAATAAAAAAGGCACCATTTCTGGTGCCCTTATATGGGTTATAACAACTTCAACGAATACTGATGCCGGAAGCAGCTTTTTTGGTCACAATCACCGTACAGTCGGTGATATTACCTGCCCACTGATTGCCTTTATGGAAAACCTTAAACTCCAGAGTGACGCTTCCCCTGCCACTCGGCATATCAATAACCGCACTGTAGCTACCGGGAATGGCCCCTTTAGTTTCTCTGGATGCGATTAATACACCGTTTTTGCGAACTTCAAAACCATAACCCGTGTATCTTGTACCTCCCGGGTTATTACCACTTCCCGGATCGCTATACGCTATTCCGTTAAAGATAATGGGTGGAATAATGATTTGACGGTCAAAGTTATGATCATCGCTGATGGTGACTGTAACCGTCCCGTTTGGTGTTTCCGTGTTACCCCACGTACCAGCCTGTTTCGGGAATGATTTGGATACAGCTTTAACGAAGTCACCTCTGACCTGAGTCGCCTCCAGCATGCCCTTAATCGTACAGTTTTCATTTACCGTGACATTGTTGAGCGTCCCGGCGTTCGCATTCACGTTACCGCTGATATCGGCATTTTTCGCCGTCAGCCGCCCGTCCGGTGTCAGGGAAAATACCGGAGGATTACCGCCGCTGGTAATGGTGGGAGCCGTCAGGCGTTTCAGGAACACTTCGTTCATGAATATCTGATCGCCCTGACCAACAAACATCGGCTTTGTGTTGCCATTCGCAGGATTAATCATCGCAATCCTGTCTGCCGCCAGCAGCACCTGACTCTGCATGCCGTCAGGGGTGTTCTCAATACCGGCACCAATACCCGCGATATAAAGGCGTCCGTCCTGCATCTGCTGCAGCTTCACAGCCCACATGCTGTTCAGGTTATTATTTGTATCAACCTGAACCTTCTGTATCTGCTGAATTGCCGCACTCTGGTCTTCCAGTTTCTTATTGACGGTCTGTGTGATTTCATTGCTGACATCCGTAATGGATGTCCTGATTTCAGCCAGGTCAGGCGCAAGCTGACCGTTATCAATCTGCGTCCACAGCTCCTGAGCCAGATGGGTTTTCCCTATCTCGCCTTTGAAAAAATCCAGATAGCCGGATGCGTCATCACTCGGCTGACCAACAGCCTCCACGAATGCCGATTTGCCAACGGTGTTCACACTGCGAACGTAAAAATAATAATTATGGCCCGGTTTGATATTGATACTGGCGGCTATCCAGTACAACGCCGTACCAAGATAGCGTGCTGTGGTTTCAACCTGCCTGATATCCGCAATCCGCTTTTCCGAGAACCAGAACTCAAACTGTACCGTCGGATCATAAACCGCAAGATGCGGCGTGGCGGTTATCTGAAAATAGCCCGGCGTCAGCTCAATCCGCGACGGCGCTGCCGGTGCGGCAATCCGGAACGATACCGACGCCGGATCGCCCTGCTGTCCCCATGCATTTACTGCCCGGACTGTCAGCCTGTAGTTCCCCAGAGCCAGTTGTGTGAAGCGGTAAGTGGTTTCCGTCGTCCGGGCCGTGCTGACCAGCCGCTCACTGCCGTCATCCGCTGCCACGGTCAGGCGAAGCATAAAGCTCACCCCCTTCACCACCTTCGGCGTGTCCCAGCGGGCCAGCACCTGGTATTCCCCGCTGTCTGCGGTGACTTCGGCGGTCAGATGCTGCACTGCTGGCGGCGTGACACCATTCACCGTGCCGCTCTGGTCGCCGTCAAAGTGCGCCCCGTTATCCACGATGGCCTCTTTTTCCGGTACATGCTGCACGGCGGTGATGGCATACGTGCCGTCATCGTTCTCACGGATACTCACGCAGCGGAACAGGCGCTGGCGCAGCGTCGGCAGCTTCAGCCCCCATACGCTGTATCCGGCAACGCCGTCAGGAACACGGCTCACTTTTACCTTCACGCCGTCGGTGACGGACTGGACCTCCACGCTGACCGGATTGCCACTTCCGTCAACCAGGCTTATCAGCGTGGTACCGGAGGATGGCAGCGTGATTTCACGGTCGAGCGTCAGCGTCCGGGTCTGGCTGTTCACCGCCAGCACGCGCCCGCCGGTGCTGATACCGGCATAGTCATCATCGCAGATTTCAATGACATCGCCCGGTACATGGCGAAGCCCTTCAGCACCCACGCTGAAGTCCACGGTCTGCGTTTCCAGCAGCTCCGTTTTAATCAGCCACAGCCCGGCGCGGTGTGCCTGCCCCCGGCTGGTACAGCCAAAGGCATCCATCTTCGTGACGTTACGACCGTAACGGGCAATGGCCTGCGTATCCTCCACAAGCTCTGTCGCCGTCTCCCAGCCGTTGTCCGGGTCAATCCAGTTCACCTCAACGGCATTATGGCGGTCCTTCAGGGCGCTGAAGCTGTAGCGGAACGGCGCGCCATCATCCGGCATCACCACATTACTGCGGTTATAGGTCCACACCTTATCTGATGGCCGGTCCTGCACGAACGTCAGCGTCTGCCCGTTCCATACCGGCATACAGCGCATCGCCGAGCAGAAATCACTGAGAACATCCCACACCTTACGCTGTGTGGTCAGCCAGGCATTACAGGTGATGCGCGGCTCCGTGCCGCCAAAACCGTCCGGCACCGACTGGTCGCAACACTGGCCGATGACATACAGCGCCCATTTATCCACATCTGCCGCACCAAGACGTTTACCCATGCCGTAACGCGGGTGGGTCAGCATATCCCACAGACACCAGGCCATGTTGTTGCTGTATGCTGGCTTAAACGTTCCGTCCCAGATACCGCTGTATTGCCGCGTCTGCGGGTTATAGTTCGACGGCACCTGCAGAATGCGTCCGCGAAGATGATAATTACGGCTCACCTGCTGGCTGCCGAACTGCTCCGAGTCCACCTGCACGCCGACCAGTGCCGTGTTCGGGTAGCACTGTTTCACATCGATGATTTCGGTGTATGACGACCAGAGCGTTTTGTTCTGCAGCTGGTCTGTGGTGCTGTCCGGCGTCATCCTGCGCATCCGTATATTGAACGGGCGCGGCGGCAGGTTACCCACCACCACCGAGGCCAGATACTGCGAGGTGGTTTTGCCCTTAATGGTGATGTCTTTTTCCGTCACCCAGCCACCATTACGCTGGATCTGAACCAGCAGGCGGACTTCCGACGGATTCCTGTCCCCCTTTGAGGTGGTTTCCACCAGTGCCTGCACGCCGAAGGTAAAACGCAGTCGGTCAATGTTTGCCGACGTGATGGTCCGGGTGATCGGCGTGTCGTATTTCACTTCCGTACCCAGCACCGTCTCGGAGCCAGAGGATTCAAATCCCTCCGGCGGTGTCTGCTCCTGCTCACCGGCCCGGAACACCACCGTGACACCGGAGATATTGGTATTCCCCTCACTGTCCAGCACTGGCGTACTGTTCAGCAGCACGCTTTTTAATCCATCCACCGGACCTTCAATCGGCCCTTCGCTGATGGCATCGATCACACTCAGCAACTGCGTGGACTTCAGGTTGTCCTTCGCTTCGCGCGGGGTATGCCCCTTACTGCTACCTTTACCCATTCCTCACACTCCATAAACAACAAAGCCGCCCAAAAGGCGGCTCATGAGTTACGGCAGGATTAACTATTATTTACATGCATTAACACTATCAGCAAAAATTTTTGGCGTTAATGCTGGTACGCGTTCATAAAGAGTAAAACTACTGCCATTTCCTGCTTTTTTGATATCAAGCACAACATCATACCCACCCATAGCCTGTGGAACTAAAAGGCTTACCCCATTCTCAATAGGAATGGATGTTATAGGTGTTCCATTACCAGCCCATTGTCTGGATATGCAGCCTGACAATTCATCAATATTTTTTAATGAATTACCTTCCATTACAGGCTTGCCGGATTTTACGTAATCCAAAGATTTACATCCTGTTAAGGCAATAATCGTGCAGAATAAAATCGTTTTGTTCATATAGCTAACCAACAGAATAATTATCAGTGTTCGATATAAATATTAAATCAGTTAGAACATGAGTAAATAATATTACCGCCCAATTACCACAACCTGACCACCATCCCCTTCATCTGCCGTGCTGATCTCCTGAGATGCCACACGTGACCCAACGCGCATTTCACCGTACAGAACAGGCAGGACATTGCCCTGGGCAACCATGTTATCCAATGAGGAAAAATAGGTATTTTGCTTACCGTTATCAGTGGCTGACACTTTAGGCGTTTTGGCTTTCGGTGCCAGCATCTGCGCAACACCGCCTAAAACCATACCTGCCCCAAGAGAGAACATGAGATTACTTGCAACAATACTAAGCCCCGGCATCCAGATTGCCGTAGCAATTAGCGCCGCACCCAGCACTGCCTGAAAAATACCGCCACTTTTGGCACCCGCCAGACGCGGTACGATGTGGATCACGGCACCATTTGCCAGCGGCTCATTAAGACGGGCAGATAATTCGTTTTCGCCTGCATCACGCCCGGAAATGCGCACCTGATACCAGCCCTCATTCAGTTTCTGGCGAAACGCCGGAAGCTGCGTGGCCAGCGCCCGGATGGCTTCAGCCCCCGTTTTCACACGAAGGTCGATGCGGCGACCAAATCGTTGTAAATCCCCGTAAAGGCAGATGCGTGCCATGCCCGGTGACGCCAGAGGGAGTGTGTGCGTCGCTGCCATTTGTCGGTATACCTCTCTCGTTTGCTCAGTTGTTCAGGAATATGGTGCAGCAGCTCGCCGTCACCACAGTAAATGGCGGCATGATTCGGCACCGATGAACCAAAACAGCACAGCAGCACATCGCCCGGCTGCGCCGCTGACAACGGCACCTGATACAGCCCTGTGGCCTCCAGATTATCCAGATAG
>SKFA01001123.1_pt1 | contig 16302 bp, 11 predicted proteins | sample 4820291 | NCBI WGS metagenome assembly SKFA01 (sample SAMN11008795, study PRJNA524170) | human gut metagenome | isolation source: fecal sample from pouch patient p30 | place: Israel: Tel-Aviv | reverse complement strand
GTAGGCGATGCTGGTGCACAGCCATCCACTGCTGGGCTGCGCCTTACCGGGCATCATGGGGTTCTGGTAGTTCTTCCAGTGTCCCATGCGGAACCACAGTTCGTTGTCCACCAGGCGCCTGTCCAGTGCCGCTTTGCCGGCCTTGTAACGCTGCAGGGTCTGTGTGGCCGCAGCCACCTCCGCCGCACCCACCGGCATCGCTTCGTTCTGATAATCGTCCATCGTTCTTCTCCTTCAGATCCTGTAAAATCTTGCCTGCCGGTGCAGGTCCAGCGGGTCATCCGGCGGCGGCAGGGCCGTGCGCCGGGCCGGCGGGCTGATAGGGTTCTCCATCAGCACATAGCGGCACTCGTCGTAAATGTGATCCTCCTGCCGGGTGTCGATGTCCTCCACGTTGCTTTCGTCGTACACAAGGTTCGGGATCGTGCGGATAAAGTGCTTGCAGGTATTGAACACCTGAAACATCGGCCTGCCGTCCGCATCAAAATTCAGCCGGTAGTGGAACTGCATCTTGCCCGCAAGCCGGGTGTTGTCGCCGGGGGACCAGCGCAGGAAGTTCGGGCTGCGCTCCATCATAGCGGCAATGCTCTCGCCGCGGCTCTCATCAAAGATGGCCGGATCGGCAATGCCGTGGATCACCCTGCCGCGCAAAAGCGGGTCGTTCTGCTCTGCCTCGCGGATCCGCCTTGCCTGCTCCACCGGGTCGATGCGCAGGCCCTCGTTGGGGCGGCCGGTGCAGCCGTACAGCTCCTTGATGCGGTAAAGCCTGCCCTCCTCATCCGCCGCGTACCACCCCACTGAGAACGGCTTCGAGAAACCGAAATCGTACCCCCGGTAGATCTTCCAGTGTCTGGGGATGGCAAAGGGCGCAATGACATGGGTCCAGCGCTGGTCCTGATAATGCCCCGGGTCGTTCCTCCACTCGGTGAACACCTGCCCGCTGAAGCTGTCCCAGCTGCCATAGAGCAGGGCTTGCTTTTCCGCTTCGGGCAGACTTGCCAGACTGGCAAGGTAGTCCGGGTCATTTTCCAGCAGGGCGGGGTTGTCGAACACGCTGGACGGGATAAACACCCTTGCCCGCTCCAGTACCTTCTCGGTTCCGTCCGGCATCCGCACCGGGAACTGCTCCACGATGGGAGTGCCGGGCGGGGCAGGCGTGATGAACCGGGCTTTCACCCAGCCGTGCCCCACACCGCCGGGATTGGTGGTGGCCCGCAGGTAGACCCGGGTGCCCGGGCCGGTAGGGCGGTTGCGGCTCATCATATAGCTGTACTCTTCCCACTCGAAATGGGTCAGCTCATCGAACCCGATGAAGTCGAAGGCCTTGCCCTGATAATTTGTGCGGTCCTTGGTGTACTGCATGGAACCAAAGTAGATCTTGGCCCCGCTGGGGAACACCCACACATGGCTGGTGGCGTTGTACTGCGCCGTGGGAAAAGCCCGCTTGTAGTAGGCCATGCTCTTGTCCACCAGATCACTGAGCTGGGGGTAGGTCTTGCGCAGGATGAGCCCCCGATAGTGGGGGATGTGCACCTGCCGCAGGGCCTCGATCACCAGCGCGTCACTCTTGCCGCCGCCTGCCGCGCCCCCGTACAGGGCTTCTGGTTCCGGGCGGCGCATGAACTCCGCCTGCCGGGGCTGGGGCCGCCATACGATCTCTGCATTCATACGTCCTCCACGGCTGGCAGAAGCACCACGCCGCACGCCCGGGCCTCGGCATCCGCGCCCTGATCGTTCAGGGTCTTGGCCACCGCGGCCAGATCTTTCAGCACCGCCGTGGCCTCCTTGAGCCCCTTCATCAGGGCGGGGTCAGAGCCATCGCCACGCTGGACCTTCTGCCGGGCGTTCAGCTCCTTGACCTCCTGCGCCAGCATGGTGCTCAGAGTGTCGGTGGCCTTGTGCAGGCTGGCAAGGCTCTTGTCCCTGCCCGGCTGTTTTGCTTGCGCCATCCTGTGTTCTCACATCCTTTCTGTTTGGCTTGGCACAAGGATACCAGCTTTTCGTCCCCTGCAACAGCGCGCACTTTCGCAGGGCCGTTTTGTACTTTTAGTGTCATAGAATCCAATCCGTATAAAACAATCTTTCATTTTTCATCGCTGTATCGCACCGTGCAGAAATCTCCGTTTTTCTCCCGGATTTTTCACGCGCAGACACATCAGGTGCGTGAAGCGCCTTTTGCGCAAAAAAAGCAGGCACTCCGCCCGCCCCGTCCGGGGCAAAGGCAGAGTGCCTGCTTTCGTTACAGATTCAGTTTCGGTTCTGCTTACAGGGTCTCGATGCGGTCAAACAGCTGCTTGCCTGCTTCCACAGCGTCCTTGCTGCCAAAGGCCACACGGGTGGCGTTTGCCATCCGGTCTGCAAGGTCTGCGGCCTGTGCCCGGATCGTTTCAGCTGTCACGCTGCACATGGCCTTGCGGTCCGCGGCCAGCATGGCATCGGTGATGCCGCAGAAGTACCGGCGGTCCAGCTCCTTGGCCTCAGCGTTGGGCTTTTTGGGCGAATCCATCTCGGACACCGCACCCACGATGAACTCGGTCAGGTCTTTTTCGGTGTACTCCCGGCCTGCCAGCACCTCAGGGGCCTTGGCAAAGGTCTCGTAACTCTCGGTCAGGTGGGGGTCACGATAGGTGTACAGTCCCTCGGTCTGGGCACGGGTCAGCATTCCGGTGCCGTAAGCGCCGCCCACCTCACGGATGTTGTGCCACAGGTATTCGTAGCTCATAATGCGGGCCAGCACCCGGCGGTCGGCCTGCCGCTCCATGGGCCAGGTCAGGATATCATAGTTCACGCCGCCGTCAATGATAAAGGCCTCGTTCACGGGGGCCGTCAGCACCTCCGTGTAGGGCTTGGCAGCGGTGCGGCCCTGGGCAGCAAAAGCACTGCCGGGCAGCAGGGCACGCAGCTTTTCCAGCGCTTCCTCGCTGCCATGCAGGCTGACGGTCAGGGCTGCATGGTTCAGCACCTTTTCCCGCACCGCTTCCAGCTTTTTGCCCATGGCAGCCCAGTCGGCCTGTTCCAGCAGGCCGCACAGGAAGTGGTACCCGGTCACGCCGCTGCACCGCTCACTCAGGGCATACTCCACTGAGTAGTGGGCGGCGGCACGCACGGCAGCGTACTGGTTGCCCTGCCGGATGAACTGCTGCTCCATATTCAGCTTCTGCTGGCTCAGCACCCGGGCAAAGGCTTCCTCGGCCTTGGGACCGGTCAGGCAGGTCTTGTAGAGGTACTCACTGCCCAGCGCAATGGCCTTGTCCAGATTCCGCTCCAGCAGGCTCATGTTCCAGGTGAGCTTTGCGTGGCAGGGGCTGCCCTCCTGCCGCCCGGTCCAGAAGCTGATGCAGGCCATGCTGTTGCCCAGCCAGGTGGCGCGCTGGGTCTGCAGCTCCCGGGCAGTGTGCTCCGGGGTATCCAGCTCGTCCAGAATATCGGTCAGCAGGTCAAGATACTGCACCTCTTCCGGGGTGCACTCGCCCAGGTCGTAGTAGAAATTCAGATACAGGCTGCCCTTGGAGGGGTGGTGCAGCAGCTCCGCACCGGCCAGCGGTTCCACCGTACCGGCAGCGCTCCTGTCACCGTCGCCCAGGTCGGCCACGGTCAGCGGATGGTCCAGCACCAGCTTGCCGTCGTTGCGGGCAGGGGCAGCATCCTCTTCGTCCTTCTTGGGCAGAGCCGGGGTCTGGATCACCTGCACCGGCTCGGCCAGCAGCAGATCCTTCAGCAGGTCGTTGAACCAGCCGGTGGAAAGCTTCTCCCGCAGGGAAGCAAACAGTTTGTCGGTGTGGAGCAGCAGGGCCGGGTCTCCGGTGTGGAGCCAGCCGGTGGCGGCATAGATGGCATCCAGCACACCGTCGGGCAGGCTGCCCGGGCGCTCCAGGGAGGCAAACTCCATGGCGTTCAGGCTGGCCAGCAGCAGTTCCTCGGGGATGCCCCCTGCCAGCAGGTCGGTCACAGCCTGTTTCACGCCAGCTGCAAATTTGGGGGCAGTCTCTGCGGTGGCCCCCCGCAGCACCAGCTCCAGCGTGGGCTGCAGGGTGCTGTCGTCAAAGCCAATGTCGATATCCGCGCCCAGCTTCTGCTCCAGCAGAGCTGCCTTCAGCGGGGACTGGTTGGTGCCCAGCAGGGCATCCAGCAGGATCTCCACGCCCAGCTGGCGCTCTCGGTCAGCAAACGCGCCGGTGTACCAGGCCAGCGCACACTGCACCTGATCCGGCTCGGGTTTTTCGGTGTAGTACGGGATGTGCACACGCACACCGTTCTGCTGGTCCTGCACCGTCAGCCGGGGGCGGCTGGTGCCCTTGGGCATCCTGCTCAGATAGTGCTCATCCAGAAACGCCAGCTTCTCGGCCATATCCATCTTGCCGTACAGGGTGATGCAGCAGTTGTCGGCGCTGTAATGGCGGCGGTACACCCGCTGGTATTTTTCATAGGTCAGGGCCGGGATGGAGGCCGGGTCGCCGCCGGACACAAAGCCGTAGGCCGTATCCGGGAACATGGCCCGCTCCAGCGCGTTCTGCAGCTGCGCGTCCGGGGAGGCCAGCGCACCCTGCATCTCATTGTAGACCACACCGCTCACCGTGCCGTCCGCGTCCCGGTGCCAGCCCTCCTGCTCGAACACGGCCTTGTCCACCATGGCCAGCGGGCAGAACACGGCGTTCAGGTACACGTCCATCAGGTTCCTGAAGTCGGTCTCGTTGGGGGTGGCAAAGGGATACACCGTCTTGTCCGGGAAGGTCATGGCGTTCAGGAAGGAGGCCATACTGCTCTTGAGCAGCTGCAAAAAAGGCGAGGTCACGGGGTACTTCTCGCTGCCCGCCAGCACCGAGTGCTCCAGAATGTGGAACACGCCGGTGTCGTCGGAGGGGAAGGTGCCGAAACCGATGCCGAACGCCTTGTTGGTGTCCTCGTTCTCCACCAGCAGGACAGTGGCCCCGCTCACATCGTGGTTCAGAACCGTCAGCACACCGTGCTGCTCCGGGCAGTCCTCGCGGCGCACCAGCGTATAACCGGGATAGTTCATGTTGTTTCTCCTTTGGGTCATATTTTTTCAAAGTGTTTGGCCCTATTGTACCACGCCTTCCGGTAAGACGCAACGAACAAAAAAGCCCTCCCAAAGGGAAGGCTCTTGCGGTTAAACCCCACCGTCATCCCTGCGGGATGCCACCGCCCCTGGTAGGGGCGGCCTTGGCAAAGAGGTCAGGCTTTGCGAAATGCCAAGGGCCCCACTACTAGGGGGGCTGTCACCGCAGGTGACTGGGGGGTTAAATTCACTTTTGATCCGACACCCGGAACAGTACGAATCCCACAATGAACAGCACGATCAGGCTGCCCACGCCCACATTGGCGCTGCCGGTCAGCTGGCTGCCCACACTGACGATCATGGTGCCCAGGAAGGATGCCCCCTTGCCGCAGATGTCGAACAGGCCGAAGTATTCGCCAGATTTTTCCTGCGGGATGATCTTGGCAAAGTGGCTGCGGCTCAGTGCCTGCACACCGCCCTGGAACATACCCACCACCACGGCAAGCACCCAGAACTGCCACTGACTCTTCAGGAAGAAGGCAAAGACGGCAATGCCGGTATAGGCCGCGATGCACACCGGGATCAGGGTCTTGGACGCGTATTTCTGGCTCAGGCGGCCAAAGATCAGCGCCGAAGGGAAAGCCACGATCTGAGTGACCAGCAGCGCCAGCAGCAGGCCGGTGGTATCCAGCCCCAGTGCCGTGCCGTAGGCAGTGGCCATATCAATGATGGTATACACGCCGTCGATGTAGCAGAAGAAGGCCAGCAGGAACCAGAACACCTGCTTATCCTCGCGCAGATGCTTGAGGGTGTGGCCGATGCGCACAAAGCTCTGCCGGATGGCGTGCTGCTCCACCTCCACATAGTTGATCTGCTTATAGCTCCGCAGCAGCGGCAGGGTGGTGCCCAGCCACCACACAGCGGTGATGAGCAGCGCCACGGAAAGGGCGGTCATCTGGCTCAGGCCGATGGCCCCGCTGCCCAGCACCAGCGCCAGACACACCACAAAGGGCACGCAGCTGCCAATGTAGCCCCATGCATAGCCCTGCGAAGACACAACATCCATGCGTTCCGGGGTGGTCACATCGCCCAGCATGGAATCGTAGAACACCAGACTGCCCGAAAAGCCGATCTTTGCAAGGATGAAGATGATCAGGAACGGCAGCCATGTAGTGGCAAGGCCCATAGCACAGCAGCCTGCCACACCCACGAACAGGCAGAGCATGAAGATGGGCTTTTTGAAGCCTCTGGTATCGGCCAGCGTGCCCAAAATCGGCCCCAGCACGGCGGTGATCACCGTGACCACCGAGCTTGCATAGCCCCAGTAGGCCAGATAGTTCACCGTGCTCACACCGCCGGCCTCGGCCAGCGCATTGAAGAAGATGGGCACCAGGGTAGCGATCATCAGCACAAAAGCCGAGTTGCCCACATCGTACAGGATCCACGCACGCTCCAGCGGCGTGACCTTAAATTTTTTCTTTTGCATTCTTGTTCCTCTCGCACCGCCGTGCGGTGCACTCTCTTTTCCCAGTTGTCTGAACGGCAGGAAGTTTCTCTGACCTCCTGCTGGCCGCCCCTCAGAATTCCCCGAAGGTGTGGTCATAGGCTTTGTCCAGCGGGGTGTCCGTGTCCAGCGTTCCCGCATAGGCTTCGATCAGCCGCACCGCCAGCGGGATGGCCTGCTGGTACAGGGCATCCAGTTTCTCATTGCTCTCGGTGCACTGCGGGTTGGGCTGCGGGTTGGCCACAAGGCCGTGGAGCACGTCGTACTTGCCCACTGCCTTCATGCCGGTGAGCACCACCCAGCGCTTGACCGCGCCGGAGGGCTGCAGCAGCCGGTGCATCGCGATCATCCCCTTGAGGGCGTCCAGCACCTGCAGGCCGGTCAGGCCCTCGTAGAAGGGCGCGATGACCCGGGCATTTTCCGCCGTGGGCCGGATATGGCTGGCCGTGAAGAAGCTCTTCGGGTCATGGCCGTCCCGGCGCAGCAGCATGTCGTCGAACTCGGTCTCGATTTCGCAGTGGCTCACCCCGCTCTGGCGGGTGTAGGCCTCCACATAGGGGTGACAGGTGCTGTCCAGCGCAAAATGACACACGAACCCCAGCGCATAGGCCAGCGCGGCGTCCCGGTCCTTTGCCTGTCGCACCACGCCCCGGGCGCGCTTAAAGAACACCCGGCCCGGCTGCTCGTGCATAGCGTTGCCCAGGGCACTCACGGGGCTGGACTTGGCTGCATGATAGTAGAACAGCAGATCCGGCCCGTGCAGGCCCACGTCGAACAGGGCCCGGTTTTTCCCGATCTGATCCTGCAGGGCTGCGGGCAGCTGCTGCAGAACATCCGCGCCGAAGCGGCGGTGCGCATAAGTTGACGGCATAAGATCCCCTCCTGTTTCTGTCGGGCGCAGTGCGCTCATAGTTTCAGTATAGCAGAAAGTTTCCCGACCTTCTACCCTTTCGTGTCTGATTTCTGTAAAAATTTTGAATGATTCTTACTGCATTCTGCCGGGTCGTTTCTGAAAATATGGGCTCTGCACGCAAAGCGCAAAAAAGCACAGCCGTTCTCAGAACAGCTGTGCTTTCCGGTATCAATTCTTATATGTTCTCGTAGCCCTGGGGCATCTCGTTCTTGCGGTTGCGGTCCATGAGGGTGCGGAGTGCGTCGCTGGCGCTCATGCCCTCCTTGACGATGGCGTTCACCGTCTGCACGATGGGCATTTCCACGTTGTACTTGGCGGCGAGCTCCATGGCGGCGGGCAGGGCGTTGATGCCCTCCACCACCATGCCCACTTCCTTTACGGCCTGCTCCGGGCTCTCGCCCTTGCCGATGAGGATGCCGGCGCGGTTGTTGCGGCTGTGCATGCTGGTGGCCGTCACGATCAGGTCCCCGATGCCGGCCAGGCCCGCAAAGGTGTGGATGTTGCAGCCCATGGCCACGCCCAGGCGGGCGATCTCGGCAATGCCGCGGGTGATCAGGGCCGCGCGGGCGTTGTCGCCGTAGCCAAGGCCGGTGGAGATGCCCACGCCCAGGGCGATCACGTTCTTCAGGGCACCGCTCAGCTCCACGCCCTTGATGTCGGGGTTGGTGTACACGCGCATGCAGGTGTTGCTGAACACATCCTGCACAAAGCGGGCCGCCTCGTCATCCGGGCAGGCCGACACAATGGTGGTGGGCAGGTCCAGCGCCACTTCCTCGGCGTGCGTGGGGCCGCTCAGGGCCACCAGCCTGCAGTTTTTGGGGCCGCCGTCCCTGTTCAGCTCGTCGGCGATCACCTCGGTCATGGTATATAAGGTATCCGGCTCCATGCCCTTGGCCACATCCACAAGGATCTGACCGTCCGGGATATAGGGCCGTGCCTTGGCGGTGGTGCCCCGCACGAACACCGAAGGCACTGCAAACAGCAGCACATCCTTGCCGGTGCACACTTCCTCAATGCTCTTGGTAAACTGCAGCTCTTCCGGGATCTTCATGCCCGGCAGGTTGGGGTGCACCCGCGTAGCGGAAAGGTTCTCCACCTCAGCCGGAAGCGCCGACCACACCTGCACATCATTGCCGCTGACACACAGCATCCGTGCCAGAGCCATGCCCCAGGTACCTGCACCCAGAACGCCAATTTTTTTCTTCGTCACGTTCGTGTCCTCCGTGTCTGCACCGCGCAAAGGGCACTGCACCCTCTGCGGTGAATTTGCGCCTGTGCCGGGCCAAGCCCGGTGCGCGTTGTTATGTTCATTGTACACGAAAGCCGGTGCGCCGTCAACCGCTTGCCGCATTGCACAAAGTTTTCCAGATGGGTCGTCCGTTTTTGTACACATCACGCGTTTTGAGCAAACCGTTTGCACTCCATCCGGATTCATGCTATAGTATTCTGGTAGGTTTTGTAGGAATTTTAGAAAAAGCTCTTGACTTCAAGCGCACTCCAAGCCTTATAATACCTTTGTTCTTACGATTTACAAAGTATTTGAATACCGTTCTGAGGGAACATTTTTCATGTTTGAAGCATTTCTTTCCAACCGTACGGTCAGCGTGCTGGCGGAGGCCCTGCCCCGTATCCTTACGGCAGGCCTTACCATGACCATCCCGCTCACGCTGGTCTCCTTCTTTTTTGCCATGATCATTGCCGTGGCCGTTGCGCTGGTGCAGTACGCCAATGTGCCGGTGCTGAGCCAGCTGGCGCGGTTCTACATCTGGGTCATCCGCGGCACGCCGCTGCTGGTGCAGCTTTTCATCATCTTTTATGGTCTGCCCAACGTGGGCATCATGCTGGACGCTTTCCCTGCTGCGGTCATCGCCTTCGCCTTCAACGAGGGTGCCTACTGCGCCGAGACCATGCGCGGCGCACTCGAGAGCGTGCCGCAGGGCCAGCTGGAAGCTGGTTACTGCGTCGGCATGAGCTGGTGGCAGATCATGCGCCGCATCGTGCTGCCGCAGGCCCTGCGCACCGCAGTGCCCGCCCTCTCCAACTCCCTCATCGGCATGATCAAGGACACCTCGCTGGCGTCCAACATCACGGTAGCGGAGCTGTTCATGGCCGGCCAGCGCGTGGCCGCCCGCACCTACATCTTCCTGCCCATCTACTGTGAGGTGGCCGTGGTGTATCTGCTATTCTGCACGGTCATCACCAAGCTGCAGGCACTGCTGGAGCGTCGGCTCAACGCCCACGGCTTCCAGTAAGAAAGGAGTGTGGCTGTTATGGCAATGTTAGAGATACGCGGCGTCCACAAATCCTTCCATACTTACGCAAAGCCCGGCGTCCATCCCGGCATCTTTGGCCGCGCCCCCAAGCCGACCAGCAGCCTGGACGTGCTGCGCGGCGTCGATTTGACGGTGGAAAAGGGCGACGTCGTGGCCATCCTCGGCCCTTCCGGCTCCGGCAAGACCACCCTGCTGCGATGTCTCAACTTCCTCGAGACGGCGGACGCAGGCAAGCTCACCTTCGACGGCGAGACATTCGACCTCGCCCACGCCGATCGCGCCAGCATCGCGCGGCTGCGCCGCAAGACGGCTTTCGTCTTCCAGAACTACAACCTCTTCCGCAACAAAACGGCCCTTCAGAACGTCACCGAGGGCCTCATCGTCGCCCGGAAGATGCCCAAAGCGGAGGCCGATGCCGTCGGCATGAAGATGCTGGAAAAAGTCGGCCTCGCCGACCGTGCCGACTACTACCCCCGTCAGCTGTCGGGCGGTCAGCAGCAGCGCGTGGCCATCGCCCGCGCTCTTGCCTCCGGCCCGGAGATCATCTATTTCGACGAACCCACCAGCGCCCTCGACCCGGAATTGACCGGTGAAGTGCTGGCCGTCATGCGGCAGCTGGCACAGGAGGGCATGACCATGCTGGTCGTCACCCATGAGATGGGCTTTGCCCGCAACGTCTCGTCCCGCACCGTCTTCATGGAAAACGGTGTCGTGGTCGAGGAAGCCCCCTCGCAGGAGTTCTTCGCCCATCCCAAAGAGGCAAGGACCCGTGAGTTCCTTCAGAAAATTTCCCATACTGAATAAGAAAGGATCATCACCTATGAAACGCAGAACCTTTATTTCTCTCATGAGCGTCATGGCCGCTGCCGGTGTTCTCTCGCTGGCCGGCTGCTCTTCCAACACTTCCGCCTCCACTGCTTCCAGCACCGCTGCTTCTGCTTCCGCTGCTGCCGCCAACAAGCTGGAGACCATCCAGTCCAACGGCAAGCTGGTCATCGCGCTGGAAGGCGCATGGCAGCCCTGGAGCTTCCACGATGAGAGCGACACCCTCGTGGGCTACGACGTCGAAGTCTCCCGCGCCATTGCCGAGAAGCTGGGCGTCGAGCCCGAGTACGTCGAGAGCGACTGGGACAGCCTGTTTGCCGGTCTGGATGCTGGCCGCTACGACCTCGTCTGCAACGGTGTCGAAGTCACCGAAGAGCGCGCCAAGACCTACGACTTCACCACTCCCTACGGTTACATCCACACCGCCCTCGCCGTCCGCAAGGATAACGACGACATCAAGAGCTTCGAGGACCTTGCCGGCAAGACCACGGCCAACAGCCTCGCTTCCACCTACATGGAGCTGGCCGAGAGCTACGGCGCTACCGTGCAGGGCATCGACACGCTGGAAGAGACCATCCAGCTGCTGACCGCTGGCCGCATCGACGCCACCCTGAACGCCAACGTCTCCTTCTACGACTACCTGAACGTCCATCCGGACGCCGACTTCAAGCTGGTCGCCCAGACCGAAGATGCTTCTCACGTTGCGATCCCTATCGTCAAGAGCGAAGACTCTTCCTTCCTCGACGCCCTCAACAGCGCCATCGACGAGCTGCGCGCTGACGGCACCCTCAAGGAGCTGAGCGAGAAGTATTTCGGTCAGGATATTTCTTCCGAGAATTAACTTTTTGTTTTGATTGTCAGCGAAGCATCGGAAGTGCATCATGGTCTATCCCGTAGGCGAAACCGCAAAGCTTCTGGGAGTCGTCAAAAATATCCGGGAAGAAGATTTTCCCGAGCGCTTCCGTGCCGAACTGCGCGGTGTCCCGGAAAGCAAATAAGAATATTGACGAAGGGGGCAGGTGCCATGCAGCACCTGCCCCCTTTTTGTTATAAATATCTTCCGGTAATACTCTCCGGGTTTTCCTGGATCTCCTCCGGCGTGCCTGTTGCCACGACGCGGCCGCCGCTCTCGCCGCCGCCCGGCCCCATGTCGATGACATAGTCCGCGTTGCGGATGACATCAAGGTCGTGTTCGATGACAACGACCGTTGCGCCGTCGTCCAGCAGGGCTTGGAACACCCGCAGCAGCACCTGCACGTCCAGCGGGTGGAGGCCGATGCTGGGCTCATCGAAAACGAATACCGAGTCGGTCTGGGTGCGGCCGATCTCGCTGGCCAGCTTGAGGCGCTGGGCCTCGCCGCCGGAGAGGCTGGGCGTCTCTTCGCCCAACGTCAGGTAGCCCAGACCCAGCTGCTGCAATGTCTGCAGGCGCTGGCTCACGGTCTTCATCCCGCCGCAGAACTCAAGGGCGGAATTGACGTCCATATCCATCAGCTGCGGCAAAGAGGCTGTCTGCTCCGCCTCGTTGGTCAGCTTCACGCCGTAAGCCGCCCGCGCGTAGCGGGAACCCCGGCAGTCAGGGCAGACGATGTTCACATCCGGCAGGAACTGCACGTCCAGGCTCACCTCGCCGGTGCCGTCGCAGCCGGGGCAGCGCAGACTGCCCGTGTTGTAGGAAAAATCGCTCGCTTTATAGCCGTGTTCCTTCGCGTCGGGCGACTTGGCGTAGAGCTTCCGCAGCTCGTCGTGGACGCCCGCGTAGGTCGCCACGGTAGAGCGCACATTGATGCCGATGGGCGTCGCGTCGATGAGCTTGACGTGCGCGATGCCCTCGGCGCGAATCTCCCGGATATGTGCCGGGAGGGCGCTGCCGTTTATCTTTGCTTCCAGCGCCGGTACGAGGCTTTCCAGCACCATCGTCGTTTTGCCGGAGCCGGACACGCCCGTTACCACGGTGAGCCGCCCCTTGGGAATGTCCAGCTCCAAAGGCTTGACCGTGTGGATGCTGCCGGTGGAGAGATGGATAGCCCCCTCTGCGAACATCTCCCCTTCCCTGGCACACCGGCGCAATTTCGTCTCAGCTTTTCCGGAGAGGAACGGCCCGATCTGGGACTCCGGCTTTGCCTCCAGATCAGCTATCGTCCCTTCGGCAATGACATGTCCGCCCTTAGCTCCCGCTTCCGGCCCCATCTCGATCACCCAGTCGGCCTCTTTCAGGATCTGGGTGTCGTGGTCCACCAGAATGACCGAGTTGCCGTCGGCCACGAGGTCGTGCATCACACCGGTCAGGCCCACGATGTTCGACGGATGCAGGCCGATGGACGGCTCGTCCAGCACATAGAGCACGCCGGTGGTGCGGTTGCGGACGGCCCGGGCCAGCTGCATCCGCTGGCGCTCACCGGTGGAAAGGGTCGAGGCCGAGCGGTCAAGCGTCAGATAACCCAGACCTAAGTCCATCAGCCGCTTGGCGGTACTTTCGAATGCCTCGCAGATGCTCTCCGCCATCGGGCGCATCTCTTCCGGCAGGCTGCCCGGCACGCCCTTCACCCACTCCACGAGGGCTTCCAGCGTCATCTGGCAGGCTTCGTCCAGCGAGATGCCCCGCAGCTTCGGCGCACGCGCCGCCGCTGAGAGTCGTGAGCCGTGACACTCGGGGCAGACATCTTCCCGCAGGAACTTTTCCACCCGCTTCATGCCCTTGTCATCCTTGACCTTTGCAAGAGCATTTTCTACGGTGTAGACGGCATTGTAATAGGTAAAGTCCAGCTCGCCGGCCTGATTCGAGTTCCTGGCGTGGTAGAAGATATGCTTTTTCTCTGCCGGACCGTGGTAGACGATGTCCTTTTCCTGTTCGGTCAGGTCGCGGAACGGCACATCCGTCCTCACGCCCATCTCCCGGCAGACGTCTGTCATCAGCGACCACATCAGGCTGTTCCACGGGGCCACTGCGCCGCCGTCGATGGTCAGCGAGTCGTCCGGCACCAGCGACGCCATGTCCACCGTCCGGACGCTGCCTGTGCCGCCGCACTTCTGGCAGGCACCTTGAGAGTTGAAAGCCAGCTCCTCCGCCGACGGCGCATAGAAATGCGCACCGCACTCCGGGCAGACCAGCTCCTTGCCCGCCGCAACAGCCAGCGTCGGCGGGATGTAATGCCCGTTCGGGCAGCGGTGGCTTGCGAGGCGGGAGTACATGAGCCGCAGGCTGTTCAAAAGCTCCGTGCCGGTGCCGAAGGTGCTGCGGATGCCCGGCACGCCCGGCCGCTGGTGCAGCGCCAGCGCCGCCGGGACATACAGCACCTCTTCCACCGAGGCTTTCGAAGCCTGGGTCATCCGGCGGCGGGTGTAGGTGGACAGCGCCTCCAGATACCGGCGGGAGCCTTCGGCATACAGCACCCCCAGCGCCAGCGAGGATTTACCCGACCCCGACACGCCTGCAATGCCCACGATCTTGTTCAGCGGGATGTCCACGTCGATGTTTTTCAGGTTGTGTACCTTTGCCCCGCGCACGAGCATTTTGTCTATCATTTTGGTTTCCCTTCCCTTTGGCTTTTTTTCGCCAGATGAATTCCATGTTCTCTGTTTTAGTATAGCGTATCCTGGTGTGCATTTCCACAATGGTCACCAATAAAATGCTATTTGCACCGGCAGACACAGAAGAGTATACTATAATCAGTAAGGATCTCAAGTTCCTGTACACATGTATCTGACGAGATAAAAGGAGAACGAACATGGCAGTATTTCCAAAAGAATTTGTATGGGGCGCTGCGACTGCAGCCTATCAAATCGAGGGCGGTGCCGTCGAGGATGGAAAAGGCCGGAGCATCTGGGATGTTTTCTCCCACACACCGGGCCGCACCTATCGGGGCGAGACCGGTGATACCGCCTGCGACAGCTATCACCGCTGGCGGGAAGACATCGAACTGCTGAAGTCGATGCACCTGAAAGCCTATCGCTTCTCTGTGGCGTGGACGCGCATCGCCCCCACCGGCGGCACGGACTGGAACGAAAAAGGCTTTGCCTATTACGATGGTCTTGTGAATACTTTGCTGGAAGCGGGCATCGAGCCGTATATTACGCTGTATCACTGGGATTTGCCGCAGGCGCTGGAAGAAAAGGGCGGCTGGCAGAATGAGGACACCGCCCGGGCGTTTGCAGTCTACACGGCAAAAATGGCAGAACATTTCAAAGGCAGGGTCCACCAGTGGTTCACCTTCAATGAGCCTGCCTGTATCGTGAAAATGGGCTATGGGACAGGTGAGCATGCGCCGGGGCTGAAACTCCCGCTGGAAGGGCAGTTCACCTGCTGGCAGAATATCATCTATGCGCACTGCCTTGCCGCGCAGGAGCTCCGCCATACGGACGCCGAAAACAGAGTGGGCTTCGTCTCCACAGGCCGCATCTGCTACCCCGCATCTGAGGCAAAAGCAGATGTGGACGCCGCCCGGGCTCTGACCTTTGCCTGCCCGGACGAGGACTGGGCCTTCACCCACACGATGTCGCTCGACCCTCTGTGCCTTGGCCGCTGGCCCAGCCCGGACCTCTGTGGGCCGCAGCTTTCCGCCTGCATCGGTGCTGTGCCGCAATACATCAACGACGCCCTGTCTCTGGGCAGACCGGATATGCTCGGGCTGAACATCTACAATGCCGCGCCTGTACAGATGGGAACGAATGGTCCCTGTTATGTGGAGCGCCCTGCGGGATACGCTCACACAGCCATGAACTGGCCGGTAGAGCCGGAAAGCCTGAACTGGGGTCCCCGTTACATCCAGGAGCGGTATGGACTGCCCATGTTCATCGCGGAGAACGGCTTATCCTGCACCGACAAAATCTATCGGGACGGCAAGGTGCATGACGTGGAGCGAATTGATTTTCTGGCGCGCTATCTGGAAAAACTCTCCGAGGGCATTCAGGCCGGTGCCGACGTGCGAGGGTACTTCCATTGGAGCCTGTTGGACAACTACGAGTGGCACAGCGGATACAGAGAGCGTTTTGGTCTGGTGTACGTCGATTACGCTTCCGGGCGGCGCATCCCGAAAGACAGTGCCTTCTGGTATGGCGAAGTCGCGGCGACCAATGGCGGGTCCATCTGACCTGTAAAATAAAAGGACGGCAGTTTCTCCAATACAGAACGAATATTGCAGCCATATCCAAGATACGTCTTACCCATCCTGCAAATTCTTTTATAATAGCACCGCTGCCTGAAAGCGCTGCAACAAATTCCCATATCAAAAGGGAATCTTTCCGGTATGGGGCAACGACAAATCATTTTATTGGGATACGAAAGAGACGCCCTCCGCCTGCTTCGGCGCTTCCGGATGGCCCGGCTCCGCTTTTGTCAACATCTGCTGGAACTTCCGGGCCGCCGTGTTCAGCGGGCGGTGATGGTCGTAGACGAGGCAGATAGAGCGGGAGGGAATGATCTCCTGCAGATGCAGCTCGACAATCTCGCCGCGGGCCAGAAGCTCTTTCGTCATCGGTTCCGGCACGAAGGCAAGGCCCAGCTCACTTTTCACCAGCGTGAGCATCTGGTCGGTGGTGGCGGCCTCGGTGTCGGGCCGGAGCACGGCGTCGTGGTCGAGGAAGAACTGCCGGTAGAAGCTCCGGGTCATGCTCTCATCGCTGAGAGAGATGAGCGGATAGCAGCTCAGTTCCTTCAGCGTCAGGCGCCGGCTGGCCAGTGCAGTGAAGGTCTTTCCGCCCACCAGCACCTCATAAAACGGTCTCAGTTCCACCATCTTCAGGCCCTGTTCCACCTCTGCCGGGGTAGAGA
>SKFA01001121.1_pt1 | contig 16310 bp, 16 predicted proteins | sample 4820291 | NCBI WGS metagenome assembly SKFA01 (sample SAMN11008795, study PRJNA524170) | human gut metagenome | isolation source: fecal sample from pouch patient p30 | place: Israel: Tel-Aviv | reverse complement strand
CCTCCAATCTTGCCATGAAATACCCGGAATAAGTCAGCACCCTTTCAGGTCAGGGCAAATTTTGAACCCCTATGCTCACCGTTACAGTGAACCTTTCGCTTTTTATTCCATCTCATACCCTCTGCGCCATTTCTTCCTCTTGCGAGGTCGATACCTTTGTTCAAGGAACGCATAGGGTTTTCCACGTTCCACGTAATGCATAATTCTCGAATGCCTTAGCCGCCATCTTTGAACCGGGAGGATTTGTGTCCATTTGCTTCGGGGTAGCGAAAGGCCCCTCGGCCACCTCCAACACCTTTTGGTGTAGGTGTATCAGCCTTATTTCACCTATTCCCTGTAACGATCCTTACGATGATTCACATTACGTTCGACATAGCATTCTTTACCCTAACAGTACATCCGCTTTAGGCTGGCAGATTTCCCATATTGTCCTGTGAGCTTCCCAACGCCGGCTTTTGACCAGTGCAGGTCACAGTAGGGTTACTCCAAATGGATAGAGCAGTGTTTATACACAATACATTACGCGACTTCGTGTCGCACCTCGTCCTCCGGGTCGCAGATGATGACATTATCTTTGGTGGTCAGGATGATGAAGGTGATCTCCCGCTTACAGCTCATGGACTTGCCGCTGCCCGGCGTGCCGAACACCAGACCGTTGGGGCTCCTGGACTGTTTGCGGTCCAGAAGGATCATGTTGTTACTCAAAGCGTTAAGGCCGTAGTACATGGCGTCCCCGCCCATAAACAGCTCCTGGGTGACGAAGGGGACGAACACCGCCAGCGCCGAAGTGGTGAGGCTTCTCTCGATTTTGATACGGTTGAGCCCCAGGGGAAGGCTGCTCACCAGACCGTCCTCCTGCTGGAAGTCCAGCCGGGTGAGGAGGCAGTTGTAGGTCTGCGCCACGCTGGCCGCCTGGGATACGGCGATCTCCAGCTTCTGCTTTGTCTCCGCCATGTGCATGACCAGGAAGGTCAGATTGAACATCCGCTCATTTCTGCTTTGCAGGTCCTGGAGGATGGTCTTTGCTGCGCCGCCGTAGGTGGCAAGGTCGCTGGGGAGGATGTCCATGTCGTATCCGCTTCGCACCGCCCGCTTCTGTTCCGCGATCTTCATAGCGTCCAAATCCGTGATCTTGCGCTTGACCATCTTGATGGCCTCGTTCTGGTTGATCCCGCGGATGTGCATGGTCACCAAGATGTTGCCCTCGGTCTCCATGAACTCCGCCAAAATGCGGTCGTGGATCTCCGGGGCGGTGATCTGCAAAAAGCTCACCGCGCCATACATCTCCCCGATGCGGAAGGTGCGGGTCTCCCCGAAGTGGAAGGAGGACGGGGCGATGAAGTCCTTGACCGAAAGGCCGCTGGGCGCCAGCCAGTCCCAATCGAAGGCGAACTTCCCGCCCTCCGGACGGCGGCCGTCTGCCGGGTGGAGGATGCCGTGAAGCAGCTCCAGCCGCTCTTTCCCGTCCAGCACATGGGCGGCGGCGCCCATGACCTTGAAGCGGTTGAGGGTGTCGGTCTCGATACGGGCGAACCGCGCCCGCGCCGCCGGAAGGTTCTCCGCCTCGATGGTCAGGGTCACATACTTGGTTTTCACATAGCCGTTGCTGCCCCGCTCATACTGGAAACGGAGTATCCCGGCCGCGTCCTCCCGGATGGGGTCCAGGTCGTCGCATTGGGGACGGATGCCGAACAAATCCTCCTCCGGTCCATGCTCCACATACCGGCTGCTGAGTGTCATTTGCACCCCAATGGTGGGGTCATAGCCGTTATAGAAGTCGCAGAGACTTTCAAAGATGCTCCGCTGATCCTCCGGCCCTGCCAGGCGGTAATTCACATCCTCATAGGCGATGGTCTTGGAGAAAGCCCCGCCATCCAGCCGGCACAGGCCGTCCGGGAACATATTGCGGAAGGGGATGCTCTCCTGCACTGTATGGGCTTTCCCGTCCCCCTTGGCCTGGCGGACCACCGCCTCGATCTGCTTACGCTCGGCGCGGGTCAGCTTGCGCCTTGCCCCTGCCGGTTTTGCGGGTCTTGCCGTTTTTGCCTGCAATCGCTCTCACCTCCTGTTCCAATTCGTACTGCCGCACCAGGGCGGAGTACAGGTTGTTGGTCTGGTAGATCCGCGTCTTTGGGCGGATAAATTTGTTTTCAATGAGATGTCCCAGGAACACCTCCAGGGGCTGCCCGTTCTTCTCGTACATGGCGAACAGGAAGAAGGGAAGCATCACCAGGATCATGCACAGGGCCGCCGTGGTGGTGCCAAGTGCCCCCTTGGTCAAAAAGAAAAGCGGCACGCCGATAATTGCTGCCGCTCCAAAACATATCACCTGCCGTTTGGTCAGCCCGAACAGGACCTTGCTCTGTACCTTGCTCAGGTCCTTCGGGATCGTTACATAGGCCAATCAATGCACCTCCTTTTTCATGGGAGCATAGTCCCTGAAATCTTTTACCGTGTGGAAAATCCGTTTGTTGTTCACCCACCGCTGAAGATGGCGGGTGATCTTGGGGGCAGTGGGGCGCTCATAGATCATCACATAGGGGTCATACCCCAGGGCCCGCAGGGTGTTCACCCGGTAGAGGTCCTGCTCATGGGTGCTGCCGTAGTTGGTCAGTACATACACCCGCCGGTTCCGGTCGCTTCGGATGGCGGTATGCGCCACAAAGCGCCGGAAGTGCTCCGTCAGGTCCTCCTCCGGGTTGTCCCAGGCGAAATGCACCGCCTTGGTCCGCACCTTGTTCAGCAGGGCGATGTTGTCCGGGTTCGTCAGCCGGATGTCCAGTCCCTGGGTGAAGTCCACCAGCGCCCGGCTGGCGGCAAGCTGTTCCAGCAGCGCCTCATGGTCCGGGCAGGCCAGCAGGTTGGGGTCCAGCAGTTTGATCTCGTCCTCACCGCGCCAAAATTCAGACAGGTCAGCGACTTTGACGCTCCTGCGCCCCTCCTTGCCGCTGACAATGCAAAATCCGCAGTTCCTCGGACAGCCCCGGCTCAAAAAGCCGTAGGCCGTTCCCAAAAACCGCGGATATAAAAAGTAGTCCGGCCGGATGTGCTCGATCTCATAGGGGAGGTCTTTTCCGCCCGGCCCGTAGCCGGTGCCGCCTTGGATGACCTTCTCCGCGTTGTTCACCACGATGGTGTCCTTGGAGTAGGTGTCCGTGAACACCCGGCTCTTGTAAACCAGGTCATAGCGTCCCTTGGGGCTCCACCACTCCACCCGGTCGCCCCGCCTGGTATGGTACTCGGAGAGCTTCATCAGGCAGAGGTTGGGAAAGTTGTGGGAGTCCACGTCTATCAATCCTATTTTCAATCAGCCACCCCCCTTTAGTGCGCCCCGAACAGGGACTTTGCGAGGCTGCCGGTCTTAAAGAGGGTGAAGCACAGGAGCACCGTGTACCCCATGCACCCCCAGATGGCGCCGGAAATGTTGTCGCCGCTTAGGGAGATGCCCTCCACCAGTACCGCGTAGATGCCCACGCAGATCATAATGAGGAACGCCTGGAAGCCCAGGGCCAGCAGGGAGCGGAGATAGTTCTGCCCCGTGTTGCCCCATTCCCGGTTCACCATCGTGGCAAAGGGGATGGGACCTATCGAGGTCACCAAATACACCTCAATCATCCTTCCGTAGATCACCAGGAAGATGCAGATGGAGAGTATCTGCGTACACAGCCCCACGAAGATGCTCTGAAACCAAAGCCCCAGCAAAGCGCCGATGCTCCAGTCCGCGAGCTGGGTCTCCAGGTCCGCGGTCACGCCGGATATGTCGATGCCCGCGTCCGAGATGATGACGCCGGCGCTCTGGCTGACCACGTTCTGCGCCACATCGAACACCGCCATGACGATGTTCCAGGTGTTGGTGACGATGAGCACCGCGCAGAAGGTCTTGAAGATCCACTTGAAGAAGATCCATGTGTCAAAGTCGTGGAGATTGTTCTTTTCGATGATGAGCTGGATGAGCTCATAGCACATGACAAAGGTGAGGACGATGCTGGCGATGGGGACGATGACGGTCTCCGAGAGGTTACGGACCATGTTGAAGATACCGCTGTTCCACGCGGCGGGCGTCATGCCCACCTCCCCGGCGATCTCGCCTACCTTGGTATTCAGGGTATCAAACATCCCGGTCAGGTTGGATATGATACCGTCAATGAGCAGTTCCTGGAACCACTCCTGTATCGCGTCAAAGATCAACGGGGATCACCTCCTTTCCGGGAGGCCCCGTGTGCCGGGGCCTCCCGTGGGGTCTGCTGGCGGACATCAGGCGGAGAGCAGGCCGGACAGCAGGGGGATCAGGGTCAGGCCGATCAGGGCAACGCCGCCGCCGGCCATGAGCTGCTTGATGCCCTGGCTTTTGGAGGCAGGGTTGTCCTGCCCGTAACCTTCCAGGAGGTTGATGCCACCCCACACGCACAGGCCGCCGCCCAGCGCAATCACCAGAGTCTGCAATACGTCGATAGCGTTAGTGAAAAAATCCATAAATCATATTTCCTTTCTTCGTTGTAGAATTGTTATTGAAGGTCCGTTGCTGTCAATTCGTACATCTCGAAAGGCTCATCCGGCTTTACGATGGCCGGTTTGCGTTTCATGTACCGTTCCATATCAAAGAGGTACTTCTTGTCGGCGTCGGCGGTGTATTTGTAATTCGGATGCTTTGTCAGGTCGTACTTGTCCGAGAGGAACGGGCGCACACCCCGCAGCATGAAGATACACTTGCCTCCGTCCATCACTGCCAATTCGTCTTGTGTCATCAGCTCCTTTCCCAATTTTTGATAGGTGAGGCCGTGAGAAACCTGGCTGCCGCGGTTCTCCGATTGATTGAAACTGTCAATCGTTTCTTTCCCCAGCAGCTCCGAAATTTCTTTCAGGGTGGATTTCTCCTTGCCTCCCAAAAACAAGGTGCTGTCGCAGTTACCCACGATGGTATCCGCCGCGTCCTTGTAGATGGTCTTTAACTGGCTTTGCGACTGCAAAATAATAGAAGCCGATATTTCACGGCTTCGGATTGTGGCGATCAGCTTGTCGAAGTTCGGGATTTGACCGATGTTCGCAAACTCGTCCAGCAGGCACCGCACATGGACCGGTAGGCGTCCCCCGTAGAAGTCGTCCGCCTTGTCGCACAGGAGGTTGAAAAGCTGGGAGTACATGAGCGCCGCCACAAAATTGAAGGTGCTGTCCGTATCCGAGAGGATGACAAACAGCGCCGATTTGCGGTCGCCCAGGGTGTCCAGCTCCAGCTCGTCCTCCGCCATGAGGTCCCGCAGCTCCTGGATGTCAAAGGGAGAAAGGCGGGCGCCGCAGCTAATCAGTATGGATTTTAGAGTTTTGCCCGCGGCCATTTTGAATTTGCGGTATTGCTTCACGGCGAAGTGGTCCGGGTGCTCCTTCTCCAGCTTGGCGAACAGCAGATCCACGGGGGACTGAAACTCCTCGTCGTCCTCCCGCGCCTCGCTGGCGTTGATGAGGTCCAGCAGGGTGATGAAGTTGCGCTCCTCTGGCTCCGCCTCGTACCAGATGTACCCGATGAGGGCGGAATAGTACAGCCGCTCGGCCTTCACCCAGAAATCTTCGGACTTTTCGCCCTCGCCTTTGGTGTTGAGGATCAGGGCGTTCACCAGCTTCAAAATATCCTTCTCGCTGCGGATGTACGCCAGAGGGTTATACCGCATGGACTTCTTGAAGTTGATGAGGTTCAGGCTTTTAATGCGGTATCCCTTGCGATCCAGCAGGGCGCCCACCTCGTTCAGGATGGTGCCCTTGGGATCCGTGACCACATAGGAGGAATGACACTGGAGCAGGTTGGGCTTGACAAAGAACCTTGTTTTGCCTGAGCCGGAACCGCCGCAGACCAGGATGTTCTTATTTCTGGCGTACTTGGGTTCCTTGGGACGGCTCGACATGGTGAGGCGTTCTGTCTGAGTGAAAATGATGTTATTCTGGAATGCGGGGTCGATATAGGGGGCGATGTCGGCCGGGGTGCCCCATCGGGCGCTGCCGTACTCGATCCCCCGGCGGTATTTCTTCGCGTTCTTGCCCTTGGAGTAGACCGCCAGCCGGATCAGCACCGCGCCGGCGGCGCCCACGCACAGGTCCACCAGATGGAAGCTGGGTGCCAGGCTGGCAAAGGCCGCCGAAAAGCCCTGCCCGATGTGGAGCAGCTTCTCCGAGGCGTCCGCCCCAGGCGCCAGCCGCACCCCCTGGCAGAGCTTGTCAAAGAGATACACGAAGATGAGATACGGAAGGTTGAGGATGAGCTGTTTTTTGAGCTTATCGGTCATCGCGCCACCTCCCGGTCTTTGGTCTTGACCTTCTCCCGCTGGCGGTGCTGGGTCTTGGCCTGCTCCTGGGCCTGGGCCAGCCGTTCCCGGATGGTGGGGCGCTTCTCCCGGCCCAGGGTCATGGCGGTGAACTCCTTGAAGGCCGGCTGGAGCTGGTCTTTGTCCTTCGCCTTGAAGAACACATAGTAGTGCGGGGGCTCCGTGGTGGGGTCCTTCTTCAGGGCATAGTCGATGTCGTACTTCTTCGCCACCGCCGAAAACGCCTTGATGTTCTGCTCCGTGATCTCAATGTTGGTCAGGGAGGCCCCATGCTGTTTGAGCTGGTACAGGGTCTGCTTCCCCTGGTGTAAGCTGCGCTGGGAGGGCTTTTTCTGCATCTCCTCCAGCACCTTCTTCAGGGCCTTTTGGAGAAGGTCCGCGGTCATCTTACCCGCCTCCACCGAGAGGGAGACCGCGCCCTGGGTGATTTCTTCCTGCATAGGCACTACCTCCTTTCTCCGCCGCCGTACAGGTCATGGCTCACCAGGGAAGTGTAATAGCTGCCGATGGTGGCCGGGGCGTTATACAAAGCGGCCAGCAGGTATTTCTTGATATTGCGGACATAGGTGGTGTTCTCCCGCATACGGTCCAGCACATACTCGATATGGGAACTGTTCAGCTTGAGGAACCGGGACTTTACCACCTCCGCCGGGTAGTCGTCCCCGGCAATACGGATCATCTCCCGGTTGGAGCACACCGTGTCCACCATGAGCTCCACCAGCTCGTCCAGGCGGTCACGGTCCAGGCGCTCATTCTGTACGAGGCAGTCATACTCGATGTTCTCCAAAATCAATTCCCGATAACTTTCCCGCTCCCGCATCCGGTCCCGTCCTTTCCGGTCCGAGCCCCTGGGGGTTTGGGGGATTGATAGGACAGGATTTGATCCTTCCGTACTGAGTTCATCTTTTTTTGATTTATCAGGATTGCTTTTATCTTTATTTAATTGCGGCCGGTTTTCCAGACCTGGAGTATCCATATCCGGGTTTTCCGTATCTGGATGTTCCGTATCCGGCTCATCCTCACACGGCCCGTCCGGCTCCGGGGGATGGGGCGTTTCGTAGATGACATACTCCACGTCCACGATCTTGCCCTTGCTGTCCCGGAGGCGGTTGCGGACGATGTAGCCGGCCCGCTCCAGCTCCTTCAGGGCGGAGCCGATGCTGTCCGTACCCTCTTTGCAGATTTTCGCAAGGCCCCTGGTGGTGTAGTTCCAGTCCTCCGGCAGGGACAGCATCATGGAGAGCAGCCCCTTGGATTTCAACGACAGGCCCGTATCCCGCAGATGGTGATTGGACATCACCGTGTAATCGCGGGTTTTCTCAATGCGGAATACCGCCATGTTGGATACCTCCTTCCTTCGGTATTGAAAAGTGTTTGTTTCGGCGGGTTTACGCCCCTGTATCGCCGCCCGGCCTCCCATGAGGGGAAAGGATATGGGCGGCTTCGTTTGCGCCGCCCACAGGCGAAAAAACAAGGGATTTCCCACCCTAAAACGCACACTATATTTGGGGATAGAAAAAGGGCGACTGTTAAAAAACAGCCGCCCAAAAGGGGGTCTAATACAAGTTATTTGCTATCCGACGAGCCTGGAAACCGTTGATATTACGGGATTTTTTGAAAAGTTCTGTATCGCCATTCGTACCAAACCATGAAAATCCGAACCTTTTCTCGATAGGAGAAGGGCTCGGATTTTTTGTTTTCTTCGGAAACGAGAACAATGGCTCTTCCCTTACGGCTGTGTGTCCAAAACCTTATCAGAAGAAAGACCGTATCACGAAGGTCACAACAGTAAGAGTGCCGTAAGGCAGAAGGGACGCAAGATTATGAAGTACGATGCAAGAGCCTGTCAGTTTAACATGGGCACCGGCTGTGTGGAGCTGCTGCTCCGGGATGGGCGCAAAATTTCCATCAACTGCACCGGTGTCGAGGATGCACTGGATGTTACCATGGCGCAGAGGTCTGAACTGGACTACCTCATCTACAATGACCCGCTGGCGTATGCAGAGCTAATTTTGAACGGTGAGCCAGAGGAGTATCTGAGAAATGCGGCTGGAAGTCACGGATTAGAGGACTGAACGCAAAAACAGGGTGCGCCCTGCCGGACGCACCCTGCAAAAATCCACACACGATAAGTAAGGCAGGGAGTTCCCCGACGGGAACTTCCTGTTTTTCTTTGGTTGCGATATGAGCCTGTTCCGCCTGCCATGCAGCAAATTCCCGTTGACCTTCCTCGCTGTTCCAGCAGGCAAGGATCGCCGGATAGAATGCCCGTGCCAGTCGTTCGATGGCTTCATCGGGGTAAGGGGAAATATTTGTGGACTTTTTCTTTTTGTTCAAACGCACACTCCTTTGGATTTCTGTTGACAGCATACAATGTGCCTGTTGTTATGCTGTCTGCTCATCCTCTGCGAGCGCAGATTCCAGCGAAGCAAGGTACTCCTTGTGCTTGTGGATGATTTCGAGAATGACTTCTCGCTGTGCTGTGTCTGGCATAGTTCTCAGAAGATAGTCAAACTCTGTGCGGAAACGTGTTGTAACGTGTTCCAGTGCGACATAATCATGCCGCACTTCTTCCGGGTAAGCATCGCTGTCGTAAACCGATTCGATTTTCTGAAACGGCAATACAGGTGCCTTTCCCGGTTCCCGGATGATGCCATCGGCATCCGGTTTCGGTTCAACTTTCAGTTCCGGGTGCAGGATTTCCTGCAAGGTCTGTGCGCGGGCATCATAGTTGGCTCGTGCAAGGCGGTGCATATCAGCCTTGCTGACTTTTACCTGTTTGTTCAGAATCTTCTCCCGCATACCGGGAATCAGGGATTCAGCAATTTCAACACCTTTCATGTACTTCGATGCGCGAAGTACAGTTGCCTTGCTTACACCATTTTCCTCTGCGATTCGTTCGCAGGTTTTCATGGCTTCACCGGAGTTATCAGTTTGAGAACTCCGGTGAAATCGGCCATTTTCATCATGCGATTCTTTGCGGGCTTCGCCATGAGAGGATTTTTCCGCTTCATATTGCTTCCCGATGAGGAACAGCTTCTGCTCCGGGGTGAGGTTGCGCCGCCCCAACTGATTCTTGCAGATCCATGCGAGGACTTCTTCTCTGCTTTCAAATCGGAGCGGCATGGTGGAAAAGCAAATCTCCGGGTGCTTCTGGAGAATTGCATAACGATTGTGGCCGTCAACGAGGGTGTTGTTCCAGACGATCAAAGGAGAGAGCAGCTTGCCTTCCTTGAGGATGTTTTCTTCAAGCTGCTTGTACTCATCGTCCGTCAGCGGCGGGATCTGATTCTGGAACTCCGGGTCGATTTTCAGATTGATCATACGCACAACTCCTTATCTCTCGTGATGTTGCGTCCGTTCGTCCTCCCGGAAGAACAGGGCAACATTCTGTTTTGCATCTTTCAGCTTGAGCAGTTCGATCTTGGCTTCCTTGTACTGCTCATAGAACTGGGCCTTTTCGGAAGCAAGAGCGCAGTATTCCGCTTCCAGCTTGTTCGGACTTGGCAGTTTAGTGATGTTGTTTGCCTTGAGATAGGCTGCTGCTGTCCGGTATGCTGTCAGCTCTGCACGATGCTGTTCTTCAAAGGTTGCGGGTCGTTTGGCAGTCTTTAACTGCTGTGCGACATTCTTGGTGCTGGTGTAGGCTGCGATGTGATAGCGCAGCTCTTTGTTGGCTTTCATGCGACCTTCGAGGTCTTTCACCACCGCCAGTGAGTCGTGATACTTGGTTTCCAGTTCGGCGATGCGCTGGTTCAGGGCGTCCTCGTCGGTCAAGCCCTTTTCCTGCAGAAGCTTCACGGTCTGTGCCATAACTTTGAGATTGTGTTTCGTGAGCCAACGCTTATAGCCAATGCCCTTGCCCTCGGTCATCCTCGACTGGATGTCGATCAGTTTCCCGATGGTATCCTGCTTGAACTGCACCTTGGGTTTGCGTTCGGCGTTTGCCTGCAACGTGGCAAGCACTGCTGCCTTATCGAACTTGTCACCGAGATGTTTCGCTCGGATAAACTTTGTTCTTCCGGCAGGCAGATAGCTGAGCCGTCCACGACTTTCCTTGACCGTGATGCCGTACTGCTGCATGAGCCTGTCGGAAAATTCTTCAAAGCTCGTGGCACGGTACAATACAGACGAAATCTGTCTCCGTAAAGTATCCTTCACAGTTTCAAACTTCTTCTGCTTGGGCTGTTGTCCAGCTGCGGCAAGGGCTGCGTTTGCAAGGTTGAGCTTCTGCTGCCCACGCCGTCTTGCCCAATACTCGGCTTCGCTCACGCGCTCCTTGGAGCCGTTGAGCAGGTCGATCTGGTACAGTCCGGCACCCTCGCACAGTTCCATGACCTCGACACGCAAGTGCCGCATGGTCTGGGCGGTGCTGGAGTGCTTCGTGCCCTCGCGCCAATCGCGGGGCTTCTGCATATAGGGCTTGCGCTCCACCTCTCGTGTTCGGACGCTGCCGATCACGATGTGGACGTGGATGTTTCCCGAATGGTTGTGCCCATCCGGGTGAGTGCAGACGATGGCAGGATGACCGGGGAAGTTTTCTTCGCAGAATTTCAGGCCAAGTGCCTGTGCCTTTTCCATGGTCAAGCCGTTGTCGGCTGCATCTCGTGGGTCAAAGCTGATGATATACTGATGGCTCTTGATATCGTCGCGTTGGGTGTTCTTGCTATACTTGCGGTTTGCCAGCAGACAGGCCGTTGCAAACGAGAAATCGCCACACTCAAGTGTATCGAGGATGTACGATTCTCGCAGCTTCGGTCTGCCCTGTTCATCCAGAAGTTGCTTTCCAGTGAACGCATCGTGCTGATAAACGAGGTACGCTTCGATGGCGGTATAGTCCGAGTTTTTAGAGGCGATATGCTTGAGCGTTGCCATACAGTTCACCCAGAACTTTCTCGGCGCTGAGCCGGAATGCAGTCAGATCTGCAAGTTCGTCAAGAATTTTCGCCCGGATCTGCTCGGTGTCTGCACCGCCAGAATTGAAGTGCCTTGCAAGCTGGTTGAGGTTGCCGCCCACCTTGCTGCACTGGGCAAGCAAAGTGGAAACAGCGGTCAGGGTTTCTTCTCCGCCGCCGGCAACGATGATTGTTTTCTCGATCTTGACGTTGTGGATGGCACGGCGGATAAAGGTGGAGAGGGAGAGATTCAGGAGTTTGCAAGTGAGTTCCAGTGACGCTTTTTCCTCCGCTGTCACACGGAACTTGATGACGTGCGTTTTGTTGTTCGGCGTGTCGTGGTGCTGGGAATTGCTAGGGGTCAGTTGAACATTCGTTTTGGTCATTGTACCTCCTGTCTGTTCGATAACTCCTCGGTGAAGTTATGTAAGCACGACACGCCGTTGCTGTTCGCACCGTCAGGTGCGAACCATGAGCAGGGTTTGGGGCAGGCACGCCCCAACAAGATCACTTGGAAAACTCGCAAGAGTTTGAGAAGTGAAGTCCCGGATGGACAGGAAATTTTCAAGAATTGAAAATTTGTGGCCACGGGACGGTTCTTGCCCTCTACCGCTGCGCTCAAAGATCTTCATCAACAAATGTTTCCGAATTGTTAAGACGCAAAAATAAGTAGAGGTGGTGCTGCTCATGTAAGGGGGTCACCGTTTGCCCCGAACGAAGTTCCTGCCCCTGTTTTGCAGCGGCGTTGGCTGGAAAGCCGGTATCACGTTCGGACGGCTCATGAAATTTTCAAGGTACGGCTTCCCAAAAGAAAAATACCGCCCACGCAGTACAGGCGAAGGATTTTGTCGGGTGAAACAGACGGCAAAATGATCGGGTGTGTTGCGAGGCGGTACGTTCTTTCGGGACAATCACTTACTGAAAGTGGTGGTTATCACGGTGAGAACCACCACTTTTTCAGCAGGATTTGGAATAAAAGGTATCATGGAAGTGTAGGTGCGTCAATATGGTTTTGTGATTTTTATTGCGATAAAGCGATAGAAGTAAGACTTATTATAGCAAACTGGTTTTTTAATGTGTCGGAAACATCGTTGGTTTGCATATCGCGGATAGGGGACTCTGTTCACAATAACATCTCCTTTTGCGTCAATGCTGGCGTTATTGTTTCAGCGGGTTATATCCAATAAGCAGTCCCAGCGCAAGAATAGCACTCAGCACGTCAGCTACAGCCTGCGCCATGATGACGCCATTATAGGCAAACAGCCGGACGCAGACCACAAGCACAACGATGAATACGATGCCCTGCCGGCTGATTGACAGCAGAAATGCCGGGACGATTTTGCCGGTGGCCTGGAACAGCACGGTCAGCAGCAGAACGATGCCTGCAAACACAGCGGTGGCAGCCTGCCAGCGCAGCATTTCGGCACCGGTGGCGACCAGCGCACTGTCCTGCACGAAGAGCCGCATCAGCGGCGTGGCGGCCAGACACAGGAACGCCGTCAGCGCCAGTGAAAGCCCGCACAGGAACAGCAGACAGAAACGCAGCAGCTTTTTCAGGGTGTCCTGCTGCTTTGCGCCGTACAGGTAGCCGTACATCGGCACCCCGCCAAAGGCGAAGCCGGTGAGGATGAGCTGTGCGATCATGTTGACCTTCAGCACGATGCCCATGGCGGCGATCTTATCGTTGCCGTAGGCCAGCAGGAACTGGTTGATGACGATGACGGTCAGGCTCTGCATCAAGTTGCTCAGGGCTGCCGTGATGCCGACACCCAGAATCTGCCGCAGCTCGTCAGCACGGACATGGCACTGGGAGAGCTTGACGGACAGGCAATGGCTCTTTTTGCGCAGTACCAGCAGGAAATACATCACGCTGCACAGGTAACCGATGACGGTTGCAACGGCGGCACCCAGTGCGCCCATACCAAGCCCGGAAATCAGGATGGGGTCGAGAATGATGTTGACCACGGCACCCAGAATCGTACCAATCATGGATTCATTGGCAAGACCCTCACAGCGCACCAGATTGGAATGGATGAAGCTCAGCACGATGATGGGCGCGCAGAGGGTGAGCACGGTGTAGTAGCTTTGCGCATAGTCAAGCGTTTCTGCGCTTGCACCCAACAGGGTCAAAAGTGGTGAACGGAACAAGGTCATCACGACAGCCAAAACTGCACCGGTAGCAATGGCAATGTAAAAGCTGAAGGCGCTGATGCGGGCGGTGCCGTCCAGATCGTTCTGCCCCAGCATCCGGGAGATCAGCGAACTGCCGCCCTGCCCGTAGATATTGCCAAAGGCCATCAGGGTGGTGAACACCGGTGCGCAGAGCGAAACACCGGCGATCAGGTTGGTGTCGTTGGTCTGTGCAATAAAAAAGGTATCAGCCAGATTGTAGACGAGTGTGACCGCCAGCCCCAGCACAACGGGGAGCGCCATTTTGAAATAGCTGCGGTACAGATGCTTTGTATCGAAAAAAGATTCCATTTGTTTTTACCTCCAGCGTTCTATTATACCGGTTTTCTCTTGCAATTGCTTGTGCCGTATGGCACAATAAAGAAAAAAGAGGGCGGTTTTATGCGGGAAATCAGGGATACAAAGCGAATTGAACAGATTTATCAGACGGTGCAGCATTGTTTTCGCTTGCGCCCGCCTGTGCTGCGTTTATTGCAGTTTGAAAAGGAAGAACTGCTGAACCATCCGCTCCGGCCGCTGGAACAGTTCCTGATCGTGGCGGAAGGCAGCGTTGCAATCTATGACCTCTCAGAGGATGGCGGCATTCGTTATGTTTCGCGCACCGGCACGGGAACTCTTCTGGGAGATGTGGAGTTCTGTGGAGCAGATGGTGGCGCGTTTTACACCGGAGCGGCAGAACGGGTGCTCTGCCTTGCCATTCCCTTTGCCGAGAACCGGGAAACGCTGGAAGATGACCCGGTATTCCTGCGGTTTGCCCTGCGTCAGATGGCACAGAAACTGACAATGTCCACCATGGATGTCACGATGCAGACACTGGAAGAAAAGCTGCTGCTCTATTTGGACAAAATGCAGCCAGATCATACAATTCATTCGGTCAATGAGACTGTGATCGCCATGCATTGCAGCCGCCGCCAGTTGCAGCGTATGCTGAAAACATTATGTGAAGATGGACGGCTGGAAAAGACAGGCAAAGGGCAGTACCGGCTGAAACACTGAAAGAATCGCCATGCAGGAGGACTTTATTTATGGCACACAGACCATTCCATCTGATGGTATACCGTGGAAAAATTGCGCTAGAAGAACAGTCGAACGATTTTATGCTTCTGTGGAATTTGAACGAGCCTGTTCAGGTGTGCTCTGACAATGAAACGTTTGAGATGAAAAAGGACGATCTGTTTTCGCTGAATCCGTATGAGAACTGTACCGTTCAGGCAAAAAATGGTCTGCTGGTGGCATTTTTGCTGGACGATGCACAGCTGAGGGATTGTTTTGGTGGGAAAAATTACCGTATCCGGTGCAGCTCGGCGCATGTTGTCAGTGACAATTATGCGCCTCTGCGTCGTTTGCTGGGGCAGATGTTGCGGATTCTGGCAGAGGGAGGTGCCTATCAGGAAGTGGAACTTGGGCGGCTGTATTATGAACTTGCCCTTTTGCTGATGCAGCATTTTACGGTAGAGATGCCCAGCGGAACAGGAACCCGTGCAGAGCAGTTCACCCGTTATATCGAGGAACACTATAATGAAGAACTGAGCCTTCAACAAATCAGCGAAGCATTTCACATGGCACCGCAGTATTTTTCGCGTCAGTTCCGCAAACAGACCGGACAGGCCTTTTACCACAGTCTGATTGCTGTCCGGCTGCGTCATGCCAAGCAGGATATGCTGGAGAGCGATGCACCGTTGCTGCGACTGGCGCTGAGCAATGGGTTTGCAAATCTGGAATCTTTCTATCGGTATTTTCAGGAGGACACCGGAAAAGCACCACAGGAGTGGCGTGAAGAAAAACGCCAAACGAATGATTTGCGGCAGATTCCGGAGATTCAGGAACTTGTAAGCAGTGTTTTGCAGGAAGAACCTGCTGCAAGCCCAGCACAGAAACAAAATATCCGAATCGTGGATGTTACAAAGAAGGAATGCTATGACCCGTTCTGGAAAGAGGTTCTTCCGCTTGGAGAGGCACATCTGCTGGACAGAAGCCTCATTGTGAGCCAACTCCGTATTCTCCAGCATGAGATTGGGTTCCGGTTTGTCCGTATCCGTGCGGATTGCAGGGACTTTACCGCAGGCGAAGAATACTTTTTTTATAAGGAAGAGCAACATCTGGATGAGTTAGTGGATCAGGGACTGATGATCTGGCTGTATGTGGAGTTCCGGCAGCTGACGGTTCCGGAGCAGATGTATGCCTATCTGGATCGGTTGTTTTCCCATTTTGCAAACCGGTATAGCATTCAGAACATTCGGAAATGGCGGCTGGAACTGACCTATAACACGATCCTCACCCCGGAAAAGGCCAAACCCTACTGGGCTTGCCGACAGCGCTTGCAGGCAATCCTGAACAAATATGGCTGTCGGGAACCGCTGCTTTGTGCAGGGCTTGCACTGGGCGCACCAGAGGCAGTAGAAAGCTTTTGCAGAGAGCTGGTTCGCAGAGGCGAGGTACAATCGGCGCAGACATTTGAGGCAGAGCCGTATCTCTATTACGAAACCGAGCAGGGTCCGGTGCTGTCCCGTGCAACAGACAGCAGTTACCTGAAAAATCAGCTGCTGACGTTGCAGCAGAATCAGCCCTGCTTCCGTGAAATGGTAAGGGACGTTTACATCACCAGCTGGAATGACAATATGTTAAACACCAGCGGAATGAACGATTCCTGCTACAAAGGAGCCAACCTGCTGAAAAACATGATCGACTGTTTCGGACGAGTACGCAGCATGGCACATAATATCCCTTTGGATGCAGTTTACCCGGAAAAGATGAAGAAAAATGTGCTCTTTGGCGGGAATGGTTTGCTGACGCAACATGGTATCCCCAAACCATCTTATTATGCCTACAGTTTTCTGTGCCGGGTGGGTGAATATCATCTGGCACACGATGACCATGCGATCCTTTTTGCTGGCAAAGAGGGAAACTATCAGAT
>SKFA01001108.1_pt1 | contig 16492 bp, 14 predicted proteins | sample 4820291 | NCBI WGS metagenome assembly SKFA01 (sample SAMN11008795, study PRJNA524170) | human gut metagenome | isolation source: fecal sample from pouch patient p30 | place: Israel: Tel-Aviv | reverse complement strand
ATATTGTGTTGCGGTTTAATTTTTTCTCAATTATCAATTTATCCAAGATATCAACGATTGTTCATTCATTTTCTAAACATTCAATGTGCTTCCATGCCATTAGAGGTGATTAAAAAGCTCTTGATCAATCCAATTTTTATGGTTAGTTTGGTTTTTCTTACAGGATTGGTAACGTGGGTATTAGGAAAAAAAGAATGAAAAGCTTACGATCGTTTAAAAAAATATTAGATGGAGGGCATTATGGAAAATAAAATTCATTGCACTACGGGAAGAGTAATTACTTTAGTGTTGTTTTTGTTCCTTCTTCTTTTTGCGAGGGGAACTGCAGTCCAGGCCTTAGAAAAAGTTGATCCGAGTCAAATCAAAGAAAATAATAATCTGGTGCTTTATCATGATAGTGATTCATTGAGAAATATCGAAGTAACTGGGATCAATGGATTTAAGATACTAGATGAGTATTCAACTAAAAAACAAAAAGTACTTGCTTGGCCAAAAGTCAAAGATTTGAAAAGTACGTCAAAAATCGTTGCCCATTATCAAAAAGTAGGTACTTATCTAGGAAAAGAAATTGATTGTGACGTGACTTTTTCTAATTTTGTAGCGCACGCTGGGGTTAACCAAGACGGATTAGCTAAAACAATTAATGGCAAAAAGTATTATAATTATTTGCTCTTTGATAAAAATATTTATCGAGGATTTTTCATGCAGTCAATCAATGTCATGAATGCAAAACTAGAATTTAAGTATGCAGGAACAAAAACAAAAGTAGCTTTGAGTGAACCACAGCCAGAAATTCAATCAAAAATGAGATCGATGAGAGCAGCTGGTATTGATTTAAACGATACATTTCTATCCATTTACAGTTTAAATGGACAGTATCAGCAACGTGTGTCTTGGTATAATGACAATAATGAATCTGTCGGTGAACGTAATATTGATATGAGAGAATTTGTTGGGTATGAAAAAATGGGTAGCTTACCTTATTTTGTCACAACAGATACAGCATGTGCAGAATACAAAGCTCCTGCGTTATCAACAAACAATTTAACTTCAAAAGTAGTGGGAGGACGTGCAGAAAAGGCTTATAGCTCGAATGATCATTTCACCGATGTTGTAGGAGCTGATACTTATCACAGAAGTGGTGTAACGTATACGCTTCAAGGCGCTTCCCCAACATTCATGATTGGCGCAAATACGAATAGTATGATGTTTAGCTTTGATACTGCATTGCTATGGACACCACAACCATCGAAGCCTACAAAAGAAGTGTTTAACAAAGCTAATACTGAAGAGGCAGCACACAATATTGACAAAAAAGTGATTCCACAAGGATCAGATGTTTACTATCATATTCACCAAAAGTTTGATGCATTAACAGTCAACACAATGAACAAATACAAATCATTTAAAATCACTGATACCTTTGACAGCAAAAATTTTGATATGGTATCGGATGGGAAAAACTATGATGGCGCATTGTGGTATGTTGAAGCGAATGGTACTTGGAAAAAAGCTGATACAGGAGGAAAGTTAACTGTATCAGGTAATACAGTCACTTATACTGCTTCTGACAGCTTTTTAGCTAACGCTGCAAATTACGGTAGGGATTATATTTTGCAGCTCCATATGAGAGCAAAAAATGATGCAAAAGGAATTGCACCAAATGTGGCTACTGTAACGTTTAACAATGATCCGAACAAAGGAACACAAAAAACAAATACAGTAGAAAACTATTTCTCTCTTAAACCAAATAAAAAAGTGGAACAAGATGGGAAAGATGTTGATGGTCGAAATGACGGTAAGAAGGGTACGCCGACAGCTCCTTTAAACGCAGGATCTGAAGTACAATATCTAGTCACACAAAAATGGCACACAAAAGGCGTAGACGCTGTGTCAGATCACTACAAACAATTTAGTATTCAAGATCCAGTGGAAGATCGTTTGACGTATAAAGAAGGTTCTGCGCGAGTGATAGATATGAGTACAGGAAAAGATATTACTTCAGAAGGTACACTAACCTATGATAGCAATTCAAGAACGCTGAAGTGGGAAGCTTCCGCTGATTTCTTAAGTAAAAATCTTTTAGATGGACGAGAAATTCAACTGATATTTACAGCTAAAACTCCATTACAATCAGAAAAAAATATTGATAACCAAGCCGTAGTAGCAGTAGATAATGTTTCTAATAAAACAAATGTTGTGACAATTGGGGTTGATCCTAACTTGCCACAGGTCATTGTTCCTAAAACAGGTTCTACACATTTAGTAACGATTTCAGCGGTCAGCTTACTATTACTTGTGTTAGCAACTTTTAGTTATGCGGTTCTGAGATACATTTAAAATAAAAAAACGAAAGAATGAATAAAATGAAAAAGTTAATAATAGTAGTTACTTCCTTGATTGCCATGATTGTTATTTTAGTCGGATGTAGTAATGAAAAAAATAAACAAACTAATCAAGATAATGGCGTATTGAAATCAGGAACTATGTGGAAAGAAGAAGTAGGTGGTCTTGTTTATAATTTGAAAATTATAGACGAGACTACCTGGGAATACTCTGAGAGTGTATGGCATCCAGATCCTGTACAAATAACAGTCAAGAGACAAAAAGACTATGAAGGGTTAGAAAGATACAAAATAGTAGATTCTGCAGGTATCAGAAAATTTATAAACAAACCCGATTCTTTATTTATCGTTGTTCCTTACGAGAAAGATGGCGTAAAAAAAATTGTTTTTCTTGGATCTAGTAAGGATGAAAAGCGAACGAAAGAAAAATTGATTCATGATGGATCACAATCCAATAAATATAAGTTACAAAAGACTAGCGAGTGATTGCTAGTCTTTTTATTTGTCCTGAAGGAGGAATCACAGTGGCAAAAGCTAAAACGCCATTTGAAAAAGCCGCGTCTAAAATCTTAGAACGCCGCGGTGTATCTGAAACACAGTGGAAACAAGAAGTCCTTGAAAAAGCACAATTTGACCTATTACGGGGAAAAGACAAGGACTTAGAAGGATATATCTATCAACGTGAACGTGAAAAGCTTGTTTTCGACGAAATTATTAAACACTAAAAGGAGCGAACAATTTTATGTTTGAATCAATTACAATGAATTTTTTAACACAACCGAAAGTAGTAGCTGCGGTTGATATTTTTAGAGCATTACAAACTGCCGCAACTAGTTTGAAAAATAATCTGATGATTTTTGCTGCTGTTGCGGCAGTGGCTTCCATTGCTCTTGGAGGTATTTTCTTCTTCTTTGGGCGAAGAGGAGCTGAAAACGGGAAGACACACGTAGGTTATGTATTGATGGGGGTAGGAGTTATTTTAGCTGCCGCTTCTATTGTAGTTTCAATGTTCTCAATGTTTGGACAAACCCCACAAGGACTATAAAAAAAACAAGTAGAAGGAGTAAAAAGTACGTGGCTACTTTTTACTCCTTTTTTTATGAAAGGAGAATATTCATGTTTTTTACGATTTCAGGAAATGCAAAATTGGATAAAGAGTTAATAAGAAAAGCAACGAAGAAAGTGGGAAAGCGTACTTCCTTTTTACCGAAAACAATTAAATATTCTGTCATTGAAACGGAAGAACAGCTACATGTGTTAGGACAAGTGTTAGAACAAGAGAATCAATCTTCTGTTAAATTGACTCTCACGTTACATGATAAAGAAGGAAAAATAGAAAAGGCTGGCACAGAATACGTTTTTGGCCCACTGGATTATCAAATTTCAGAAGGTTTTTATCCTACATTGATGGATTTAATCCGCCTTGATGTGTTTAAAGATACGGATGAAACTATGAGTGTGGAAGAGTCTTATCGAAACGAAAAACTTTTACAAGTTTTAGAAGAAGAGTTAGAGAGCGACCAAAGAAAAGTGAATCAAGGGAGTGAAGTCGAAGTAAATGAAGAAGTACCATGGGAACGACCAATATTTCCAAAGAAGGAGTCAAAAGAAAAAGAGACAGTCTATGTTGACGAACAAGCTGATATTCCGACTCAGAAATCGATATTTGAGGAAGAGAACGATGTGATGGGTCAATTGGAGGTAGATCCCTTTGAAGAAACAATGGAGGATGAAGAGACGGACGAAGTAGAAGTTGATCCAGTTGAAGCTAATGAAGAGTCAACATGGACTGAAGGGGATTCTCAGGAATATATTGAACCACTTATCAGTGAAGAAGTAGAAAAAAACGAAACAGAGATACAAAAGGCAACTGTATTTGATTATATTTTGGATCAATATCCGCCAGAGCATGAATGGACGAAAGAAAAAAACAAATTATTTTTAAATGAGCTTTATTCGAAATATCAATTACCCCAAACCTATCAAGCATTTTTAGAGAGTAAAGAAGAATTAATCTCACAGGGTAAAGGCACACTTTTAGAACAGTTAGAGTCTGTCCAATCAACAAATTGGCATGAGCTTGCACAAGAAGATTTATTAGCCACCTTTGAAGAACGTCAACAAGAAACAGATCAAGAAATTAATGAGTATGCGACGGAACAGTCGTCTAATTGGGAGAAAGCAAAAGAGGAACTAAATAAAGAAGAACAGCGAGTGATTGAAGAAGAAGTACAAAAAATCAAAGAGCGGTACGAAAAGAAACGCGACAATGCGTATTCCTTGTGTGTAGAAAAGATCAATAATTTTACTCAGACGAATCAAGAAGCGTTATCGAAAGAAAAAGAAAACTTGTTAAAAGAACGTATTAAAGAACGAAAAGAAGAATTTTACCTAGGTTTGCGTACAGATAAGCTAAAGATTAGCAAAGAATTAAATGAACAACTGAATAAGCTATATCAAACAACGACTAAAGTTCTTATGGAAAAACACGAACAGATCCAGCAAGAATTACAAGTACAAATTCCAAAATGGAAAAAAGAGTATGAAATTCAACAACAAGAATTGAAAGAACAAGAAGAAAAACAACGGCAAAAAGAAAAAGAGCATGAACAATTAGAAATAAGAAAACGGGAACAGGATCTTGCGGAACAAAAAATGGCGATAGAAAAACAACGGTTAGAGCAAGAAAAGGAAAAAGAAGCAGCTGCTCGTAAGGAACGTCAAGAACAAATGGATACATTGCGTCAAGCACAGTTGAATTATCTAGCACAACCTCAACCAGTAGCTGCTGTTCAAACGCCAGTGAACAACCAAGCAAATTTAACTCCTTCACCCCAGCGTTCCTTTGACGGATGGATGGTGGGATGTATTGCAAGTTTAAGCTTGCTTCTAGGTGGAGGGACAGTATTTGCTTTTAATCATATCAATCAATCTTCACAGGCTGATTCTGTAGCCACAACGGCGTCAATCAAGGAAGAAGCCCAGGAACAAGCAAGAAAAGAGTATGAACAACAATTAGAAGAATTGTTGAATCGTACCAATCAGTCAACAACAGAGTCAAATATGGAAAACAGTAAAGAGAGTGATTCTAGTAAGACCAAAGAAGGATCAAGCGATTCAACTGTACAATCAAACACTTCCGAAAGTTCAGAATCAAATGAGGTGAAATAATGCGGATTCGAGAAACAACGAAACGAAAAGACAAGCCTTTTAATTTAGAAAAAAAGAAATATCTATCACATTTTTATAGCTATGCACCAGCAGGTGAAAGATTACCAGGTAAGCATGATAAGCGAGTCAAACAAAAACTAATGTATAGCGGTTTAGTCTATCTCCCTTTAGATTATTTAGTGACAAGAATACCTGAAGCTTTCAGTCGATTTGAAATCATTCAGGGAAGCTTACAAGGAGTGAATCTGTTTCAATTACAGGAAATGCCACAGGTCTTTCATTTTGATTCAGCTGGTTTTTGGAATCCTTTGACCCCAGCAACGAGTTTAGGTACACGCTTAGTTGTTTCTACGATTTGTGTTGTTCCAGCTGTACTTATGGGTTTGAAAATGGACATGTGGTTTCGTCCGCTAGCGGATGGACAAAAAGGGGATAATCGGTTAATGACACTAAAAGAGATTCAACAAATCTATCCTCAAATACCAGACGCGAAAGGTTCTTTCCCTGGATATGGTGGAATTCCTATCACTCACTATAAAAAATATTGGTATATCCAAACAGATACCGTTAATACTTGTATTGTTGGTACTTCTCGATCAGGGAAAGGACAGATTGAAGTATTAGCAACTATTGATAATTTGTCTCGTGCAGAAAAACAAAGTTCAATGGTTGTCAATGATCCTAAAAATGAGTTGTATGTAGCCAGCAAAGACGAATTAGAAGCCAGAGGCTATGATGTTTATGCTTATAATCTAACTGAACCGTTACAGTCAATGAGTGATAATCCTTTGGCTTTAATTGTGAAATATTGGCAACGAGGAGACGTGGATACCGCTACGCAACTAGCAAATACATTTACAAATACGATTTATTATGATGCCAATGCTTCAGATAACAAATACTTTAACGAAAACGCGCAGAAAGCTGTCAATGCGCTTATTTTTGCGTTGTTAGAACAAGCCGATCAAACAGGGGATTACTCCAAATTAACACCCAATAATCTTGTTGAGCTTCTTTCTGAAATTGGCGGTTTTAATTATCAAGATCCTACTAATGAATTTAAGCAACTCAATGCTTTAGATGAATTTATGAATCAGTTACCACCTGGAAATCTAGCGAAAAAACAATATGGGGCAACAAAAATTGGTTCTGATAAAGCAAAAGGCAATATTCTATCAACAGCGATCACAGGATTGAATCCATTTACCCTAACAAAAATTGCGAAAATGACTTCTCAATCAACCATTGATTATAAATCGGTTGGTTTTCCCAAATATTTGGATTTGAAATTACATGAAAGTCTTTTAAATCAACGAATCGTAGTGGAATTTTATCATCAAGGAAAGAAATTTCATGAAGAACGAGTAAAAGTTGGTTATAGAGGTTTTTGTGAAATCAACTTTGACTGTCATTTAGAGCAAGGGGATCAAGTTCGTTTAAAGTATGATCACCAAAGAAAAGAATATGTTGCTTGGTATGAATTTTCTCAAAGAGAATTGAGGGACGAAGAGGGTAATATCGTTTATCGAAAAAAAAGGGGAGAAACCCATTTGCCAGAATGGGAAAAAGAAGCGGTTCTCACACTAGATGAAAGTAAAAGTAACTTACTAGTAGAGTCTATTCGGATGCACTATACCGACAAGCCAATGGCTATTTTTATGCTTACACCTGATTATGATCCATCTAACCACATCGTAGTTAGTATCTTTCTGAGCCAGTTATATAAAGAGTTATCCACGCAATGTGTTAAGACCAAAGGTGATAAATGTCACCGAAGAATTCATTTCATTTTAGATGAATTTGGGAATATGCCAGCGATGGATAACATGGAAGGAATCATGACAGTTACGGCAGGTCGTAATATGTTATGGGATCTATTTATTCAATCATATAAACAACTACGTGCGAAGTATGGGGAAGATAATGCAGATATTATCAAAGAAAACTGTCAAACACATGTATATATTATGTCTACAGACGATAACACCATTGAAGAATTCTCTAAAAAAGTAGGAAATAAAACGGTTGAACAAGAAAATAGTACTGTCAATTCTTTAGGTATGAATACACATATCAATCGTAATGTTGATTCAGATCGTATCTTAACTCCTGAAAGAATTTCTACTTTTTTAGAAGGAGAAACGATTGTACTTGCGCCATTGAAACGGCGAGATCTAAAAGGGAATAAGATAAGGCCGTATCCAATTTTTAATTCTGAAAAATCCAATAGTCCTTATGCTTATCAATATCTTGAAGATTTCGATACCTTAGGTCGAACCATTCATGATATTGATATTTATTGTACTCACGCAGATCTCGATTTGAAGGCTTTACAGATTGATTATGATTATTTCTTACCAGATGAAGATGCTAGAGATCTCTATCATGGACTGCATGAACAATTGGGAGAAAAAATCGAAGAAAATCTGTTTTATAAAATTGTTCAATCTCTTGAAAATGAGACGGTCAAAAAATTGTTAATTCAATTTTACGAAGAACAAGCAACGGATCGTCTTCAAGAATATGCTGAAAAGTTGATCAAGAATCAAGAAATTTCAGAAATGATTGGAAAACGGTTGTTATTGGAAGCTGAAAAGGCGGTGAAAGAATGATCATTGGAGGAATTTTTTCCGGCATAGCCGACTGGTGGTCAGGCTTATTTGGAGAAGGCAATGCCGATCCCAAAACTGTAACAAAAATCTTACAAGATTATGGGAATTATCTGCAATATCAAGATGTGTTCAGTTGGATTTGTAATACTTTTTTATGGGGATTGGTCAAAGGGTTATATAACCTCAATACTTTACTAGAAAAAACCATTTATCAAAGCTTTGATTTAAAAGACTTATTGAACGTCGCTGGGGTAAATGAACTGTTTCAAAGTTTGATTAGTAAGGTATTGGCTCTTTTTTGTGTCGTCACATTAATTTATTTAGGCTTGAAATTTTTTATGAGTAAACACCCACCAAAAGTCAAAAATATCTTGGTTAATTTATTTATGGCCATGATCTTGATTTTTGGTGGTAGTTCTTTAATCGATGAAGGGTTAAATATCAGTAAAAGCTTTTACGGAGACGTCACTGCAGCAAATAAAGCAGATAAAACGGGATCACCTGCTTTTCAAATTATTCAAAATAATGTGATCGATGTCAGTACGTTACTAGCAACTGACCCGAATAAAGTAGAATCCCTACCAACAGATAAAAGAAATGCTTTAACAGCGAAAAATTTTAAAACAGCGAATATCAATGGGATTATTACTCCTGATCAAGCCGCTGAGATGGCGGATAACGATAAAAGTGGATTGTCAGATTTACAAAAGGATCGGTTAAAGGCATTACAATACCGATTGGAACTAGATGATAATGGGAAAGAAATTCCTGTTCAAATCAGTGACGAAGGCTTAGCAAAGTATGTATACACTTCAGGTTATCGCCGATACATTAGTAGTCCAGGTATTATTTTAGCTGGTGAATCTTCTTTATCGGTAGCCTATTTATTTATCCTATTTACGATCGTTACTTGCATTATTGAGCTGGTATTTAAAAAATTCTATTTAGTGATTGCCGCGTCAACGGACTTTGAGACAGGCCAACGGATGAAAAGTGCGATAGAAGATATTTCTCAATCCTTCTTGTTATTGGCGTTTACGATTTTAGAATTACGAATCTATACATTAATGCTTTCAGGTATCGGTGATTTGCATGCGGCAGGAAAGATCAATGGATTCTTGTATGTTGTTGCTTTAATTGTGCTAACTATTGCGCTATTCAAAGGCTCTCAATCGGTTACGAAGATTTTCGGTGTTGATACGAGTCTGAAAAACGGCAGTAATTCTCTTCTTAGCATGTTTGCCTTAGGAAATATTGCGAAAAATGTGGGTAGCGGAGCTAAAAACCTTGCAAGTGCTGGTAAGAGTGGTTTAAGCCATTTAAATGATATTCGTAAAAATGGATTTGGCCATCGAAAAGATGTTACCCCTGATAACGGGGAAGAACAATCAGACGATAAAGCTACAACTGTACCTAATAGTAAGAAAACAGTTTCCGAAATGTTCGGGAAAGCGAAAAATGGTGTTTCTAAAGCCGCAGAAGGTCTTGGTTACGTCAATGAACGTGGGTTAAAAGGAACAGCTGAAGATCTTACAGAAAAAGCCAAAGACACCTTAGAAGAGAAATTAGACGGCACGAGAGCTAAAGAATTGGCTGAAGCTGTGAAGAATCCATCCGAAGCACTAGAAAAACAAAAAGAAAAAGCTTCAGAAGTCAAAGAAGGACTAAAAGATGCGTATGGTGAAGGACAAGTTAATGCAGCAGTAAAAGCTAATACAACAACCGAAAAAGAAAATCAAGAAGGTATAGTGATTCCTTCAGTCAAAGATCACCAAGAAGCGTTGCACTCTAATGAAAATTCGATTGAAGAGAAAAATTCCATAGAAGAAAGAAATTCAGAAGAAGGAAAAAATGGACAGTTACCAAAAACTGATCCAGAACAATATCGCTATAAACCTAACAGTGACCTTGAAAATGAGAAGCGAATTTCAGATTTATCAAAAGTAAATCAAGAAGACAAAGCAGAAAATGAGGGACAGTTACCAAAAACTGATCCAGAACAATATCGGTATAGATCTGTTAACTCCGAAAATGAAAAACGCATTTCAGATTTATCAAAACGAAATCAAGAAGTACAAACGGATGAGGATTCCATCGTTCTGCCAAATGATAATGGAATCGAAGTTGGAACTGAAAAATCAACGAAAATTGGTTTACCTAAGGCACAAAATTTACCAATGAAAGATAGTCGTTTGAATCAATTCAAGGATAATGATCAAAGTTTTGTTCATCAATCACCTGCAGGTACTGTTCAAATGAAACCAAGTCGTTTGCCTGAAAATGGAAATCTGACAACTGTTTCTTACAATTTATCTGAAAGTGGTGAGACAGGGAATGCGTCCGTTCAAAATGTTGTGACAAGAGAAGCTGCACCAAAACCTATTCAAAACGTTCATACAGGTTACAAGCCAGCAAATGTGGCATTTACTGCACCAACAAAAATAAATGTAACAAGAGAAACTAAAAACAGGAACAATGAATTGAAAGAACAATTATTGAAGGATATCAAATCATAAAAGGCCTACGAGTTAGGCCTTTTTTCTATGTATGAAAAGGAGAAATCATTTATGGATAAATATATTAACATGAAAAATCCACCAAGATTTAGTGGGGAATGGAAGTTTTTCGCCTTTTTCTTTTTAGATCTATTAACGATTGGTGGTTGCTTTTTTTGGGCGAAAATAGTCAATAATCTTGTCCACTTACCACTCTTTTTTGCACTCTTGAATTATGGCTTATGGATTGCGATAGCTTTAGTGATTGTTTGGCGACCCTATAATAACCCAGGTCAACGCCAGATTTTTGCGATTATCGAGTCTATTTTTTTTACGGACAAGAACCATTATCATGCGTTAGATCCTAACCGAAATTATCATGGTACGTATAAGGAGGATGAATAAATGCGAGTCAAAGGTCAAAATTCAGTTGACAGAAAATCCATTTTGCAGTTTGGAAAACCAGAAGAGCGCTCTATCTTGGACTTATTTCCTTATAAATCCTGTACAGAAGAGGGAGTCTTAATTACTAAAGAAGATCATTTTCAACGTTATTATCGTGTAGTTTCTACAGATGTGGAAGGATTAAATGAACAAGAGAAACTGGAACGAATGAATCAGTTGACCACTGTCATGCGTACGTATGTGCCAACGATTAAGTTAGTTAGTTTGACCACAGAAACGGATCTAACGGAGCAAATCGTGCAAAAGCGGCAGTTATTAGATAAAAATCGTATGGAACAGTCCTTAGGAAGAAATCTACAGCGATTAAGAAAATATGAAAAGAAATTAGTAGAGGAAATCCAGGAATTGAAACGAGCAGAACAGGAACGCCCTGATTTAAGCTTCTTTTTCGGCATTGAAGGAAAGACAATCAAGGATTTGCAAACCAGAAACCGTCAGTTAATGCGATCTAGTGGCATTTTAGGGTTAAAACCACTCTACAAAAAAGAATTGATCAAGATTCTTTATCGAATGAATAATATGAATGATGAGTAGGAATGGGGAAGAGAGAATGAAATATCCGTTGATATGGTTAGAAAAAGATGTTCCGAAAGAAGAGACCACTAGAAAATTTCCTCACACTTTAAGCCTGGGTAAGTTGGGAAAAGGAAAATCTTTTAACCAAGTAAAGAATCAAACAAGAAGAGGTGACTGTACATGTTAGAAGCAATTAAAACAGCTTTTTCACCACAAAATGATCAAAAGGTACTTGATCCATTAAAGCAACTAGGAAATCGGGAAATAGAAATTTTAAAATCCAAAGGGTATGATTTAGACTTTTTAAAACAAGTGATGCCACAAGGTGGATTAAATTTCGATGAAGAGTATGTGACCTATGGAAATGGTTATTCACGATGTGTGACAGTTTATCACTACACAAAAAATCCTACGCTTTTTTGGTTGGCCAATCTCATGAACAATCCTCATACAGTGGCCACACTCGATGTTAGCACAGATGAAAAGCAAAAAGTGATTGATCAAATCAACCGCGCATTAGATGAATTAAATGATCGATCAGATAATGAACGAAAAGCGACTGACCGAAATAAAAGTGCGGAAGAATACCTGGAATTAGCGGAATATGCCCGAAAATTGACTTCTAATGGGGAAATTTCTAAACAAGTCAAAGTGAGAGTACATGTTTACGGAAACACGATTCAAGAAGTAGATGAACGAGCACAGGAACTGATCGAAAATCTCAAAGGGATGGATTATCGTGCAGTGACCTATCTGCACAAAACGAAAAGAGACTGGCAATCGATGTTCACCATGTTCGATGAACAAGCTGAATGGTTTGGAAATATCAAAGGGCAATCACTACCATCGCTAAACATTGGCGGAGGTTTCCCGTTCCACCACCAAACGCTAAAAGATCCAGGTGGAACACAATATGGGGAAACCATGACAGGCGGCCCGTTTGTTTGGAATGCCACGTATAAAAATAGTGTGCGGTTGTCTACCAATACCTTGCTTCTAGGAATGATGGGAGCTGGTAAATCGACCGTTCTTAAAATGATCGCGGAAGCCCATTTAGCTGCAGGAGACTTTATTTGGGGCTTTGAAAAGGGAAAAGACTTTATTCCCTTTTTAAAGGAATATAACGGCATTATAGTGCGTTTAGACGGATCTGACGGGATGATCAATCCTTTAGAAATATTTGCCACACGTACGTATGATGAAGCTTCCAGTTTATATGACGATGGATCAGTCAAAGATTTGAAGATCAATGAAGCAGCGTCCTATCAAACGCACTTAGACAAAGTGGTCTATCAGGTACAGTTAGTGAGTCCTCAGCTAAAAGGAACGATGAAAGCAGAATTTAAGACCTACTTAAATCGTTTTTATGAAGAGTATGGAACAGTACCACGCGGCTTTACTTCCTCAAATTCGCGTTCAAATACTGATACGCAAGTCACAGGTAAAGATCCAGAAGCTTATCCGACGTTCAAAGAATTTTTAGACTTTTTAGGACAACTGGAATTACCAGGTGCTTCCCAAGAGAAAAAGAATCGAAAAGAAGAAATGGAATCCATCGTAGAATCCTTATGTGAGACGTATGGCATGATTTTTGATGGTCATAGTACGATTCGACACCTTGACCAACAACAGTTGGTCTTTTTTGACATTGACTCTATTACAGGCTTAGATCGAGGGGTACAACAATGTCAAATGTACATGGCTATGACGTTGATTTGGAATCAGGCATTGATTCAAGGAAGAAGACAACGACGTTTAATTAAAGAAAAACAAATGGAAGAACAAGACTTCAAATGCTTCTTGGCGATGATTGATGAGTGCCATAATGCGATTAATCCAGATTTTATTGAAACGGTAAATTATGTCACAAACTTTCAACGAGAAATGCGTAAAGTAGAAGCAATGACTGTTTTAGCTACACAATCCCCACAAGAAATGGTGCCAGAAAATATGTCTTCTGATAACTTCTCGAAATTGAAGAAAGTCTTTGAATTTTCTTCTACGAAGATCTTTATGCGTATGGATGAATCTACTTTAACACATATTCAAGAACTGGTTGGAAAGTCAATGACGAACTCAGAATTAGAATCCATTCCTCAACAAAATCAAGGAGACGCTGTGATCAATTTTGGCTCAAAAGAAACCATTCGTGTTCATTTTAGTCCGAACAAACGTCAATTAAAATTGTTTGATGGAGGAAAATAATGGAAAACCAAAATGAAAGCTTAATCAAGCAGTATGTTAAGCGTCGCGCAAAGCGACGTTTATTTTTGTGGTTGTTTGGTACTTCTGCAGGTTTGATTACTATTTTGATCACTGTGTTTGTGACCCTATTTCTAATACTTGCGGCAGGTTCGATTGATAATTCGGATTCAGATTCAAGTAGTGGTGGCGAAGCTTTTACAGGAGAATATTCGGAAGGATTACCCATTTATAAAGAAATCAAAGGAAGAGGCCCTTTTTCCGATGAGATTGCGCAATATGCTGTAGGTGCAGCAGTCAAATATAAATTATTACCAAGTGTGATCCTTTCGCAATACGGGTATGAATCAGCGTTTGGTACGTCGGCGTCTGCAAGAAATGATCTCAATTATTTTGGGATTACTTGGTTCGATGGCTGTTTATTTCCCAAAGGAACTGCGCGTGGAATTGGTGGCATTGAAGGCGGCTGGTACATGAAGTTTCCCAACTCAAAAGCTGCATTTTCCTATTACGGATTTATGGTAGCCACACAATCCAATTTTAATGCTTGTGTTGGAAATAAAAGCCCTGGCGCAAGCTTATTGATCTTAGGACGAGGCGGTTATGCCGCTGCAGGAATTACGGAAGATAGTCCGTATTATACAGGTTGTATGTCAATTATCACTTCTAATAAATTAACCGAATATGATGAATTCGCCATCAAACATTGGGGTGAAGGTGGCAATAACAATGGCACAATTACTGGTGAATGGACGAATCCATTCCCTGGCAGCAGTTTAGATAAAAGTTCCTTTAGCGGTGGTCAATTATTTGGAACGAATCCAGGGGGAGAGTTCCGACCAAATGGTTTCCATGACGGATTAGATTTTGGTTCAGTCGATCATCCAGGAAGTGAAATTCACGCGGTGCATGGAGGAAAAGTCGTGTACGTTGGCAATCCTGGTATTTCAGGTTTAGGTGCATGTGTGATCGTGATTAATTACGACGGTTTGAATATGGTGTATCAAGAATTTGCGAATAGTACAGGAAATTCTCGTGTGAAGGTTGGAGATCAAGTGAAAGTTGGTCAAGTAATCGGGATACGAGATACAGCACACTTGCATTTAGGTTTCACTCGAATGGATTGGCGTCAAGCACAAGGACACGCATTCACAGATGATGGTACATGGATCGATCCATTACCATTTTTGAATAGCAGCAAAAAATAGATCAGGAGAAAAAATATGGAAAATAAAACTTTAAAAATCGTCTTAACAGCTGCAATTAGCGTTAGTTTAATCGGCAATATCGCGTTGTTTTGGCAACTGAAAGAAGAACAAGAGACAAATACCTTTAAAATTGAAGAAGTGGCTAAAAACGCGTCTGAGAAGCTCAAAAAAAATTCCTCTGAGGCACAGGCGAAGATCGACAAGTTAAATCAAACCATCAATGAGAAAAACCAAGAAATCGAACAGCTGAAGCAACAAGATGGCACAAAAGCAAAAGAGGAAGTCACTGAAGCACAAAGAAAGACGGCAGAAGAGTTCGGTAAATTAGCCATTGATAAATCATTAAGCAGAAATGAATTAACGGAAAAACTAAAAGATGTCGCAACCCAAGAAGTGATCGACAAATTAAGTCCTGCAGACGATGATCACCAACATGATGATTACGGAAGTTACTCCTTTACATTAGGTGACGTGCAAACTTACGCTCAAACAAGCAGTGTAAAAGAGGAACAAAATTTTGTCGTATTTGTTGATTATACAATCGGCAATCCTCAATTCAAAGATGTTAAACCACAAAAAATAAAAGGTGGATTAACTGTCACTGAAAAACAGGTAGATGGTCAATGGAAAGTCACTGACTTTAGTTATTTCACTCGTTAGGAGGAAGAAAATGAGTAAGAAAAAAGGAGAAAGACAACGTTTCAAAAAACGAAAAAGTTATCTTAGATGGCTGGGAATCTTTATGATTCTCGGATTTTTGATTCTTGCTAGTCCGATTTACACGCATCAGAAGGTAGACATACCAGATGAAGTAAGCACGAACGCATTTTTAAACACGAAGGAACTAACGATGGTTTCAAAAGAAAAAGGAGCGAACCAGCAATTAGTTTTTGAATTTGCAATCGACGATGAAGATCAAAGCTTATTAAAAGAACTGGCTAATCTTAATTATCGCGTAGAAGTAAAGACAGCTAAAGGGGATTATCAAGCAATAAAAGCCAAAGTGATTAAGGTGTCTGATGATTATTTTGCAGTGAAGCTATCGCATGTACCAGAAGAATATATTGCTATGCGATTAACCATTATTCCTGAAAAAATTGATCCAAAGGTGGATATGCAAGAACCACAAGATCTGATTTATTACGTTCACGAAGATAAGGTTAAAGATCAAGTGAAAGATGAAGATTATGAACAACATGCGATCAATTACAAAGTGAAAGGATACAAGAAAGAACAAAAAGCAGCTCAAAAACAAATGGAATCTTTCCAAGCAACCATTGATTTGAATGAAGAATTAGTGAAGAAGCTAAAAGATCAATTGCCTTATCAAGTCGCAGATGATCAGGAAAATACTGAAAACAAGATTAATAGCTACCAGCAAGAAATTGAAACATCGAAAACGCAAATGAAAGATCAAGAAGAGATCATTCAAAAACTTCAAGAAAAAATTGATCGTATGACAAAAGAAAAGATTTAGA
>SKFA01001102.1_pt1 | contig 16535 bp, 10 predicted proteins | sample 4820291 | NCBI WGS metagenome assembly SKFA01 (sample SAMN11008795, study PRJNA524170) | human gut metagenome | isolation source: fecal sample from pouch patient p30 | place: Israel: Tel-Aviv | reverse complement strand
ATAACACCCCCGACCGGCACGCCCTTCTTGCTGAGCTTACCCAGGTAAGCCGGCGCGTTGCCCTGCTTTGCCAGCGAATACAGCATGCGGGAGTTGGCGTACAGGCCGGAATTGTAGACGCTCATCACGGCGGTCAGGCACACGAAATTGAGGATGCCGGCGGCCGCGTGCACGCCGACGGAGTCGAAGATCTGCACGAACGGGCTGGAATCGCCGTCGATTTTGCTCCACGGAATCACCGCCATGATCACGCCGAGCGCGCAGATGTAGAAGACGAGAATACGCCAGATGATGCCGTTCGTGGCCTTCGGAATGGTGGTGCGCGGATTCTCGGTTTCGCCGGCGGTGATGCCGATGAGTTCGGTGCCGCCGAAGCTGAACATCACCACGACAAGCGCCATCAGCAGGCCGGTCCACGTGCCGTCGGCGTTGCGGGTCATCAGGCCGTGCGGCAGGAATCCGCCGTCCACGGTGAACCAGTTGGCGAAGCTCGCGCGAATGCCCGAAGCGGTCGGCACATTGGCGATGATCACATACAGGCCGCCGAGAATCATGGCCAGCACGGCCACGATCTTGATGATGGCGAACCAGAATTCGAATTCGCCGAACTTGTTCACGCCCATGAGATTCAGCGCCGCGATGGCCACGAGGAACACCGCCGCCGACACCCACTTCGGAATGTTCGGGAACCAGTAGTTCACGAACGAGCCGACCACGGCAAGCTCCACCATGGCCACCAGCACGTAGTTGAACCAGTAGTTCCAGCCGGAAATGAAGCCCGCTCGCCGTGACCAGTAGCGCGTCGCGTAGTAGCTGAACGCGCCAGCCTTCGGATCCTCGACCGCCATCTCGCTCAGAGCGCGCACGATCATGAAGATCACGAGACCGCCGACGAGGTAGGCGAGCAGAATGGACGGGCCGGCCAGCTGGATGGATTCGCTGGAGCCGTAGAACAGGCCGGTGCCGATGGCGCCACCCAGCGCGATGAGCTGGATATGGCGGTTTTTCAACGATTTACGGAGCGTCGGCGGAACCGGCACGTCGTCGGTTCCACGCGGCTTCTTTGCGGCGGTGACGTCGCTCATGGAGATTTCCTCTTCTCTGTTTCCTTGCGATTGCGCGTTGCGCTCGCTGCTTGCGTTGCGTGCTGTTGCACGCTTGCATGTGCTTGTTTTGCTTGCTTTTTTGCGATTCGCCCTTTGTGAGGGAACGTTTCCGATTGTAGCGGGAAGCGGCGGGCAAAGTGTTGGTTTGTTCGTTCCGGAATGTCTGGTTTGCTTAACGGGTTGTTTGGTTTAGAAGTTCGATTCGCGCGATTGCTGTGCGATTCGAACGCGCGATTTGGACACGTGTTGCGGATGTGCGGTTTGGCGCGTCTTTCCAAGCTTCATGGTGTTCAATGGAATGAGGGGCTACGAACGGAGGTCGACATGGCATTCGTCAAGGACATGCTGCGAATGTGGGCGCATTCGTGGAAAAGATTCATTTCCATCGCCATGATCACGTTGCTCGGTGTGGCCGTGCTCACCGGCATTTACGCGGGCTGCCGTGACGCGTTCCGCAGCACCGATCGCTTTTTCGACGCGCAGGGCCTGCACGACGTCCAGGTGCTGTCCACTGCGGGCCTGTCGAACGGCGATATCGCCGCGTTGCGCAAGGTGAACGGTGTTGCGAAAGTGCAGGCGGAACGGTCGCAGGAAGTGACGTTCGATTTGGACGGCCGCAAGTCGGCGACCATGCAGGAAATCGGCACGAACGGCATTGACCAGCCATACTTGCAGGAAGGGCGCATGCCGAAGAAAGCCGGCGAAATCGCGGTAACCAGGAAATTTATTCGCGATTCGGGCAAGCGTATCGGCAGCCGCCTCACCGTAACCCCCGAATCGGCTTCCTCCGATACTTCCGATACGAACGATACGAACGGTGCGGACGGCACGAATGAAACGAACGGCACGGACGAGGCGCCGAGCTTCCCGACCAAGCTCACCATCGTGGGCGTGGTGCTCGATCCGCAGAACCTGAGCAACCCGGACGGCTACTCCGCCATGACCTCGTTCCGTTCCACCGCCACCACCGACTACACGTTCTTCGCGCCGTCCGATGGCGTGACCGGCACCCTCTACACGTCCGCCACGCTGCTCGTCAAGGGTGCGGCCGCCGAAAGCACGTTCGACGAATCGTACGAAAACACCGTCAAGCAGGTGACCGACCGCATCGACGGCACCGTGAAAACCGACCGCCAGAAGGCCCGTCGGCAGGAACTGCTCGACGCGGGCAACAAGAAGATCGCCGACGCGCGTGCGGAAGCCGACAAGAAGTTCGCGGACGCGCAGTCGCAAATCGACGCGAATCGGCAGCAATTCAACCAGCAGGTCGACCAGATTGTCAGCATGCAGGCGGGCGCGGCAGCTGCGGGAGCTGCGGCAAACGGCGCGAACGCAGGTGCGGCGGCGGCCGCAGGTGCGACTACCCCCCAACTTGACGAAACCACGCGTGAAACAATGCGTGAAACCATCATCGCCGCTAGTCCCGAACTGACGCAAGCCAAGCAGCAGCTCGACCAGGCGCAATCGCAATTGAACGAGCAGAAGGCAAGTACCGAACAAACGCTGAAAACCAAGGAAAACGAGCTGAAAACCAGCATTCCGCAAGTGCGCTGGTATGTGCAGGACCGGCAGTCGCTCGGCGGGTTCAGCGCGCTCAAATCCGACCTCGACTCCATCCAGTCGCTCGGCAACGCGTTCCCGATTGTGTTCCTGCTGGTGGCCGTGATGATGAGCCTGACCGCCATGGCGCGCATGGTCGAAGAGGACCGCTCGCTCATCGGCACGTACGTGGGGCTCGGCTACGGGCGGCTGGCGGTCGCGTCGCGCTACCTGCTGTTCGCGTTGCTCGCCTGCCTCATCGGCGGCGGCCTCGGCCTGATCGCCGGCTTCCTTGGCATTCCTGCGTTCCTGCTGGTCGTATTGCAAGGCATGTATGTGATGCCCGGTCTGCGGCTGGAATACGACTGGCTGTACGGCTCGCTCGGCATCGCGCTGTTCGTGGTCGGCGTGCTCGCCGCCACCATCTACGCGTGCGTGCAGGAAATGAGGCAGACGCCCGCCTCGCTGCTGCGTCCGAAAGCGCCGCGCGCCGGCTCGCGCATTCTGTTGGAACGGATTCGGCCGGTCTGGAATCGCATCGGCTTCCTCAGCAAAGTGACCGCGCGCAACATCTTCCGCTTCAAATCGCGCCTCATCATGACGGTCGGCGGTGTGGCTGGCTGCACCGCGCTGATTGTCTGCGGCCTGGCCATCAACGACACCGTCGCAGACCTCGGCATCAAGCAATACCGCGACATCTACCAGTACGACCTGATGGTGGTTTCCGACGATTCGGACGCGTCGGCGATGCGCACGAAAGTCGCGTCAGACGGGCGCGTCACGTCATCGCTTGACGTGCGCATAGAGTCGGGCGATTTGACGGTTGCGGGCAGTGGCGACGGTGACAGCGGCAAGGCCGGCGGCAGCGGCAGCGAAAGCATCCAGCTGGTCGCGGTGCCGGAAAAGCATCTGTCCGATTTGGGCGAAATGGTCACGTTGCAGCCGGTCTCGTCCGGCATACTGGGCACGTCCGGCGTCGGCAAAACCGGTTCGCTGAAACTCGATGACGATGGCGTGATCGTCGCGCAGTCGGCGGCAAGCGCGCTGGGCGTCAAGGCCGGTTCCAAGGTGCGACTGACCAACGGCGACGGCGTGCAGGCGACGGCGAAGGTGAGCGCGGTGAATCGCAACCTCATCGGCTCGGATGTGTATGTAAGCGAAACCTACTACGCCAAGCTTTTCGACTCGAAAGACGCGAAGAACACCAAGAATTCCAAGAGTTCCGAGGATTCCGAGGCTCTGACGTGGAACGCCATGCTCGCCAAGCTTTCCGGCTCCGACACTTCGCAAACCGACTATGCGGAATCGCTCGAAGAGGACAGTTCGGTGATGAAGGCCGTAAGCTGCGCGCACATGGCCGACAGCTTCAAATTCGACCTCATGGGCGCGGTGGTGGCGCTGATCGTGGCGCTCGCCGGCGGTCTGGCGCTGGTGGTGCTGTTCACGCTCGCCAATACGAACGTGTCGGAACGCGTGCGCGAGATGGCCACGCTCAAGGTGCTTGGCTTCTTCGACCGCGAAGTGCACCATTACGTGAACCGTGAGATGATGATCCTCACCGTCATGGGTGTGATACTGGGCCTGCCGCTCGGCCGGCTCGTCGGCGGCATGCTGACGATGGCGCTCAACATGCCATCGTTGTATTTCGAGGTGGAGGTCAAGCCGCTGAGCTACGTGATCGCGGCCGTGGCGACCATGGCCTTCGCGCTGCTCGTGCAGCTGTTCGTCAACCCCGTCCTCGACCGCATCGACCCCATCAGCTCCCTCAAGTCCGTGGAGTAGCGTCCCTCCGAAGCCCTCTCAGTTCTTCGGGTAGCGGTAGTTGTGGGGGAGTTGGGTGGTGAGCTGCGGGTCGAGGCCGAGTTCCTTGAGTTGGCGGTCGATTTCGAGGCGCGCACGTTCCACAAGTTCGGCGCGACGGCTGTCCAAACCGTTCAGCCCCTCCTGCTTTTCCAGCGATTTCAACGTCTCCGCCATACGCTTGAGCCGGTCCTGATGGTGCAGCAGCGCACGTACCTGCGCATGTTCGCGTACGATCGTCCGCCAATCGGATGGCGTGTGCGCAATCTCCCGAACCGCGGTGACGGGGTGTATGTCGGCCACCTGATATGTGATCGAGCCGAGCAGCGGCATCAGGAACACCGTAATCGCGCCGGCTGCGACCAGTGTTGACGCGGTGTCGCTCTGCATGGTGCCGACCTTCACCGCCAGCGACGTGACGGCGACGATGATCGGCAGCGCGGTCGTGCAATACAGGGCTACGGTGACGCGGTGATGCGATGACAGCGGATTCTTGCGTTTGTCGAGCGATAGCGCAACATATACGGGCACCGCGCGAATCAGCATGAGCATGACGATGAACGCGACGAGCAGTGCGGGCCGGCCTGCCACGGCGCGCACGTTGATCGCGGCGCCTGACACCACAAAAAATACAGGAATGAGGAAGCCGTAGCCGACACCCTCCAACTTCATTTCCAGCGACTTGCTGCCGTCGGGGATGATGTAACGCAGGATGAAGCCCGCGGCGAACGCGCCGAGCACCGCGTCAAGTTCGAACAGCGCGGAAATGGTGACAAGGAAGATGAGCAGGAATGTGGTCAGTCGCATGAGCGTTTGCGATGACGTGTTCGCATTTTCCGTAAGGAAACGGTACAGGCGATGGCCGGTTCTCAGTGCTTTCGTAGGTAGCATCGCGCACAGTAGGCAGATGGCAAGGAACGCGCCGAGCACGAGCATGGTTTGCCAGCCGGTTCGGGTGGATAGCAGGATGGCCATGGCAAGGATTGGGCCGAGTTCGCCCCACGTTCCGTACGAGATGATGGCGTCGCCGATGGGGGTGCCTTCGAGGTTGCGTTCCTTGAGAATCGGCATGAGCGTGCCGAGCGCGGTGGTGGTGAGTGCGATTACCGTGGCCACGCCGTTGATGCCTTGCTTGGTGAAGAACGGAAGGAATGTCACAACCAGCCAGGCGAGGCCTAGCGTGATTCCCCATGTAAGCAGTCCGACTTTGCCTTGATGTCCGGCGAGTCGTTTGGGGTCGATTTCGTAGCCGGCGAGCAGGAACAGGAACGCCATGCCGAGCTCGTTCAAGAGTTTCACGGCGTCGTTTACTTCGATCACGCCTAGTCCGTACGGGCCGAGCGCGGTTCCGGCGGCGAGCAGCAGCACGGTTTGCGGAATGAACTTGCCCGGGATCAGCTGCGCCACGATTGGGCTGACGGCCGCCACCGCCATGATGATGGTCAGGGAAACAAGCTCTTGCGTCATACCGTCGAGCCTAGTGAGCCATTGTGACCGGAGGTTGAAGAATGTGATTTCCGCTATCTGTGGCAGGTTTCTTCGGGGAAACCGACCTAGGGGGCATGATTCCTACCCCCTAGGTCTGGATTTGCTCAAGGAACCTGCCACACATAACGCAAATCGTTTTCTTGTGAAGGGCGAATCTGCCACATATAGCACGTTTCACGACATTAAGGGGGTCGGTCGCGTTTGCGAGGAGGCTAACCTGCGATTTGCATAAAACCTAACCCACGATTTGCGTAAGTCCTAACCCATGATTTGCGTAAAACGTGGTTCGCTCAGAGCTGTGGCCGGAGACCGTCCAAGTTCGACCGACATTATCGGAATCGTCAGGGAAGAAGGCACGCGGGCGGAGTGCAATATAATGTTCCCTATGGCTGGCAGTTCAAGGGGGCAAGACTGATGGCAGTTTTTCCGCATGGGAGCGCGCGCGGCGGGTCGAGAAGCGACGGTCCGCAGCAAATTAAGGACTTACGCGCCGACGATTTTTATGGCGATTCGCACGATGGCAACGACGGCTCGCGCGGTTCGCACGACACCACGCGCAACACCCGCACCTACACCCTCCCGACTTTCGCGGAGGCGACCGACGCGTCCGAAGCGATGCGCGAGCGTCGCGCGGATCGCAACAAGTCCATTGCCATGCGCGTGCTTGCGGCGGTGCTGATTCTTACCGCGCTCGGCATTGGCATGTTTCCGAGAGTGTTGCAATACCGTTCGGCGCGCGAGCTGGCGAGCACGTCGGCGCGTTCCGAAAAGCGCGTGGCGGGCTGGCCATACCCGCAGGCCGATGAGGCGTTCGCCGCGGCCAGGGAGTACAACAAGCGACTTGCCAAGTCGGGGCAGCCGGTGATTGGCGAGGCGAAGGATCCGCTCGCCGAGCTGTATGACGATCCGCAGAATGCAGCCAACAACGCCAGCGCCGACGGCTCAGACAACTCCGGCGACTCCGCCAGCGCCAAAGACAAGGAATATCAAAGCCTGCTCGACTCCGGCGATGGCGTGATGGGGGCCATCCGTATTCCGAAGATTTCCGTGAACCTGCCGGTTTACCACGGCACGTCCGAGCTGACGCTTGCGTCCGGCGCGGGTCACCTGTACGGCAGTAGCCTGCCGGTGGGCTCGACTCCGAAACCGCCATCAGCATCATCAGACAGCAGGCCCGCCGCGTCGACGAGCTGCAGCGCGAAAACGAAGACCTCCGCGCCAAACTCGACGAGCTGACCGCCTAGCCCGCTCATTCTTCATCATGCCGGCTTCTGTTCCTCCCAACAGAGCCGGCAAGCGTCATCTGTCAGACAAAAGCGGGCGCATTGGGCGGTTCCCGCGGTAGGGTGTGACCATTATGACTTTAGGGAATACGAATACCGGGAAGGCCGGCACAAACACGCAAGCTGCCGACGCGTCTGACGCAACGCAGAACGCGCAAAGCACACAATCGCAAATCAAATCCGTCGAAAGCCTCGACAAAGGCAACGACATGGAACGCGGCCTGAAAAACCGCCACGTCCAATTCATCGCCATCGGCGGCACCATCGGCACCGGCCTGTTCCTCGGCTCCGGCAAGTCGATCGCGCTGACCGGACCGAGCATCATCCTCGTGTACATCGGCGTGGGCCTCATCATGTTCCTGCTCATGCGCGCCATCGGCGAAATGATGTACAGCGACCCAAGCCAGCACACCTTCATCAACTTCATCACGCGCTATCTCGGCCGCGGGTGGGGCAAGTTCGCCGGCTGGACGTACTGGATCGTGCTCATTCTGACCGGCATGACCGAAATCACAGCCGTCAGCACGTATTTCGTCACGTTCTTCGGTACGTTCGGCATAGACCTCAACGCGTGGAAATGGCTTATCGAACTGTGCTTCCTCGTGGCGCTCACCGGCATCAATCTCATTGCCGTGAAAGTGTTCGGCGAGGCGGAATTCTGGTTCTCCATGATCAAAATCACGCTGATTGTGGGTCTGATTGTCACCGCCGTGGTGATGCTGTTCCTCGGTTTCAGCTACCCGGCCACGCATATCGAAGGCGTGGACGGCACGGTCTCCGGTGCCACTGTGAGCCTTACGAACATTACCGACGGCTTCCAGCTTGCGCCGAATGGCTGGATGAACTTCTTCATGAGCTTCCAGATGGTGTTCTTCGCCTACCAGCTCATCGAATTCGTGGGTGTGACCGTGTCCGAAACCCAGAACCCGCGCAAAGTGCTGCCGAAAGCCGTCAACGAGCTGATCATGCGCATCCTCATCTTCTACGTGGGCGCGCTCGTGGCCATCATGGCCATCGTGCCGTGGCGCAACTTCCATCAGAACGCGGACGGCTCGTTCGGTTCGCCGTTCATCATGGTGTTCAAATACGCTGGCCTCGACTGGGCTGCCGCGCTCGTGTTCTTCGTGGTGATCACCGCAGCCGCGTCGGCACTCAATTCGCTGATCTACTCGGCGGGCCGCCACCTGTACCAGCTTGCGCAGGACTCCGAATCGCCCGCTATGCAGCGCCTCGGTGAGGTGTCGGATCACAAGGTGCCGGCGAAGGCGATCATCGTGTCCGGCTGTATGATTCTGTTCTCCCCGCTGGTTAACGCGATTCCGGGCGTTTCCGGTGCGTTCGTGCTGTTCGCTTCGGCCGCCAGCGCCGTCGTGATCTTCATCTACGTGCTGACGATGCTTGCGCACCGCCGCTACCGTCAAAGCGCCGACTTCCTGCCGGACGGCTTCGTCATGCCGGCATGGCAGGTGTGCGACTGGATTGCGATTGCGTTCTACGTGTTCGTGTACGTCACGCTGTTCCTGTCCGCAGATACGCGCGGTTCCGCCATCGCCGGCCTGCTGTGGCTCGTCGTGTTCGGCGGCTACTGCCTGCTGCACGAGCGATTCCAGAACCGCGACCTGAAGGCGGCTCTAGGGAAGTAGACGTATTGCCTGTCGCTGCGGTATGCGTGGCATGCGCGTGTTGCGCTACGTGTCGCGCATTCGACGAAAGAGGGCCGGTGGAAACCTTGCGAAAATGTGCGTTTCCACCGACCCTCGTCGTGTAATCGCAATAAAACAGTGCGAAACGTTAGTGCACGAATCGTACGAAATCGGCGCGAATCAGCCGATGTAGTCGGCTTCGTTCGTCGGGCTGGACGGCACGGCGTGATCTTCCGTCACCTTGCCCAGGCCGGACAGGTACGCTTCACGGCCCGCCTCGATCGCGTTCTTGAAGGCGCGCGCCATCAGCGGAATATTGCCGGCGGAAGCGATGGCCGTGTATGCCATCACCGCGTCCGCGCCCATCTCCATGGCTTCCGCAGCCTGGCTCGGACGGCCAATACCAGCGTCGATGATCACCGGAACATTGGAGTTCTTGATGATCACTTCAATGAAATCGCGTGCGCGCAGGCCCTTGTTCGAGCCGATCATCGCGCCGAGCGGCATCACGCATGCCGCGCCCGCGTCCTCAAGACGCTTCGCCGCGATCGGGTCCGGGAACATGTACGGCATGACCACGAAGCCTTCTTTTGCCAGCTGTTTCGTGGCTTTGATGGTTTCCTCATTGTCGGGCAGCAGATACTTCGCCTCATGTTCGATCTCCACCTTCACGAAGTCCGTCTGGCACACCTCGCGCGCGAGACGTGCGATGCGCACCGCCTCCTCCGCGTTGCGCGCGCCCGACGTGTTCGGCAGCATGGTGATGCCCTTCGGAATGTAGTCGAGCAGGTTGTTTTCGGTGGTGCGGCAGCGGCGCAGCGCCATGGTGACGATCTGCGTGCCCGCGTTCTCGATGGTCGCCTTGATGAGGTTCAGGTCGTAACGACCGGAACCGAGGATGAAACGGCTCGTGAACTTGTGCCCGCCGAGGATCAGCGGGTCGGCGTCGCCGGTGGCGATCTCGTCGTACGCGTGCGCGTCCGGCTCAGGCAGGATCGCGGTGTTCGTGGTGGTGCCGACCAGCTCGTCGAGCGTGGCGTTCGGCGCGGCCGCGACGTCGGCGGCTGCGGTGGTGATGGTGTTTTCGGTGCTCATCGTCGGTTCCTTTCGTTGGGGTGTTTGGTGTTGCTGTTGTTGCGATTGCTGTGCTGCTGTTGTGTTGCCGTTGCGTCGCTGTTGTGTTGTGTGCAACGTGCGTTTGTAATCGCAATAAAAATTTCGATTACGGCAGTGGAGTAACGTAGCAGTGCGTCAGGCGTCTTCCTCGCCGAGGATCAGTCGCGTGATCATGTTCGCTTCGTGGCAGGCGACCACGCCCACGCGCGGCGCCATCAGGCCGGCACCCGGTACCGGAGCCGTCTCGCCATCGCCACAGAAGTAGAAGTTCTTCGAAACGCGACGCGTGCTCACCAGGTTGGAGCTGCGGAAGCCGGCCATGCCGGACGCGCTGACGAGCTTCTTGCCCGGCAGATTCTCCAGCACCGCGTTGACGAGCATCGTCTTGTTTTCCGGCACGTCGAACGCCTCGCAGATGATGTCCTCGTTTTCGAACAGCGTCGGCACGTTCTCGTCGGTCACCTTGACGGTGTCGATGGTGATGTCCGTGAACGGGTTGATTTGGCGCAGATTGCTGCGCAGCGCCTCCGTCTTGTACTGGCCGAGGTCCTTCAGGAAATACTGCTGGCGATTCAGGTTCGTCATATCCACGCGGTCGAAGTCGATCAGATGCAGATGGCCGACGCCGATGCGGGTCAGCGCCACCGCGATGGTGGAGCCGAGGCCGCCGCAGCCGCAGATGGCCACGTGCGCCGCGTCGAGCTTGTCCTGCGTGGTGGCCGTGTGACGGTCGAGCAGGGCCGCGCGGATCTCCTCGCGGCTGACCAGGGTGGCCGGGTCGGGCTGGTTGTCGAAAGCGTGCTGGCGGGCGTCGATCTGCGCCTGCGATGCGGATGGTTCAAAAGTCATGGTTGTTCTCGGGTTTCTCGTTTTCCGTTCGTATGGTTTGTTGCGCTTGCGTGCTGTGCCGCGCGTTATGCGTTGTACTGCGTTCTTGCGATTGCCGTGCGTGCGTCACGTACGTTGCGTGCGTTGCGTGTGTGACTTGCGCTGTCCGAATCGCCAGAAAATGCGAGCTGCGCTCAGCCGCCCTGCACGAACGTGACGATTTCCAACGTGTCGGTGCCCTTGAGCTGCGTTTGCGCACGCTGGGCGCGCGGCACGATCTCGCCGTTGAGCTCCACGGCCACGCGGTCGGCGCGCAGCCCGCGCTGCTCCACCAGTTCGGCCACGGTGATCGGCGTGGCGACGTTCTCTTCCTTGCCGTTGATGATCATTTCGGTTCCCTTCTGTATGTCAGGCCCCACGAGTGCCGTTCCCGCCGAAACGGACGTTCAGAACTGCTTTGTGGGCTTCCGAGCGTCTGCTTCCGGTGAATCGGACATTCACGGTTGGTACGAAAAAAGGGTCGCCGAAGGAACCGTACCCTGTGGGGTGGTGCGCCCCTCCGTGACCCTAATCACGCGATATTCGGTTATCGCGAACGGAAATGAGATGCGCCTTGCGGCGCGAACAACCCGTCTCCTTACGGCGGCATTACCCGCATCAAGTCCTCGGTCGAAGCTCGTCGAGCTCCCTCTCAGCCTTTCGGCTCCCGTTCGGTTGTGCCCTCATCTTCCCGCACCCGCCCGACAACCCGGCGCGCGCTGTTTTGTGCGAGAATGGGTGGCGGATTTTGTAGCGACGGATGTGGCGACGGAAGGGAGACGGTTATGACGACCGCACGAAACATGGGCGAATTGGCGGGATTTGCGATTCCACGGCTCGGCATGGGCACGATGGCTTTGGCGATTGAGGGCCGCCCGGACCGCGATACGGCGATCCGCACGATTCACGCCGGCTTGGACGCGGGCGTGCGATATCTGGACACCGCCTGGTCGTATTACCTGCCAAGCCAACCCGGCACCGGCACCGCCGAAGACCTGGGCTACGGCGAAAAAATGGTGCGCGACGCGCTCGCCAGCTGGGACGGTCCGCGCGACGAAGTGCTGATTGCAACCAAAACCGGCTATCGCCGCACCATGGAGGCGCCGAACGTTGCCGAAAACGAGCCGGAACGCCAGCATTTGCAGGCTGTGGGCAGCCAGTACGGGTGGATGGCGGATTCGCGTCCGGAAACGATGATCTGCGACGCAAAGGAGTCGGCCGCGCACCTCGGCGTGGAGGCGCTGGACCTGCTGTACTCGCACGGACCGGACCCGGAAGTGGCTTATGAGGACCAGGTCGGCGCGCTGAAGCAGCTGCTTGACGAGGGCGTGATCCGGTACGCGGGCATTTCCCGCGTGGACAACGCGCAGATCGACATCGCCCGCGAGATTCTCGGCGACAAGCTGATCGCCGTGCAGAACCAGTTCTCGCCCTCGTACCCCGACCCTGAGCATACGATGGAGCACTGCGCGGAACTTGGACTCGCGTTCGTGTGCTGGAGCCCCCTCGGCGGCTTCCTCGACGCGTTCGACCAGCGCGCGTACGACCCGTTCCGCACGGTCGCCGGCAACCACGGCTGCTCCTACCAGCGCGTGGTGCTCGCCTGGGAACTGAGCCGCTACGAGCGGTTGTTCACCATCCCCAGCGCCCGCAATCCGCAGGAAATCAACGATTCCTTCGCCGCCACCGAACTGACGCTCACGCAGGATGAGCTGACGATGCTGAACGCCTCCGTCGACGCCCGTCGCGGCTGAATTCCGCGCAATACGTACGATTGGCCGCGCCCGATTCCGCACAATAATCGCGATTCGGGCCGCGGCCTTTTTCGTGCCTTCTGTAGCTTGCTCGCTGCAAAATCGCCCTGGGAATATCTTACACTGTAAAATGTTTACACTGTAAGATATTATGACGGCGATTGCGACGGAAGGAGGTGCCGCGTGGGCTTTGAAGAGGAACTGTTCCACGAATTGGCGACCAACACATGGGACAAACGCTCGCGCATGCAGCAGGAGATGGTGAAAGGCGCGAAGGGCGAACCCTTCGCCGTGCAGGAACTCTATAGGAAAGGCCCGCTGACGCCATCGCAGCTCGCCTCTTCAATGAAAACCACCGCCGGACGCGTGTCCACACTGCTGTCCGCGTTGGAGAAAAAAGGCCAGATCACACGCGAATCCGACCCCGACGATCGCCGTGTGGTGCACGTGAACCTCACCGAAGCCGGCAGGGAACGCGCCGAACGGCAGCGCGAAAGCATGCGCGAGGCGATCTGCTGGATCTTCTCGCAGATGGGGGAGCGCCGCGCGCGCGAATTCGTTGAGCTCACCGAGGAATTCACCACGTACATGTCGCTGTGCATGCCCGGCAAACCGCGCCCCACGGCGGACGAGGTCAAAGCCGCGTTCTCAGGAAACGCACAGGAAGACGCGTAGTATCTTACGCTGTAAATAATTCACAGTGTAAGTAATCGCAATCCAGTAATCGCAAAAACCGCGAAAAATCGCAAAAACTAATCGTAAGAAAACAAGCAAAACACAAAACAAGAGAAGGAACCAAGCATGCTTCGCATCGTACGATACCTCTCCAAAGCGGAGATCGGTCAGATGCTCGTCGCGCTGGTCAGCATCGTCGGTCAGATCTGGCTTGACCTGACCCTGCCGGACTACATGTCCGACATCACGCAGCTCGTCGAAACCCCCGGCAGCGAAATGCGCGACATCTGGGTGGCCGGCGGCAAAATGCTGCTCGTCTCGCTCGGCTCGGCGGCCTGCGCCATCGTCACCGGCTTCATCGCCGCGCGCGTGGGCGCCTCGTTCAGCCAGCGCCTGCGTTCGCTCGAATTCAACAAGGTGGAAAGCTTCGGACCGGCGGAAATGAACCGTTTCTCCACCGCGTCGCTCATCACCCGCTCCACGAACGACATCACGCAGATCCAGATGTTCATCACCATGGGCCTCATGATGATCGTCAAAGCGCCGATCATGGCCGTGTGGGCCGTGTGCAAGATCGCAGGAAAGGGCTTCGATTGGACGCTCGCAACCGGCATCGCCGTGGCCATCCTGCTGGTGGTCATCGCCGTGCTCATGCACTTCGTCATGCCGAAGTTCAAGGCCATGCAGCGCCTGACCGACAACATCAACCTCGTGGCGCGCGAGAACCTCACCGGCCTGCGCGTGGTGCGCGCGTACAACGCCGAGGACTACCAGGAAGCCAAGTTCACCGAAGCCAACAAGGAACTCACCGAAACCCAGCTGTTCACCAACCGCGCCATGGCCATCATGATGCCGTTGATGAACACCATCATGAACGGCCTGATGCTCGCCGTCTACTGGATCGGCGCGTACCTCATCGACGCTGCCGACGCCGTCGACAAGCTCACCACCTTCTCCAACATGGTGGTGTTCTCCAGCTACTCCATCCAGGTCATCATGAGCTTCCTGCTGCTGAGCATGGTGTTCGTGCTCTGGCCGCGAGCCGACGTGTCCGCGCAGCGCGTGCTCGAAGTCATCGACACCGAGCCGATGGTCACCGACGGCACGCAGGACGCGGGCAAGCCGGGCGAGGAAGGCGAAATCGAATTCCGCAATGTGAGCTTCGCCTACCCCGACTCGCGTCAGGCCATGTTGGAAGGCGTCAATTTCAAAGCCAAGAAGGGTCAGACGGTGGCGTTCATCGGCTCGACCGGCTCCGGCAAATCGTCCCTCATCAACCTCGTGCCGCGTTTCTACGACGCCACGCAAGGCGAGGTGCTCGTCGACGGCGTCAACGTGCGCGACTACAAGCTGAAGGCGTTGCGCGACAAGATCGGCTACGTGCCGCAGCAGTCGTTCCTGTTCAAGGGAACGATCGCCAGCAACGTCGCGTACGGAGATACGGACCGCGACGACGACACCGTGCGCCGCGCATGCGACGTCGCGCAGGCGACGGAATTCATCGACAAAAAGCAGAAGAAGTACGATTCCGGCATTTCGCAGGGCGGTTCCAACGTTTCGGGCGGGCAGAAGCAGCGTCTGTCGATCGCACGCGCCGTCTACCGTCATCCGGAAATCCTGATCTTCGACGATTCCTTCTCCGCGCTCGACTTCAAAACCGACCGTGCCGTACGTGACGCGCTCGAAAAGGAAGCGAAGGATTCCACGAAACTCATCGTCGCGCAGCGCATCGGCACCATCATGAATGCCGACCGCATCATCGTGCTCGACGACGGCAAAGTGGTCGGCCAGGGCACGCACGAGGAACTGCTCGACACGTGCGAAGTGTATCGGCAGATCGCCGAATCGCAGTTGAGCGAAGACGAACTGAAGCGCTGAAAGGGGGAGACATGCCAAGAGGAATGGGACGCGGCCGTGGGGCCGTGGAAAAGCCGAAGGACTTCGGCGGAGTGATGAAGAAGCTCGTGAAATTCTGCAGCCGGTACATTCCGGTGATGATTTTCGCGCTGGTTCTGGGCGCTGCCGGCACGGTGTGCCAGATCATCGGCCCGGACAAGCTCAAGGACATGACCAACGAGATTACGAAGGGTCTGCCGGCCATGGTGCACGGCAAGCCCGTCATGAATTCGATCGATATGGACGCGGTGTCGCGCATCGCATGGCTGCTCGTCGCGCTGTACGTCGGGTACGCGCTGCTGAGCTACCTGCAAAGCTGGCTGATGGCCAACGTCACGCAACGCACCGCACAGCAGCTGCGTGAGGCGATCAGCCAGAAAATCAATCGCCTGCCGCTGAAATATTTCGACAAAGTCAGCTACGGCGACGTGCTGAGCCGCATCACCAACGACGTCGACGCGATCGGACAGACGCTCGGCCAGTCGGTCGGCTCGCTGATCACTTCGATCACGCTGTTCTTCGGCGCGCTCATCATGATGTTCTACAACAACGTGACCATGACGCTGTGCGCCATCGGCTCCGCGCTGCTCGGCCTGATCATCATGGGCGTGATCATGAAGGTGTCGCAGAAGTACTTCACCCGCCAGCAGGTGGCGCTCGGCGACGTCAACGGCCACGTCGAGGAAATGTACACCGGCCACACCGTGGTCAAGGCATACTGCGGCGAGGAACGCTCCATCGAGCAGTTCGAGAAGTACAACAACGACCTGTACGTGTCCGGCTGGAAAAGCCAGTTCCTGTCCGGCCTGATGATGCCGATCATGAACTTCGTCGGCAACTTCGGATACGTGGTGGTGTGCGTGGTCGGCGCGGTGCTCGCCATGGACGGCAAGATCGAATTCGGCGTGATCGTGGCGTTCATGATGTACATCCGCCTGTTCACCCAGCCGCTCTCCCAGTTCGCGCAGGCCTTCCAGAACCTGCAGCGTTGCGCGGCTGCCTCCGAGCGCGTGTTCGGCTTCCTTGACGAGCCGGAACTGGCCGACGAATCCGGCAAGCGGGCGTTGCTCGGCGTTGACGCGGACGGCAAGCCGCAGCCGGTGCGCGGCGACGTGGAATTCAGCCATGTGCGTTTCGGCTACGATCCGGACAAGACCATCATCAACGACTTCTCCGCGTCCGTGAAAGCCGGCCAGAAGGTGGCCATCGTCGGCCCGACCGGTGCCGGCAAGACCACGATGGTGAACCTGCTGATGCGCTTCTACGAGATTTCCGGCGGTTCGATTTCGATCGACGGCGTGGATACCAAGTCCGTGCCGCGCCGGAACGTGCACGACCAGTTCTCCATGGTGCTGCAGGACACGTGGG
>SKFA01001095.1_pt1 | contig 16599 bp, 10 predicted proteins | sample 4820291 | NCBI WGS metagenome assembly SKFA01 (sample SAMN11008795, study PRJNA524170) | human gut metagenome | isolation source: fecal sample from pouch patient p30 | place: Israel: Tel-Aviv | reverse complement strand
AAATAATTGAATTCATAATAACTGACGCAAATATAGATAAACACACTTATCAAAGCGGCAATGGAGTCGGCGCAAATAATGATAGCCTTACGATTGTATTTGTCACATAAATAACCACTGAAAGGTGCTAAAAATATCGCTGGTAATATAGAGAAAAGGAGAATCAAAACCATTGGGGTCGCTTTTCCTGTGACCGTGTAAACCCAGACACTTACCCCAAATGACGTTAATCCTGTCCCCAAAATGGAAATCAATCTTGCAAACCAAACTTTCCTATAAGACGAATTGATATTCATAACTATTATGCCCTTCCGCCATCAAATGGGATGTGCTTCATCACAATCTCAAATATAAAATCACAAATGCATAGCAAGCCCTCCTTCTGATCTCTCCTGCATCGTAACAGACTCTTTTTGTGTGTAAATAAAGTCAACATATTCTCTCGCTGACCATTCACCCACTATATCATATCATGCTATCAACAATCTGTCCATTGGCATTTAATACACTTGTCATTTGACGACCTTGTGCATATTGTACAAGGTTTTGCGGGAGCCGTGATTGATATTTGCATTGAGCAGCAGTTGCATACAAGGTCTCTATGTTCGCGCATCGAATTTTTCAAATTTCCAATTGTTATCGACTCAGGGACTGTTAATTTTAGTTATATGTTGTATTATGTAACCTTTGCAAATCAAATTATCTGTACCTTTTCATTAGTATTGAAATCTCCCTTAGTAAAATTTGCAAGATTGTTGTCAGTCTATCTATAGCAGTCCGATCAAATAAAGTTACAACTTGACAAAAGGTGTAAGATTGAGTCAAAGAGGCGATTCAAATGTTGCACAATGAAGCAAGAAAACTTCTGATTCAGGCATTGGAAAAAACACACAATGCAAGAGAAGTCGCTGAAAACTTCTCTGTCAATCGAGGCACGGTACAACTCTCCTTTCAGGGCAGTTTCGCTTCTTCGCAAAAATAACAGGCGCGTTGTTGACACGGGTAACGGTTGTGCCGACCCAACCAATCAAAACATTGAATCTTTTACGAAGCGAACGGACGGTCTACGCTGTTAGTAATTCCTGAATGGAAACCAAGCAAGCAGTTTTGCCACTTTCAGCCCCAGTTAGTACTTCAATATTACTATGTTTTGGAAATCGGCACAACCATATAACCGTCTTTGATGAAACTATTTTTGTTTCATCGATGACATTGTACCAGCAAGCAGGGCATTCGTATATACAAATGCCATTTTTGCGTTGCAAAATGCTTGTTGGGATAGTCCCAGACCCTTTGTGCACCGCATCCGCTGGATGCAGGCTGCGCATTTGTGCCAAATGCTTCTATAACAAAAAAGAACACCGAGGACTCCCCCAAAAATGGGAAGAATCCTCGGTGTTCTCTGCTTATCGGGTCTGCGCTTTTTCCTTGGTGGCCTTTTCTTCTGTGAAAAAAATCTCTACATTCTTCTGTGCTTTCATCAGTTCCTGCATCTCATCACGCGCCTTGCGGTAGGCTGGATAAGCAGCTTTCTTTTGAGAAAGCAGTGTGGAGTATTCTGTGTTCAGTTCTTTTACCTTTGGCAGCTTTTTCAGTCCAGCTTCGTCAAAAGTGGCTTTTGCCGCCCGGTGCAGTGTGATCTGCTCCCGGTGTTCTTCCAGAAACTTTTTGCTGTACCCGGCCTTACGGTAGGCATCATACACAGGTCTTGTTTTGGCATAGTTGATGATGTGCGCCCGCAGGACGGCAATCTCCGCCATGCGCTGCTCTGCGGCCTTGATGGAATCGCCCAACTCATGGTATTGTGCAGTTGCCGCATTTACTCTCTCCTGCATTTCTTCGATGCTGCCGATTTTATTTTCCTGCAAGAAGATCAGGGTCTTGGACATCTCTTTCAGATTGTAGCGTTTTGCCCATCGTGCATAGCCTTCGCTCTTGCCCTCGGAGAGTTTCGCCTGAATGTCCACCAACAAATGGAACGGCTGCTCTTTTGGCGGCTGCTTCTGATGCGGACGGTGTTCGGCTTCTCTAGCAATGACCGCCTTGATTTCATCTTCGCTGTACCCTGCGCCCAGCGTCCGAAAACGGATAAAGCGTTTCTGTCGTGTGCCTTTGACGGAAGTGTGCTTTCCTCGCTTGATCTCATAGCCCTGCTGTTCCAGCTTTTGAAGAAAGGCTTCAAAGTCTGTGGGCTTCTCGTTCAGCAGGATATTGTCGATTACGGCGCACAGCTTATCCCGGTTGCTTTCTCTGGGTGGGTAAAGGGTACGCTTCTGCCGTTCCCGGTACGGCTTGATTTCAATAACAGACAGCTGATGTTCCAGACAAATCAAATCGCTCAGACGCTGTACCGCAAGCCCGGACAACAAAAAATCCCGGAATTTCCGGGTGCTGTCCAGTGCAGTGGAGTTGTAAATGATGTGATTGTGAATGTGTTCCCGGTCTGTATGGGTCGCAACGATAAAAGCATACTTGCCTTTTGTAAAACGCATGGCAAGCTCATAACCGACTTTGTTGGCTTCCTCGGCGGTGATTTCTCCGGGCTTGAACGATTGCCGAATCTGATAGGCAATCACATCGTTTTTCTGCCTGCGCCCAGTCATCAGTTCATACTGGCGTTTGGAGAGCATGAATTCTTCATCAACCGTCAAGGGACTGCATTCGTAACTGCTGACCAGTTCGCCCTGCTGTGTCTTGTCCGGGTTCTGGGCGTAATCCGTGCGGCTTTTCAGACAGGCCGCAACGGATTTTCCCTTGTTTTTGTGCAGTGCAATCAATCGGGTTGCTGCCATCGGCACTCTCCCCTTCCTTTTTTCTCAAAATCAAGTTGGATTTGCAGCTGAAATCTGATATGCTAATATAAAATTGGCGGCGAAAGGAATGCTCATATGAAAAAACATGGACACTATTGTAAGGTCTGCGGTGAGTATAAGGCGAATGAAAAGTTTTCGGGCAAAGGTCATGCGGCACATATTTGCAAAAAATGCGCCGCATTGCCACCTGATGTGCGTTCAACGCAGATGATTGAAAACAAACTGCTTTCTCTACCATGGAGACTTTCTAAAGAACAAGTCAAATGGTTGCGTAACAAAGCTCATGACAAGCGGCCAGAGATTCGAGAGCTAGCACAAGAACAGCTTAACGCGCGTTTTCATCCAGAGCAGTTTGTGCCGAATGATTTGGGTGACTTTGAAGATTTTCTGCTTGATGAGGACGAAAGTGAGTGGTAAATCTATGTAACCCGCAGCATCTAACTGCGGGTATTGTTATAGTTCGGTCAGTTTTGCGAGAATCTGCTTGCCAATGGAGATCAGCTCATCGAGCCGAATGCGCAAGTCCTCCAGATCAGCGGCGTAGACCTGACCGCTTTCGTTGGCACATTTGGCATACTGGTTGAGGTTGTTGCTGCACATCTGGAGCAGATACGCCATGCGGCGCAGTTCTTTCAAATCCAGATGCAGGCAGTAACCATCCAGTGCCATCTTACGGATATAGGCACTCAGGCTGCGGATGCCCATGCCCAGCATTTTCTCATAAATGCGGTTCTTCTCGGTTTTTGTGGTTCTCAGGATAATGATTTCATCCCGCTTTTCCTTCACCGGGCATCACCGTCCTTGTCGTAATAACTGCGGAAAGGTTTCACCGGCTCCGGCTTATCCGACTTTTCTTCCAGTGCCGCCAGCACCGAGGGGCGGCGAGGGGCATCCTCCTGTTCTTGCTCGTCCTGTTCCGGCTCGTGGCTCTTTTCATCCACATCCAACTGGGCGTTCAATTCTGCAAGCCGTGCGGACTTCTCTGCCAGCTCTTCCTCCTGCGGGAAGGGCTTTTCCACCTCGATCTGTGCCGCCGCCTGCTGCTGATGCAGGGTGGCCAGCTCGTTCTCTGCGGCGGTAATTCGCTCCGGGAAGTTGTTCAGCGAATTGTCCAGACGGATAATATTGCCCAGTGGGTCGGTGCCCAAGGGAACCGTGTATTTCCGCTGCCCTTTCAAAAGTGCCTGATACTCCGTGCGGAAAGTGTCAAACCGCAGGGACAGTTCAAAGCCCCGGTAACTGCCGATGACTTTTTCCTCGGCGTTGGGCAGTTCCGAGCAGGCAAGCACCAGCCGCTCACCGGCGGTCTTTTTCTCGTCGTAGGCAACGCCCTTGATGACCATGCCGCAAAACTCCTCCTTGCCCTGCGGATGGGCGGCGGCAAGCTGTGCATCGGCTTTCAGCCCGGCAATGTGGGCATTCGTTTCCTGAATGTCAGCCGGGAACTTGGTCAGCAGCTTGTCTTGCAGCCGGAATTTTTGGCTCTGGTGGTCGGCTTTTAGCACCTTCAGCTTTGCAACCTGCACATCCAAATCCATCTTCTCCTTGATGAGCGGATTTCCGGCACACAGTGCCTTGATTTCGGCGTAAGATAGCGCTTGCTCGTCCACATCCTCGCAGGAGCGCACCGGAGATTTGCTGGTCATAATCTGCGAGATAAATCGCTGCTTATTCTCCAAGGTCTGATACAAGTACGAGTCAAATGTCCCTTCCGTGACGTAATTGAACACCTTGACTTCCTTATTCATGTTGCCCTGCCGGATGATGCGCCCGTTGCGCTGGGTCATGTCGCTGGGCTTCCAGCCAACATCCAAGTGATGCACTGCCACAAGCCGGGACTGGACGTTGGTGCCCGCTCCCATTTTTGCAGTGCTTCCGAGCAAAACTCGCACATCGCCAGAGCGCACTTTGGAGAACAATGCCGCCTTTTTTGCTTCGGTATCGGCGTTGTGGATAAACTCAATCTCGTTTTCCGGCACACCGGCGGCGATCAGCTTTTTGCGAATATCATCGTAGACGTTGAAGTTGCCATCGTTCTTTGGGGTCGAAAGGTCGCAGAACAAAAGCTGGGTCAGCTTCTGGTCTTTGCCCTCCTCCCAGATTTTCAGCACATTCTGCACACAGACGTTCAACTTACTGTTGGGGTCATCCGGCAGCATGGGGTTCATCAGGCGAACGTCCAAGCCGATCTTTCTGCCGTCGTTGGTGACACAGAGCATATTGTCCACGGATGCATCCACGGTGCCGGAGTGGATTTCTGCCGCACGCTTGCTCAGTTCCTGCACCATTTCTTTTTGGAGGTCGGACGGCTTTGCCACGACGGTCTCAAACTTTGCCTCCGGCACCGGAAGATGAAGCTGGTCGGAAGTTTTAATGTCCGCAACCTCCTTGAACATGGACATCAGTTCCGGGAGGTTGAAAAACTTGGCGAACCGGGTGCGGGCACGGTAGCCGGTGCCCTCCGGGGCTAGTTCGATGGCGGTGGTGGTCTCACCAAAGGTAGATGCCCAGCAGTCAAAGTGGGTCAGCTTTTTCTGCTGCAAGGTGCTGTACTGCAAATACCGCATGACCGTGTACAGTTCGGTCATGGAGTTGCTCACGGGCGTGCCCGTGGCGAACACCACGCCCCGCCCGCCGGTGATCTCATCCAGATAGCGGCACTTGCCGAACATATCGCTGGATTTTTGCGCTTCGCTAGTGGATAATCCTGCGACATTCCGCATTTTTGTGGTCAAAAAGAATGTGCAGCACCTCTGCGGCTGCGAAGCAGTCCGCAGAGTAGTCTGCTTTGTTGTGATAGGTAACTTTTTGAAGTAATCTCCAAGTTTTCCCCCACCTCACGCCGGGCGTGCACCTTTCAGCGCACCCGGCGTACCATCAAATCGATTTACTTTCTTCCTTCAGATTTCAACACTTTGCGTCCTCACGGACATAAAGTGGTTGTAAATTTCACGTTTTAAGTTTTTCGCGGTATTTCATGATTTTGCCTACCGTCTTTGCATCAAGCTCAGGCGGTATTGGACTGTTGTGAACCATGCGGTGGCATGGTTCACACAGCCAAACCAGATTTGGTACTTTATTGATTCTATCAAGTGGAAGCTTGTTTTTAACGTGGTGACAATGCTTTTGAAGCATGGGTGAGAAGGCATTTCCACAGCATTTACATTTTCCTTTGTCCCTGCTGTAAGCATACTCCCGGTTCATATAATACTCAAAATTCATCCTTCCCTTTGCATATGCTGACATTGCAATATCGTTCGGGGAGTTAACGGATGGACGGTCACATGGCAGTGGCTTGTGCTTAGCACGATAGCTCACATACCGTCTGCGCCCTTCCACTGTATACGGCGTCATTTTCTGGTCAAATGGCTTGGATTCATAGTGACTATGCGTGATGAACGCATAGGTTATACCAAACCATTTTCCTTCGACCCATACAGCAAATGTCTTACTGTCGTAGCCCTTGTGTCGGTCAGGAAGATTGCAAAGCACCTTCAGCGGCACCTGCATGGAGTTGTACCGTTTGGGGTACAGCTTTTTCCATACAGCCAGTGCAGCGTTGTTTACTCTGCGGTCTATCGCATGGTAGGCATGAGAGCAGATGGATGTCTGCAGGTACTGTGCCATACCCATAATGACAGAGTTGACGTACTGAATTTGCGCAGCCTGCACATTGACTTTTTGACAAAGTTCAATGCGGTGCACTTCTTCGAGCAGTTTCTTAATCTTCTTTCCTAACCGTTCCATATCCGGCAGCGGCTTTCCAACCAGATGTTTCGTCCATGTTGCCGGGTCAGGAGTTTTCCGTTTTCGTTCGGCCTTTACCACAAAGCCAAGAAAGTGTATGCCGTTTGTCCGCAGGTCTGTTACATAGGTCTTTTCCTGCGACAATTCGAGTTTCATTCTGTTCCGAAAATATTTTGTCAAGACACGTTTCAAGCGGAGCGCTTCCTTCTCCGTTGACGTCAGAATCACCCAATCATCGGCGTAGCGATAATTGTACTTTGGCGTTACACCAGCCCATTTTAGTCGCCTTGTGTCGTTGCCTTTGTGCTTGCACTGTCTGTGCGGTTCCATATACATACGACCAACATACCAATCGAAATCATTCAGATAAACATTGGATAAAAGCGGTGAGAGGATTCCGCCCTGCGGTGTACCGAGCTCTGTTACATGAAACAGGTCATTTTCCATATATCCAGCTTTCAGCATCTGGCTGATAAGTTTCAGCACACGCTTGTCATGGATACCAATTCTCCAGAGTTTTTGGAGCAGCAGGCGGTGATTGATATTGTCGAAGCATCCCTTGATGTCGCCCTCAATGGCCCACACGGGCTGGTCGGGCGATTTACATCCAGCATTTATGACATTGATGATACCCCGGATTGCATGTTTCTGTGCCCGATAGGGGCGAAAGCCGTAGCTTTGCGGATAAAATCTCGCTTCACAGATCGGCTCGATAATGATACGCACACACTCCTGTATAATCCTGTCCAATACAGTGGGGATACCCAGCGGTCGTTTCTTGCCGTTACTCTTTTCGATATATTCACGGCGGGCTGGTTTGGGGCGGTAGTTGCAAAAACTCGATTGAATCAATAAAATAAGCTCATCTTTGGGCATTTGAAGGTATTTGTCCATTTTTATCTTATCCACGCCAGCAGTTCTGCTGCCTTTGTTGGACTTGATATTGTGGACGGCGGTTACAATGGTCACTTCATTTGCCATCGCTTCCACCAGACCGGTGAACGATACTCCTTGACCGGACTTCTCATAGAGAAAATCCTGAATCTTTTTAAGTTCCGTTTCCGTTGAAAATCTGACGTTCAAATGCACAAGGTTTTCACCTCGCAGTTCGTCACCCATCTTTCAGGGAGTTATAGGATTTTCGTTTTGTGAAATTTACAAATCGATTTGACTCGTATCCTTCGCCATGGAATATTTCAATTCCGTTTGACTGGCATTACCCAGTCCAGACTACTATGATACGGCTGACTTCCTGTTGCTTTCACTGTGCTGTAACGCTCCAACAACAGGCTCTCAAACGTTCCTTAATCTCTATCCTTGTTCTGAAACCCTTAGGCCGCTACCTTACACCGGGAAAATCTAACCATGCTTTGAACCACAGTTGCTGCATGATTCCTGATGGGGATTTCATCCCACAGGGCGTGTGCAGAAAAACCAGCCACACACACTTTTTCCAAGGGTCACCCTTTCGGATGTCGTTCGCTCTTACGATGCTGCATAGCTTTCCCTAACGGATAGCCATAGGTTTCGGAAGCCCGCACCATTATTATCCATGCCTCTTTGCAGAGGTTTAGGTTTTCAGGTTACGCCTTCACCACGCTCTGTACAATGCACACTTACAGGTGGCAACGCACAGTGGAGTATTAGCTCTCGTACTGTCTTGAATTTTGACCTATTCTCTGGAACTTTGTTCCTCGACATTGGTTCTGTACGGCAGAGGAATTTCACCCCTGATTTTGAGATTAAAGTTCTCTGTGATATTTTCTTATTGCTAAGTGCAATCACATGGTGCTTTTCGTCCTTGCTGTCAACAAGGGCTTATGCACAACGTTTCGCACGGTTCTTGTAGAAATGGCTTTCGTCCACAAAAAGCCTGTCAACGCCCAGCTGTTCAAAGGTGATCACATCGTCTTTACGCTCATCGGAGCGCAGTTTTTCCAGCTTGGTTTCCAGCGTTTTCCGGGTCTTTTCCATCTGCTTGATGGAGAAATTCTCGCCTGCATGGGCTTTCAGTTCGTTGATGGCGGCAAGCGTTTCATAAATTTGCTCCTGAATGATACGTTCCTGCCGCTCAAAGGACAGCGGGATGCGCTCAAACTGGCTATGCCCGATGATGACGGCATCGTAGTCCCCGGTGGCGATGCGGGCGCAGAATTTTTTGCGGTTGGCGGTTTCAAAGTCCTTGCGCCGTGCCACCAAAAGCTTGGCATTGGGGTAGAGGTTCAGGAACTCGCTTGCCCATTGTTCCGTCAGATGGTTGGGCACGACAAAAAGGCTTTTCTGACACAGCCCCAGCCGTTTTGCTTCCATGGCAGATGCCGCCATTTCGTAGGTTTTGCCTGCGCCAACTTCGTGTGCAAGCAGCGTATTACCGCCATAAAGCACATGAGCAATGGCGTTGCGCTGGTGTTCCCGGAGAGTGATCTCCGGGTTCATGCCGACGAAATGGATGTGGGAGCCATCGTATTCACGGGGTCTGGTGCTGTTGAACAGCTCGTTGTACTGCTTCACCAGCGCGATGCGCCGCTGAGGGTCCTGCCAGACCCAGTTGGCGAAAGCATCCTTGATGACCTGTTGCTTCTGCTGCGCCAGCATGGTCTCCCGTTTGTTCAGCACACGTTTGGGCTTGCCCTCGGCATCCTCGATGGTGTCATAGATGCGGACGTCCTTCAGATTCAGGGTCTCCTCTAAAATCTTGTAAGCGTTGGCACGGCTGGTGCCGTAGGTCTCGGACGAAATAATGTCGCCGCGCCCGGTGGCAGTCTTGCCCTCCACACGCCACTCTGCGGTATAGGGAGAATAACGCACGTTCACCGCCCGCCGCAGATAGTAGGGAATCTGGAAGGTCTCGGTCATAAACTTCTGAATAATGTCCGGGGAAAGCCATGTTGCGCCCAGCCGCACATCAATTTCGGAGGCTTCCAATTCTCTGGGCTGCGCTTTGGTCAGCGCATCCACATTGACCACAAATTCCGGGTTGGTCTCAGCGGCGAACTGCGCCATCCGCAGCTTTGCCCGGACATCGCCGGACAGGTACTCGTCTGCCATCTGCCAGCCCGCTTCCGGGTCGGTGGGGTCGGCGGCAGGGTCTTTGAAGATCACGCCGGAAAGTTCGGTGGTAATGCGCCCGTACTCGCCGGGCGTGCCCAGCAGTTCTGCCATATAGGGCAAATCCACCTTGCCGTGTTCTCCGATGGACACCGCCAACGCTTCGCTGGGGGTGTCCACGCTGGTGACGGTGCGCTCCGGGCGAATGGTGCGCTTGGTGAACATCGTTGCCTTGGATTTAAGCCGTCCCTGCTCGTCCAGATTTTCCAGCGAACAGAGCAGATAATAGGAGGAATCCTGCTCAAACAGCCGTCCGTTTTTGCGGTCGTTCAGCAGACCGTATTTTGCGGTAAAAGCATCGTAGGCGGCGTTCAAATGCTCCTGCGTTGCCTTGATGTCCTCGTCCGGGTAGTCATTCAACTGCTGGTCGATCAGGTCATTGACAATCTGCCGCAGTTCCACCATGCCAGTGACACGCCCCTTGGCGGTGTCGGACAGTTCCACCTGTGTCATCACGGAATTTTCCCGGTAGAACACTTCACCGTCCGCCACGGTGTAGGAGAAGTTTTTTACATCTGGGTCAGCCGGGAGAATGTGCTTCTCATTTTCGGCATCCGCAATATCTGGTGTTTCTACCTCAACTTCGGTGTATTGCCCCTCGATGTGCTGCACCGCTTCGGCAAGCTGGTCTGCAAGGTTTGCACCCTCGATGGGCGCAACGGTCAGGTCGTGACCGTATTGGGTGCTTTCGGTGGTAAGCTGCCCCAGCACCATCTCCGGGTGGTCTACGAAATACTGGTTGATGGCAAAGCCATCTTCTGTTTTGCCCAACTGCACCCAGTCCGGCTCAATGTCCGCAGGGCGATCACGCTTTTGCAAAAAGATAATGTCACTGACAACATCTGTGCCGGCGTTAGCACGGAAAGCATTGTTGGGCAGACGGATGGCACCCAGCAAATCGGCACGCTCTGCCATGTGCTTGCGGGCGGTGCTGTCCTTGCTGTCCATGGTGTAGCGGCTGGTGACGAACGCCACTACGCCGCCCGGACGCACTTGGTCGATGGCTTTCGCAAAGAAATAATTGTGGATGGAGAATCCCAGCTTGTTGTACGCTTTATCGTTGACTTTGTACTGACCGAAAGGCACGTTGCCCACCGCCAAATCGTAGAAATCACGGCGGTCGGTGGTCTCAAAGCCAGCAACAGTAATGTCGGCCTGCGGATACAGCATCTTGGCAATGCGCCCGGTAATGCTGTCCAGTTCCACGCCGTACAAGCGGCTGTCTGCCATGCCATCCGGCAGCATCCCAAAGAAGTTGCCCACGCCCATACTAGGCTCCAGAATATTACCGGACTTAAAGCCCATCTTCTCGACCGCATCATAGATGGCACGAATCACCACCGGAGAGGTGTAGTGGGCGTTCAGGGTACTGGAACGGGCAGCAGCATACTCATCCTCGGAAAGCAGTCCTTTCAGTTCGGTGTACTCTTTTGCCCAACTATCTTTGCCGGGGTCAAAGGCATCCGACAGACCGCCCCAACCCACATACTGGGAAAGCACCTGCTGTTCCTCGGCGGTGGCACCACGATGCTCCTGTTCCAGCTTGAACAGGGTGCGGATGGCTTCAATGTTCCGGGCATATTTCTGCTTTGCGCCGCCCTCGCCCAAATGGTCGTCTGTGATGCGGAAGTTTCCGGCAGGCACAGCGTTCAGGGCTTCATCCAAGGCAGCAGCATCCGGGAAGGTCTGCACCTTTCCGTCCATCACGGCAGAGATGGGCAGTTCGTCCAGTTCCTCGTCGGAAAGTTCCGGTTCGGTCTGTTCCTGTTCGTACAGTTCCCGGACAACCGCCAGCGGTTCCTGCCGGAAAACCGGCATTCGCATTTCTGCTAATGCCACATCCTGCAGGGACACGCTGTCCTTATCGAAATTGACGTTATCCACCCGGAAAGCACGCCCTTCCATGTGGACGATAGCACCCAGCGGCAGATAATCCTCCCGGCGCAGGTACTTGGTCTGGTGGTGGGTACCGTCCTCATTCAGCCCGGCAAGATAAACGTTCTCGCCGCACTGCCACAGTTGCTTGGCACGGTATGCCCACTGGTCGCGGGGGAAGCCGGTGACCGGGACAGTGCCCAGCGCCGTTTCCTTTTCCAGCAGCTTTCCTCCTACAAGCTCGCAGACCTTCCGGGCATCCTCGCCGTAAAACTCAAACTGTCCGTTCTGCTCAAAGCCCACCAGAGCGTCCGGGTGCTGTTCTTTCAGGGTGTTGTACTCCGTGGCGGCAGCCAGCGGCAGCAGCGCCGGGCGTTCCTCCGCCTTGCTGTGGTAGTGCTCCAATTCTTCATCTGTGACACTGACCAGCTCTGAAAAATCCAGAGCCTCCAGCTCGGTTTCGGTCAGCTCCTCCAGACTTTCGTACTGCCGCTGGTCTATCAGTACCTCGCCCAGATACCGTTCCACCCGATACCCGATCAGATCTACGTTGACCTGTATGGGAATCTCCTCGTCGGTGGCGTAGGTGTAGGCAATGTCGATTTTAGCAAGATTGGAAAAGTCCGGATCGGAGTTGTATTCTTCCTGACAAAACTCCCGGATCAGGTTCTTTGCACGGGTCAGGGTGGCATCCGGTTTTGCACTGACGGGCACAGAGGGCGTGTAATGCACCTTTTCCTCGTCCGTCAGGTAGCGGTCGGACTGGATCATCAGGTCGATATACTGTTCCACCTGTGCCCATTTCAGGGTGAATTTCTGGTGGTCGGGGTAATGGTCAAATTCCAGCCCCTTCCAGTCGTGGTTCACAAAACCCCGGCTTCCGTCCAGAAAATCGTGGGAGTGCCCACCGATGCCGTACTCCTTTGCCAACGCTTTGGCACGGAGGCTGCGGTCTGTCTGGGTCTGGTACAGTGTCATAATGCGCTGCTTGCCACCCACAAACCCGGAGCCGTGCTTACGCAGTTCGTTTTCGATTTCAGCCTGCGACAAAACAAAAGCGGAGGGCGTTTTTTCGCTCTCCGCTTGGTCGATCATTTCAATTTGCTGGGCTTCGGTGGGGATGACAGCATCCAGAAAACTTAGCTGTAGATCAGCTCCGTCAGCACCAGTTCCTCTGCCTGTGCTTTCAGGCTGTTCATGTGCTGCACCCACGCCATCTGCTTCTCTCCTTGTCCGGAGCCGGGTTCGCTTTCAGCAGTTCGGTCATCAGATGCTTCTTCATCGCTGCTGCGTTCTGCTCCACCTCCATCAGGTGCGGGTACAGGCTCCCGTTCATCAGCATCGTGTGGTACAGCACCGGGCGCTGCTCCTTCAGGTAGGTCCGGCGCAGCCTGCCGTACTTGCCCAGCGGCTTCCGGGGCTGGTTCAGGATCAGGTTCGGGAGCTGGTAGTCCCCGATGGTCGAGTAGGTTACGTTCCTGCTGTTCATATTCATATTGGCTCCTTTCTGCATTGCGGCGGCGAATGGTAGTTTTTACGGTGCGCTCGATGTTCCGCAGCACATCCCGGCTCATGTCGCTGACGGCTGCGCCGAGGGCGAAAACGGCATCCGGGGTGGAAAAATCGTGGATGGCTTGGAAGTCATCTTTATCGAACCACCCGGCAGGCTCAAAGCCGCAGCGTTCCAGCAGCGTGTAGGTGACGCTGATAGCGGCGGCGCTTTTGAACTGCATCTCCACCCCGGCTTCATCATAATCCATCAGCAGCGAGCCGTCAACGATGGCGCGGATGTCCCCACCGTTGTTGTCCCAGTAATCTGCCACCAGTTTCCCGGCAACATCGGCAAGCTGCTGGCTGACACGCTCCCCGCTGATGCCGTAGGTCTTGCTCAACATTTCCGAAACAGGCTGTTTCAGGTCATCGTTGTACTGCCACACCTCCGGGTCACGGGAATTGCGGCGCACCCCGGTGTCCGACACATCGAAAACGTAGTGCAGGCGGGGAAATCCGCTGGATTCGTCTAGCAGAGCGATACCCTTGGAGCCGCGCCGGACATACCGGTTCATGCGGTTGTTCCAGACGTCGTAATCGGCGCAGGCTGTGGCATCGGGTCGCTGAGCGTAGATCATCAACTGGTCTGCAAAGGGATACTTGTACAGCCGGGATGCGGTTGTCAGGTAGTCCGTCCAGCTTTCCCAGTACCGGGTCAAGCCGTTGGCCGTGCGCTGGGCGAGGGCAAGGTATTCTTCGGTTTTGCTTGGCATTTTGGCCTCCTTCTTCAGATTTTAGGGTATAAAAATAGCGAGCAACCGTTTTAGGGTTGCCCGCAAGGGATGTAATAAAGATCGATTATTATTCAAACTTTTTATGACACTTTGGGCACTCTTTAGGGATTGGTCTATAACCAACAAGCGAGCAGCCACAATAAGGACATTTCATCATAATGAGATGATATACAATGCCGCCAATAACAACTATTGCACCGATTAACAGGCACAGGTTGATTTTGTACTCCTTTGTTGTCATTGCGCCTATTACCACGAGCAATATTCCTGTTACCAAGATGAGACAAGAAATGAAAGCGTGCTTTTGCGGGCTGTTGTTTTTCATATGGTCACGTTCCTTTGTCAAATTCCGAGTTGTCGAATTGAGCATATTACATAAGCGAACACTCCAACCCTACAGCTCGGTTTCCACTGCAAGCTGCTCCTGCTTCTCTTTTTCGTCAGCGATTTGGACATCAACATCTTCGCGCATCTTTTTCAGAAGTGCGAGGACACGCTTGATCTGGCCCTTGGTGTTCTCTACACGGCTCTGTGCCTGATTGATGTGATCCAGAACTGCCCAGTCTGCAAAGAGGCCGTCAAAGAAGAAATCCGCAAATTTCAAAAAGCTGTCCACCGTAACCTGAAGGTCTGCGGTGATCTCAACATCAGCAAGCTCAGTTTTGAACCGCCGCAGTTCCACTTGAAGCTGTTCGATTTGTTCCTGCGCATCGTCCAGTTCCGCATACTTGGCGAGATCCACCCCTAGACCACCGCCCATTACGTCCCATGTACTCCAGCCCTCGGCATTGTGGAGGGTTTCGAGAACTTCGTTGACCGTATGCAAGGCAGTCTTTCCTGCGTTGATGGCTTCCAGCAGCTCCCGCTTTTGAACTTTCAGTGCGGCAATGCGGCTTTCGCTTTCCGCAACCTGCTGTGCGGCAGGGTGGGCAGATGCTTTGATGCTTTTGATTTTTTCGGAAAGAGCAGCTTGATACTGACTTTCGCAATCGGACAGCCGTGCCAGTCTATTTTGAATCTGCTCCAAGTCGGCATCAACGGAAGAAAGGTCATGGAGAGCAGCATCGTACTTGACACGGGCTGCATAGGCTTCCTGCCGTTCCTTGTCCAGCTTCTCATCCATCTTTCCGATGACCTGATAGAAAAATGCGGCAAGGCTGTGTCCCTCCAGACGGTCCACATCAGCCTGCTCTGCCAGCTTGGATTTTTCCAGCTTTTTCAGGCGATCAGCAAGCGTATCTCTCTGGGCGGTCAGTTCTTTCTGTTTTGCTTCGCAGCTTTTCTTTTCAGCGACCTGCTGCCAAAGTTCTTTCAACGTAGAATCACTCATATGGAATGTCCTTTCCCGGCATTACGGCTCTTCGTTCAGAAGCTGGTTCAAAAAATGCTGCCGATTATTTACAAATGTTTTGGTGATAACGTAGCTGTCCGTATCTTCATACTGACAAGGATGAATCGTGCCATTGTCGAAGCTAAAAATTTCAGCATCAGGCATTCCGAGGAGAATGGGTGAATGTGATACGATAATGAATTGCGCCCCTTCTTGGGCACACCGATAAATGTTGATCAGTAACGTGAGCTGCCGCTGCGGGGATAAAGCGGCTTCCGGCTCGTCAAAAATATAGACTCCATCTGCACCCATGTAGTCCTGCGCAATGGCGAGGAAACTTTCACCGTGTGATTTTTGGTGATAGCCTTTGGAGGGATGATCGTCATCGGAATAGTCGATTTCCTTGGTGGCTACATTATAGAAACTCTCTGCTCGGAGAAAATACCCGAACTTTGGTCTGCGATACCCCTTGGAAATCGTCATAGCCTCACATAGTTCCGAATGGGAGTTGTATGTGGAAAATGAATAGTTCTTCGTTCCACCCTCTGCGTTGAAGCCGTAAGCAACAGCGATTGCTTCCAGAAGCGTAGATTTTCCACTTCCATTTTCGCCAACAAAGAACGTAATGGGCTTATGGAATGTAAAAGTGTCGATTCCACTGATGGCAGGAATCTGACGAACATAATTGTATGGGCGAACTCTGTTCCAGTCGATGGTCAGCCCTTGGATAAACAAATCGTTCATACAGCACTCCATACTATATAATGTAAGAAACACTTAGCTCCGCTCAAACCCAAGATAGCGGGTGCCCTGAAAACTCAGCTTTCCGATGTCGCCCTGCACGAGCAGACCATAATCGCTTCCGTCCACTTCAAATTCCATCCGGTCGCCGCTCTCCACCTGAAAAGTCACATAGTACGATGTAAATGTGCTAGTGTCGTATCCGTGCGCACCGGACATATCTCCGGCATTGGCACTGCTGGAATGCGAAACATCGGTGCGCTTTGCTACCACTGTTGCCGGAACGGTAAGCCGCGGCGAGTGGTTGTTTTTGTTCCATGTGCGGAGATTTGAAATTAGAGCAAAGAAAAACATTCCAATAAAAAGCAGGAACAGGATTGGGAAAATGAAGCTGAATATAGCGTCAAACCATCCAAAAAACATTTTACTCCTCCAAAATTTCTTCCAGCAGGTCCTTTACATCGTCCAGAAAAGATTCTTCACCGAGGGTGTTCACCTTGAAGAACACCGCTTGACTGCCTCCTGCGGTGATGGCAGACAGCCGGATCGGACTGTCTCCATTCTGGAACAGGGTCAGTGTCAGACTCAGGCGGTTGCCGCCCATCATGCTGTACCGTTCAAATACACGGACACTGCACCGGGCATCGCCCTCTTTGAAATCACTGCCTGCCTCTAAATCTGCCGACCAACTGCTGTCCGG
>SKFA01001091.1_pt1 | contig 16661 bp, 10 predicted proteins | sample 4820291 | NCBI WGS metagenome assembly SKFA01 (sample SAMN11008795, study PRJNA524170) | human gut metagenome | isolation source: fecal sample from pouch patient p30 | place: Israel: Tel-Aviv | reverse complement strand
GGTCGAAACGTTCAAGGACTTCACCCGTCGTATGGAGGCGGCCGGCATTCCGCCGGAAATCCGCCACCTCGCCAACACCGCGGCGACGCTGTCCCGTCCGGAAATCCACTTCGAACTGACCCGTCCGGGCATCGGCCTGTACGGTTACGAAGCCGATCCGGCCATGGGCACGCCGTCCACGTATAGCCTGAAGCCCGCCATGACCCTGCAGGCGCAGCTCGGCACCGTCAAGGACGTGGAAGCCGGCCATGGCATCTCCTACGGCCGTACGTATCTGACCCCGTCCGACACCTCCACCGCGATCGTGCCGCTCGGCTATGCGGACGGCATCCACCGCTCCGCCTCCGGATTCGACATGGAAGGCGCCAAGCACGTGACCAAGCCCGGTGGTCCGGTGCGCGTGATGACCGCGGAAGGCCCACGCCTGTACCACGTGTCCGGCCGCGTGTGCATGGACCAGTTCATCCTCGACCTGCACGGTTCCGCCGCCGAACTCGGCATCCACGAAGGCGACAATGTGGAACTGTTCGGTCCGGGCCGTGGCGAGGATTACGCCGAACCGACCGCGGACGATTGGGGTCGTGCCGCCGACACCATCAGCTACGAGATCTTCACCTGCCTACGCAACCGCATTCCGCGCCTGTACGAGCATGTCACGGACGTATTGTCCGCCGAGGACCTCGCCAAGCTCGACCCGGCAAGCATCCTGTAATCCCGTAAAAAGCGGCGGCAGCCGCCGCACCCATAGGAAGGCGGTGCATCATGACGAGCGAAGGATACAGCGCGTTCGACGAGGAGCGTTGGGCTCCGGAACCACCCAAATCCAGCTCCCGCACCGCCTTCCAACGCGACCGCGCCCGACTCATCCACTCGTCCGCATTGCGCAGGCTCGGCGCGAAAACGCAGATTCTGGTGGCCGGCACGGACGATTTCGCACGTACACGGCTTACACACACGTTGGAGGTCGCGCAAATCGGTCGACAGATCGGCACTTCGCTCGGTTGCGATCCCGACGTGGTCGACTGCGCCTGCCTTGCGCACGACCTCGGCCACCCGCCGTTCGGCCATAATGGGGAACGTGCGCTTGCCGAAATCGCCGGCAATATCGGTGGTTTCGGAGGCAATGCGCAAACCTTGCGATTATTGACGCGCCTCGAACCGAAAATACTGTTTCCCGACGGACGTTCCGCAGGCGTCAATCTGACGCGTGCCGCGCTCGATGCGGCCGTCAAATACCCGTGGACGCTTGCCGAAGCCGCCGCGCATCCGAAAGGGGAGCGCAGTGCGAAATTCTGCGTCTATCCGGATGATACGGACGTGTTCGCCTGGCTCAAACAACACGCGCCCGACACCACCCGCCGTCCCGTCGAATGCCAGGTGATGGACCTGTCCGATGACATCGCCTACAGCGTGCATGACGTGGAGGACGCCATCGCCACCGGCGCGTTCAATCCGGGCGAACTGCACGAAAACGGAGTGATCGACGCGGTCGTCGAGGACGCGCGCGCCTGGTATGGTCCGCAATGGGACGCCGACAAACTGGTGGACGCGTTCGCACGAATGCACCGGCGCGACACGTTTCCCGGCTATTTCGACGGTTCGCGCCGCGCGCTCGCCGCATTGAAGAACATGACCAGCGATCTGATCGGTCGGTTCGCCGGTTCCGTGGAACATGCCACAAGAGATACGTACGGCAACGAGCCTTTGACGCGATACAACGGCGATTTGGTGATTCCCGAGGAAACCAGCTACGAAATCGTGGTTTTGAAAGGCATCGCCGTGCATTTCGTCATGGAGCCCGGCGAACGTGAGCCGATGCACGGCGAAGAACAGCGAATCGTCAAAGACCTGGTCGACGTGTTCATGGCGGACAATCCCAAACCGTCAAGCGCATTGGAGAATGTGTTCCTCGACGATTGGCGTGAGGCCGGCGGCGACGACGAACGCCTGCGCGTGGCCATCGACCAGGTGGCGAGCCTGACCGACACGTCCGCCCTGACTCTCCACTCCCTTCTCTGCTGAACGGGCTGGTAGGCTGGACCGTATGCCGGGAATGATCAAGAAGGAAGACATAGAAAAGGTCCGCGCCACCGCCGACCTGTATGACATCGTATCCGCGACCGTCACGCTCAAACCCTCGGGAACCGGCACATACGTAGGCCTATGCCCCTTCCATGACGAGAAAACGCCAAGTTTTTCCGTGCGCCCGGCGCTTGGCGTATGGCATTGCTTCGGCTGCGGTCTCGGCGGCGACGTGTTCGGCTACGTCGAACATCAGGAGAACATCGACTTTCGTGACGCGGTGGAGCTGCTCGCCGACAAATACCATATCGAACTGCATTACGACAAAGCCGACAACGTGCCCGCGCACACCGGTTCGAAACGCGCACGCCTGCTCGAAGCCAACGAGGCGGCGCAGGAATTCTTCGTCTCCCAGCTGATGACCAAGGAGGCGCTCGCCGCGCGCAAGCTGTTGGACGGTCGCAACTTCAGCCAGGCCGACTGCCAGCGGTTCGGCTGCGGATATGCCCCCCAAGGATGGGATAACCTGGTGCGGTACCTTGCCGGCAAAGGCTTCACCCAGCAGGAGATGCTCGACGCGGGACTCGCCCGTCAGGGCCAGCGTGGCGTATACGACTATTTCCGTGGCCGCGTGACATGGCCGATTCGTGATTCGACCGGTCGTACGCTTGGCTTCGGCGCGCGCAAGCTGTACGAGGATGACACGATCAACGCGAAATACATCAACACGCCCGACACGCAGCTGTACCGCAAAACACAGGTGCTGTACGGCATCGACCTTGCCAAATCGGCGATTGTGAAGAAACGCCAGGCGGTGATCGTCGAAGGCTATACCGATGTGATGGCCATGCATCTGGCCGGCATCGACACGGCGGTCGCCACGTGCGGCACCGCATTCGGCGCCGAGCATGCGAAGATCATTCGCCGATTGATCGCGGACGATTCGTTGGGCGCGGTGCAGCTGGTTGGCCCCCTGAAGGTGGAGGGGCAGGCGTTGAGCTCGCGTGTCGTGTTCACATTCGACGGCGATGCGGCTGGGCAGAAGGCCGCGATCCACGCGTTCGGTTTGGACGCCGCGTTTTCGACGCAGGCGTTCGTCGCGGTCGCCGAAGACAACCTCGACCCGTGCGATCTGCGCATCAAACGCGGCAACGAGGCGGTGCGCGCGCTGATCGCCAATGCGCGGCCGCTGTACGATTTCGTGATCGATTCGGCGATCGACCGTTTCGACACCACGTACGCGACAGGTCAGATGGGCGCGGTCAAGGCGGTCGCCCCGCTGATCGCGCAAATCCGAGACCGTTCGCTGCTCGACCTGTACTCACGCAAGGCGGTACGTCGCATCGGCGTCGATCTGGACATCATGCAACGCGAAGTGGCGTACCAGCGTCGCAAACTGAACATGCGTGACGAGGACGCGTACGCGCCGAAACGTCGATTCCAAAACAATGCGGGGCCGTCGGCTGAACCAGCATATGCGGAACGTGGCGCGAATCCGTATGCGAATCCCGCCGCACGCAAGGCGTTGGAGCATCGCGACGCGGCCGAGCAAAGCTACTATCGCATCGACGACGCCGTGTTCATCTGCGAACAGCAGTTCATGGCCACGCTGATCCAGGTGCCGTTGGCCGTCGATCCGACGATGTTCGCCAGCCTGACCTTGTCGAGTTTCATGACGCCGGTGTTCCGCACGCTGTTCCAAGCGGTCGCCGCGGCGGGCGGGCTTCCAGGGGAAGACGTGCCGCAGGGACTGTGGATGCACAATCTGACGAAGGCGGGCGGTCCGATGCTCGAATCGGTCATCAACGAGCTGGCCGTCATGCCGCTGCCATTGCCGCCGAGCGAAGCGGATGCGAACCGCAATACAGGCGAGTCGCAGGAACAATCGGCGCAATTGCGCAAGCCGACGCAGGAGGAGCGGCGGTACGCGTCCGAACTGATCGTCAGACTGCTTGATACCGGCATCATGCGCAAGATCGGCGCGGCCCAGCGCCGCATGGCGCAACTGCCGGACGGTGCAGAGAAAATCGAACTGCTCGGACAGATCACCAAACTGGAAACGCTGCGCAAGGACCTGCAGTCGCGCGTTTTCGGCAACAACGTTGCGTGACACGCCCATATGGTGAATCGAAGGCGAACGGAAGATGATTTTTAGACAAAATCTTGGCGCACGCGGGGTTAATTTGTGAAGATTTGCGGGCCTTGTTTTCGGTTTCGCCGGTTTGCAAAAGCATGCGGCAGTAAGCAATAGTGGATGAAAATCGTTGGAATGGTCGGAAAAGCAGCACGCCGAGGGTTCGTGCTAGTCGCATTTTTGGGTAAAGTGGTCTAGGCGTTTGCATGAGAATCGCTTGGGTTTTGCAAGGTGTGCAAGGCGGTTGCAAACGGGATTGACGGAGGAATGCATGCGGCGATTGGTCGTCAAGGTCCTGAAGAACGAGACCATTCTCGTAGTCGCTTCCATACTCGCACTCATATCGTGCTTCATCGTGCCGCCAGACAAGGAATACGCCGGCTACATCCACGCCAGCACCATCTCGCAGCTGATCTGTCTGATGCTGGTGGTGTGCGGCTTCCAGCGCATCGGCGTGTTCCGCATCATCGGCTCGCGCCTGCTGCATCACGTCAAAACCGCGCGTGGCCTGGTGCTCACGTTGATCGCATTGCCGTTCTTCTCCGGCATGCTCATCACCAATGATGTGGCGTTGGTCACCTTCGTGCCGTTCGCAATCGCGGTGTTGACGATGGCGCACATGGAAGAGCATGCGGTGCTTGTCGGCACGCTGATGACCATCGGCGCGAACGTGGGCAGCATGCTCACCCCGATCGGCAACGCGCACAACCTGTATCTGAAAGCGTTGACGGGCATGCCGACGTCCGAGATGATCGGCATCATGGCCCCGTATTCCGCTACCGCAGCCGTTCTGCTGATAATCATCACCTGCGTGATTTTCGGCAGCAAACCGGTTTCCGAATTTTCCGCGATCGATGGTTCCGGCATCGAACAGAACGTACTCGCCCCGCATTCCGACCGGCCGCAGCCTGACGAGATTCGCGTGACCGGCTACGGTGCCGGTTATGGCGGCTGGCGTACGATCGTATACACGGCGTTGTTCGTCGTCTGCTTGCTGGCGGTGAGCGATTTCATTCCGCTGTGGTTGATGTGCGTCATCGTGTTCGTGGCGTTCCTGCTATGCGACCGCCGCGTGTTCCGCAACGTCGATTGGGGACTGCCGCTCACGTTCTGCATGTTCTTCATCTTCATCGGCAACATGAAGCGCGTGCCCGAATTCTACGAACTGGCGCGCTCGCTGGTCGGCGGCCATCCGCTGGAGGTGGCGGTCGGCTCCAGCCAGGTCATCAGCAATGTGCCCACCACGATTCTGCTTTCCGGCTTCTGCGACCAATGGCGCGATCTGATCATTGGCACCAATTTGGGCGGCATGGGTACGCTCATCGCCTCGATGGCCTCGCTTATTTCTTACAAGAACGTCGTGCGCCAATACCCGCACAAGAAAGGCCGGTATCTGGCCGTCTACTCCGCCGTCAACGTTCTGTTTTTGGCCGTATTGCTGACCTTGAGCTGGATCATCGAGCCGAGTCTCTGAGCCGCCGTTGTGGGTTGGGCCGGTCTACCGCGCGTATACGGTGGGGGAGCCGGTCAGTCGGCTCATGGCCGACTGCGGGATGTCGTGGATGCGGCCGATGGTGGCATCCAGCGTGGATACGCCGGATACGCCGTCTGTGTTGGCTGTGTTGGCTGCAGAGGTGATGCTGGATACGCCGACTGCGGACGATGATACGGACGCAACCATCGGCTGACGATAGGCGTTGGAGTTGCGGGCCAGCCGGGCGAGCGCAGGACGCTGCCTGCGGAACAGATTGATAAACATACCGCACACTCCTTCATCGTTGGCCGGCGGTCTTCTGGCCGCCGTGGATTCCATCCTGCCCTCCTGCGCTTGTATTCGCTATGGGGGATAGCCCCTATTATTCCCTGAATCTGCACGATTCCCCCTCATCCTTGAGGGTGATTCTAACGGCAAAGGAATCGGCCTAATGGCCGATGTCGATCAGCGCGAAGCCACCAGCGTGACGCTGTACGGCTTGATCTTCATCGCCAGCAATGAAGACGGCGACGGCAATGTGTAAGCCCGACGTTCCGGCACAATCGCCCCCGAAGCCTCGCCGCGGTATCCGATAGTGGTCTTCGCCGTCGGATTGGCGCTTAACGTCGTCACCTCCAAACGCACCGGTCGCGATGGCGAGGCGCCCAGCCCGGCCAGTCCGCGCGCGATTTCCAACGTCACATCCACCGGGGAATCGGAGATATTGACGATTTTGATGTAACGGCAGGCGTCATCCCTGTCATGCCCGGTGGCGCTGACATACAGATGTTTGGCGGGGCGTGACGCGGTCTGCTCGATGGACACGGCATACGTCGTGTCGCCCAGATGCGTGGAAAACAGCCGCTCCACCTCATAATTCACCGTGGGGTTCACATGCGCCGGATTGAATTCGATAAGATTCTGCGCCCACCCCTTAGCCGGAATATGCGCGAGCAGCGGCGCATAGGAGGTCATGCGCACCACGTCGGAATTGCGCTCGCAGCCGGTCAGGAACGCGGCCTCGCCGAGTGCCGACTTCCACGTGTTCGCGCCTTGTTCGGTCTGTGGTTGGCCGGCAAAATAGCCGTTGGCTGAATATTCGCCGAAATAGACGCCGGCGCCACAACGCGGGTAAGCGTCGAATCGTGACGCCTGGGATGCAAACCATTCGGGGGAGTGGTAGGAATGCTCGTCGACGATAATCGCGTCACCGGTGGCGGAATCATGTGCCCCGGAATCGGTTGCGGCCAACGCTCGCGCATGGTCCCAGCTGCGCTTCATCGCCGGCTGGAAGGGGAACAGTCCGGCGCTCATCACACACAGCATATCCGGGTATCGTTCATGAATGGCCTCGCTGATCATGTCAAACTTGGCCACGTAGTCAGCCCCGAAGTTTTCGTTGCCCACGCCGATCATGTCCAAGCCGAACGGCTCAGGATGGCCCATATCACGCCGGACCGCGGCCCACGAGCTGGACTCCGGATCGCCATTCGCGAATTCGATGAGGTCCAGGTAGTCCTGAATCACATTGTTGCGGAAGGTGGCCGAATTGATATCCATGTGGCGCGGATCTCGGCCGGGCGACTGGCATGCGATGCCGGCGAACAGAGTAGGCAGCGGCTTGGCCTTGAGGTCCTCGCACAGGCAGAAATATTCGTAGAAACCGATCTGATAGCTCTGCGAATAGCTGGAACCATCCGGCATCTTGAACGACCACATCGAATACTGTTGGCGTCGCGCGGCCAGAGAGCCGACGGTATCCTTCCAGCGATACTCATTGCCGGGCGTCACACCTTCGACGATGCAGCCGCCGGGGAATCGCAGAAACGCTGGATGCAACGCCTGAATGGTCTCCACCAAATCGCGGCGCAGCTTGCCGTAACGCCATTTCGGGTCGCCCGCGCCCCAATAGTCCGCATCCATGAACTGCACCAGATCCAGATCGAACGTGGTGCGTTCGCCGGCGTCAATGGTGATACGCAGCTTGCCGTAATCGGTGTTCAGTCCGGTTACGTCGGCGTTGAACCGGTACCAGCCGTCACGGCCGATGACGATGGCACCATCCGACGAATCCGGACTGATCGAAACGCCGGAATCCTGCGCATCGGCCCCATCGTCCTGCCTCAGACCGGTCTCTTCCGTATCGTCAAGCGGATCGGAGTCCACGATATACGACAATCGAGTGATACTGGTGAGCGGCAGGCCGTACCTATCGACCACGCCGACGGACAGCTCGGCCCGCCCATGAACCGGACGTACCGCGAGACTGACGGAATAGGTGTGGTCGGCGACGATGGAGAACGCGGGCTCGCCCCCGTTGTCGCCGCCTCCGTTATAGCCGAGGTTTTCCAGATATGCAGGGCCGGTTTCGGAAGGAACATCGGACGTGATGCGAGCGTATCGGCTATGTGCGTGAATTGGCGGGGCGGGGCAGTCGGTGGTCACCCGCTGGCCGTGAATCCCGCGTATCTCACTGCCAAGGCTGGCGGCGGAACAGTTGATGAAATCCCAGAAACGCAGGGAATCAGCCTGCGTACGCCACCGTTCGGCACCGGCCATACGCCACGTGTGATGGTCGAGATAAACGCCGTCAAAACTGTAGTTGTTCACCATGTTGGCGTTCAGCCCGCCATCCGCACCATGGTTGATGTCCTCGAAGAACACGCCGTACAGTCGCCCGCTTGTGTGATGGGTGGGGCTTCCCACGCTAATCCGCACCATGGTTTCGATTGTAGAGGGAATGGAGCGGAAAGGTAAACGGAAGAGTTCGCTCACCGTTCATGTTGCGGTCAATCCAAGTCGACTGTTCGCCGGTATACAGCCGGTAACCTCGAAACAGGAATGGAAAATACGGACGACTAGGAGCGCGGCTGTGCAATCCTCGGTGGGAATACGTGAGCGCATCGACCACGTGTATCCGTCGCTGCGTCCGGCGGAGCGCGCCGTAGCCCAGTATATTCGGGATCATATCGAGGAGGCGGCCGACCTGACCGTCGGTCAGATGGCCGACATCGCCCACGTCAGCCAGCCGACGGTGATTCGTTTCGCCCGCAAGCTCGGTTTCGGCGGTTACCGTGAACTGCGGTACGTGTTGCGCCATCCGGCCGCCGAGCACAAAGTGACCTTCAATCCGTTGGCTGGATTCGATCTGAATCCGTGGGATGGCGAAGATGAGATTCCCGGCAAAGCGGCCTATGGCGCGAAGGCGCTGATCGATGAGCTGCACAGTGCGTTGGACCCCAAGGCCTATCGCAAGGCGGTCGCCCTACTCGCCGAATCGGAGTTCATCGATATTTTCGGCGTGGAGAATTCGTTGACACCGGCGATGGATCTGTTCACCAAGCTCGGCTACCTGGGACTGACATGCCGTCTCAATACCGACGCTTACCTGCAGCAGATCGGTGCCGGGCACCTGCCCCACGGCGCTGTGGCCGTCGCCTTCTCCCATTCGGGCAGTTCGGCGGATACGGTCAAAGCGTTGCGATTGGCGAAGTCGCATGGCGCGAAAACCATCGCCATAACCAATGCCATCGGCGCGCCGCTGGCCAGCTGGGCCGACGTGACGTTGCTGACGGGTCGTGATTCGCACACGATCTATGGCAATGCGATTTTCTCGCGCGTGGCCGATACCGCGCTCGTGGACATGCTGTACATGGGCGTGATTCTGTCCGACTATGGCCGGTTCTCCACCGCGCTCGACGAATCCGGTCGCATGATTCGCGATCGCGTATTCGAGAACTGAGCTGCTGCTTTATCGTGCCTTGGGCTGTATTGCTCTGGTCGTTGCTGCTTGGGTTGTTGACGATTTGGTCGTTGTCGCCCTGGTCGCTACCGTCCTGAGGCATGTGCCAGCGAATACGTAGTGGACTTGGCGTGCGTATGACGTTCGATCTTGCCGCTCAACTCCAGCTGGTCCAAGAGCTGCGTCATCTGATCCTTGTTCAGGCCAAGCGCTTTCTGCATGGTTTTACGGCTGAGCTTCACACCGCGGAACGCGAGGAAATTGAGCGTGAACTGTTCCAACGTTTGAGGCGACGGTTCCAGCGTTGCCGTATCAAGCGGGCGGGTACTGGCCTGATCGTCACCGTCCGGGCGTTCGCCGAATCCACTGCCGAGAATCAGCGTCTGCAGTGGCGCGCAGCCGATGATGCGTGCGCCGGCCAAAGCATCTGCGGCGTTATCCGTCATGCGCTGAATCGTGGGGAATGAGTACATTTTGGCATGCTGTGCTTCGTCAGTGGTGCTGGGCGCGGCGGAAGCATCGGCATCGGTCCGATGCGAGGACGCGGCCTCGGCCGATACAGGGATAGGCAGTACCATTGCCACCGAAGTGGGGCCCACGCGCAGTTGCGGACTGACCGCGCTCTGCGCGTAGGCGTCCATAATGCGTTGAATGCCGGTACCGCAGTTCTCGCAGAGGCCCAAATCGGCGAACAATTCAGCCAAACGCGGGGTGCGTGGCTGGCATACGCCGTTGAGTAGATCGTTGATTTCCAAACCATCGGTCAGGCCGCCGAGCGACACGATTTCCAAGCGGGAATCGAAGATATTGATCAGTGTGGGGCCGGAGTACGTGTAATCGCGATGTTCCAGTGCGTTGACCAATGCTTCGCGCAGGGCTATGGCCGGGTATTGGCCGGATTCGTTGATGCCGTTCAGCAGGGCGCTGGCTTGGTCGAGCTGGCGCAGCACCGAGCCGGTGAATGTGTGACGTTCGCGAATGGCGTTTTTGCCATTGCCCTCGAAAATGGTGGCCTTGATAACGAACGGGCATTGGTTGGACAGCAGGGTGGCAAGCGACGATTCGGTGGTGCTGGTGAAGGTGTTGTTGGTGCCGGTGTTGGTGATGCTGCCGGCGGGGACATTACCGGCATCGGCAGAGACGGATGCAGCCATGTTGGTCACAACCGGGCTTTCCCAATCCTTGCCTTCACTGGCAAAACGACCCTGTGCGTATGTGAAAGTGAGCTCACCGCTATCGCCTGCGACGGTCTGGCCCGATGCGGCGTGATCTACGTTGCTCTCCGTTGTCCCCATATCGCCGATGGTACCGGTGCAAGCCGACGTTACGCCGAGGTGTTTTACACCCCTACGGCTAGACTTACACGAGTTTGGCCCCGTAGCTCAGCTGGATAGAGCATGTGACTTCTAATCTCAAGGTCGACGGTTCGAGCCCGTCCGGGGTCACGATGTAATAAGCCCTTGGTCCCTCATCGTTTGTGAGGGGCAGGGGCTTTTGAATATTATGCCGGTCTGGGTCCGTCTGGAGCCTGAACTGTCGACCTTGAGATTAGAAGTCACATGCTCATCACCACCATCCGGGAACACCCTTAAGGGGTGCGTCTCCTGCATAACGGCTATACTCTGACTTGAGATGTGCTGGATAATAACCAGCTATCGCGCGTCCGCCAATGGCGACGAACGAGGGAAGAAGGCCCGTGCCACGAGCAATCATCGAGGTAAGAAACCTACGCAAGGAATACCCCGTCGAGGATGAGACGGTGGTGGCGCTTGACCGTGTCAATCTCAGTATCCCGCAAGGCCAGATCTGCTGCATTTTCGGCGAATCCGGCTCCGGCAAATCCACGCTGCTCAACCAGTTGGCCGGCATGGAAAAACCGACGCGCGGCGGCGTGAGAATCGGCGGCGTACCCGTCAGCAAACTCGACGAGCGTGAGCTGGCGGCCTTCCGCCAGAAGCATCTTGGCTTCGTATTCCAGTCGTACAACCTGCTGCCCAATCTGACCGCGCTCGAAAACGTGGCAATGCCGCTGATGTTCCGCGGCGTGCCCAAGGAACAGCGCGAACGTGCGGCGCGTGGCGTACTCAAACGAGTCGGGCTCGGCCATCGTCTCAGCCATTACCCGCGCCAGATGTCGGGAGGCCAACAGCAGCGCGTCGGCATCGCCCGGGCGTTTGTGACCAAGCCCGAGGTGGTGTTCGCCGATGAGCCGACCGGCAACCTTGACTCCAAAACCAAAACCGAGGTCATGACGATGATCTGCGCATTCGCCCATGACTTCAACCAGACCATCGTGCTGGTCACACACGATCCGCAGATGGCCTCATACGCCGACCGCATTGTCACCTTGCTCGATGGCCGCATCACCAGCGATCGGCTCAACACCGACCTTTCCCGCCCAACTGTTCCGTCCACGCCGTCCGCCCAAAGAACCCAAGGAGTTGACCGATGAAGCACCTCTCCCACCGCACCATCGCCATCATCGTCGCGTTGCTCTCCACGCTGTCACTGGCACTTGCCGTCATCTCCCTTCCGCACCAGGCGTACGCAGTCGACGGCACAGACGGCACAAGCGGCACGAACAGTACGTCTCAGGGAAGCGACGGCGATTCCGCGCCAATCGCCGGCCCGGTGCCGAACATCATCGTCACCAACTTCACCTATGGCGGCGATTCCGTGGCCGCCGGCGCCGATTTCAACCTCGACTTCACCTTCCAGAACATGGGTCAGGTGGCGGTGACGAACATGGTCATCACCGTGGACGGCGGCGAGAGCTTCGCCATCGCGGGAGGCACGAACACGTTCTACGTCGACGCGCTGTGGGGCGGTTACGCCATGACGCAAAGCGTGCCGATGCAGGCGCTCGCCTCCGCGAAAAGCGGTGCCCAGCCCGTGACCGTGAACTTCCGATACGAGTATGTGGACGCCAGCGCCCGCTCCTCAAGCCAGTCTGACGTCAAGATTTCCGTGCCGATCAGTCAGCCTGACCGGTTCGAAATCAGTGATCCCGTAGTGCCCGACCAGGTGATCGCCGGCCAGGAAAACACGGTCACGATGGAATATGTGAACAAGGGCAAAGGCGATATCGCCAACGTCGAGGCCACGATGGAGGGCGAAGGTTTCGATGCCACGATGAAAACCCAGTACGTGGGCAATGTGGCTTCCGGCACCACCGGCACGATTGGTTACGCCTTCACACCGCACGCGTCAGGCGAGCTGAAGACCACGCTCAAAGTCACGTACGAGGATTCCGACGGACAGACCAAGACCAAGGAATTCCCGCTCACCATACCCGTAACCGATATGCAGCCGATGGATGATTCCGGCATGGCCGATCCGAACATGGACCAGAACGCCAATCAGGGATTGCCGGTGCTGGTGTATGTGGTCATCGTCGTGATCGCCGTGGTCATTATCGTGGTGATTGTGCTGCTCGTGCGTCGCCGGCGCAAGCAGAAGGCCAAGAAGAACGATATTGATGAGGACTGGGATGATTGGTCCGAAGGCAAGGATGATAAGACCGATACCGACGTGACGGATGGTGCTGCGGCAGACACCGCTCCTATTGCACCAGCCTCACCGGCCGGCCCGTCCCACAAGGCCTGAAAGGCCCGACCATGCGATTCGGCGACATACTGCGGCTTTGCAGACAAAACCTATGGCGGCGTAAATCCCGTACGATTCTGACCGTGCTGGGCGTTATCGTCGGCTGCTGCTCGATTGTGCTCATGGTCTCTTTGGGCCAGGGCATTAACGAGCAGAACGAGAAGATGCTCAAATCGATGGGCGATCTGTCCATCGTCACCGTGTACACCAACGGTTATGCCGGTCCGATGGGCGGTGGCGGTTCGTCCGAGATGGGCGATACCAAGCTCGACGACAAGGCCGTGGAATCCTTCCGCGCGATGAGCGGCGTATCCGGCGTGACGCCGATGATGAACTTCCCTTATAACGTGACGGCCAGAGCCGGCGCGGGCGGCCGTTACCTCTACGATTACGTGCAGATCATGGGCATCGACATGACCCAGTTCGACCAGATGGGCTACAAGCTCGTCGGTGGCGAGAAGCCGGTCAAAAAGGATCAGGTGCTTGCCGGCGAATGGTTCGCCTATGGTTTCATGGACACCCTGAAGAACGGCGAACAACGCACCAGCACACGCGGCGGTCAGTATTCCTCATGCACGTTTGACCAGACCACCGGCCAGTGCGAGGAAGACCAGGACGAGGATCCGTTCTTCGATCCGCTCGCCACGCAAATCAGTCTGACCACCGGCACCAATTATCAGGGCGACCAGTACACCATGAACATGTACGGCGGCGGTGGCGGCACAGGCGGCGCGGGCGGCGGTGGCGGCGCGGGCGGCGCAAGCGGCAGCGCCGCGGGTCAGTCGGAAAACGTCACCCTCGATGTGCGGGCTTCCGGCATTGTGGCGGGCGACTACAACAAAGGCTATGCCACCTCCGACGGTCTGGTCATGGATTTGCAGGCGTTGAAGGAACTGGCCGCCAAAGTCGATCCAGCCGCCGCCAAAAAAGCCACCGCCTATGATCAAGTGCTGGTCAAGGCCGCCGACCTCAAGTCCGTGCCCGAAGTCGAATCACAGATCAAAGCGTTGGGCTACGAGACCTCCTCCTATGAAGACATGCGTAAGTCGTTGGAAGAACAGTCGCGCGCGATTCAGCTGATTCTGGGCGGTATCGGTGCGGTTTCGCTGTTGGTTGCGGCCATCGGCATCGCCAACACAATGGTTATGTCCGTAACCGAGCGCACGCGCGAGATCGGCATTATGAAGGCGCTTGGCTGCTACGTTCGTGACATTCGCGTCATGTTTCTTGCGGAGGCCGGCGCGATCGGATTCTTCGGCGGATTGATCGGCTGCGTGCTGAGCGGACTGATATCGCTGGGCATCAACGTTGTCGGCGCGTTGTATGCGGGCGGCATGAGCGGCGGCATGTCTGGCGGTATGGTCAGCGGTGCCGGCGGGGGCTCCGGCGACGGTACCGGTGGCGGAACATCTATCTGGACCATACTCTGGCAGGCGATAGTTGGTGGCGAGAATGTGACCCGTTATTCGGTGATTCCGTGGTGGCTGTTCCTGTTCGTCGTACTGTTTTCCACGCTGATCGGCTTGCTGTTCGGCTTCGGCCCGGCCAATAAAGCCGTTAAAATCCCGGCCCTAGACGCCATCAAAAACAACGAGTGATCGCCTCTGTCACCTGCTCCACCGTTAGTCCATAACGTTCGTTCAGTTCGCCCAGCGACACGCGGTCGGTAAATTCCTTGGCTGCGCCGAAGTTCAGCACACGAGGATTACGGCTGCCGTCCGAGACATGATGATTCGCATAGTATGCGGTCACTTTCTCGCCCCAGCCGCCTTCAAGCTGCCCGTCTTCAAGGGTGATGACCTGCTGGTGGCCATCACGCAACGACTCCAGTACGTCTGAATCCAGCGACGTGCACTGGCGCGGGTCGATAACCGTTGCCGTGATGCCATAATCGGCAGACAATGCGGCGGCCGTCTGCTCCGCCAACGGATACGCATTGCCCAGTCCGATAATCGCGACGTGCGAGCCCGTCTGATTGACCCGCCAATCCAGCATGTGACGCACACCGGCATGCTGAGCCGTTACGCTAACGGTCCCGCGGACTGTTGCGGCAGATATGCCCCCGCTGGCGGAGCTGGCGGAGGCTGGCAGCGAAACTGACTGGGGGCGGTCAGCAATCTGCCCACCCGTCACCGGCAGCAGCGTCGCATCCCGTTCCGCCGCCAGAATCGCCTCGCCCGGCACCCGAATCACCGCCGGGCCAGCAGGGGCGTCCGCCGAACCGGCCGGCGCGGTAGCCCATGCCAAATCAGCCAGATAGTCGCGAGCCGAAGTCGGCACCAGCATCGTAACCCCTGGAATATTGGAGAACATCGTCACGTCATACGCGCCGGAATGCGTATTGTCCGAACCGGACAAGCCGCCCAGAAAATCAAGTACCGTGACTCGCGAACGGTTCAGGCTCATCTCCTGGAAGAACTGGTCGTACGCGCGCTGGAAGAAGGACGCCGTGGTGGCCACCACCGGCGTGCCACCCGCCCGTGCGATGCCGGCAGCGTACGCCACGGCATGCGATTCGGTGATGCCCGTGTCCACGTAATGCGAACCCGCGCGTTCGCGGAATTCGTGGGTGATGCCGTTGGAGCCCGGCGTGGCGGGGGAGATGACCACGAGTCCTGGCTCGGCGGCGAAACGCGGTTCGAGCGCGGCCATCGCCATTTTGCCGTAATGCTTGCGCGGATCGTCCGGCTTGCCGATTGCGGCATCCGGATTCTGCCAATGCGAGGCCTCGCACTGGCCCTCATGCGGTTCGTGATCGGACAGGTTGCAGTGATCCGAATGCCACGGTTCGCTGTGGTTCACGTTATCGGTGGGATGCACGCCGGTGGGGGAGTCGAACGAAACCGGTGAGGCCGAGGCGGTTTGCCGATCTGCGTGAGTCTCCTCACCGTCATATCCTGCGCCCTTCAGCGTATGAATATGGACCACCACCGGATGATCGATATCGCGCACTTCCTCGAAAGCTGCGACCAGCGCGGAAACATCGTTGCCGGCCTCCACATACCGATAATCCAAGCCAAACGCGTTGAACAGATTCGGCTGGGCGGTGCCACCGGACGCGCGCAGGCGGGCGAGCGGACCGTACATGCCACCGAAATCGCCGGCAATCGACATCTCATTGTCGTTGAACACAATGATGAGATTGCCGCCCTGCTCAGCCGCGTTGTTCAGTCCTTCAAACGCCACGCCCGAACTCAGCGAACCATCGCCGATCACGGCGATCACATTGCCGATGCCGCTGTTCGGGCCTTCCATATCGCGGGTTTTCGCCAAACCGCAAGCCAATGAAATCGAGGTACCGGTGTGACCGAGCACGAACTGGTCGTGTTTGCTTTCGTCCGGATTGGTGAAGCCGGTCACCTCGCCGAAACGGTTCGGATCCATATACGCGCCGGCCCGTCCTGTAAGCATCTTATGGACGTAGCTTTGGTGGGACACGTCGAACACGATGCGGTCGCACGGCGAGTCGAAGACGCGATGCAGGGCCACCGTGGCCTCCACCATGCCCAGATTGGAGCCGATATGACCGCCGTGCCGATGGCCGTACGCCAACAGCGTGGCGCGAATCTCGCGGCACAGTTCGGCGAGCTCGTCGGGGGCAAGGGCCTTGACATCGGCCGGGCTGGCAATGCGGCTCAGCAGATGGGAGTCGTCGCCATGGGAAGGGGTTGTGCGCGGGGGTA
>SKFA01001058.1_pt1 | contig 16992 bp, 18 predicted proteins | sample 4820291 | NCBI WGS metagenome assembly SKFA01 (sample SAMN11008795, study PRJNA524170) | human gut metagenome | isolation source: fecal sample from pouch patient p30 | place: Israel: Tel-Aviv | reverse complement strand
CCAAGTCTGGAAGGGATAAACGCTGAAGGCATCTAAGCGTGAAGCCCCCCTAAAGATAAGATTTCCCATACCGAAAGGTAGTAAGACCCCTTGAAGACGACGAGGTAGATAGGGCAGAGGTGGAAGTGCGGTAACGCATGGAGCTGACTGTTACTAATCGGTCGAGGCTTTAACCAAAGAAGGCTAGAGTGTAAAAGATGTGAATAGTTCTTGTATGTTGTTTTGAAGGTATATCCTTTATTAAATAAGGCCCGGTGGCTCAGCTGGTTAGAGCGCCGCCCTGTCACGGCGGAGGTCGTGGGTTCGATTCCCATCCGGGTCGCTTTATTTTTTGAATAATTGGGATCATAGCTCAGCTGGGAGAGCATCTGCCTTACAAGCAGAGGGTCATAGGTTCGAGTCCTATTGGTCCCACTTTTAAATTTAATAACTATGCCGTTGTGGCTCAATTGGCAGAGCAGCTGATTTGTAATCAGCAGGTTACCGGTTCAAGTCCGGTCAACGGCTTCACACCTAGTCATGATTAAGTTCTGATTTAGGTGTTTAAATATATATGGTTGGATTCCCGAGTGGCCAAAGGGGGCAGACTGTAAATCTGTTGGCACCGCCTTCGAAGGTTCGAATCCTTCTCCAACCATTTGATCATTATCGCGGGATGGAGCAGTCTGGTAGCTCGTCGGGCTCATAACCCGAAGGTCGTTGGTTCAAATCCGGCTCCCGCAATTTTTTATTTTTAATAAGTATTATGCCCAGATAGCTCAGTCGGTAGAGCAGAGGACTGAAAATCCTCGTGTCGCTGGTTCGATTCCGGCTCTGGGCATCTTTTTTATTTTGCGGGAAAATTTATAAGAAGATCCAAGGAGTTAGCTTTTAGAAAGAATGAAAAATTCGAAAGTTTACTCTTTTTTTAATTCCTATTCAATAGGAATTAAGTATGATATAATGAAAATGAAAAAATATGTTTACAAAGGGATAAAAAATGACATCAATTTATGACAAGTTGAAACAATTACAATATGGAGAAGAATATCCTTTTCATATGCCGGGACATAAAAGAAATTTAAAAATAGATCCATTACTTGATGAGATTGCAAAGGTTGATATCACAGAGATTACAGGATTTGATGATCTGCATCATCCAGAAGAGATGATTCGTGACTTGATGGATAACTTAAAACAGATTTATGGAACAGAGGAAAGTTATCTTTTAGTTAATAGCAGTACAGCAGGAAATCTGTCAGCAATTGCAGCCTTGTGTAAGATTGGAGACAAGATATTAGTAGCAAGAAATTGCCATAAGTCAGTGTATCATGCGATTGAATTGTTAGGATTGGATCCAGTTTATATTTATCCAGAAGTTGATGAAGATGGAATTTGTGAAGGAATTACAAAAGAACAGGTAGAAGCAGTTATCAAAGAAGAGAAGATGATCAAGGCGATGGTACTGGTTTCTCCGACTTATGAAGGACGAGTATCCGATATTCGAGGAATTTCAGATGTTTTACATCAGTATGATATTCCATTGATCGTAGATGAAGCACATGGAGCTCATTTTATTTATCATGAGGCATTTCCGGAAAGTGCAGTAAGTACTGGAGCAGATATTGTGATCCAGAGTCTGCATAAGACATTGCCAGCAATGACACAGACAGGATTATTGCATTTATGCACAGATTGTGTTTCAAAAGAAATGATGCAGAAGAAACTTTCTATCTTTCAAAGTAGCAGTCCCTCATATGTATTAATGAGCTCTATCGAACAATGTATCCACATTTGTGATGGAAATCGTGGATATTTTCAACAATATTGCGAGCGATTGTGGATACTTCGTGAAAAATTAGAAAAATTACAACATATCCAATTAGTTCGAACAGATGATATTGGAAAACTTGTATTTTCGGTAAAGAATACAATGATATCTGGAGAAAAATTATTTGAGATTTTGAGAGATCAGTATCACTTGGAAATGGAAATGTCTGAACTATATTATGTGATTGCAATGACAAGTATATGTGATACACAGGAAGGGTATGATAGGCTGTATGAAGCAATGACAGAGATTGATCAGATGATCGATCTGGAGAAAAAACAAAATAAAAATCATATACAAAATAATTTTAAGAAAATGAATTTTCACAAGAATCGAAAAGCAATGAAACCAGAGGAAGCAACGAGAAGAAAACGTTGTCAGATTGATTATAAGCAGGCAGAAGGTATGATCGCTGCGGAATTTGTTTTCTTATATCCACCAGGAATTCCGTTAGTTGTGCCAGGGGAAGTGATCGATGATCATGCGATTCATAAGATCAGCCAGTATGAACAAAATGATATGAAGGTTATTGGACTTGATAACCATAAAATTTACATAATAGATGAGAGGATATAAACATGGGATTATTTTTGACCGTTGAAGGACCAGATGGAGCTGGAAAAACAACACAAATTGAATTACTAAGAGACTACTTATCTGCTAAAGGTTATGATATAATAGTATGTAGGGAACCTGGCGGAACTCCCATCAGTGAAGCAGTAAGGAATGTGATCCTTAACAAAGAATTCACTGAGATGGGGCATATGACAGAATTACTGCTTTATGCAGCTGCCAGAGCTCAATTGATCGAAGAAGTCATTCGTCCGGCATTAGAAGATGGGAAGATTGTGATCTGTGATCGTTTTGTAGAATCTTCCGCAGTTTATCAGGGGATTGCCAGAGGAATGGGAATTGATCTTGTTTATGAAGTAAATCAGTTCGCAATTGGAGATACGATGCCAGATCTGACGATTATGATCGATCTGGATGCAGAAGCCGGTATTTCAAGGAAGAAAAAACAAGCAGAACTTGATCGAATGGAAAGCGAGACAATTGATTTTCACAAGAAGGTTGTTGAAGGATACAGACAGCTTGCAAGTCTGCATCCAGAGAGAATCTACACCGTTGACGGAAACCTGCCGATTGAAGAGATTCATCAGCAGATTGTTTCACAGGTCAACAAAAAAATTTCATGGTAAAGGGTGATGTAGTATGAAGAGTTTTGATGCAATTATAGGACATAAAAAAATAATTTCTCATTTTGAAGAAGCAATCAAGACGGGAAAGGTTTCCCACGCTTATTTATTAAGTGGTGAAGATGGAAGCGGAAAGATGATGATCGCAAAGGCAGTTGCAAAGGCACTTCTGTGTGAACACAAAGATGGATGTGGTGAATGTGCAGCATGTAAGCAGGTAGATTCATTAAATCATCCAGATGTCATTTATATTACTCATGAAAAGTATGAAATTCGTGTTGATGACATTCGAAAAGGAATCAATGAAACAATCGATATCAAACCTTATAGTGGTGATTATAAGATTTATATCATTGATGATGCAGACCGTATGAATGCAGGAGCCCAGAATGCTTTATTAAAGACTTTGGAAGAACCACCTGCATATGCAGTAATCTTTTTGTTAACAAATAATAAAGACAGACTGTTAGATACGATTCTGTCAAGATGCGTATCCATGACACTTGGAAGTGTCCGAGAGAATGAGATTGAAGATTATCTGAAGGCAAATACAGGGGCAAGTCATGCAGATATCGCATTTGCAGCAGCATTTTCACTTGGAAATATTGGACGTGCACTTCATGTATTAGAGACAGAAGAATTTAAAGATATGTTAAATGATACGATGAATGTCATTACACATATGAAGAGTATGGAAATCTATGAAGTTGTATCTTATGCTAAGAGTCTGACAAAATATAAGAATGAGATTTATGATTTCCTTGATATAATTATGGTATGGTATCGTGATATGCTGATCCTTAAGACAACAGGATCACTAAATCAGCTGGTATTTAAAGATAAATACCGCCAGTTAAAAGATCAGGAGATTTATATTTCATTTGAAGGAATCAGTCATATTCTTGATGAAGTTGAGAAGGCTAGAAGACGACTAATCGCGAATGTTAATTTTGAAGTGGCAATTGAAATGCTGCTCGTGACGATAAAGGAGAATGGTAAAGTATGGTAGAAGTAGTTGGAGTGCGATTTCGTACTGCAGGAAAGATATATTTCTTTGATCCAAAAGAATTTCATGTGAGGTCGGGAGATCATGTCATCGTGGAAACTGCCCGAGGAATTGAATTTGGATCCGTCGTTTCTGAGAGAAGACAGGTAAAGGAAAAATGCATTGGAGATGAATTAAAACCTGTTTTAAGAATCGCAACCAAAGAAGACGAAGAAAGAGCAGAGAAGAACAGGGAGAAAGAAAAAGAAGCATATCAGATTTGTTTAGAGAAGATCAAAGAACATAACCTTGATATGAAGTTGGTATCAACAGAATATACATTTGATAATAATAAAGTTCTGTTTTATTTTACAGCAGATGGACGAGTTGATTTCCGTGAACTTGTAAAGGATCTGGCAGCAGTGTTTAGAACAAGAATTGAATTAAGACAGATTGGTGTTAGAGATGAAGCTAAGATGCTCGGTGGAATGGGAATCTGTGGAAGAAAGTTATGCTGTAATACATTTTTATCAGAGTTTGCACCTGTTTCCATTAAAATGGCAAAAGAACAGAATCTTTCTTTGAATCCAACAAAGATTTCAGGAGTTTGTGGAAGATTAATGTGCTGTCTTAAGAATGAACAGGAAACTTACGAATATTTAAACAGTAAACTTCCAAATATTGGTGAGAAATTAAAGACAAAAGATGGCGTATTTGGGGAAGTGCAGAGAGTTGATGTCCTTCGACAAAAGGTAAAACTGATCGTTGAAGATGAGAATGGAGATAAAGAAATTCAGGAATATAAGATTGATGATCTTGTGATGAGAAAGAAGAAACCACAGGGATGTCAAGGCTGCAGCAAAGGATGCAATAATAAGAATCAAGGATGTAATAAAGGACATGGAAAAAGAAAGAATTGATAATCTTGGGATCAATGGTTATCAGATCATTCAGAAAGAACAAGGATTTTGTTTTGGAATGGATGCAGTTCTTTTATCTGATTTTGCACAAGTTAAGAATGGTGGGAGAGTTCTGGATCTTGGTACGGGGACTGGAATCCTCCCCATTTTGATGGAAGCAAAGAGCAATGCTGCTCATCTTACAGGGCTTGAGATACAGTCAGAGATGGCTGAGATGGCGGCAAGAAGTGTCAAATTAAATCATTTGGAAGATAAGATAGAGATCGTGGAGGGTGATATCAAAGAAGCTTCTGCGATTTTTTCACATGACAGTTTTGATACGATCACATCGAATCCGCCATATATGATTGGGCAGCATGGACTTAAGAATCCGTCCGAGACAAAAGCAATCGCAAGACATGAGATTTTGTGTACATTTGCGGATATTACGGCAGCAGCGAAGAAGCTTTTAAAGAATAAAGGAAAATTATTTCTGGTACACAGGACATTTCGTTTATCAGAAATTTTATGCCAGTTGTCAAAAGATGGATTGGAGCCTAAAAGAATTCGTTTTGTGCATCCATATATCGATAAAGAACCGAATATATTTCTGTTAGAAGCAGTAAAAGGTGGAAAGTCAAGAATGACGGTAGAGCCTCCATTGATCGTCTATGAAAAAGAAGGAAAATATACAGAAGAAATTTATAAGATTTATGGAATGAATCCGGAGGAATAAGTATGAGTGGAACATTATATCTGTGTGCGACACCGATTGGTAATCTCGAAGACATTACTTTTCGTGTGATCAATACATTAAAAGAAGTTGATCTGATCGCAGCAGAAGATACGAGACACAGCATCAAATTATTAAATCATTTTGAGATTAAGACGAAAATGACAAGTTATCATGAGTATAATCGTGTGGAGAAAGCAAAAGTGCTTGTAAAGCAATTGCAGGAAGGAAAAAATATTGCACTGATCACAGATGCAGGAACACCAGGAATCTCAGATCCTGGAGAAGAGTTGGTGAGACAGTGTCACGAAGCAGGAATCACAGTGACAGCCTTACCAGGGGCATGTGCATTGATCAATGCATTGATCATTTCTGGGCAGCCAACAAGAAGATTTTGTTTTGAAGCATTTCTTCCGGCAGATAAAAAAGAGAGAAAACAGATTCTTGATTCTCTGGAAAATGAGACAAGAACGATGATTATCTATGAAGCACCGCATCGTCTTGTAAGAACATTAGAAGAACTGTACGAAGTGCTTGGAGACAGAGCTATGACACTATGCCGAGAGCTCACGAAGAAGCATGAGAGCGTTTTTAAATCCACACTGAGTGAAATCCTTGCCTACCATAGAGAAAACCCACCAAAAGGCGAATGTGTGATGATCATAGAGGGAAAATCTTTCAAAGAATTAAAAGAAGAAAGTCAGGAAGAATTTTTAAAGATTCCATTGCAAGATCATATGAAACATTATATGGACCAGGGACATTCTAAGAAGGAAGCGATGAAATTGGTAGCAAAAGATCGGGGTGTTGGTAAAAGAGAAATCTATCAGCAGTTATTGGAAGAGGAATAAAAGAAAAATAGCCCACATAAAAGTGGGCAGGATTTAAAATATATTTTTCGCGTAGCTCTTTGATCTTCTTTTTCATGGTAGGGTTCCTCCTTTATATGAGGATCATAGCCAAAAGAAGAAAGGATCGCAGTACGCCACCGGTTAAAACTACGGAAAGTATGGCGCTTTTGTTTCGAAATAGCGAGATGGAGTTTTTTATCATTAGAAATTGGAAGAGAGAATCAAAATAATTATCAATCAAAGGTCGGTGGATCGTATCTAAAAGTAAGATCAGTTGAGGCGGTTGAGATTTTAAGGAATTTGTATCCTTTTTGCTTAAAGCATACCATTGTCCAAGTTGATAATTTTCCAGAACAAAGACAGATCGATCTAGGTAATCAGATAAAATTTTCAAAGTTTCACTAAAAGATTTTTCTTGAAAATAGCTATTAAATAAAGAATTAAAAAGTGTTTGTTCTTTTACAATTTCATGAAAACTTTGTTGGTATAAATTTTGGGTAATTTCTGTATCAGAAAGTTCCTGACAAGTTAGTATTTTTAAATTTTTAAGTGTACTTTTATGTAGCAGCCAATTTATAGTAATTCCCGTAAGAACACCTTCCTTTGTAAAAATAAGAGCATTACAATATGAATGAAAATAGGCTGTCGTATTAGTTGTTATTAATACGACAGCCTTTCTTGTATTTATTGTTTGATTCAAAAATTATGCTTCAGTAATTTCGAATCCTGCAAGTTTAGCTAATTCGATAATAGATTTTCTTGAGACTTTCTTTCCTTTGTAGTCGATCAGATCATCCATATCTTCTCCAGTAAAAATATCTGCAGGATTATATTTTTTTAAAATAATCTTGTCATCATCTACAAATATTTCAAGAGGATCGCGCTCGTTCACATCAAAGTTACGACGTAATTCGATCGGTAAAGTAATTCTTCCAAGTTCGTCAAGCCTTCTTACAATGCCTGTACTTTTCATGTGTAAACCTCCTTAATTGTCTTCAATCATTTTATAACTAAACCATAGCATACCAAAATCTGGTTGTCAATTTATTTATTTATCTAAAATTTAATGAACAAGTAAGTAAAATTAACAAATTTCAGCACCTGCTGGCATATCTTTATCTGGTGTCACAAGGGCTAATTCACCCTTTTCATTTTCTGCGCAAAGAAGCATTCCCTCGGAAAGAACTCCTGCTAATTTGGCTGGTTTTAAGTTTACAAGTACCATAACTTTCTTACCAACCATATCTTCTGGTTTGTAGTAAGCTTTGATACCAGAAACGATCTGTTTTACCTGATTTCCAATCTTAACCTGAGAGCAAAGAAGTTTCTTTGATTTCTTTACTTCTTCACAGGCAATGATCTCACCAACCTGGAACTGCATCTTTGTGAAATCATCAAAAGTGATCTCATCTTTTGGTTCAATGTCAATAACAGTATCTTCTTCGATGGCAGCATTTGCAGCTTTCACAGAAGCAGCCTGTTTCTCCATTAAGACTTTGGCTTTCTCCATAACTTCTTTCTCGTCTAATCTTGCAAATAAGATCTGAGGTTTTTCAGTTACTTTTGTACCACTCTTGTAGTTTCCGAATGTTGCAAGGTTATCAAATTCAACCATAGATGTATTTAACTGAGCAAAGATCTTCTCAGATGTCTCTGGCATATATGATGATAATAAAGATGCACCAATTGTAATTCCCTCTACAAGGTTGTATAAAACAGTTGCAAGACGGTCTTTAGAAGCTTCATCTTTTGCTAATACCCAAGGCATTGTTTCATCGATGTAACGGTTGCAGCGGCGGAATAGGTTAAAGATCTCAGTTATTGCATCTGCAACACGAAGGTCAGCCATCTTCTCAGCAACTTTATCTCTTGTACCTGTTACAACGGCTTTCAGATCATCATCATAATCTCCGACAACACCCTTGTCTTCTACGATTCCGCCAAAATATTTGTTGGACATAGAGATTGTACGATTGACAAGGTTACCAAGGATATTGGCAAGGTCAGAGTTCATACGCTCGATCATTAATTCCCATGAAATCACACCATCTCGTTCGAAAGGCATTTCATGAAGAACGAAGTAACGAACTGCGTCAACTCCGAAGAAGTCAACCAGATCATCAGCGTATAAAACATTACCTTTAGATTTACTCATCTTACCATCGCCCTGAAGTAACCAAGGATGTCCAAATACCTGTTTAGGAAGTGGAAGATCCAGTGCCATCAAGATGATTGGCCAGTAAATTGTATGGAAACGAATGATATCTTTACCGATCAGGTGAAGATCTGCAGGCCAGAACTTGTTAAATTTGTCTGAACTGTTTCCATCACAGTCATAACCAATACCTGTGATATAGTTTGTTAATGCATCTAACCATACATAAACGATGTGACCTTCATCAAAGTCTACTGGAATTCCCCATGAAAATGATGTTCTTGAAACACACAGATCCTGAAGTCCTGGAAGAAGGAAGTTATTCATCATCTCATTCTTACGGGATTCTGGCTGAATAAATTCAGGATGTGTATTGATGTGTTCGATCAGACGGTCTGCATATTTGCTTAATTTTAAGAAATAAGCTTCTTCTTTTGCAGGCTGTACTGGACGTCCGCAGTCAGGACATTTACCATCGACTAACTGGCTCTCTGTAAAGAAAGATTCACAAGGTGTGCAGTATAAACCTTCATATTCACCTTTGTAGATATCTCCCTGTTCATATAATTTCTTGAAGATCTTCTGAACCTGTTTCTCATGATCTTCATCAGTAGTTCTGATAAAGCGGTCATAAGAAGTATTCATAAGATCCCAGATTCTCTTGATCTCTCCAGCAACATCATCAACAAATTCTTTTGGTGTTACACCTTTTTCTTCTGCTTTTAATTCTACTTTCTGACCATGTTCGTCTGTTCCTGTCTGGAAAAATACGTCATAGCCTTCCATTCTTTTATATCGAGCAATACTGTCTGCCAGGATGATCTCATATGTGTTACCAATATGAGGTTTTCCGGAAGTATAAGTAATTGCAGTCGTAATATAATATGGTTTCTTACTCATAGTGCTCCTCCGATTTCTTGATTCTATCCTTTTAATTATAGTACATCTTTAGCGGATAGTCTATTTCTTTTCTTTAAAAAATAAGATATTAACAGGCAGTGATATGGAGGGAGAAACGGAATTGGAAGGAAGATTAAAAAAGGTCAGAATAAAATTGATCATGATCGGAATTTGTCTGATATTTCTTGGAGTTTACAGCCTGATCAAAGAGAAAAAAGATCAGACAAAGAATACATCACAAGAAGCATTTAACCAGTATGTTACGACATTTTTTAGAGAAAGTGCATCGGAAAATGAAATTACAAAGCATTACCTTTTAGAAAATTCTGAAAAATATGGGGTAAAACAGTCCCAAAATCTCTACCCAGTGATGAATGAAAAAAATATATTGAATGAAAAGATTAGAATTTCAAGAGAACTTGAGAAATTAAAAAAAATCAAACAAAAGGAATTAACGAAAAAACAACAAAATACATATATGATTTTGTTGGATTACTTAAAAAGACAGAAAAATCTGTCCATGTATCCTTATTATGAGAGAATCCTTGGAAAAACGTCTGGGCAGCAGGTACAGATTCTATTGACATTAAGTGAATATCGTCTAAAAAACGAAAAAGATATCAAAAGTTATTTTCGATTATTACAAGGACTGGATGGATATTTTGATTCATTGATCAAATATAGTAAGGAACAGGTAAAGAGAAATTTATTTATATCAGATCAGTCACTAAGAGGAGTATTGCAACAGATTCAAAGCGTTATAAAACGAAATAAAAATAATATATTGGTTGCAACATTTAATTTAAGGATGGCAGAAATCAAAGGAATCAATGCATCACAGAAAAAGAAATACTGCAGGAAAAATAAGAAACTAGTAAGGACAAAAGTTATTCCAGCTTACGAAAAATTATATTCTCATTTACAAGCACTAAAGGGAAATGGGCAAAATAAAAATGGTCTGTATTACTACAAAAATGGAAAAGAATATTACAAAGCATTAGTTGCACAGAAGACAGGATCAGATAAAACAGTGGAAGAAATGATTGAGATCAGTGACCAATCCATTGAAAAATGTCTTCGAAAACTTATAAAATTACAAAAAAAGTATCCTAATATCATAAATAGATATAGAAAATCTAAAAAAAATATTAAAATTGTGCAAAATTCACAAAAGGTACTTAACAAACTAAGGCAAAAGATGGTAAAATATTATCCAAAGGCACCAAAAGTCAGCTGTAAAATAAAATATGTGCACAAAACCATGGAAGAATATACTAGTCCGGCGTTCTATATGGTGCCGGCAATCGATTCTTACAAGGAGAATGTGATTTATGTAAATCAGGCACAAACTGCAGAGTTGTATCCGACTTTAGCACATGAGGGATATCCGGGGCATTTATATCAGAATGTTTATTATGCGGCAAAAGGTGAGGATCCGATACGCTATATTCTTGATTATCCAGGATATTCAGAAGGATATGCAGCTTATGTGGAAGGTTTTAGTTACAGTATGATGAATGATGCCAAAGGATATGGCGATATTTATCAGCAGATGAATATGGAGATGTACGAGTACAATCTGGCACTTTGTTCAAGAGTCGATTTTGGAGTTCATTATGAAGGATGGAAGAAGAAAGATGTCAGAGCGTATTTAAGATCATTTGGGATGGAGAAGTCTCAGGCAGATGAACTATTTCAGATGATCATCGAGAATCCTGCAAATTATTTGTCTTATTACATTGGTTATCAGGAGTTTTGTGAGCTTTTGAAAGATTATAAGAACAAGGCAGGAAAACAATATAACTTGAAAGTATACCACACAGAGATTTTAGATGCAGGCCCATGTAGTTTTGACATTTTGAGAAAGCGCATCGAAAGCAACCTATGAATGGAGGAAGTAACTTATGTCAACAAAAGCTTATTACACACACGAAGAAATCGGAAAAGGAAAGCCTGGATTTTCAAAAACAAGATCCATTATCGAAGCAGCATTTTATGGGAACAACGTCGTAGAGGTAACAGATTTAAAACAGGCTTATGAATTAGCAAAGAATTCTCCTGGAACGATCGTTACAGATATGCCAGTATATAAACCAGAAGCAATTGGTTTAGATGAAGGTTCCAAAGTTCTGTTATTTAACGATGGCTCAGTGACTGGACGCTGCGCGGCTGCAAGAAGAATTTCCAGTGAACCTGGTGTTGATACAAATGATCTGGATCTGAAACTGATGGATGCGATCTATGATACAAGATGGACGACATTATATCATGCGCAGGTATATATCGGATTAGATCCTGAATTTATGGTAAAAGCACATCTTTTAATTCCAGAAGGAGAAGAAAATATCTTATATTCATGGATGTTAAACTTCCAGTATATGAATCCTAAATACAATGAAATGTATAAGAATTCACAGCCAATTGCTGATGAGACAGATATCTATATTTTCTCAGACCCACAGTGGACACATGAAGAACATCCTTTAGGATTAACATATTTTAATACAGATACAAACTGTGCTGCACTTCTTGGTATGAAATACTTTGGAGAACATAAGAAAGGTACATTAACAATCGCATGGGCGATCGCAAACCGTAACGGATATGCTTCCTGCCATGGTGGACAGAAAGAATTCAAATTAGATAACGGAGAAAAATTTGTAGCATCTTTCTTCGGATTATCAGGATCCGGAAAATCCACATTAACACATGCAACACATAATAACAAATACGAAGAAATTCAGGTTCTGCATGACGATGCATTTATCATCAACACAGAAACAGGTGCATCTATCGCAATGGAACCAACATATTTTGATAAGACAGCAGACTATCCAACAGGATGCCCAGATAATAAATATCTGTTAACAGCACAGAACTGCTCTGCAACAAGAGACAGCGAAGGAAAAGTCGTTCTTGTCACAGAAGATATCCGTAACGGAAATGGTCGTGCGATTAAGTCCAAATTATGGTCACCAAACCGTGTAGATAAGATCAATGATCCAGTAAATGCAATCTTCTGGATCATGAAAGACCCAACAATCCCACCAATCGTTAAGATCAAGGGAGCATCCTTAGCATCTGTTATGGGAGCAACACTTGCAACAAAACGAAGCAGTGCAGAACGTTTAGCTCCTGGAGTTGATCCAAACCGTCTGGTTGTAGAACCATACGCAAACCCATTTAGAACATATCCTCTTGTAAATGACTATAAGAAATTTAGAAAACTTGTAAAAGAAAGAAATGTGGACTGCTATATCATCAATACAGGCGATTTCATGGGTAAAGATATCAAACCTGCAACAACAATTTCTGCTATTGAACAGGTTGTAGAAGAAACTGGAGAATTCAAACAGTGGGGACCATTTACAGATATTGAAGTGCTTGAGATGGAAGGATATGTTTCAGACTTCAGCGATATGAATTATGTAGAGACATTAAAAGCAAGAATGACAGACAGATTAAACTTCGTCTTCGAGAAAGACGTAGAAGATGGTGGATACAATGCACTGCCAACACAGGCGAAAGAAGCATTAGCAAAAGTAATCGGTGAAGCACACAATTTAGAAGTGGAAAATTCCAACAATTAAAGGTATAATACTCTTAAATCGTTGTTTTTAGGAGGTGGATTGATTGGATAAGGATCGTTTAAATAATATGCTGGTAGACTTATTCCACGGAATTTCATATGAAGAAGAGAAAGCCGTGATCACGGATGAGTTTAAGGATATTTCAAATAAAGATCTGCATATTATTGATGCGATCGGGATTAAGAAACCTAAGAATATGTCAACGATTGCTAGAGATTTAAATATTACGGTTGGGACACTTACAACCGCTATCAGTAATCTTTTGAAGAAAGGATATGTGATCCGCAAACGTGGGGAGAGAGACCGAAGGGTTGTTTATATATCACTTTCTGAGAAAGGGAGAAAAGCATACAATCATCATAGAGAATTTCATAAACAGATGATCCAGAGACTGCTTGATACGTTAAATGAGCAGGAACAGGATCTGTTGGTGAAGGTTATGCAGTATTTTCATGACTATTTTCGGGAACATATGTAAACTATAAGTATAGTTTTTAGGAGATAAGCATAATAAAAGATTCAGAGAATGGTACTCTCTGGATCTTTTTTGATTAAAGTATATGCGTTATCTTAAAAATAAAGCAGGGGGGAAGGAATATGCTGCAACTAAATTACAAATTAACAGACGAAGACTACATAGAATTCAACGAATTTCATCAGTTAATTCATTCAGAGGTAGGAAAGAGAAATTTGTTTTTTCTAAAACTAGCAGGACCAATGATCAGTGTTCTTGCGATAGTAATTTTCATTTTGGCAAGAGCAGAAAAAATGTTGATCATTACAGAAGTAATTGTATTATGCATTTTTTCAATTGTATGTGTAGCACAGGCTAAAAAGATTATGAAAAGAGGTATTCGCAAGACAATTCTTAAAATGATAGAAACAGAAGGACTACCATTTGCAGAAGAAATAACATTAACTTTTACGGAAGATCAGATTATAGAGATAACAAAAGGCCAGGAAGTGAAAGTAGATTATCAAAAGGTAGAAAATGTTTGTGAAACAGAGACGGCTTTTTACATTTATATTAGTTCCATAGAAGCACTTATTATTCCTAAGAGAGTTTTAAATCAGGATATGGAAAAGAAATTAATACGAATAGTCACAGAGAATTTTGCACATCTTATTTCTATTAACAAATAAAAAAGGAGAGAAATAAGATGCCAGATATGTTTTGTTTTCAATGCCAGCAGACAGCAGGCAATAAAGGATGTGTGGTAACAGGTGTCTGTGGAAAGCAGTTACAAATACACACCGGACCAAAGAAGCCGACCGATTGGTAATGGATGGATTATTTACAACAAACTGTATCATGCCGCCAAGAGAGAGTTATCAAGATCGCGTGTATACAACATCAGTTGTTGGATATGAAGGATTAAAATATATTGAACGAAAGAAAGATATAACGGCAAAGCAGTCGAAAGGCTGTGACGCAAAGCTATAGGGCCTTTGACATGGCAGCCAGTTGCACATTGTATAATAAGAGTGCAGGGGACACTGTAGATATATTTATCTATAGTGTTTTTTACATGTTTGAAGATATCAAGAAAGTATTTGACATAGATAAAAAGAGTATGAATAAGGAATAGGAAATGCTTCATACGTCAGATGATATTTATAAATTTGAGTATTGCACAAAAGGAGAAAGTCAATTTAAATCAATTGCCATATGTCCACTTTCATGGAGTGGGAATAAGGTAGAGCGTGTTCTGTTTATGTCGCAGAATATCACGCAGGAAAAGATGGTAGAAATACAATCAAGAGATGCATTGAAAGAAGCTTATGAGGTAGCGGACAGAGCAAGCCGTGCAAAGACAGAATTCTTATCTAATATGTCTTATGATATCAGAACACCAATGAATGCAATTGTAGGAATGACAGCAATTGCAGGAGCTAATATTGAGACTGCAGAAAATGGAAAAGAAGCCGTTGAAAAATTTGCAAATGCACCAAGTGGTTTTTATGACTTGATCTTTATGGATATTCATATGCCTGTAATGAATGGATACGAAGCAACGGCAGCAATCCGTTCCCACAGAAAATATAGAGAAAAACAAATACCGATCATAGCAATGACTGCCAATGCATTTGCAGAAGATGTTGTAATGGCGAAAAATGCAGGAATGAAGGAGCATATTGCAAAACCTTTGGAGATGAATCGTTTGTGCGAGATCATGCAGAGATATCTGTAATTTGACCAATTTTCTTTCCAGTGCTAAAATAACAAAAATAACCAAACAGCTTTTAGGGAGGATTTGCAATCAATGAACAAAAAAGAATTAGCATTAGAAGTAATTGAACGTTTGAAAAATGAATATCCAGATGCGGATTGTACACTGGAATATGATCAGGCATGGAAATTATTAGTCAGTGTAAGACTTGCAGCCCAGTGTACAGATGCAAGAGTTAATGTTGTAGTCAAAGGATTGTTTGAAAAATATCCAACTGTAGAAGCATTAGCGGCAGCAGATGTCGCAGATATTGAGGAAATTGTACGTCCATGCGGACTTGGAAAAAGCAAAGCGAGAGATATCAGTAAATGCATGAAAGTTTTAAGAGATGAATATGATTGTAACATCCCAACAGATTTCAAATCTATTTTAAGTCTGCCAGGTGTTGGAAGAAAAAGTGCCAATCTGATCATGGGAGATGTATTTGGAAAACCTGCGATCGTAACAGATACGCATTGTATCCGTCTTGTGAATAGAATTGGTTTGGTTGATGGAATTAAAGACCCAAAGAAAGTGGAGATGGCATTATGGGAGATCATTCCTCCAGAAGAAGGTAGTGATTTTTGTCACAGACTTGTATGGCATGGAAGAGATGTCTGCACAGCAAGAACGAAACCACATTGTGAGAGATGTTGTTTGAATGATATCTGTCATCAGATCATTTAGAAGATTACTTAGCATTTATAATAAAAGAGTATGATAAAAAACCGTAATCACTAATAGTTTTTGTAGTGATTACGGTTTTTTACTGCATATTATTGTATATTGTTAAAGTTAAAAATTATGCCTGAAATCCTAAGTAAGCATTGATTCTTTTGTGGAACAGTGAAGAAAATACATTTGTAATATTTCCGCTTAAGAAAGCAGCGATCACAGTTCCGATTCCAACAGATGGTAATTCTGGAAGTAAAACAAAAGAAGCGACAGCAGAACATACTGTAAATAAAACTTCCAGACAAACTCTCACGGCACCAAAGCTTACATTTTTCTTCTCAGCGATACTCTTAACAAGACCTTCCATTGGCATAACAGCAAATCCAGAACTAATTGTAAATCCAACACCTGTAGATAAAACTGCACATGCAATAACAGATAATAAGATCTTTGCTGCAAGACCATGAGGCTCGATAAAGAATAAACCATAAGAAGTAAATTCAATAAATAAAGAATAAACAAATGTCAACCCAAGTTGAATAAACTGTATTTTCCCGAATTCACGGAGAACCACTGCTTCACAGATCAAAAATGTTGAGTTGATCAGAAAATTAAATAAAGCATAGCTGTGAACAGGGGAGAGATAACTTAAAGTTAAAGCCATTGTACAGCTTGGGGCAACTCCAAGAGTTGCTTTTAAAAATAAATTAGAACCAACAGACATGATCAGCAGTCCTAAAATATAAAACAATAATCTATGGTAGAAAAAAGTTTTTTCGTTTTTCATATTTTTATCCATCCTTTCTATCAAAATTCTATATTTTCATAAATTTATTTCCCTTTTGTGTTCTTATTATATAGAGGTAGAAGTAAGTATTGCAATTCCAGTTAAGACTTGATATATTCCATGTAGGAATATATACAGAAAATAGCAGCTAAAAGTGATTGAGTATGATGAAAAAAGAGAATGAAAAGTGTAAAATGAAAT
>SKFA01001054.1_pt1 | contig 17022 bp, 19 predicted proteins | sample 4820291 | NCBI WGS metagenome assembly SKFA01 (sample SAMN11008795, study PRJNA524170) | human gut metagenome | isolation source: fecal sample from pouch patient p30 | place: Israel: Tel-Aviv | reverse complement strand
GGTGCTTTTGCCGTTACGCACCACCCCGTCAGTAGCTGAACAGGAGGGACAGCTGATAGAAACAGAAGCCACTGGAGCACCTCAAAAACACCATCATACACTAAATCAGTAAGTTGGCAGCATCACCGGCCTAATCATGCTGCTATTCAAAAGAATATTGCACTTATAATGGGTGTATTATTAACTCTCATTAATGGTTGGGTAGCTATTTTTGATTTTAAAAAACTTTGGATGAGACAAAAAAATACACTTTTTGGTTTATATCTTATAGATAACGAATTAAAAATCCTCACTGATAGCGATGAAGATAAGTTGAGAGTTAAAGAACTTTTCAATGCTTATCAAGCAGTTTGGGAAAAAGACGGCAGTGAGTGGGCAAATATTTTCAGTTCCGACATTGAATCATCGAAAATAACACAAAATATCAAAGAGTTGCAATCATGAACTTCGTGCATTTAAAAGTTGATAAAATAGCTATTCATCAGATCTTTCCAAGAGGTGAAGATGGGAAGGAAGTATTACCGGGCAAAGGCACGGAGTTAATAAATTTTGATGAAGATGCTTTGAGCGATTTTAAACAAAGAATTTATAACTCTCTTGGGCATGATTCTTCTGCTGTGGAAATGGTGATAACAAACGAAAAGACAGAAAGCACTCCGTTTTACGTAAATATTCTACATGGTTGTAATGATGTGGAATTTATAAATAACAGTTATGAAATTGCTAAAAATTTATCAAAAGCACAAACACGTAGAGGCATGTCCGGAGGTATACTTGTTGTTTTCAGCGCCACCTATCAATATAACAAGCTTCCTTTTGTAGGCATTATCAAAGCTGACTTATACAGTGGATACGAAAAATGGCAAGATAAAAAAACAGGCATTATTTCTTTAAAACATGTAAAAGAGCTACTACTTACGCCTTCAACCAAGCTTTATAAGTCTGCCGGATTTTTTAAACGTGAAAACGTAAAAAATGATAGCACCTTAAGTGAACAATGGGCCGTACATATTTCTGATTATCAGATTGATAAATCTGACGGTAAAGCTGCTGCTCAGTATTTTTATCAAACTTTCCTCGGTTGTGATTACCCAGCAACCAGTGCCAGAACAACAAAACGTTATTTTGAAATAGCATGTGATTTTATAAATCAAATGGATATTGATGAAGAAGAGCGAACCCACTTACACAACGTCTTATACGCAGACCTAAAAGCAGGTAAATCACAAAAAGTTGATCCTATGGCATTTGCTGGCTCATATATGTCAACAGCAGATGTAGATAATTTTAGGAACTATTTAGACGATTATGATTTTCCGGTTGGTCCATTCATAAAAGATACGCAGTATATCTCTAGCAAATTAAAGAATAGGCGTTTAAAATTTAGTAAAAACATTCGAATCAGCGCACCATCAGAAATCTTTGAAGAGTTTGTTTCTATTGAAACTGTAGAGGGTGAAGCAGGTCAAGATGGTTATAGACCAACTTGGACAAAAATTCTTGTTAAAGACAGAATAGTAGATCAATAATGACTGAGACTGAATTCCTCAAGCAATGGCATTCCGAGAAGGCGATGTATGGCGCTTGGGGTCAGTATATTGTTAATTCTATATCAGAAGCGCTTATCAAATCTCTTAAGGTAGATCTTAAGAATTATCTTAAAATACCAGTAAATCACAGAGTTAAAGATGATGGGTCTTTAGTTGATAAAGCCTTATATCGTAATAAAGCGTACAAAAATCCTTATAATGATATTGAAGATAAGGTAGGTGTTCGCTTTGTCGTAATGCTCCAAACTGACGTTGAAAAAGTATGCGAGGTTATTAAACAAGTTGCCGTTCAAGAAGGTTGGGATGCTACGCAGTGTAGAAACTATAATGAGGAGCGTAGAGAATCGCCAATGCTCTTCACCTATCAATCTCATCATTTTATCATCCGAAATAAAAGAGCATTTACACATGGAGGTATTCTCATTCATGAAAACACCCCTTGTGAGGTTCAGGTACGGTCTCTGCTTCAGCATGCATATGCTGAATTAACCCATGATGCCATTTACAAGAAAAAAACAATTATAGAACCTGATGTTGTTCGTACCGTTGCTAAAACAATGGCTTTTATCGAAACGGCAGATGAATTCTTTCAAAAGGTTGTGGATAGAACTGAGTCGGAAAATATACTCAAAAATGAGTCATTTTTGGATACTCTCTTTGAACAAATAACAGGCGTACAACCTATAAAACAAAACTCATCTGTTATTATATATGATACCTTTGAGCATATTATTAATGATAACTTTGAAGAGGAGATGATTAAGTTTATTGGGAAGAATCCCCAACTTGGCGAAACTATTAAGGAAAAAATGGCTACCAATAAATTTTATCAACAGAGCGTTGTTTTATTTGTTTATTGGTTAATTCGAAGGAGAAAAAGCACCCTTGAATCTGAATGGCCATTACCATGGGATATAGTTAGTGATATGGCAATGGATATTGGCGTCGCGCTTAGTAGGGTGACTTAATTATTTCAAAGATGACTAATGCCGCAAATGTGTTTTTAACGCAAATCCTTTATTTACCATAGTTTAAATCCACCGTAGTATAGATTCTGTTCGTCTTTCTGTTGCGTTATAGTTTGTTCTTTCTTGAGATTTTCTTTTAGTTTCGATTTGAATCTATTTTCATAATAAAAAGAATAAGATGTTTTTTTCTTTATTTCTTCTTTCATGGTCGTCTCTTTATTTTTAGACTGAATAACTGATTTTTTTATTCCCAGCCTATATCTCATCTCTTCGAGCTTAGTTGCTCTGCTATTGACACGGCTACCGCTCTTGAGTCTAAATTTATTTGTGGCTGCGTTTGCTGTTTCTGCATGATCAAGTATCCTACCAATAGAACCGCTGCTAAGTTTAGAACCCCTACTATTGAAGATACTTTTATTATAAGTTTTGATTGGTTCTTTATGGTATTGTTTTTTAACTCTGTTGAGTACTTGTGCAGCTTTTTGTGTTGTTCTTCTAACTTTTGGGTTTGTTGGTCTATTGTATTTTTCGCTGAGTTGAAAGCGGTTGTTGTTGCCTCTAATGAGTTGTTCACTCTTGTTAGTGTCTGTTGTGTCTGGTTTAAAGCTGTGCTGACTGACTCCGATAATATCATCATCGTTTCTGATAATGGTTCTATCGTCATTGATATTTGGTTCAACAAATGATCGTCTAATACTATTTTCGTCATATGTTTTTCTTGCTGCGAATCTTCTAATGAGTTCATCATCTCTATTTTTGTCATATTTCACCTTGTTTTTTATAGTGTTCCAACTGAATTTTTTACCAAGAGATGACCCCTTGAAGAAAATATTTTTTTCATTATTTTTGATACAAAATGATACTCCGGCGACGTTGCCATTAGAAGCAACGTTAAATGCCGGCTCGATGCCTACAGCCTGCAGACGTTCCAAGAACGTAGACAAATCAGGCTTACCGACTAAAGCCGCTTGTAGTGCGTTCTGTAGCACTAAACGGGCTGGTTTCTCACCTGTCCTCAAGGCTTGCTCGATCTCTGCTTTGGTTGGTGCTGATACGTCTGATTTTTGGCCTTTGAGACTTTGTGTAATGGTTAAGCTGTGCTTTACTTCTAAACGTTCACAAGCTGCTATTGTATTAAATGCTGAGTGCTGACCGTGCCATACAGAACCATCTAAGCCAACCCTATTTGCTACAATATGAATATGGTCTTGATCTGTATCTTTATGGCGCACACAAATATATTGATGTTTTTCTATATCGATATTCATTTCTTTCAAATAGTCTTTTGCTATCTCCTGCCATTTTTCATCTGTTAATTTTTCATCTTTTGGAAGAGATAAAAACGCATGAAACACTGGTTTTTTTATATCTTGCCTAAAACTGCTTACAGTTTTAAACTCATCAGTTAAATCACTAACATTATTATAATCACTTGCCATATTGCTACAAATGAAATCATGATCATCTTTTAATATATATTTAACTCTGTTTCTAAAAGATTTACCTGATTTAGCTACGTATCCCTTCATAATTTAGATCCTTGTTTATTTCTAATATCCTTCTGCTAACTTGCTTTATATTAAACATAAGTTTATCAACTTCATTTTTTTCAAAATACTCATTAACATTTAGTTTCTTTGTTGCTTGGTTTATATTATTGCCTATGGCTGACAATTGTATATAAGTCTTCTGATTTACTTCCGGCATTTTTCTTTTTACCACCGGTTCAGCTTTTAATATTTCTCTTCTTATATAATGGCCTCGTTCAAGGCCGGATGCTTCAACCAATGATTTTAAATATTCGAACTCTTCTTTGTTTACTCTGAACTGTATCGATATGTCTCGGCGTTCGTCAGCATTTAAATTTATACGCCCTCGTTTTCTGTCTGTTGTTGGCATTTTCTATTCCTCATAATAATATAATCATCTGTTGCTCTTATGTAGTCGTAATCATTTTCAATAATTAATGCTTCAATAAGCTCATCAGCTTTATTCTCTTGTATGTATCTATGAGCCACAAAATAACATAAATCTCGCTCATCAATATTGATTTCATTAAATGGTATATCTTTGTTTTGTTCTATGTAATAAAAAAATCTTGCCAGTATTTCGAGCTTATATTCTATAGTCATACTATTCATTAAGTTTTCTACATTCATGTTCTATTATTCCTTTTATATTTTATGAGAGCTTTTTTATCGATTATTTTTCTAACATCTGATATTGCTTGTTTTGCTTCGCTTGAAGAGTTTGTTTTACCAGTACAGCTACGGATCATAAAACCTCCCAACATAATACAAAGTATTACCATGGCTACAGACATAAGCATCATATTTATTTATCCTCTTCTTTAATAATCATCACGATCAACATCTAACTTTGACTCTATTTTAAAAAGCCTTCTTTTTAATGATATAATATCATCGTCTTTATTCTTTGCTTCTGTTATTGAATTTGATATAGCAGTAAATAGAGATAAAAAAATAATACCAATACCGATCACCGACCAAATAACACAAACTAACGTTATCATATATAACCCCTTATTTTATTATTAACGTAAACGTAAAGCTATCAGCTTTACCGCTTCCCCTTGATAGGGGAATAAGCGGAAGGGTAGATCTTTTAACAACCCTCCGAACGAAGTGAGAGGGGGCAATCCGAAGGATTGGGTATAATACCGGCTACGGGATTACACCTTGCCTCAGTTTCCGAAAGCTAAAAAATAAAAGCTGAACTCAACTTATATTTAAATAAATAACCGTTCTAAAAAACTAGTCAATAGCGCCTACATAAATAAATACACTGCACGATAAATAAAATGCAAATAAAAATAGAGTAAATAATATATTGTCTTTATGACAACTTTGGGGGGGGAAATCGTCAAGGGCTAAATCGTGGGGTCCCGCTTGCGGGTTCCGATTTAGTGCTTGATGATATAGAGGAGGAAATAAAATTTATATGGGTGATGGTTCGACACTTCGAGCCATCACCTTGGAGGACGTATTTTACATTCTCCTTCTGAAAGAAATCCTGTCAGAAAAAACCAACTTGCTAATAATAAACCCAACAATCGCAATGACAAATAAACTAATATTACCAGCCATTATTCCTGAACTCATACCGATCAAAACTGATAATATTAAGGTGCTGAATACTATTAAAAATACACACCAACCCGGCGGAGCACCGTATAATACAGTTGCTTGACATCCAGTGCATACGTGAACCCCTTTCTGACTTTCTTTTAGACAGTATGGGCATTGAATGGTATTATTTTCCATTTCCTATTCCTCTAATCTTTCTTAAAAACCGCACCTTGGTAAACAACTCCATCTTTGACTTTTTCGATTTTAAAAGTCCAAGATCCGAGATTTTTGTTTTGCGTTTTGGCGATATAGATGGGTTTCTTGCTTTCATCCCAGCTTTTAACGGTAAAAACACCATCGCGAAACTTGATCACATCTTTCTGAATATCAAGCCTGACGCCGAACTGTTGATTAACATAGTTGCCATAGATGCCATCATCGCCACACCCTGCTAGCAGGACGGCAAGACCTGCCACTAACATAAATTTCCGCATACCTTTTCCTTCACCAATAGCACAGATCTACGATTGACCTGTAAACGCCTTAGGATTCAATTATTTTCATGTCTAGTCATATCGTTTGTACCGATCGAAAAAATAATCAATGATAGATAAAAACTATCAAAACAGAATAACCGATCGTTTAAACCAATTAATAACGATCGATTTAGTGCCTTTTGATTGTTAAAACCTATCAATATTAACACATCGATCTTTTATACCGATCTATTTCTGTTAAGGATTTGGATCTTGAACGGACAACAGCGGGAAAAGTTCTATGGTGGGATATCTGGAACGAGACTTTTTTTATATTTTTTAGATATATTTTCCTTTTTACTTTATTAGCCCTCGTTTTATAGTTTTTTTGATCTAGCTCTGCTTTATATTTTATTAGTGCCATATAAAACAAGGCACCTTTACTATAAATAAACTTAGCTTTACTGAGAGCTATATACTGCCTTGTGTTCGCCCCCGAAAATGGGACTTCACCCAAGGCTTCGCCTCCTGAAATTTTCAACTTATTTTGTTGAAAATCTATCAAGATTGGCGAAAACCAAGATGAAAAATATGACTTCACCCAAGTTGATCTGGCTTAAAGCTCTACATCGTTTCCAATGTAGGACACCCTACGACACCCCCAGATTCGTTCATGCAGATTAATGTATTGTTATCCCCTATTTATGCTTTCAACAAAGGTAGGGCTTTCTCATAGCTATTCCATATACAACTTCACTTATCTGTTTAGAACTTCGCTTCGGGTTGGTATTACGTCGCTTCCCCTTCTATACCTACAATCAACAAAACATACGGACATCTCTCATTAGCGACTCGCGCTCAATTGCTCCACATATGCAGACCTGATACAAAGGTTTATAATTTGATTGCTTTTTAGGACATTAAAGATTCTGGAAATGGTATTCAAAAGACTTGTAAAAAGCTCAGATTTAGATTTGACAAATATGAAAAGATTATTTAATACTTTATTATATTTGTAATCACGTTAATCCTCTAACTGATTACAAGACTCAAAAAAGTCAGCGAAAACTTTTTTAGTCCTTAAAAAGTCAGATTTAACATCTGGCTTTTTTTGTATCTTTACTTTTTATAGATCTTATATTTTAATAGTCAATAGGAAGATAGGAGATATTTCACAAAATCATTTTGGTTAACGATAGCAGACTTAATAAAGGTCAGATATATATCTGACCTTTTGCTTAAGATATCAATATTATTCATATAAAATCTCTAAACGCTATACAATCCATTTTGATATGTTTTATTTTCACATATAACAAATCATAATGGCCTCTGTATGCATACACATTATATTTATTCTAACCTCTTCAAAATCTATGTATCTATGCTGACTTTGATCAATACTCTTCTTCGTTTTTTCAATAATATCATCGTAAACGGTTTCCATATAATATTTATCAGTAAATAGATCGAATACTTCATTAGCAGGCTTCGCAAGCACTTTCTTGGTAAAGCGAGAGTATTCTAACAATGCTGTAAGTTCTGCTGAGTTCTGACTATTACATTTATTTTCTTTTTTCATTTTTGGTTCCTTATTTAATCGTTAAGTAAATATCCCCCTACACTTTCATGTATTATTTAAAAGGGATTGTTGTATTTTATAAATATATGTTTATATTGCTTTCACATACTACCCATACATTATTATGCAGCTGTATTACGTGATGAATAGATCAGTTGTTCAATCCATTCATCAATCTCACTTTCAACAAAGGCACTGGCTCTTATTCCAATCTTAATCGGCTTAGGGAAATCCCCCTTACTAATAAGTCTATAGATCCATGCTTTGCTAAATCCTGTTTTATTGATCACTTCCGACATGCGAATAAGTTTTTTTGTTGTCATATATTTCTCCGTTGTTGTTTTGATGAATGTAGTATCTTCAGATCGCTTATGACGTTCAACCCTCGGAAAATCAGAATTGAACTCGAATTGAGTGTTTTTCATACAAAAACAGATGAAATGGCGGGAGAGCTGTCACTGGGCGGGGTGTAGAGCGATTTAGCAATAAGTGCTATTTATTTTCCTGTTTCAAGGTATTTTATAATTTTCATATTAATCAATTATTTAATAAACATCAGTTTAAATTCTGACTTAATTCTTATCTGCATTAGCCAAGAAAAAGGGCTATGGCCGTTAAGACATAACCCTTCTTTCATCAGCAGTTATCCTTACCCACACCGATTAAACGTTCCCTGTACGACATTACCGCCTTTCTCAAGGCTTACCATGTAGTCGGCATACCATTGCAGCATCTCGCGTCTGCCATCGAGATATTGCGCATGGTTGTAGGTGCCACGGATAGCATTCTTATCAACATGGGCTAGTTGGGTTTCAATCCATGCGGTGTTGTAGCCCTGTTCATGAAGAACGGTGCTCATGGTATGACGGAAGCCGTGACCCGTAACCCGTCCTGTATAGCCGATTCGCTTAAATACCTGATTGATACTGGCTTCGCTCATGGTCTTACTTGGATCATTGCGGCCCGGAAACAGCAAAGGGAATTGTCCCGTCATTGCTCTGATCTTTTCGATAATGGCTAACGCTTGGGTAGATAGCGGGATGATATGAGGACGGCGCATTTTCATGCGTTCAGCAGAAATTTCCCATAGCGCTTTCTCGGAATCGATTTCCGACCATAAGGCACCACGCAATTCACCCGTTCTTAGGCCAGTAAGGATCAATAATCTTGCTGCCAACACCATCAATTCACTACCAGAGTAGCCAGCAAGGGCTTTAAAAAAGGCAGGAAGCTCTTCGGTGGTCAGGAACGGGTAATGTGTAGATTCATGCCCCTGCATGGCACTGGTGAGATTAGGTGCGGGATTATACTCGGCTCTGCCTGTCACGATGGCATAGCGAAACACTTCACCACATCGTTGGCGCACTTTCTTTGCTTTCTCTGTTGCACCTCTGGCTTCGATTTTTTTAAGCACATTAAGAAGCTCTAATGGCTTAATGTCCGCAACAGGCCGTTGACCAAGAAAAGGAAAAATATCTTTATTGAAAGCTTCCAGAATGTCAGAGGCATACCCAACTGACCATTTTTTCACTTTCATGCTGTGCCATTCGAGCGCAATTTGCTGAAAGGTGTTTTTGACCTGCGCTTCACGCTCAGCTTTATGTTCTTTCTTAAGCTCTAAAGGATCGATACCCCCAGCGATACCTTTTCGAGCTTCATCACGCTTTGCTCTGGCATCAGCCAAAGACACATCGGGATATACCCCCAGCGCCAATAACTTTTCCTTTCCATCGATACGATACTTTAAACGCCAGTAGCGTGACCCGTTAGTTTTAACCAATAAGTAGAGGCCACCACCATCAGCCATCTTGTAGGGTTTATCTTTGGGCTTGGCAGTCTCGACCTGTCTGGCATTGAGCTTCATCTGGGGGTATCTCCTTTAGACCGAACAGCGAATACCCCCATTGATACCCCCAACTCACCGTAGATTTCTGTGAACGTGAGTAGACGAGCAGAGACAACAAGGGCCGTGAAACCGCGTATTATAAGGGTTTAAAGGGTATTTGAGTAGACTTAAGGAGACGTTAAAATAGGTAGGATGGTGCCGATAATAGGAGTCGAACCTACGACCTTCGCATTACGAATTATAAGAATCCGCTTCTAATTCAAAGTATTACCCCATCAACACTGTGCTCACACGTCCCACCACATCAAAACATGTAAAGCCTTGCAAGCCATTGTGAGGCCTTATGTGTCTCAGTTTTGTCCCACCTTGTATTATGACTTGCATAGCCAATGAAGATAAACGTGACGACAAACAGCGCAGCAGTCTTCTTTTCTTTCACACTTTCCCCAATCAGCATACATACTTTCTACCATAACTGTAGTGAATGTCTGTTATGAGCGAGCAAAAGAGATTCAATTACCGGGGAATTACTCCGACATAAGCTCTCCCAGAAACACCGGAACAGCGATTCGCATATTCTCTTCTATACTTTCAGTCTGACCGGCTGGAGATTTCATAGCAAGAAAATGGATGCGCCAAGACCTATGCGGGAAAGAGGCTGAGGAAATAATTGCCGATAGCACTGTGCCCGACGAAAAGTTAATCTGGCACGCAATGACGCGCGTCCTTGGGGCATCAGGAATCAGAGAGCCAACTTAACAACCCATTACATATTATTTAACCGGACTGTTACATGTACAAAGTTCAATGATTAGTGATTCTGTGACGCCACATACAACCTAAGCCCCTGATATAAAACCAGTCTATGCAACACCTAAAAATCATATATGATAGGGTGATAAGTCAACGCGCAGTATAAAAATTAAGCTAAAAAATGCTTTCAGCATAGTGAATCTATTTCACACTACATAATTAAGGATGAAAAAATGACTGCACCAGTAATTAGTTTTATCAATATGAAAGGTGGGGTTGGTAAAACAACTTTATGCGTTGGGATTGCTGAGTTTTTAGCCAACCATATGGGGCGCAAGGTTCTAGTTATCGATATTGATCCTCAATTTAATGCCACTCAGTCCTTAATGGGGCATTATGATCGAGTAGAAGAATATATGACTGCCCTTCGCCCTAATAATCAAACCATTCGAAAGATTTTTGAGCTTCCAAATTCATTAATGGAAGATGAAAAGAAAGTGACACCAGAACAGGTCATTACTAAAGTTTCAGACAATCTTGATATTATCTTAGGTGATATAAACATTATCTTTGATACTAACCAAGAGGGTATTAGAATAAAAATGTTGCGTAAATTCATCACCGAAAATGACTTAAAAGAAAGTTACGACTATATCTTTATCGATAGCCCCCCAACAATCTCATTATTTACAGATACCGCACTCCTTGCTTCTGATTATTATCTTACTCCGGTTAAAATTGATCACTACTCGGTGCTTGGAGCAAGCAGTTTAAATAGCGTTATAAGAAATATGCGCACACATCATGAGAAAGAAATCAAGCAAGTCGGTTACATTTATACAAACACTGATGCTGAAATGACCAATAAAACAAGGGAAATTAAAGAACAATTCGAAAACCATACTCAATTTACAAATTTTTATTTCTTTGAAAATCAATTAACCTACGTGCGTGATTTAATGGTAGGTTATCAAGGAAATATTCCTTCTTGTTATTCAAAGTCACGCCAAGATATAGAAAAGATCTGTAACGAATTTATTAACAGAGTGGCTCACTTGGAAGGTAACACAAATGAATAAACAATTAATTAAAGCGCTCAATAAAGCTAATAATATGCCCATGACCAAAGAAAACTTCTTAGGCTTGGTAATTATGTTGATTCTTTCAAAAGAGGTTTTTAGATCAAATTTTGATGTTAGTAAATTTATTAACAAAACCTTCAAAATATCTTTTTTGAATTATGCTGTACGGTCAAGAACTTTGATGTGCGCTAAAATTTGCAGACATATTAATGAATTAAGTGAGAATGACATAAAGATGGCTTATACGCATTTCTTAAACAACATTAACACATTAGACATTATTTTTAATGATGCAAATAAAACAAGCCAAAAATCCACATCTAAAAGCAAGCATGCTATAAGGAATTTAAATATTTGGATTAATGCAAATAAAAAGGAAGAAGAATAATGCTCACGCAGGATCCCTTCAACATTGGAAGAGATGTAAATTATTTTAGAGCGGAGGTGCAAAAGCACCTCAGAACCACTGATGAAATAAACAAATCAGTATCAATATTTAGGCAAATAAGTCTTTGTAATACAATTTTAAGTCACAATCCTAATCTAAATCACTCTTCTTATATAAAAGGTTTTATATATGATACCTTAAACTCCTTAATTGCCATTATAAAAAAAAGAGAACGGTATCTCCAACTGAACTTCCGCTCAATGGTGGAGCATGTGGCCAGAATAAGCCTCAATAAGAACTACAATGGTGGGGATTTTGACCAAACTGTACGTCGTAGAGACTTTGACTTCTTAAAAGCCCAACAAGTCGATGAAGGCTGGTCTTATTTACATAATGTCTATATCAACGCCTGTTATTATGTTCACTCCTCCCCCCAAGCGAACCTAAATGTTACATCAACATTTATATCACTTATGGAGGGAGATTGTAATTCAACACAGCATAAAATGGTGAAAAAACTTCATGAGGTAGTATCGGCGCTGATGAGAATCATTATAAAGTATTATCATCAGCATATCTCAAACATTTTCTTTAGAAACAAAAAGGATTTAGAGAAAATAATGGGAAAAAGCCTTTATTCATATTATACCAGCTTAGACAATTAATTCTCTCATATTCATTGCGTAGAGCATAAATATCTATCTAACCACCTAAAATGCCAGAAAATCTAGTTGTATACCGGTGCGAAAATATCTCGCGTTTCATCTGCCACTGCTGCTGAATGCCCTGCCCAGCGAAACAGAGTGTTTCCTTCCCGTCTTTTGCATTGAGGTGCTCCAGCACGCTCATTAACTTTTCGCTCCCAGGACCCAGCGCGTTATCGTCGAATAGGTTAGGGCATGCTCTGACTGAAGAAGTCCCCCAGCATTACCCCGGCTTTCTGATATCGGTGTCCGTCTTTCCATATTGCATCCAGACTCCCCGTTGCTACTGCAATGATATCCCGACTGTCCTGTGTCGGGATGAGCAGCTTCACCGACGCGCTGTTACAGTAGTACGACTCGTTCAACGCAAAGGGTATCGTGTAAAACCGATGATGACACTGCCGGCAATCAGCACTGACGTCAGCAAACGTGAGAAAGAACAGATAAGCCGAACGATTTAGGAAATGTTTGAAGAGACTGATATGTGGATGGTTTCAGTTTAAACGCCTTGAACCGTCATATTACCTAAGTACAATCCGCTGTGACTGGCAATCATTCAATACTTGCACTATCAAAAGTGCATCAGCCAACCGCAGCACGTCTTGCATACGACCTGTCTGCGGTTTCAATCACCTCTCACCACCAGTCCCATCAATAATAATTAAACAGCGCCTAAACAAAATAAATAACAACAAGTCAACAACCTCGACAGGATGCCGATGGGATGATGAAGAGATAAGAAAGAATAACTAGTAAAGCCCTAAAACGTCAGCGTTCAGACGCGTTTTTTACTTAACCGGTAACAAATACGTTGTATCATAGCAACATAAAATGATTGTTCTAAATCAGATTAACTCCTCACTTTTGTACAATGTCGCTTACAGGTATACCATGAAATCCGAGACGCTAACTGTCCAACAACTTTTTCAAGACCGCCGACAATACTGTGTTCCATTCTATCAACGTGCCTATGTATGGACTCAGCGAAACCAATGGTCAGCTCTACTGGAGGATATCCTAGAGAAAGCACAATCCCGGCTCTCGGGTACAAAACCAACTCCCCATTTCCTTGGTGCAGTGGTACTGGAACCTCAACCAAAAAAAGGATTATTCGGTGTAGATTCCATACATATTATTGATGGTCAGCAACGATTGACCACTCTTCAATATGTTCTGGCATCCATCCGATTAGCATTACGTGCGACAGATCTTTCCAACTTAGAGCCTCTCATTTCGTCTTGCCTGAAAAACTCAAACGAAGACACAATGCGAAATAAAGAAGTAGAGCGCTTCAAACTGTGGCCAACTTTTCGGGATCAAACTCATTTTATTCAAAGTTTTAATGTTGAAAATATTGACGATATCCGGAATGTATTCTCTGATAGTTTCACGCAGCATGGTACGTTGCGTAAGCATTTTAATCACCCGCCATCACTAGAAGCATTATGTTTTTTTACTGAAGCCTTTATAAAGTGGATTAAAATAGAAAATCACTCACCACGAGAAAATGCTGTAGCATTAATTGAGGCTGTCTTGACGGATCTGAAACTAGTAAGCATATTTCTCGAGGCTGAAGATGACGCTCAAATAATTTTTGAAACATTAAATGGCAGAGGTGCGGAACTTCATGCCACAGATCTTATTCGCAATTATATTTTTATGTGCGCTGAACATGAAAATATTAATGCTGTTGAATTATATGAGAATGAGTGGAAGATCTTTGAAGATACGTACTGGTCAGAAAGACAACGTCGTGGTCGTATTAATAAACCACGCATGGAGTGGCTAGTGCATGCAACATTGCAATCAGAAAGGCAACGTGAAATCGATCTGTCTCGTCTTTACAATGAGTATCGTGATTATGTAAGTAAGGACTTGCCTTCACAACGAGCAGATCTGCAAGTAAAGCGCCTCAAACAATATGCATCACAATATAAAGAATTGGTTGGTGGTTTTGGCACAACCCCCATCTCACACTTTGGACATCGCATCGCAGCCTATGATGTGACGACACTTTATCCGCTTGCTTTGTTCATTTCGATAGCTAACATCGCCGATGATGAGAAAGCAGCCATGTATAATGATCTTGTCTCCTACGTAGTACGAAGAGCCGTATGTGGCCTGACGCCAAAGAATTACAACAATGTATTTATGAATGTATTGCGGCACTTGTCTAAAACAGAAATTTCCAGTGTTGAGTTACGTAATATCCTCAATAGCTTAAATGGCGAAGCCTCACGTTGGCCTGGGGACTCAGAATTTCTCAACGCTTGCATCAATGCTCCACTTTATCCTGGCAGGCTCGACGCACCGAAAATGCGCTCAATGTTAACGGAACTTGAAAGAGAACTTTGTCGCCAAGTGAAGACAGAGAAGCCTGATGTTCCAAATCTTTCTAACCTCGATATCGATCATCTTATGCCTCAAAGTTGGTATTCCTGTTGGCCTCTCGAAAATGGTCATATGGTGACAAATTCAGATGCTACGGTATTGAACCAAATTGTTCTGTCTGGAACCGATCTTACCCCAGAACAGCTACTGGTAAGGAAACGGCAACAAGCGATAGCTACGTTGGGAAATCTAACTTTGCTTAACCTTAGCGTAAACCGTTCTGTTCAGAATGCTGTATTTCTGAAAAAACGTGATGCTCTCATCGTCCACACCAATCTACGACTGAACATTCCACTTATAGTTAAGGATAAATGGGATGAGGATGAAATCCTGGAGCGGGGTAAAAAGTTGGGGGAAATTGCATTGAAAGTATGGCCAAAACACGATTAATGCAATTAATAAAATGATTATAGCGGCCTTACATTAGTAAGGCCGCTACTCACTATTAAATCCTTTAATTTGCAACAAGAACAGCAGTGTCAGCCCTAGGTTTCGGACTTTGTACCGCTTATCTTGTCTTCAAAAATCAGCTCGCATCCTGCACAGTTCAGCGCATTACGAATCTGTAGCACCAATCTTAACTATCTGTTTTAGCAAGCATTAACCGCATTCACTAAGCTATAGTTGATGGCACAAACAGAAAGTTGATGCATGATGTTGTCATGTGTATGTCACAAATGCGGCACAACGATCTTCAAACATGTAGCCACACATCCACAGAAGAGCACAAAGCCTTGCAATCCAGTGCAACGCTTTGTGTACCATAGTTTTTCCTTATCAACTACCGCAAGTATCGATCGATGGAGGCTTGGATGTTAAATTTCATGACTTTGATCACTTGGTGCATCACGAAACTATCGAAGTGCAACTCGCTCATGCCAACGGCGGATCTGTGCGTGGGATTTACAACCATGCTCAGTATCTAGATAAGCGCAGAGAAATGATGCAGTGGTGGGCTGATTACATCGATGGTCGTGCAGGAGTGTAAGCCATTACGCGAATTCTTCCACGATCGCCATGCCAGTAGCACCATCACCACCGGTAAATGCCGTACCGGTAAACCCAAGGTCATACGCGCCACCACCACCGGATCCGGGAGCTGCGCCAGCAATACCGGCCTGAGAACCCGCCCGGCCACCGCCGCCAAAATACGACGCCCCGCCGTTGCCCGTTAGAAGGCTTGAGCCTGTCTGTCCATCTGAGCCGGTACCACCGTTGATCCTGATATCTCCGGTCGCCGCCGTACCTCCGGCGCCGCCGGCGGTATTGGACACGCCTGACTTCACGCCGCCTTTCCCGCCAGGAGCTGAGAACAGGCTGGCAAACGAGGTAGCACCACCATCCGCACCACTTACTGCGCCAACTCCGCCCTTACCACCCTTGCCGACAGTAATCGCGTAAGAACTGGCAGCAGACAGGTCAACCCATACGATAATGGTCGCACCCGCACCGCCGCCGGCACCGGAGAAGGTTTCTGTATTGTTGGAGGCCTGGCAGCCGCCACCGCCACCACCGGCGCCGGTCAACGTTACTTTTGCATAACGGGCCAGAGGAGATCGCGTATAGGTTCCGTTTGCATAGAAAGCTTTTGGAGCGCCAAGAGAACGCCCGACAAAACCAGAGGAATCAGATATTCCGAGGTTATAACGGGCTTCATTTACCGCATCTTCACCGGCATCTTTAATTTCTGACAGGTTATTACTGATCTGCAGGAAAGATAATAATGACCCGGCGGTCATTAAATTCGCGACAATGTCATTCGTTGACCATACGCGCGCCGTAGTTCCTTCCTGACCACGAATTACTGTCATCACGTCACCAGATACAGATGTGACGTGCATAATTTCAGAAATTGTTTTCGTGGCCGCGTCGGTTATCGTTAATTTGAAATAACTCTGTCCCGAAACTGGCGATGGGAATAAAGACCCCGCTCCAGTACCCACGGTAATAACGGTAGCGGACGCGCTAATACCCGCAGCGAGCACACTCTTTGCGTTATTATTGGCTAATAGTTTCAACGCCATATATACCCCCGCAAATCAAAAGGCCGTATTATTTAGGCCTTTTGATTTCTATTTTCCATTAATTGTAGCCATATGACAGCCAAAGGTCGGCAAGCGTTGACGCCACAAAGCACGGGTCATACATCGTGCTGCCAGCCGCACTGCTGCCGTCAAAATCAAAGAAGCGCTT
>SKFA01001032.1_pt1 | contig 17238 bp, 17 predicted proteins | sample 4820291 | NCBI WGS metagenome assembly SKFA01 (sample SAMN11008795, study PRJNA524170) | human gut metagenome | isolation source: fecal sample from pouch patient p30 | place: Israel: Tel-Aviv | reverse complement strand
TCGATTCCTATTTTATGATTCATATTTATTGTGTGATACACCATTGTTTTTTATGAAAATGTAATCATATGCTATCCGTTCCGCGTCACCTTTAACATATATATTTCCACATTTGTGAAATCCAAATCGCTCAATTGCTGTCTGCATAGAAATATTATCTTTGTGCGTATCAATGCGAATATAGTCTATCTGTTTTATGCAATATTCAAAACATGCTCTGGCAATTCCTTTTACTATTCCACTAGATGCCAACCGATGAATCGTCCCATAGAGTCTGTCATCTGTCCATTTTCCATTTTTAATAACCTGATAAGTTGGTTCTTCTCCAATAATAAAAGAAAATGTTCCCACAATCATTCCATTATTTACAATTACATAGCTGTTTCCTGCATCTATATCCGTTTTTAGTATCTCCTCACCAGGGTATCCATCTCCCCATTGTGTTTTATTTCCATGTGCAGCCATGTACTCCTTAGCAGTTGTAAAAATAGCCATAATCTGCTTAATATCTTCTCTTGTGCTTTTTCTAATTTCCATATTTCCTTTACTCATAATTCCCCTCTCTATGTTCCGGATTTAAAGTTGACATTTCCTCCATTTTAACAGCAATGCTGAATTTGTGATTACAAGCACTGAGCCGGCATTATGTACCAATGCACCTATGACCGGATCAAGAGTGCCTGTGATTGCCAGAATGATAGCTATGAAATTAAGTCCCATGGAAAATGACATATTAATCTTTATTGTAGTCATCATTCGCTTGGAAAGTGCCAGTAAATGTGGCAATTCCTTTACCTCATCATCCACCAGGGCAATGTCTGCCGCATCCACAGCAATATCACTTCCTACACCGCCCATAGCAATGCCGACATCAGCCGCCTTTAAGGCTGGTGCATCGTTGATTCCATCCCCAATCATACAGACAGCTTCCTGTCTGTTCTGATATTCATTTATGTATTTTAACTTATCCTCCGGCAGACAGTTTGCTTGAATTTCGGAAATACCAAGCTGTCTTGCAATGGAAGCAGCCGCTTTTTCATTATCACCGGTAAGAAGTACCGGCTGTACATTTAATGCTTTTAATACCTTTATTGTACCAACACTCTCACTTCGTATCGTATCAGACAATACAACATAACCAATGAAAAGGCTGTCCAAAGATATGTAGATCATGGTACATCCCCGGTTAATAAATTCTTCCGCCTGTGTTGTCATTTGCTGTGGAAACGTTATGTTATTTTCATTCAACATAGCCCTATTTCCAGCAAGAACATGATAGCCTTCCACCTTTGCTGCCACACCTCTGCCCGGTATCATTTTAAAATCTTCTTTATTGTGTCAGGCACCATTGTTTTTAGGGACAAACAGGGTATCCTCCACGACTCCTAACTTGGACATAGCCAAACCTCCTGTTTTGACACATTACTTTCTGCCGACAAGCAGCCGGGAAGACTCCAGCATCATCATGGCAGCCCGACGGTGGGAGCCAAAAGCTTCCTCCTTCTTTACGCAAGTTTCCAATTCTGGCTTTCTGTCTGCAGTTTTACCATATGGGCATATACACCATTCTTTTCTTCCAGATCCTTTGGTGATCCTTCTTCTGCCACGGTGCCATCAGAAAGGACAACAATTTTATCTGCTCCTGCTACGGTACGCATCCTGTGGGCGATGACCAGAACCGTTTTATCTGCGATCAGACGGGAAAGGGCTGTCTGTATCAGAGTTTCATTCTCCACATCCAGGGAAGCAGTAGCTTCATCTAAAAGAATGATCGGCGCATTTTTCAGAAATGCACGGGCAATAGAGATACGCTGGCGCTCTCCGCCGGATAGTTCACAGCCATTTTCTCCGATATTGGTATGCCATCCATCCGGCAGTTTTTTGGCAAATTCATCCACATTGGCAAGTTTCGCAGCCGCAATGACCTGTTCATCTGTGGCGTCTTTGTTTCCAATTCGGATATTCTCCAGAATCGTATTGTCAAACAGTGTGACATCCTGGAATACGATGGAATACAGAGAAAGCAGTGTTTCCGGGTCTATTCGGGATACATCCATACCTCCCACGGTAATCTTTCCTCTGTTAATATCCCAGAACCTTGCAGCCAGCCGGGATACGGTTGTTTTTCCGCCGCCAGATGGGCCGACCAAAGCCGTAACCTCTCCCTGTTTTGCCGTAAAGGAAACATCTTTCAATACGGTTTCTCCGGTATTGTAGGCAAACCCAACATGGTCAAAGACAATATCATACCCCTGATTGGAAAGCCTGTCACTGCCCTGCTGGATGGGATGATCGAGAATTTCATTCATACGGGCAATGTTGGTTCGTGTACTGATGACTGCCGCAAGATTCTGGAGTGCGCCCTGCAGAGGGTCATATAAACGGGATACTACCAGAAGGAACATAAAGAATGTAAGCACGGAGAGGCTTCCTTGCATGAGTAGAACAGCTCCCACCAGCGCAACCGTTGCAATACCAAGCTTCAGCACCAGTGACGCGGAAACCACAAAAGCAGCAAGACCAAATTCATTGAGGATGGAACGATGCTCCACAGCACGGATCTTCTTTTCCAGCCCTTTTAAATATGCCTGCTCCGCATTGTTCGCTTTCAGGTCACGAACCGTTTCAATACACTCCTGTATCCCGTCTGCGCAGGCCATCTTTACATCCATGGCTTTCTGATTCAGATTTTCCTGAATCTTTGCGGAAAATCCCACAATCGCAAAGGCAACCGGCAGAACCCATAAGGCAGCCAGCGCCATTCTCCAGTCCGTAAAGAGCAGACCGATGGAAATCAGAATCGTAGAAATGATTGAACCTGCAAGCTCAGGGATAAAATGTGAAAAACTCTGCTCCAGGAAGGTGCAGTCCGCCATAATGGTACTGGTAAGATCGGCTAAATCCTTTTTCCCGAAAAAAGAAAGGGGGATTTTGCGCAGATGCTCTGCCAGGGTAATACGGCGGATGCCGCTTTCTTTGTAAGTGGCAAAATAGGTGGCATTGTATTGAAAGAAAGTGGTCAGCAGTATCAGGCCGATACACACCACGCAGCCTGCCACATAAAATGGAATTTTCCCACCGGGAACACCCCCGTTCATCAGATCGCTGACCAGGTAATATAAAAGTCCTACCGGGAACATAAAAGACAGATTCTGAAGGACACAGGCCAGGCATCCTTTGATCAGGTCTTTTGCCCCCTGTTCAGACAGGGCATATTTTTTCTGCAGTTTTTTGATCATATCACTGCACCTCCTTTGTTACCTTCCATTGCACGGAAGTCTGGTAATTTTTCCACATACGGCTGAAAATGCCGTCTTTTGCAAGCAATTCACGACTGTTCCCGCACTCGGCAACCTGTCCGTTGCAAATGACAAAAATCTGATCCACATTTGTTACGGTAGAAAGCCTGTGGGCAATCATAATCACTGTCTTACCCTCGGAAAGTTTTGAGAAAGCAGCCTGTACACGGCTTTCGTTATCCGGGTCAGCAAAGGCAGTGGCTTCATCCAGAATAATGATCGGTGCATTTTTCAGCATTACACGGGCAATGGCAATTCTCTGCTGCTCTCCACCGGATAGATAGACCCCCTTTGTACCAATGACCGTATCCACACCCTGTGGGAGTTTTTCCAGAATATCATCGCATTGTGCGTGATGAAGGGCAGCCAGAACTTCCTCACGGGTAGCTTCCGGTTTTCCCATACGCACATTTTCCAGAATGGATGCCTTGATCAGACGGCTGTTCTGAAATACGAAAGACACTGTATTCATGAGTTCCTCTTTCGGGATGTCTTTCACATTGACACCACCGATTTTTACCATTCCGCTCTGTGGATCAAAGAATCGGGAAATCAGGTTGGCAAGGGTTGTTTTCCCACCGCCGGATGGGCCTACAAAAGCTACCGTCTGTCCTGCAGGAATGGTCAGTGAAATATCTTTTAATACTTCTTTTTCTCCATCATAGCTGAAATGAACCGATTTCAGTTCCACGGAAGCGTTTTGAGGATGCTTTGAATGTTTCGTTTCCTCCAGAGGCTTCAAATGCAAAACGCTGTCAATTCTCTGTAAAGCGTCGTCTACGATCATGGCGTTTTCACTTTGGAACATAATGCGTGTCAGTGTGACAGAAATAACCGGTGTAATGATGATATAGAAAATAAGATCCAGTAAGAAACCGGAAGTCACACCGTCTTGCGTAAGCAACAGTCCTCCGGCGATCAGTGTGGCAAAAACTCCGTTGATCGCAGCTGTATAGAACATCATCGGTGTCCGAAGCTGCTTGGTATAAGCGATCACCCATACTTTATACCGGTCAATGGAGTCTTTAAACTTCTTAAAGGAAAAGATCGTCTGACCAAAGGTTTTTACCACCGGAATCCCACGGACATACTCTACCGCTTCATTGGACATATCATCCAGCGCATTCTGGTATTCTTTCATCTTTTCCTGCATCTGCTTTCCGGTCATTGCCATCATGATCAGAAACCCCAGCACAACCGGAACAAGGCTCAATAGTCCCAGTCTCCAGTCAAACACGAACAACAGCACCAAAAGACCGCAGGGGGTTGCAATGGCATTGGCTCTGTCGGGAAGCTGATGGGCGAGATAGGTTTCGGTGGCTGCGCTGGATTCGTTGACAATCTTGCGCAGTTTTCCGCTGCCAAAACTCTCGGCAAACCCAAGAGGCAACTTAACAATATGCTCCATGGTCTGGATACGCAGGTTTGTGGCAATACGAAATGCTCCCAAATGGGAACACATCAGCCCTGCTATGTAGACAAGCACCGCTATAACCGCAAACAATACTGCCATCCAGCCATTACCGGTCAGGCTCTGTGCCTGTCCAAAATTCGGTGCCACCTCCAATACTTCCTTGATCATTTTCCAGATGTAATAGAATGGTACCAGAGCGATCAGGGCACTGATGGCAGAAAGCACCCAGGAAGCATAGGTCAGGTACTTATGGCTGCCTGCAATTTCCAGCAGGCGTGATAAATTGGATTGTTTTTTCAAAAAAATTCCTCCTTTTCTTTGTGTCTATGATAAAGAGAACACGTCTATGTTCTTACAATATCCGAATTTAGGTTAGCTGTAGCTAACTGTCAAACAAAAATTATAAGGCATTACTGCCCCATAATTTTCATCCATCCTGCTGTATAAAAGGCGCGCATTTCTTTAACGTAGTTTTCGGCATCTTTTAGCGGCATTTCGTGGATGATCAATTCAAAAAAAGTATGAAACATTCCGGTGATCAGAATATGCTCCAGCGAAGGATCGATATGCGGAGAGGACCGTCCAAGCTGCCTTAAGACATCCTGATAGGCATGCGTCCCATCTACCTCAATCTCCACCATTTCATCAATTAGCCCGGCAAATTTTGTCCCTTCCGAACAGCAGAGGATCAGTTTACATTCCTCTAAATGTTCGTACGCATAATAGAGAATATCGTACATGCAGATTCCCGAAATATCACTCATGACTTCCGGCTGCTGGGCAGCTGGTAGTTCGGCGAACTCCTGCTGTGCTTTTATAAAACGGTTACGAATATATTCATAATGTTCACCAACGATGGCTTCAAAAAGTTCTTCTTTGCTTTTGTAATATCCGTAAAAGGCTCCGGTAGTCATTCCCACGGATTTCACAATATTCCGCAGGGAAGCGTCTTTATATCCTTTTTCCAAAAATTCTGCTTTCGCTGCCCGGTGGATATTTTCTAAAGTCGTTCCATTTCCGTTTATTTTGCACACCTCCTATATAACAGCGCTATATAACACTGTTATAATTTTAATCTCTAAAAATGATTTTGTCAAGAGCAACAAGAAATAGTTGCATAAAAACAGTAATCCAAATCCAGAGCTTCCATTTGCGCTCTGCTTTTCCATGGTTATATGCCATTTCCCTTACCTCCAATCTGATTTGTTTGAACATTCAGATTGGAAAGGGCGGAGAACGGCAGCCGATTCATTTATGTTTTCAATCGTTATGATTGTAATGTCAACACTTATGGGAAGCATTATGTAGCATCATAACCGTTTAAGCTTCACAGATTAAGGTTATTATCCGTTCCATCCAGCTGGGTGCCACTGTAGATTATGCAATTCTGTTTACTGAACGGTATAAAGAAAACAGACAGACGCTTAGTAAAAAGGAAAGTATTGTGGAGACTGTTTCCAATGTTACGGTATCTGTACTGACTTCCGGAATTACAATGGCAACAGTTGGAACTCTGCTTGGAGTTATTTCTACCGCCGCAATCCAATAACCATGCATAAAAGCTGCATCATCAATCCTAAAACTAATTTTAAGGAATAACAAAATCAAGCCGAAGCAGACTCCTATCAAAACTATTTTTGCAGCTCTTTTCAAATTGAGTACCTCCATCATACTTTTTTGCAACTTGCTGGCGGCGAACGGTTTGCCAAAACCGTTTGCGGAAGACAAGTCCACAGGGGATAGACGCACAAGCAGCACAAGGGGGTGTAGCCACCTTGACGGAACGAAGTGACGAAACATTCTCGGTCGAGCAGTTTTCTTCTGCTGACCGGGAATGAAGCTCCGCAGGACGCACTACTCTCGACAGAGAGTATAGAAGTGCGCCCTTTAGTTCCTAAAGGGATTTTCTTCTGACCCAAATTACATAAAATGTAGATCAAGACATTTCTAAGAGGTACTCTCAGATTTTCACAACATAAGGTTCATCTTCAATAATACCCTGATCGTGGGTAACAATGATAACCGTTTTACCTTCTTCATTGAGTTCGTGCAATAACCTCATAACAATATCTCTATTTTTCTTGTCAAGTGAGCCAGTAGGTTCATCTGCCAAAACAACAGAACATTTTTTCATCATAAGACGAGCTAAAGCAACTCTCTGTTGTTCACCACCGGAAAGCTGATAAACTTTTTTGTTAACTTCCTTTGATAACCCCACACGATTAAGAGCTTCTTTAAGTGATACTTTAGTTCGGCTTGATTTTTTAATCAAACTTAAATTTTCTTTAACTGTCTTATTTTCAAGCAGTGCAAAATTCTGAAAAAGAAACCCCACTGTATCCGCAAAAAAACTGTTTTTATTTTTAAGCCGGGTAATATTCAGCCCTTCGATTATGATACTGCCGCTATCCGGCTTTTCGATACCACCAATCATATTGAGCAAAGTGCTTTTTCCACTGCCGCTATCCCCGCTGATTACTACAAAACTTCCATCCGGAATTTCCAAATTAAAGTTGGAGAAAATTATTTTCTCTCCAAATGCTTTATTTAAGCCACGAATTATAATCATAAACATCCACCTTTCAAGGACTTTGAGATATTTGTTTTTTCAACCCACATAACATTTGTGAAAATGATTGCCATTTCAATAATGGTGAGCAATGCTCCAACCAGTAAAGCAATCCCGACACTTGCGTTAGATATAAAAAGCGAAACAATGCAAATCAATATCACAACGGCTATATTTTCTAAGAGATTAACGGAAATAAATCTTTTGTGCCTTTCATAAAAGCGATAGCCCAAAACCTTTTTGAGGGAGATTTCCATCGCATTAAGTCTAAATTCCATTTTCACTTCAGATATGATGATAGCGATATCTAACAGCAATACTAATACGCAAAGAGAGCTTATAAAGCCAATCAGTTTCACGAGGAAACTATGACTATAAGTATAATCCTCCCCGACATTCGTCAGCATAAAATAGTGTGGACCAAGCTGTTCTGCATATTTTTTCGCAGCATTACGAATTGTGCTTTCATCGCATCCGTAGATCACCTCACCATTATATGTTCCTGTTTCGATATAACTTCCATTCAAAGCAACAGCCTCATTTGCCTGATAAATAACAATCGGATTTGTTGCTCTTGACAATCCGTCAATAGCCTCTTCTCTGTTCGAATTGAGATAATAAAATTGCTCTCTGCCAGAATATTCTTTATAAACAACACGCAGTTCTTCTGCATTTTGGGTAAGAGAGTCAATTTCCTCTTTTGCGATATCTTTGTATGATTCCGCATTTTTTCCCTTTGGCACGAAGACCACGATATCCTCTTTTTCATCATCTTCAGTAAGCATATCAGAAAACCCTTGCAGCATATCTCTGGCATTATGATTTACAAAAATATAATTATCCGTATCGCTTATCCGGCTGCCTATGCAGACCACCGGATTTATAGTGTTGTATTCATTTTCGTAAAGGTCATTCCAAAATTTGCTCTCTTTGGATTCCTCCTCATTTTCTTCAAAAGGAGGTTCAATCTGCATAACTCCAAAATAATAATCATTATAATGATTTTCTAAAAGAGTAGTGTTTGTAAGTAAATTACCTTGAATGCTACTGAGATTTGTAGTTATTGTAAAAATTGTCATAGCAGTAGCAAATACTTTAAGACCATTCAGAAGATAAAACATACCTTTTTTATCTGAAGCATTGGCAAAGGCTTTTTTTACATCAAAGCGGACAAAAGCAGCATAAGGAATTACGGAAAGAACTGCTCCGGCACAATACACTGCCAAAATGAGATGATCTTCATACGCTCCCGATATAAATTGAGAAACAAGCAACTTTGCTAAAACGAATAATGCAGCATACGAAATCATATCAGCCACTACAGCTTTTAGAGCAATCACAGCAGCATTTTCGCCCAGAGAAGCTCGTACAACTACTTCCTTTTGTCTGCGTATCACCTCAATCATATTAAGTACAATCATCAATATGGCAACCAGGCCCCAAACAATGAACATCATATCAGTTTCGGTTGATTGCCAAAACTCTGGCTGCGATATAGAATATTCTTTTGCCAAATCTTGATATGTGGCAATAATGTCATCATCGTCACCGATATAGCTGACCATTATTTCCTGTCCATTGCCTGTGTTTTTTGCTTCTCTAAAATCTTCAAATTCTATTACGGTGATTCCGCCTATCAAAGCCGTATATGTTTTTTCCTCAATATCCATTGTGCTTTTAAGACTATCCCGAACAACGGTATCATCACCATAAATATAAAGTCTTGTCTGATAATTAGAAACTCTCTGATTAAAAGTCGAAAAAATATGAACACCATGCTTCTCAGCTGTATCTTCTGCATTGGCTAAAAATGAATCCATATCGTCATTAGTAGTTGTGTATCTGGACGATAAATAATAAGCACCATTAAAGTTCCAGAGCATATTTTGATATACTTCAGCTTGCATAACAAAAGCAAAAATAATCGTAATCAACAGCAATATATTTCTTATATGTTTCATTTAAAATTCTTAAACCTCCTTTGAATAGGTAACAGACACACGATTGCCCAAAATACTAATATGGATTTTTTCATACAACCACATTCTCTTGTTAGATTCTAATTTTCCGTTTTCTTTATTCGCATAAATTATACCATAAAACTCGTGAACAATTCTACCGCAACTTTGGACTATATGAGAAAAGTCCGAACAGTTTTCTGCCCGGACTTCCTCGCTCAATCATAAATCAATTCCACTTTCACAATCTCCTCTGCCTGTGCCTTGCAAGCGTTCATCTGCCGCACCCATTCCATTTGGTTTTCGGCTTTCAGTTGCTCGGTCACGCCGTTTTGCTCTGCCAGTGACCGCACGATCAGCTCCATGCGGTTTCGTGCCGCTTCGTCAATCTCGGCGCAATGCTCAAAGAGCTTGTCGGATAGCACCAGCTCATTGAACAGTATCGGACGGTGCATTTCCAGATACGCCTTGCGAAGTCTGCCGTAGTGTCCGAGGGGCTTGGTCTTGCGGATAACGATGTTCGGGATAAGATAATCGCCGTTCTGTGTGTAAGTGATATTCATGCTGTTTGTACTCCTTTCATCGGCTCTCTCTGCGGTAAACTGCTGACAGGGACGAACACGCCCTTTGCAATGTCCTCCGCACGAATGGCGGCTTTCTTGGCTTCGATTTCTGCCTTTTTTCTCCCCTTGATTTTGTCCTCGTATCGCTTCTGCGCTCCGCTGGCTTTCCGCTTCAAGTAGTTCTGATGAAGCCTGTCCTTGCGTTCCTCACGCTTGCGGATTTCTTCTAATTCCTCTGGGGTAAGCTCCACTTCTCCAAACGCCGGAGGAACGAATCGCCCAACAAAATTGAAGTAAATCTCGACCTCCTGTGTGGTCTGTATACTGCCTTTACGGTCACGCTCATGCACAAGGATTTTCTCGATAAACTCGTTGAGCATGGCAATGGTCAACTTGTCGAAGTTCTCATACTTGTCAATCAGAGCGATAAAACGATCAGCGTCCTTTTCGTGCTTCTCATAGCTCTTGACAGCCTTTTCCAGAGCAGAGATTTCGGCGGTAAGCTCGGACTGTTCCTTTTCGTATTGAGCGTCCAGAGTGGCGTATCTGCTGTCGGACAGCTTTCCTAAAATGTTGTCCTCATAGATTTTACAGAGCAGGACTTCCAGCTCGGAAACTCTCTGCTTTGCTGTGGCAAGGCGTGTGCGCTGTTTTCTGACCTCTGCCGTTTGCTGGCTGGACTGCGCTTCCTGCACCACACGGACAAACTCGGCTCGGTCATGCTTCGCATACTCGGCAATGGCTTTGAGCATTTCAGAGACAAGGGACAGTACCACATCTTCATTGATACGGTGCTGTGTCGTGCAGAGCTTTCCAACTGGGACTTTGCTGTATTGGGAACAGGTATATTGAGAAATACGCTTGCCGTTGTTGGTACGGTGGACATACATCTTGCCGCCGCAATCGGCACAATAAAGCAAGCCTGTGAGGGGAGCTGCTTCGCCCCAGCCGTCCGGGTAGCGTCTGACATTCCCACGGATTTTCTGCACAAGGTCAAAGGTCTGCTGGTCAATGATAGGCTCATGGGTATTCTCGAAAATTGTCCATTCGTCCTCCGGGACATAATGGCTTTTCTTGTCCTTGAAGTGCTTTCGGGTCTTGAAATTGATGGTGTGTCCCAGATATTCACGCTTTTCAAGAATGTTGCAGATGGTGGAAGAACCCCAGCCGTACACATCTTTGAAAGTCTTGTTTTTGTTCACGCCCTCGCCGTGTTGGGCAAGGTAAGCAGACGGAATAAGCACCTTTTCCGATTTCAGTTTGCTGGCGATCTGATACGGACCGTAGCCGTCAATCGTCATGGCAAAGATGCGCTTGACCACATCAGCGGCTTCGGGGTCAACCAACCATTGGTCTCTGGCTTCGTTCCAGAGATAGCCGTAAATGACCGTGCCTGTGAGGTGCTTGCCGGACTTGCCTTTTGACTGGAAAGTGGAACGGATTTTACGGCTGGTGTCTCTGGCGTAGTATTCGTTCATAATGTTGCGGAACGGGGTAAAATCATCGTCCCCTCTGGCACTGTCCACGCCGTCATTGATGGCGATAAGGCGAACGCCACGCTGACGCAGAATTTCCATAATCTGACCGACTTTCAGATAGTCACGACCCATGCGGCTCATGTCCTTGATGCACAAGTACTCCACATTCCCGGCTTCCACTTCTTTCATCATTGCTAAAAATCCGGGACGGTCAAAGCAAGTACCACTAATGCCATCGTCCGTGAAATGGACAATGTTTGTAAAGCCCTGCCGTGCGGCGAACTCCTCCAACATTGCCTTTTGATTGGATATGGAATTGCTCTCACGCTGTTGGTCATCATCTTTACCAAAGTCATCACGGCTCAGTCGTTCGTACAGAGCTGTGATTTTCTCATTTTTTCTCATAACTTGCGCTCCTTTCTTCGATTTTGGGTTGTGTGTTCTAAGAGACTTCCCAACCGCTTGATTAAGAAGTCTTTTAGAGCATACAACACCGGCAGCCAGCTTGTAAAGTTTGTACTGCCGCCCGGCAAAGCTGTTGGGCTTCTTTTTTGCCAGTTCTTCAAACAGCAAGTCCACCGGATTCTGGTATTCCTCGTCATCCTCCAGCACCTGCATGGTGTTGAGCATTTCTAACAGTGTTGCAAAATTCTGCTCCTCCACCGGGGCTTCATAATGCAGATAAGCGATCAGGGCAGTAAGCAAAAGACGCTCCGATTTTTCCCAGAATGGGTCTCCGCCGGACCCTTCACCCTTGGTGTTGGTCATCAGCGTTGTCACCAACTTCAAAATGTCTTTTTCGCTGTGGACATAAGCGAAGGGGTTGTAGTGCATACTCTTGGAAAAGTTAATGGTGTTCAGGATTTTCAGCTTGTAGCCTTTTTTCAGAAGTGCGTTCCCGCACTCGACCACGATACTGCCTTTCGGGTCTGTTACCACATAGGAGCTGTGGCATTGTAAAAGGTTGGGCTTGAGCCAAAACCGGGTCTTACCGCTGCCGGAGCCGCCCACCACCAGCACGTTTTTGTTCCGGGCATTCTTGGGGTCCGGCGGACGGTTGGACATCATCAACCGTTCTGTTTTGGTCAGGATGATGTTATCGGCAAACTTGGGAGCCATGAACGGCTCAATGTCCTTGGGCGTACCCCACCGGGCAGAGCCGTACTCCATGCCGTGGCGGTACTTCTTGGCGTTTTTTCCACGCAAATAGACCGCCAGCCGTAACCCTGCGCCGCAGCACAAGCCCACCAGCAAATCCAGCGGATGCAGGCTGGGCAGTGGGTTTGCAAACGCCACCGGGATGGTGCCCATTATGGACATAATGCGTTCACCCAGCTCCTTGCCCTCGGCAAGCCGCCACGCCTCGCCAAAGTTGGTTGCCACCAGCCCCAGCAGAAGATAGGGCAGATAGAGCGCCAGCAGCTTTGTCAGCTTTTTCATGGTCACAGTCCACGCTCCTGTTCCTTGTGCCGGACTTTGCCGGGGAGTTCTGCCGCCGCCTGCACCAACTCCTGCAATCGTGCCAGAACCGAGGGGCGTTTATCCTTGTTCAGCAGAGATGCCGAATACTCCTTGAACGCCGATTGAAATGCTTCTGCATCCGGGGCTTTGAAAAAGACCAGATACCGGGGCGGCACTTCGGAGGTGTCTTTGCGGATGGCATAGTCGATGCCGTACTTTTTGGCATAGCGTTCCAAGCCACGGATGCCGGTCTTGCTGATCTCCACGCTGGATACGCCCCGGTTTTGCCGCAGAAGGGTACGGACGCTCTGCTTGCCTTGGGATGCCTTGGATTGGTACAGCCGAAGCGCTGCCTTTACCGCCCGCAGGAGTGTCCGGGCGGACAGCTTTGTGGTGGAGATCATAATGTTGAATGATTTCTGCTCGATTTCTTCCTGCATTTGCATCACCCCCTGTGCAGAAAATAGGAATCAGCGGTCAAGACCTGCATTCTTCGATGGCGCAGCTTTGTTTTTCTCAGGGCGGACTGCCTCATCGGGTACACGAATGACCATCATCCGATGTCCCAGCCGGATAAAATCTTCGGGCTGGTGAAATTTCTTCTCAAACTTTTCAGCCAATTCCGGGGTGAGGGATGCAAAATCTTCCTCACCCAGACCGACCACCAGAAAGGTTCCGGCAACCACATCGTAGGCTTCGCCATGCTCATCCCGCAGGGCGCGGTTCAGGGGCAAACCCATCAGCTTGCCATCATCGTTGTAGACGATGGCAACCGGGTCGCTAAACGGGTAGCTGGCACCGATGCTGCCACCGACTGCCTGCTGCAATGCTTTCAGATCGTTGTCAATCTCGACCTGTTTCGGGTACTGCCCCGGCGCGATTTGCAGGACAGAAAGAGTGTTTTCTTCCATTCCGCTTCCCCTCAGTCGATGCAGATGCAGGTCAGCGCATCCTCATCGACCATCAGCGTGACACTGGCGGTTTCCAGTACTTCTGGATGGCAAACATATCGCTCATGGTCAGGGGTGCGAACTTGCCATCGTCCGTATAGCGGTGGAAAATCACCGACCCGGTCAGATACCGCTTGCCCATCAGCTTGATGACCTGCTTCGGGTTATAGCGGAAACCCAGCGGCTCCTCCTTGGAGATGCCGTAGCCGGCATCGTCCTCGTCAAAGCAGGGCAGGATGTGCGGAGCCTCCTCCGGCTGGATCACGGTCAAATCCAGAACGGGTGACACAGCGGCGAAATAGACATCCGTGCTGGCAAGCTCGTTCTGCATTGCCATGTGCATGAACGAAAAGAAGCCAGTCACTGCGTCGTCGATGTGGTCGATCTTCTTTCTCATGGTGTCGATGGTCTTTGCGGTCTTGAAATCTATCGTCTTATTCATAGGCGTTTCCTCCGTTATTTTTGAAAAATAAAAAGACCCGAATTGGGTCTCTTGGTTCAGTCTGCGCTCAACGCGCTTCTTCCTGTTTCTTCTGTTTTGCCTGCTGCTTTTTCATCTGCCACTGGTCGAGGAGCTTGATGATGATGCTTTCCATCTGCCGAGGCGTGTAGTTGCGCGGAAAGTATTTCCGCAGGGTCTCGTTTTTGATGGTCACGGTGTCTAGTTCGCTTTTCTTTTCCTCGTTCATAATGTCGTAGACTGCATCGTAACTGAACTCGCCCTGCTGTGCCAGCTTTTTCAGCTGCTGTGCCTGTGAAAGAGAGGGGGCATTCTGCGTGTCGTTCATGGCTTCAAGAAAATCCCGTTGCTGATTTTCATCCAGATAAGATAATTCAACCGCAGGATTAAACGAGATTTTCTTCTCGTCTACCATGTCCAGCAGTTCAGGAACAAGGTTTGTCAGGCGGATAAAACGGTGGACTTGATTACGGCTGTCTCCTGCTTCCTGACCGACGATATCGAGTGCTTGCAACTTCATCCCAACTTGGGATGAAGTTAAATCCGACCTAGCACCTTGATTTTTTATCGCATCCAGCTTCATTTTATACGCGAACGCCCGTTCGCTGGGCAGGATGTGTTCTCGCTGCAAATTGGAATCGACCATCAGTATCGTGGCTGCATCATCCTCCATATTGCGTACAATGACAGGCAAGGTATCCAGATGCGCAAGTTCCGCAGCGTGTTTCCGGCGATGCCCGGAGATAATCTCATAGCCGCCCTCTGGTCTGGGGCGGGCAATCAGCGGCGCAAGGACACCAAACTGCGAAATGCTTTCCACCGTCCGGGTCATTGCATCATCGTCCAGCACCTTGAACGGGTGGTTCTTGAACGGAAACAACTCGTTGACGGGAATCTGCTGTACCTGTTCTCGCTGTTCCTCCTGCCGGGTTTCCTCCGAACTGAACAGGTCATCTAGCCCTTTCAGAGCTACGTTTAATCCGTTTTTCGGCATCCGCCAACACCTCCCTCGCTAAAGATTGGTAGGCTTCTGCCACCTTGCCCTTGGGGTCGTGCTGGAAAATGCTCTTGCCTGCGGCACTGGTTTCGGCGGCACGGACAGACCGGGGAATGGTCTGGTCGAACACTTTGATTTTACTGCCGTATGCTTGGCGTATCAGGGTGTCAATCTGCTTTCCGTAATTTGTGCGGCTGTCCGTCATGGTGAGCAGGATACCCTCGATTTTTAATTTCGGGTTGATCTGCCGCCGCACCTTGCCGACAGTCCGCAAAAGCTGTTCCAGACCTTTGGCGGACAGGTATTGTGCCTGAACGGGAATCAGCGTGGTGTCAGCCGCCGCCAAAGCGTTAATAGTGAGCATCCCCAGAGAGGGCATACAGTCCAGCAGGATATAATCGTACTCCCGTTTTGCTCCGTCCAGCACCTGTTTGAGCATTTTCTCACGGTTCATACTGTTTACAAGAGCCACTTCCAGTCCCGCCAATTCGATGTTGGCAGGGATAAGGTCTACGCCCTCTGCATGATGCAGGATGCCCTCACCGGGCTGGATGGGCTGGTCGTTCATTGCCTTTTGCATCAGCGTAGACAGTGTGGTGGGCAGTTCGTCCGGCTGCTGCCAGCCCATGCTGATGGTAAGACTGCCCTGCGGGTCGGTGTCCACCAGCAGAACTTTCTTGCCCTCCATTGCCAGCCCAATGCCCAGATTTTCACAGGTGGTGCTTTTTCCGACACCGCCTTTCTGGTTCGTGACTGCGATAATCGTTGCTTTCTTTGCGATAACATCACCCCGCCTTCCGGGAACCGTGCGCAAAGTCATGGTTCGTTAAGTTCTGATAGTGTAGATTCATGGTCGTAGGCGCATTGTAGAGCGATGCCAGAAGATACTGTTTCATGTTCCGCACGGGGGTCGCATTTTCGGCAAGGCTGTTCAGCACAAAGCGGATGTGGTCGGCATTCAGCTTTTTCAGCCGACTGCGCACCACCTCGGCAGGCTTATCATCCCCGGCGATTCGGAGCATCCTTCGCTTGGTGGCACAGGTGTCCACCAGCAAATCCACGATCTGATAGATGGTATCCTCATCGTCCGGGCAAAGCCGGAGCAGGAGGTCTACCTCCAAAGACTGCAAAAAATATTCTTCCAATTGGGTGCGTTTGCTCATCCCATCCGCCTCTTCAGAATAGAAAGGATCAGTCTCACTCATTTCAGTATCATTCTCTTTAGTCTTATTACATCGTGATTTTGCAGGGTCTTGACACGCGATTTTGAAGCCACAAGAATCGTCATTATCACGATTCTTGACACTCTCTTTTGACGATTCTGCCGAAAAGTTTTTCACATACACCAAACTTGGCTTTCCCAGACCTCTTCGTTTTCGTTCAATCAAACCAAACTTTTCGAGTTCCCGGAGCAGCTTGGTCGCTTTGTTGTCTGCGCAACACAATGTCCTCTTGACATCCTCGATCGTGAAGAGGATGAACACCCGGTTCTGCTTATCCAGCCAGCCGTTTTTAACCGACAGGCTCATGCGGTCAAGCAGGATGCCGTACAGCGTTTTGGCATCGGTGGACAGATTTTGAAACCGCTGTTCCTGAAACAGAGCCTTTGGAATGCGGTAGAACGAAAACAGCTCTCCGGCTTGTCCGTAGAAATAATCAAGGATCATGCTGTTTTTTCAACTTTCTGTTCTTATTGCTGTGCAAAACTTGACCTCCTGTCTGAAAAAATAAAAGCGCACAGCTCCTTGACATTGAAAAAGCAGTGCGCTATGTAATATAATATAGTCGATATGGAATCAATCGCTCAAAAGATAATCTATGAGATATTCTTTGGGGATCATAAAATTTCTGCCGACCTTCAGGTACCGGATACGGTTCTGATGGATGCGCCGTATCACGCCGGTCTGGCTTTTGAAGCCCAAGAGATTTGTTGCATCCTCCACGGTAAGAACATCGGGATAGTTTGCAAACATTTTCCTGTAAAATTTTCTGGCTTGAAATTTGTTCATCATCCTTGACTTTCCTTTCGTTTTGTGCCTAAGCAGAGGAGCGTTTTGCCCTGCATCCCTCCTAAATATCCCTCCAATTT
>SKFA01001023.1_pt1 | contig 17395 bp, 13 predicted proteins | sample 4820291 | NCBI WGS metagenome assembly SKFA01 (sample SAMN11008795, study PRJNA524170) | human gut metagenome | isolation source: fecal sample from pouch patient p30 | place: Israel: Tel-Aviv | reverse complement strand
TGTTCCTATTCCTAACACAGAAGTTAAGCTCACTCGTGCCCTAGATAGTTCGCTTGAAACGGCGCGTGAAAATAGGTAGTCGCCGACTTACATGAAACCCCTGAGGAAGAAATTCCTTGGGGGTTTGTTTTTGTTATGCGTGTGCCTTTTCCGTTAAAAACACCCTAAAAAATCCTATGAATTTGTGAGTATCTACAAACCTCGCCCAGACCTCTTGATTTTTTATAGGGGGGGGGGTATGATAAAATGCGGAAAGTTCCTTACCATCAAAAAGGAAGGATCGGCAAACCAGTCGGAAGGCTGTGACGCAAGGCGGAAGGCCCAGTAGGGGCCGCCAGCTGCACTTTGCTCTGTGCAACCCTCTTCGACTATGCGGAAATGTGCCAGCGCCCCCAAAGGGCAGCCGGTGCGGGGTTATGGAGAAGTGTATGGGAGTAGCTTTTCCGGGAACCACGATCGCCTTGCCCTTGAGAAGGGGCAGACTAAAGCATAGATAGAGAGGGCAAGCACTCCCTAAAGTACAAAACGCAAAGCGTTGTACCAGCCATTTGGCTGGTGCGGCGCTTTTCCTTTTTGTCCAGGCGCTTTCCATAGAGAAACTGGGAGTATGTATGACTGACAAAGGAGGATTTTTATGAAAAAACGGCTCATCAGCCTCTTACTGGCATTCAGTATGATGCTGACATTCCTGCCTGCGGGGGCAGTGTCGGCATTTGCGGAAGAAACAGCAGATGATACCACCAAGGGAACGCCCCTGTCCGACGGCCAGCCCATTACGACGGGCGGTACATATCGCTTGAGTGGTAATTACACAAAAGCAATTAAGATCACCACAAGCGACTTGGTCACCATAAACATTGCGGATGGGGATAAAGTTACGTTTTCCCCAAGTAGTTATCCTATGACGATGTTACAGGTGGAAGAAGACGGAAATCTTATTGTCAATAATCATGGCTCATACGAAGGGGCGACCTTTTTAAGCTTTGCGGGTAAAACGGCAGAAATCTCTGGTGGAACTTATAAGATTACGCGTCAATACAATTCCGAGATGGGAATTGTGGCGTTTGATTTTGACAAGGGGGAAGATGTCACAATAGAAAACGCTAAAATTCAAGTAGGTGATTATTGTAATGGTGTCAGAGCATACGATTTAAACACCCTCCACATTGTAAATTCTGAAATCAAACAGATGGGGTCCTATCAGCCGGATTTTGCTGCAATCGCCCACTATAAATCTTCAAATGTAATACTGGATGAGGTTAAAATTGAGACAGGAGATTGTCCTGCAATTTTTGGTAAAGGGAAAAGCTTAATCATCAATAGTGGAAAATATACAAGCGCTATGAGTACGGTTGTAGTTGGCGATGAAACCGAAAAAACGGTAATAAACGGAGGAGAATTCGAGGTCAAGGTCGGGAGCTCTAGCTGCAACGTTGTCTCAAATTCAGGTCCAATGGAAATTCATGGAGGAAAATTCACTGCAGGGTCGTCAGGCGGAAAGGTACTTACATGTTATGGAAGCATCGTTATCGATGATGAAAAAAGCACGCCAGAATTCTATGGCAAGAGCGGAAGATTAGATGCAATTCAATTTCGGGGATCTTATTCTGGAAATCCGGTGATGCAATTTAAGGCTGGAATTATTCATATATCTGGGGGTGTTCAGCGAGCAGCGATTGCTATAGGAACAGACTCTAATTCTTATCAAGGAACGGCAATAATCGATAGTGCCCGTGTAAAAATTGAGGGCGGAAAATATGGCATTCGAGTTAAGGATCATGTGACAGCCATTTTGAATGATATAACGCTGAATGGAGTTGGAAGCGGTATTTATCTGGAAAGAGATCAGAAAATCAAAATTTCCGATACTTACACCGGTAACGTAACGATCGAGTGTGCTGACCCCAGCGATGGCCGTCAGCTGACGACAGCCACCACGGGAACGGATTACCAGAAGAATCTGAACCTGACGAGTGCGAATGAGGATTATCTGGTGGGCTACAAAACCGAGGATGGCAAGGAATATCGCTGCCTTTCCAAGAAAGTCGGCGTGACCGTCAGCGATCTGATGGGTGAGATCAAAGCAGAAGACCCGGCAGAGTTTACCGTGACCCTTGACCATGCGGGCAGCACCGGTACCGGTATCCTGACCTTTGGCAACAAGAACAGCGAGATCGAGTATAAGGACGAAGAAAGCGGCGAGTACAAGCCTATGCCGGAAGGCGGCCTGAAAATCGGTCTGGGTGACGGTGACAACAAAAATTATGAATTCCGCATTAAGCCGAAAGATGCCGGTGACCAGAAGCTGACCGCAGCTGTGGTGCGGGATGATGTAGAGCTGGGCACAGCGGACAAGGACTATACCGTTGCAGGCCGTGTTCACACCACTGTGACCATTGAGGGCCTGGAGAACGCAGTCATCAAGGAAGGCGAAAGCAAGGACTTTACCGTAAAGGTTGACCCCAAGGACGATGCCAAGCTGGGTGAGGCTGTCATCGACTTTGGCGACAAGAACAGCGAGATCGAATATCTGGATGACAACGGTGCGTATCAGCCCATGCCGGAAGGCGGCCTGAAAATCGGTCTGGGTGACGGTGAGGTTGAGTACGAGTTCCGCATTACCCCCAAGGAGACCGGCGAACAGACCCTGACCGCTGCTGTCAAGAAGGGTGAGAATAAGCTGGCAAAGGACAAAAAGGACTTTACTGTGTCTGAAATGCCCATCCTGACCTTGAAGGACGGCGTTATCACCAGCGTAACAGTGCCCGGCAAGAATGGTGCTGACCCCGAGGATATCACCGAGATCGTTAAAAAGAATGCCAACGAGGACGGTTCCTTTCATGTCCCCGAGGGTGCAACGGTGAGTGTTGCATTTGATAAGGATGCTTTTGCAGATAGCGGTCTGAAATTTGGCCACTGGGATATCACCGGCCTGGATGATCCGAACGCTTATCAGGATAAGGAAAGCTTTGACTTTGTGATGCCTGCAAAGGCCGTGACCCTGAAAGCCATGACACAGGATGCATCCATCGAAGATGATGGGCCCGGCGTGCTGGGCACTGTTGCAATCATTGGTACTGCCGCTGTGGGTGGTGCAGTGCTGGGCTATCAGGCCTATTCTCTGGGCGCTGAATTTGCAGGCAAGCTGATGAATCTGCCCTACTTCCCCAGCAACCGCAGCGCCCTTGCCATGATGCTGTGGGAGGATGCAGGCAAGCCCATGCCCGAATCCGAACTGCTCTACCCCGATGTCGGTCAGGAAGAGCGGGATATGGACCTGCAGCACGCCGCCCGCTGGGCCATGGAAAACGAGCTTATCCCTGACCTGAACGATGAGGGCACGGCTCCGGAAGAGATGAAATTCTATCCCGACAACGCCGTAAGCAAGATCGATGTGCTGAATGCATGGCAGAAAGCACAGGAGCTCAAGCAGAATGCCTGAGCAGCCCTAAACCAACCCCCACTTGGCCTGTAAACCGCAATGCGGGCTGAGTGTTCCAAAATTCCCAAAGTACAGAAGCGCTTCATCCTCTCCCGGATGAGGCGCTTCTGTGCTTTCCGGAACTTTTTTTCCCGGCACCCCTTGCATCCCGCCCGCCGGTGCGGTATGCTTAACCAATAGAGCATTGCAGAGGGAGGGAGACCCCGGATGGACATGGAAGAAATCCGCTACCTGTTGGGCGGCACGGTATTCGCGCGGGCCAAGGCCTACACGGACCGGATACAGAATCTGAACTGCGAAGTGGCCGGGAACGGCGTGCGCCACCTGAGCGCCGACGTGCGCGGCGGCGGGCGGAGCCTGTACCAGACCCAGGTCTGGCTGCGGGAAAACGGCAGCTTTGTCAGCGCCAGCTGCTCCTGCCCTTACAACGAAAACGGCGAGGGGCCCTGCTGCAAGCACATCGGCGCGCTGCTGATGTGGGACAGCGAGAGTCAGGGCCTTTCCGGCAGAGCGCCGCAAAAGCCCTCGGAGAGCCCGGAGAGCATCCCGGGCGTGGTGCGGGGCACGGCCAACCTGCAAACGCCCCAGCCTGAGGAGCCGCCCCGCAGGGACAGCTATGCCTCCAGCCTGGAAATGCTGTTCGGCAAGAAGTGGCGGGGCGAGGAACCGGAATCTGACTACGAGGCACGGCGGCTGCTCCGGGCCTATCAGGAGGGAGCACTGGCCGAGGTGGACGGCGTGACCGGCCACGCGGAGCTGCGCCCCCATTCCGCAGAGCTGGAGCCGGAGCTGACCCTGCTGCCCGGGGAGCTGCCCTGGCTGCGGCTGCGCATCTCGGCAGACGGCGGGCGGCAGTATGTGGTAAAGAGCATCCCGGACCTGCTGCGGGCCGTGGAGAAGCATGGTTTCATCAGTTACGGCAAGGCGCTGGAATTCCAGCACAGCTGGGAGGCCTTTGCCCCGGAGGCACAGCAGCTGCTCCGCCTGCTGCGGCGGCAGCTCAGCGCAAAGGAAGGAGCCGAGGCGGCCCTGCGCAGCTACGGCAATGCGCCCCGCAGCGGGCCTGCCGGGGGCATCCCGCTGAACGGCGAGATCTTTGACGATCTGGTGGCCCTCTATGCCCCCACCGGCAATCTGGGCGGCTACACCCTCAAGACCGGCATCCCGGCCCTGACCATGCGGGTGGAAAAGCGCCGGGGCGGCGTGGAGGTGTCCGTGACCCCCGCGTTGGGGTGGAAAACGGGTTTAGACAACGACTATTTATACAGTGAGGATACGATTTGGCAGCTGGACCGGGCCGAAAGCGCCCGGATGCGGCCCGCCCTTGAGGCGCTGTGCGGCAAGAGCCTGTTCTTTACCACCGGGGATGCCACCGCCTTTTGCAGTTACGTCCTGCCGGAGCTGGGCAGCAGGGTGACCATTGAGGACCCCGAACGCCTGCTGCTGAATCAGATCCCGCTGGAGCCGGTGGTGCAGTTTTATCTCGACGCGCCCACGCGGGAAACGGTGCGGGCGCACCTTGAATTTTTGTACGGCGAGGACCGCGTCACGCCGGAGGAACCGGGGCCTGCCGGTCTGCTGCGGGATGCCCGCGCCGAACAGCGGGCCGGGCGGCTGCTGGGGCGGTATCTGGAGCCGGGGCCGGACACCATGGGCAACGGCCTTGCCGCCCACTACGATGCCTATGAGGAGGATGAAGTCTACCGCTTCCTCGATGAGGGCATCCCGGCCCTGCTGGCTGAGGGCGAGGTCTACCTGACCGATGCCTTCCGCAGTATGCAGGCCGCACCGCCGAAGATCTCGGTGGGGGTGTCGGTGCACGGCAGCGTGCTCGACCTTGAGGTGGACACGGGGGAGTTCCCGGTGGGGGAGCTGAAAGCCCTGCTGAGATCGCTCCACCAGAAAAAGCGCTACCACCGCCTGCGCGATGGCCGTCTGCTCCGGCTGGACGATTCCATGGAGGTGCTGGACGAGCTGAACGAGACGCTGGAGCTTTCCGGGGCCAAATTGGGCCAGGCCCACGCCCGGCTGCCCCTGTACCGGGCCCCCAGTCTGGACTGGGCACTCTCGGGGCAGAACGGCATCCGCTTCAACCGGGACGATGCCTTCCGTCAGCTCAGCCGGAGCTTCCACGCGGTAAAGGACAGCGAGTATACACCGCCCGTGTCTCTACAAAAAGTTTTGCGCAAATACCAGCGGGACGGCTACCGCTGGCTCCGCACGCTGGATGGTTACGGCATGGGCGGCATCCTTGCGGATGATATGGGTCTGGGCAAGACGGTGCAGGTGCTCAGCTATCTGCTGGCCCTCCGGGAGCAGGGCGGGAACCCCCTGCCCAGCCTCATCGTCTGCCCGGCCTCGCTGGTGCTGAACTGGGCCGAGGAATGCCAGAAGTTCACGCCGGAGCTGAACTGCGTTGTGGTGGACGGGGATGCCGCCCACCGGGCCCAGCTGGCCGAGCAGTGGGACGGGGCCGACGTGGTGGTGACCAGCTATGACCTGCTCCGCCGCGACGAGACCCTGTACGAGAACCAGAAATTCTACGCCTGCATCCTGGACGAGGCCCAGGCCATCAAGAACCACACCACCCAGAAATACAAGGCAGTGTGCGGGGTGAACAGCCGTGTCCGCTTTGCGCTGACCGGCACCCCCGTGGAGAACCGCCTGGGTGAGCTGTGGAGCATCTTTTCCTTCCTGATGCCGGGTTACCTGCCGCCTTACAAGAGCTTCTGCAGCCGGTTTGAAAAGCCCATCACGCAGGAAAACGACCCGGCGGCGGTGCGGCGGCTGAACCAGCTCACCGGGCCGTTCATCCTGCGCCGGATGAAGTCCGAGGTGCTGAAGGAGCTGCCCCCCAAAACAGAGAACGTCTACCGCATCGAGCTGGAGGAGGAGCAGCGCAAGCTCTACCTTGCCGCCGTGGTGGATGCCCGGGAGAAGCTGCGGGCCGCCAAGCCCGAGGACAAGATGGCGGTGTTCGCCGTCCTCATGCGGCTGCGGGAGATCTGCTGCGACCCCCGGCTCATTGCCGACAACTGGACAGGCGGCAGCGCCAAGCTGGATGCCTGCATCGAGCTGGTCACCAGTGCCGTGGAGAGTGGGCACCGCATCCTGCTGTTCAGCCAGTTCACCTCCATGCTGGAGCTGCTGGCCAAGCGGCTGGACGCGGAGGGTGTGAGCCACTTCACCCTGCAGGGCTCCACCCCCAAGCCGGTGCGTGCCGAGCTGGTGCGCCGGTTCAACGGCGGCGAGGCCAGCGTGTTCCTGATCTCCCTGCGGGCAGGCGGCACCGGCCTGAACCTGACCGCCGCCGATATCGTCATCCACTACGACCCGTGGTGGAACGTGGCAGCCCAGAATCAGGCCACCGACCGTGCTTACCGCATCGGCCAGCAGAACCCGGTGCAGGTGTACAAGCTCATCGCCCAGGACACCATTGAGGAAAAGATCGTGGAGCTGCAGCAGGCCAAGCAGGATCTGGCCGAGACCGTCACCGGCAGCGCGGATGGTGCCATCCTGCGCATGAAGCCGGAGGAGCTGCTGGATTTGTTGGAGGGAACCGAATGATGCAATACGCCATATTTGCCCGGCCTGTCGTGACCATTTACGACCTGCCCCAGACCACCAAACAGAGCGAGGCGGGCCTTGTTTCCACCATCGGGGACGAGGGCCTGTACGGTCAGGCCTGTCAGGTGCGCACCGCCCCCGGCGGCGTGACTGCCGAGGGAGTGCCCCTCTCCCCGGAGGTGGCCGAGGTGGTCACCTTTTACGGCTACCACGGCTTTGTCCGGCGGGATGCGCTGAAATTTGTCAGCGAGGATACACTGCGGGACTACCTGTCCCAGCCGCTGGTTCTGGTGGGCCGTGCCACCGATGTGCTCAGCCTGCCCAAGGTGCAGGGGGTGCGGCTGCTGGAGCTGGAGCGGGGCTGCCTGCTCTGCCGCCTGCCCGAACCGCCCGAGGAAGCCGAGGCCCACACAGGCTGGGCCAGGGTGGCCCTGCTGGATGGCCGTACCGGCTATGTCCGGGACGTGGCGCTGGAGCCGGTGCGGTTTGAGATGACCGCCGTGTTTTCCCAGCGGGAGGGGCTGGCCTTTGATGACGCACTGGCCGAGGCCCGGAATGTCACCGCCGGGGAGCTGGTGCCGCAGACACTGCAGGCGTGGTACGACGGCAGCGAGGAAGCGTTCCGGGATGCCGTCTGCGCGCAGGCGAAAAAATATCTGGGCACCGAGTACCGCTGGGGCGGCAAGTCGGGCCGGGGCATTGATTGTTCCGGCCTTGTCAGCAGCGCCTATATGCAGTGCGGCGTGCTCATCTACCGGGATGCCAGGATCGTGGAGGGCTGGCCCATGCACCAGATCCCCTTTGCGGACAAAAAGCGGGGCGATGCCCTCTATTTCCCCGGCCATATCGCCCTTTACCTTGGCGAGGGCCGCTACATCCACTCCACCGGCGCGTCCGCCAGCGGCGGCGTGGTCATCAACAGCCTTGACCCCGCCGACCCGCTGTACCGGGAAGATCTGGTCAGGAGTCTGTATGCGGTGGGGAGTGTGTTCTGAAGGCAAAACCCCACCGTCATTGCTTTGCAATGCCACCGCCCCTAATAGGGGCGGCCTTGGCAAAAAGGAAAGGCTTTCCGCCATGCCAAGGGCCCCACTATTAGGGGGGCTGGCACGCGAAGCGTGACTGGGGGGTTAACCCCGCCAGCTGCTGCGAAGGGGCAGCATCCCGGAGAGGCTTGACATAGAAGCTGTTAAGAAAGGACATGAACGATGAAAGTCTTTGATCTACATTGTGACACCCTGAGCGAGCTGCGGCGCGCGGAGATGCGGGGCGACGGGCAGACCTTTGCCCGCAACAACGGCCACATCGATCTGGAAAAGCTGGAGAAGGGCGACTACATGCTCCAGTGCTTTGCCGCCTTTGTGAATCTGGCTGACCCCACCCCGGGCGCGGACCCGCTGGTGACGGCGCTGGAAGAGATCGACGTGTTCAAGCGGATGATGGAGCGGTATTCCGACAGGATCGCCCCGGTCTACCGCCCCGAGGATATCCGCAAAAACGCCGAGGCGGGCAAGATCAGCGGAATGCTGACCATTGAGGAGGCCGGCTGCTGCAAGGGCAGTCTGGGTGTGCTGCGCCGGATGTACGAGCTGGGCGTGCGGATGATGACCCTGACCTGGAACCACGAGAACGAGCTGGCCAGCCCCAACGTGGTGCCCGGCAACGGCCCCATCTGGCCCTGTATGCCCAACACCGAGACCGGCCTGAAGGAGAAGGGCTTCGAGTTCCTGGCCGAGATGGAGCGCCTGCACATCATTGCCGATGTGAGCCACCTGTCCGATAAAGGCTTCTGGGACATTGCGGAGCACAGCACCCGCCCCTTTGCGGCCAGCCACTCCAACTGCCGCGCCCTGGCCCCACACTGCCGCAACCTGACCGATGAGATGATCCGGGTCATGGCGGAAAAAGGCGGTCTGGTGGGCCTGAACTACTGCGCGGGCTTTCTGGATGACCAGCCCAGCCCCGACCTGTGCCGCAGCACCACGGCCCTGATGGCCAAACACGCCGCCCATTTCAAGCAGGTGGGCGGCATTGAGATCATCGGTCTGGGCAGTGACTTTGACGGCATCGGCGGCAAGCTGGAACTGAGCGACTGCTCCAAAATGCCCCTGCTGGCCGATGCCCTGCGGAAAGAGGGCTTCACCGAGGATGAGGTGGAAGCCATCTTCTTCCGCAACGCACAGCGTTTCTTTGAAAACAACCTGTAATCACCGTTAGTATCAAAAGATTCATTGAATTCATTGAAATCATTGCTCATCATTGCACTAGAATCAATGAGAACCAATGAAATCAATGTTTTCAATGATAATTATGTCTTAACGGTAAGAATGAAGTATAACGGAAAGTATAGAAAAGTTGAGGGATTCCAGATGGATCAGAATATGACATTGGAAAAGCGCATTGCCGCAGAGCTCTATTCCTATCAGGGCAGGATGAGCGTTTTTGTGGACGACCTGCGCGGCAGCACGGTGCAGATCGGTGCCGACGAGGCGTTCGAGACGGCCTCCACCATCAAGGCGTTCATTCTGGCGGTGCTGTATCTGCAGGCCAGCCGGGGCAGGGCTGACCTGGAGGAGGAGATTACCTACGAGGCCAGCCAGTTCGTGGACGGCTCCGGGATGCTCCGGGCCCTGGGCGTGGGGGCAAAGCTCAAGGTGAAGGACACCGCCACCATGATGATCATCTGCTCGGACAACATCGCCACCAATATGATCATCGATTACCTGGGGCTGGAAACCATCAATGCCTGCATCCGGGAATTGGGCTTTGGGCACACCGTCCTGCACAACCCCCTCCACTTTGACCGCTACGATAAGCTGGGCACCACCACGCCCCGGGACTACGCCGCCCTGTTTGCGCAGGTGGCAAAGGGCACGCTGGTCAGCAAAGAAGCCAGCGCCGCCATGCTGGGCATCTTCCGCCAGCAGCACTACAACACCATGCTGACCCACGATTTCCCCCAGTTCTATCTGGACTGCGAGGAGACCGGCGAGCCGGAGCTTATCTGGGTGGCCAGCAAGAGCGGCAGCATGAACGCCTGCCGCAACGACGGCGGCATCATCCACACCCCCTACGGCGAGTATGTGATCGTTCTGATGAACAAGGAGTTCCATGACATCATCGAGTACAACGACCACCCCGCCATGGTCTATGGTGCCCGGGTGTCCCGGATGATCCTGGATCAGATCCTGGCCTGCGAGGGAAAGCTGTATCTGAAGTAAACGAAAGAGTGGGAAAGTAGAACGAATGGAAATTACATTATCATTGCCAATGCTGCTGTTTCTGATGCTGATGACCGGGTTTGCGGGCTTTGTGGACTCGGCGGCGGGGGGCGGCGGCCTGATCAGCCTGCCCGCCTACCTGTTTGCGGGCCTGCCGGTGCATTACACCTACGGCACCAATAAATTCAGCGCGGCCTGCGGCACCACCTTTGCCACGGCGCAGTTCTTCCAGAAGGGGGCCATGAACATCCGGGTCGGCCTGCTGGCGGCTGTGGGCAGCTTTGTGGGCAGCGCGCTGGGCTCCCACATCGTGCTCCTGCTCAGCGATCAGGTGCTGCGCACCATGATGCTCATCATCCTGCCGGTGGCGGCGGTGCTCATCCTCTGGCGGCGGGACCTGCCCGACGAGAACCGGGACGACGGCACCCTGAACGCCAAAAAGGCGGCGCTTGCCCTTGCCATCGGGCTGGGCATCGGCCTGTACGACGGCATCTTTGGCCCGGGCACCGGCACCTTTGCCATCATTGCCTTTACCACCCTGATGGGCTTTGACCTGCGCACGGCGGGCGGCAACGCCAAGGTGCTCAACCTTGCCAGCAACTACGCCAGCCTTGTAACGTATCTTTCCAGCGGGCTGGTGGTGTTCTCCATCGGCATCCCCTGTGCCATCAGCGGCATTGTGGGCAACCTGCTGGGCTCCCACTTCGCCCTCAAGAAGGGCGCAAAGTTCATCCGCCCCATGATGCTTGTGGTGCTGGTACTCCTGCTGGGCAAAATCGTCTCGGACGCGGTGCTGTAATGGACGAATCTTCGGCAAAAAACAATTGACGTTTGCGGGAAAATGGACTATAATAGGGTCGGAGACCCACAAGAAAACGAGCACTGAGGATGATGTTATGAAGATCCGCTACTCGAAGAACGCCATGAAGTTCCTGAACAAGCTGGACAAAAAGTCCGTGCTTCGCATCGTTGCAGGCATTGAGGGGCTGACCCTGAAACCACCGGCGGGTGATATCAAGGTGATGCAGGGACTGAAGGATGGAACGATGCGGCTTCGGGTCGGAAGCTGGCGCGTGCTTTACCGGTACGGTGAGGAAAACGCGCTGGAAATTCTGTTGGTGCTGGATATCGGGAATCGCGGCGATATCTATAAATAAGGAGGTGGCAGGATGTCTGAAATTGCAATGAATGCAGCACACATGATCGATATGCTGCCGGACCCGGACAAGAACCTTGCCTACGAGCTGATCAAAAAGCTGGTACTGGCATGGGACCCGGATTTCACCAAGCTGACCACAGAGGAAGCAAAGCAGCTGGAGGAAGCGAAGGACAGCGGCTTTGTAGATGCCGAAGAGATCGACTGGTCGAAGATCGGACACGAATGAACCAACAAAAAAGAGGAACTGCCGGGAAAGCAGTTCCTCTTTTTGATTGGGTAAGCTCAGAAGGTGAAGCCCTCATCGAGGAAGGCCAGGCCGAACGCGCCGGGGCCGGCGTGGGTGCCGATGACGCAGCCGATCTGACGCACAAGGGCCTCGTTCCGGCCCAGATTCTCCTGCAGGTAGGTCTGGATGGGCTGCACCTCGCGGGGGGCGAGGGTGTAACCGGCCAGCGCGTCGGCGCAGGTGCTGATGCCACCCACCTCCTCGATCTTCCTGAACAGGGCAACGTAAGCGCCGGGCAGGCCCCGGGCCTTGCCCGCCATAACGACCTTGCCCTCCTTGATGGTGATGAGGGGCTTGATGCCCAGCATCCCACCGGCCACGGCCACGGCGGCGGGCAGGCGGCCGCCCTTGCGCAGATACTTCAGGTCGTCGATGACAGCCACCAGATGCAGATGCTCCTTGGCGTGCTCAAGGGTGGCGGCGATCTGCCCGGCAGTCTTTCCGGCATCCCGCAGCTGAACAGCCAGCCGCACCAGCAGGCTCTCGCCCAGGCAGACGTTCTCGGAATCCACAAAGAGGACATTGTCCACATTGGCCATGTCTGCGGCCAGCCGGGCGCACTGGCAGGTGCCGGACAGCTCATGGGAGAGGAAGATGCCCACCACCTCGTCCCCGGCGGCAGCCGCCTCAAGGAAGAAGCGCTGGAACAGCTCGGGGCTGGGCTGGCTGGTAGTGGGCAGCTTGTGGCAGCGGGCCATCACGCCGTAATACACGGTGGGGGTCATGTCCACGCCGTCCCGGAGCACGGTGCCGTCCTCCAGGGTGACGTTCAGGGGGATGACGGTCACGCCCAGCTGCTCGGCTTCAGCGGGCAGGATGTCGGATGCGGAATCGGTAAGAATGCGGATCATAGTAATACCTCCAACGGGGCCAAGAACGGATAACCCGACCAAATCAATCAAAAAGTCGTATAGGAATATACCAGAGACGACGGGAAATGTCAATTGTTTGAATCAATATTTCTTCGTATTTTCGCAATTCCGCTCCGTTTTCTTGCACAAACGGGCCGGAACATGATACAATGGGCATCAGGCATTGCGGGGCGGTGCGCTGTGCGCCCGAAGCAGCGGAACAGCGCGGCCCCAAACGGAGAGGGGACGGAGAAGATGTCAGAACAGAACCGCCGCCTGCGGGCGGCAGGCATCGCGGCACTGGCCTGGGCCGGGCTGGCGGCGGTCTGGTGTGTGCTGGTTCCCGGCGGGGCGGCAGAGCTGCCGCAGGGCGTGCCCGGTACGCTGCGCAGCCTGCTGGTGCTGCCGCTGGCCGAGGAGCTGGTGTTCCGGGGGGCGCTGCTGCGCCTGCTGCGGCCGCTGGGGGAGCACCCGGCAAACCTCTGCCAGGCTGTGCTCTTTGCGGCCCTGCACGGAACGCTGACCGAAAAGTGCTACGCGCTGGGCATGGGGCTCATTTTCGGATGGGCCGCAGAGCAGACCGACAGTCCTGCACCCGGGGTGGTGCTGCATATCCTGAACAATGGGCTGGTGCTGGCCCGGGCGCTGGCAGAAAGGGGAATGGGATGACCGACTATGAGCTGATGGGCGCGGCGCTGGAGGAGGCCGCACGGGCCGCCGCGCTGGGCGAGGTGCCCGTGGGCGCGGTGGTGGCCCGGAACGGCGAGATCATCGCCGCCGCCCACAACACCCGCGAGACCGAGAAAAACGCCCTCCACCACGCCGAGCTGCTGGCCATTGACGCGGCCTGCAAAAAGCTGGGCGGCTGGCGGCTGTGGCAGTGTGAGCTGTTCGTGACGCTGGAACCCTGCCCCATGTGCAGCGGCGCCATCATCAACAGCCGCATCAAGCGGGTGGTGTACGGTGCCGCCGACGTCAAGGCGGGCTGCTGCGGCTCGGTGACAGACCTCTTCGCCCAGCCCTTCAACCATCACCCCGTCATCGAGAAGGGACTGCGAGCCGATGAGGCACAGCAGCTTTTGCAGGAATTTTTCGTTTCACTGCGGGCCAGGCGGGCCGCAAAGCCCCGCTGGAAGCCGCCCGTGAACCCCTGAATCTGTGAAAAAAGTGGGAACTGCGTGAAAAAATCACCGGTGACCACTTTATTTTTTCGCCCGATTGTGCTATATTATTCAATGGAAACTTGTCGAAACCACACAAATGCCGCCGGGCGCGCCGCAGAGCCGGACTAGACCGGAAAAAGTGAGCAGAGCGCAGCTCCGGCGGGGTGGGGGAAGCTGTTTCCTTTCCCGCCGCAGAGGCTTTGACACGAAGAGGCGCTGCGGCCGAAAATAGTGGACAGGAGGGTTTGACTCTTGTACAACGACGAATTTGAGCTGACATTTGACCTTGCAGACTCCGGGCCGAAGACAGAACAGCGCAGGCCGACCCTGCCCGAACCGGAAGAAGCGGCTGTGGCCGCACCGCCGGTGCAGGAAACGAGGGAAACGCCGGTCAGCGCTGCGCCGGAGAACACACCGGCACCGGAACGCGAGCCGGAACCTGCGGCAGAGCCCCGGAGCACTGCCCCGGCGGCGAAGGACCGCACCGTCCTCATCTCGGGCGGCGACCGGGGCATCGGCGCAGCAGCAGCCCGCGCATTCTATGCGGCGGGCTATCGGGTGGCAGTGTTCTACCACACCAACGCCGAGGCCGCCGCAGCCCTGCAAAAAGAGCTGCCGGGCGTACTGGCCATCCAGTGTGACGTGGCCAGCCGGGCCAGCTGTGAGCTGGCCTTCCGCGCCGCCGAGCAGGCGCTGGGCCGGGTGGATGTGCTGGTGAGCAACGCGGGCATCGCCCAGCAGAAGCTGTTCACCGACATCACGCCGGAAGAGTGGCAGCGGATGCTGGACGTCAACCTGACCGGTGCGTTCAACCTCTGCCAGCTGGCCCTGCCCGGGATGATACGCCGCAAAGCGGGCCGTATCCTCACCGTGAGCAGCATGTGGGGCCAGACCGGCGGCAGCTGCGAGGTACATTATTCCGCCGCCAAAGCGGGCCTCATCGGCCTGACCAAGGCACTGGCAAAAGAAGAAGGTCCCAGCGGCATCACCGTGAACTGCGTGGCCCCCGGCGTCATCGACACCGATATGATGGCTTTGTTCACTGCGGAGGACAAAGCGGCATTGGCCGAAGAGACCCCTGTGGGCCGTCTCGGCACCGCCGAAGAGGTGGCAAAGCTTCTGCTGTACCTCGCCGGAGAAGACGCCGGCTACATCACCGGCCAGGTGTTCGGCGTCAACGGAGGTCTTGTGATTTAAGAAGCAAGGCCGAAACTATGAGACAAGTTCACTTGCGGGGCGCTTCCCCCGCGGTGAGAAGGAGAGAGCGAAATGGGCATGACTTTGAAGGAACTGTTGACGAAAGGCGAAGGCACCCTGTCGGCACAGGAGGCCAAAACTTTGGCCGCACAGTGCAGGATGGATGTGGAAACGCTCTATACGCTCCTTGAAGAGCGCGGCATCAAGATCATCGAGGATGAGGCCGACGCCGATGTGAATCTGGACGTGGACAGCATCATCGCCGAGGTGGAGAACGCCGAGAACAACAGCGACGAGCTGGGTCTGGGCGGCGACGACGAGGAAGAGGCCGCCGAGGAGAACCCTGCCGACCTGAAGGCTGCGATGGATGAGCTGCTGGACGACCCCGTCAAGAACTACCTCAAGCAGATCGGCCAGATCCCTCTGCTGAGCGCGGAGCAGGAAGTTGATCTGAGCAAGCGCATCCACGCCGGTGCCGAGGCTGCCCACATCCTGCAGGCCGACCGCCAGAAGTACGGTGCGACCGAGTACATCAAGAAGAACAGCGCCCGCTTCTCGTTCGAGGAGGATGAGAACAGCCGCAGCTACACCGAGGACATCGACGAAGAGGGCAGTGAGAAGCCCAGCGAGGACGCCGAGGAAAAGGCTGCTGAGGAAGAGGCCATGGAGGCTGTGGAGAACGGCCCCCTGACCGAGGAGCGCCGTCAGGAGCTGCTGAAGATCCGCCGCGACGGCCTGAACGCCCGCCGCAGCCTGAGCGAAGCGAACCTCCGTCTGGTGGTCTCCATCGCCAAGAAGCATGTGGGCCACAATCTGGCCTTCCTCGACCTCATCCAGGAGGGCAACATCGGCCTCATCAAGGCGGCTGAGAAGTTCGACTGCGACCGCGGCTTCCGCTTCTCCACCTATGCGACCTGGTGGATCCGTCAGGCCATCACCCGCGCCATCGCCGACCAGGCCCGTACCATCCGTATCCCGGTGCATATGGTCGAGACCATCAACCGGATGCGTCAGGCTACTAACCAGCTGGTCTACCAGAACGGCCACGAGCCCACCCCGGAAGAGCTGGCAAAGGCCATGGACATGAGCGTCGAGCGTGTGCGTGAGATCCAGCGCATGGCACAGGAGCCCGCCAGCCTTGAGAGCCCCGTGGGCGAGGAAGAGGATTCCTCTCTGGGCGATTTCGTTGCCGACGAGAATGCCGAGGCTCCCGGCAAGGCTGCTGACCGCGCTATGGTGGCCCAGCAGATCAATCAGGCTCTCAAGAGCCTGACCCCCCGTGAAGAGAAGGTCATCCGTCTCCGCTTTGGTCTGGACGATGGCCGTCCCCGCACGCTGGAAGAGGTGGGCCGCGACTTCGGAGTTACCCGTGAGCGCGTCCGCCAGATCGAGGCAAAGGCCATCCGCAAGCTGCACAGCCGCAAGTGCCTGGCTCTGCTGAACGGCCTTATCGAGTGATATTTTCAACAATGCAGACGGCTGCCGTGGAAAACGGCAGCCGTTTTTCTGTATCTGGGCAGAAAAAACGCAAAATGTCAGATTTTTTTGCAAAAAACTCTTGCAATGCGGCAGAGTTTATGGTATTATAATTGAGCTGTGATTGTGCTGCTATAGCTCAGTTGGTAGAGCGCATCCTTGGTAAGGATGAGGTCTCCAGTTCGAATCTGGATAGCAGCTCCAGCTCAAACCGCCTTGATGGGAAACCGTCAGGGCGGTTTTTTGCGTCCATCGCTCTGCCGTCTGCAGCAGCGCAAGCCTGGCAGCTCCAGTCAGGGGAGCTGGCGGTGAGCGCCTGAGAGGCCCATCAAACAACAAAGCCGCAGGCCTGTTAAGGGCTTGCGGCTTTGCTGTTATGGGAAAGAGGTAAAAGTGTCTGTAAAATGTCGGTTTTAATTAGAAGTCGACCTCGGTGTCGTAGTAGCAGCACTTGAGCAGCTTCTCCATCTCCTCCTGGCTGGGCTGGCGGGGGTTGGAGCCGGTGCAGGCATCGCCGATGGCGTTCTTTGCAATCTCGGGCAGACGCTCCAGGAACACTTCCTCGGGAACAAAGCCCTGCTCGGTGGGGTAGGAATCGGGGCTGTAGTTCTTGATGCAGTGGGGGATGTTCAGCGCATCGTTCATGCCGCGCAGGTACTCGATGAGCAGCTTGACCTTCTCGTCGTCGTTGGAACCGCCCAGCTTCATCTCGTCAGCGATGACACCATAGCGCTTCTTGGCCTCGGGATCCTTGGCGTTGAAGGCGATGACCTTGGGCAGATACATGGCGTTGGCAGCACCGTGGATGATGTGTGCGCCGTAGTCGGCAAAGGCAGCACCGGTCTTGTGTGCCATGGAGTGGACGATGCCCAGCAGCGCATTGGAGAATGCCATACCGGCCAGGCACTGTGCGTTGTGCATGGAATCACGCTTGGACATATCGCCATTGTAGCTGTCCACCAGATCGCCCTGGATCATGCGGATGGCAAAGATGGCCAGCGGGTCGGTGTAGTCGCAGTGGGCGGTGGAAACA
>SKFA01001017.1_pt1 | contig 17450 bp, 17 predicted proteins | sample 4820291 | NCBI WGS metagenome assembly SKFA01 (sample SAMN11008795, study PRJNA524170) | human gut metagenome | isolation source: fecal sample from pouch patient p30 | place: Israel: Tel-Aviv | reverse complement strand
GTCTCTGTTGGGAATGCAACCAGTCCGCCTTTTTTTAAAATGGCTCCTGCCATCTCAATACTATCTTTATCCAATTGTCCTTTTTTTACTCTTTTTATAATCGTTTCCATGTGTCTCATTATACTACACTCCATTTCTCCATACAAGTTACGATTCCATTTACAATTGCTTTCGCAACATCGTCCTGATATTCCGGAGTTGTCAGTTTTTTTGCTTCTTCCGGGTTACTTAAAAAGCCACATTCTACAATAACAATCGGATAAGGATTATCCTGAAACAGATAATACTGGTCATTTGCTTTTGCTTCCCGGTGATTGGTAGGATCAAGTCCCTTGATCAAAGCTGACTGGATGGAATCTGCTAACTGTTTTGATTTCTCAGACCCTTGCGGATAGAAAACCTGTGCCCCATGGACATCACTGCTTGGATAACTATTCTGATGAATACTGATCACAGCCAAAGGATCATTTTCAAAAATAATTCGTTTTCGATTTGCAAGATCACTTCTTTTTTGATTTTCTTTTGAATCTGAAAGATTATAATCCCCATTTCTAGTCATATATACTTTAAAATTTTTCTTTTCCAGAAGTTTTTGCAGTTTAAGTGAAATGGAAAGATTGATGTCCTTTTCTAAAATATTGGGATTTCCGACTTTCCCAGGATCCGAACCACCATGACCTGCATCAATGCATATGATATTTTGATTTTTGATAGTTTGAGCAACAAAAATAGGAAATGTAATAGAAGAAACAGATAATAAAACAACGATCAGCAAAACACCCCAAAAAACAAAACGATGTTCTTTGCTCATGAGAAATCATTCCTTTTCTTCTTATTATATTCTGATAGTGAACCATATAATACAGCCCTTTCTTTTTTTACCATTTAATGATATAATAAATCCAAATGGCTATGTTTCATCCATAACATTGAATCAAAGTCAGGAGATAAAAAAATGGAAACAAAACTTGTAAAAATTAACAATATGGAAGATTGCAAAAAGGACATGGAAGAAGCCGGAAGACTGATTAAAGAAGGCGAACTTGTAGCATTTCCAACAGAGACTGTCTATGGCCTTGGAGGTAATGGATTGTTTCCTGATGCGGCAAGAAAGATTTATGCAGCAAAAGGAAGACCTTCCGATAATCCATTGATCCTTCATGTATGTGATATGCAGATGGTAGAATCTCTGGTTAAGGAGATTCCAGATAATGCAAGACGTGCGATGGAACATTTCTGGCCGGGACCTATGACGGTAATTTTATCGAAAGCAGACCAGGTACCAGATTGTGTCACAGGTGGACTTGATACCGTAGCGATCCGTATGCCGGATCATCCCATAGCTCTTGAACTGATCAAGAAATCAGGAGTGCCAATTGCAGCACCAAGTGCGAATACATCTGGTCGTCCAAGTCCGACAAAAGCAGAACATGTGATGGAAGATCTTCATGGAAAGATCCCGATGATCTTAGATGGGGGAGCTGTTTTAGTAGGAGTAGAATCAACGATCATTGATTTTACAGATACAGTGCCAGTAATCTTAAGACCAGGATGGATCACGAAGGAGACCATGGAAGATTTTCTTGGATGTGAAGTACTGATGAATACATCCCTAAAAGCAAGTGACCACGGAGTGCCAAGAGCTCCAGGAATGAAGTACAAACATTATGCGCCAAAGGCAGAAATGGTGCTTGTACTAGGTGAGGACCAGGAGAAGGTTGTAAATTATATCAACAAACTAGCCAAAGAACAAAAGGAAAAGGGAAAAAAGATAGGAATCATTGCATCGGATGAGACAAAAGATCTCTATGAGGCAGATGAAGTTGTTTCTGTAGGACAGAGAGCACATCTTGAGACAGTGACAGCACATTTATATGATGTATTAAGAGAATTTGACCATAAGGATGTAGATATGATCTATTCCGAAGGTTTTGAGGGAGAACCTTTAAGTGAAGCGATCATGAATCGTATGGTGAAAGCAGCAGGACATGAAATCCTCCGTATTTAAAGAAGGAGAATATTTTGAAGAAAATAATAATGGTAAGTACGAATAATACGTGCCGAAGTTTCATTGCTGAGTCGCTTCTTCGACAGCTTCTTCTGGATGCACACCAGAAGAATATTGAAGTAATCTCAAGAGGCTTAGTCGTATTATTTCCAGAACCGGTCCATGTTAAGGCAGCGGACATGGTAATACAGAAGTGTGGAATTGAAAGTCTTGATTTTCAATCGGCACAGCTTACACAGGAAGAAGTAGAACAAAGCGATCTGATCTTAACCATGACGGAAGAACAGAAAGAGAAGATCTTAGAAGAATATCATGGTTATAAAGAGATTGCGACATTGAATGAATATGCCAGTGTGGAAGGTGCGATCATTGATCCATATGGCATGGAAGATGACGACTACGAGCGCTGTTTTGAACAGATTGCTCGTTTAGTTAAGAAAATATGGGAAGAAAGATTAGGAGGAAACGAAATGATAGGTATTGGTAGTGATCACGGTGGATATGCATTAAAACAGGCAGTCATCAAGCATCTGGAAGACAAAGGATATGCAGTAAAGGATTATGGATGCTATTCTGAAGAATCTTGTGATTATCCTGTGTATGCAAAAGCAGTTGCAAATGCAGTTAAAGACGGAAAAGTAGAAAAAGGAATTTTAATCTGTGGAACAGGAATCGGAATTTCTATCACAGCAAATAAGATCAAAGGAATCCGTGCAGCACTTTGCAGTGACACATTCAGCGCTCATGCAACAAGAGAACACAATGATGCAAATATCCTTGCAATGGGAGCACGTGTTGTTGGAGAAGGATTAGCACTTGATATTGTTGATACATTCCTTGAGACAGAATTCTCAAATGATGAAAGACATATTCGTCGAATCAACCAGATTGAAGACTAAGAGTCATACAAAGATCATATAGACGATATATAAATATAGAAGACATTCAGGAAAGCAAATTATAAAATTTGTTACCTGAATGTCTTTTTTTGCATACAATTTTAATTAAGAGTAAGCAAAAATAACAGGAAAAATTAATCATATCTTAACACAACTAAAAATGACTAACTGTCATTTATAAATACCGCAAACCCTTATGTTTTGGTGCTTTTTACTAAAATTTAACTCACTTATTTGTAAGTATTAAACAAAAAACAAACACAATCTTAACGCAAAAAGAATTGACAAATAAAAATTAGAGGCATAAAATAGCATGCATAACAAGGGTGTTTACGATGTATTGTGTAGGCACTCTTTTACTTTTGAAGAAATTACCCCTTGGATTTCTTCAAAAGAATAAAATTAAAGAAGGTGAGGAGAAAATGGGTTCATTGGGAGATTATCTGATGGAAGAGCTCTCACTTAAGACAAGCTTTACGATCCCCATCGGCGGAGGTATTCCAGTACCACAGTCAGCCGTAACGACGTGGGTGATCATGGCGATCGTAGTGTTGCTCTGCATCATATTCGTACGGAACCTGAAAGTCATACCAGAAGGACCGCAAGTTTATGTGGAAGCCTTAGTCGGTTTCATCTATAACTTCATCGGTGGTCTGGTCGGCAAAAAAGGGAAACGTTACATACCGTTTCTTGGAACAATTCTGATTTATCTTGCGTGTGCAAATATTTCGGGATTTTTCAGAGCGAAACCGCCAACGAAAGATCTGAACGTTACCGCAGGATTAGCGATTATCAGTTTGTTTTTGATCATATATTCTGGAATCCACGAGAAAGGATTGAAAGGATATATCCACAGTTATGTGGAACCTATGCCAATGATGGCGGCCATTAACATCCTTGAATTATTTACAAGACCGTTATCACTGTGTATGCGACTTTTCGGAAATGTTTTAGGAGCATTCGTTTTAATGGAACTGATCACACATATCGCACCAGCGATCGTGCCATTGCCATTTAGTTGTTACTTTGACTTTTTCGATGGATTATTACAGGCATATGTATTTGTATTATTAACATCACTGTTTATCAGTGAATCAATTGAGTAAAAGGTATCTGGACAGATACACAAATTACAAATTTAATTTTTATTTAAAAGGAGATTAGAATCATGGGATTAGCAGCTATTGGAGCAGGAATTGCAGTATTAACAGGTTTAGGAGCAGGTATTGGTATCGGTGTTGCAACAAACGGAGCACTTGGAGCAATTGCAAGACAGCCAGAAGAAGCTGGAAATATCAATAAGACATTATTACTTGGTTGTGCATTAGCCGAAGCTACATCAATTTATGGATTAGTTGTTGCGATTCTGTTAATTGTAATGAAATAGAAGTAGGAGGCGGAAGATATGTTTCTGAAATTAGACTGGGGCATTATCTGGCCGATCGTCAACATTGTCGTATTTTATCTGTTGCTTCGTAAGTTTTTATTTGGACCAGTCAGCGAGATCATGGAGAAGAGAAAAGAAATGATCTCAAGTGACTTAAATGAAGCAGCACAGACGAAAGCTGAAGCAGAGGGAATCAAACAGGAATATGAGAAGAACCTTGCACAGGCAAAAGATGAGGCAGGACAGATCGTTTCCGATGCAAGAGCAAGAGCGAAGAATGAATATCAGAATAAGATGGATCAGACAAAAGAAGAGATTGCTCTTATGAAAGAAAATGCCCGTAAAGATATTGAAGCTGAGAAACAAAAGACGATCGCAGGTCTTCAGACAGAAATCGCAGGGATCGCACTTATGGCAGCTTCCAAAGTTGTGGAAAAAGAAGCAGATGACAAAGGCAATGAAAAGCTTTTAGATGATTTCCTGAAAGAGGCAGGTGTCTAGCATATGAAGAGAATTTCCATGACATATGGACAGGTATTGTTTGAACTTGGAATGAAAAAGGAAAGCTTACAAAAAGCACAGGACATGCTTCATGAAAATAAGGAACTTTTAAGGGCGCTGGAAAATCCAATGATCACAAAAAAAGAAAAAGAAAATGTGGTTGATAAGTTATTTTCCGATGATCTTAAGAGTTTCTTGAAAATAGTATGTGACAATGATGATATTGATTGTTTTGACGAGGCAGTTGAGTATTACGATGAATTAAAACGTAAGACAGACAAGATCATCAAGGCAGAGTTTGACTATGTGACAATGCCAAAAGACGAACAGTTAGAGAGAATCAAACAGTATCTTATGAAACAGTATCAGGCAGATGAAGTAGATCTTACTTTAAAAGAAGACAAAGATTTAATCGGTGGTTTCATGCTGAAAGTTGGAGACCATGTTTATGATAACAGCCTGAGTGGTAAAATGAGAAAATTACAGCAGAAACTTACATGGAGGTGAGAATCAGGTGAGCAGTATCAATCCAGAAACAGTCGTTTCTGTATTAAAAGATCAAATTGAAAATTATGACCAGAAAACTGAGGTCAAAGAAGAAGGAAGAATCATTCAGATCGCAGATGGTATTGCAACAGTCTATGGAATGGACCAGGCAATGTATGGAGAACTTGTTATTTTTGAAACAGGTGTCCACGGACTTGTACTGAATGTTGAAAGAAACTGTATCGGTTGTGTTTTACTTGGTTCCGATCATGGATTAATGGAAGGATCTAAAGTAGCAAGAACCGGTGTACAGGCAGATATCCCGGTTGGAGATGCTATGATCGGACGTGTCGTTAATGCGATCGGAGAACCAATCGATGGAAAAGGTGAGATTAAAACTGACGAGAGAAGACCAATTGAACATGAGGCAGCAGGAGTTATCGACAGAAAATCTGTTGACCAGCCATTACAGACAGGTATCTTAGCGATCGACTCTATGTTCCCAATCGGACGTGGACAGCGTGAGCTGATCATCGGTGACCGTCAGACAGGTAAAACATCGATCGCAGTTGATACGATCTTAAATCAAAAAGGACAGGATGTTATCTGTATTTATGTAGCGATCGGACAGAAAGCATCAACAGTATCACAGATCGTAACAACATTAAGTAAACATGGTGCTATGGATTACTCTATTGTAGTATCCGCATCTGCAAGTGACCTTGCATCTTTACAGTACATTGCACCATATGCAGGAACAGCGATCGCAGAGCACTTTATGCATCAGGGAAAAGACGTTTTGATCGTATATGATGATCTGTCTAAGCACGCCGTTGCTTATCGTGCAATTTCCTTACTGCTGGATCGTCCACCTGGACGTGAAGCTTACCCTGGAGATGTATTCTACTTACATTCAAGATTACTAGAACGTTCTTGCCGATTAAGCGATGAACTTGGTGGTGGATCTATCACAGCATTACCGATCATCGAGACACAGGCAGGAGACGTATCCGCGTACATTCCTACAAACGTAATCTCTATCACAGACGGACAGATCTTCCTTGAAAGTGAGTTATTCTTCTCCGGTGTAAGACCAGCGGTCAATGTTGGACTTTCTGTATCCCGTGTAGGTGGAGCAGCACAGACAAAGATCATGAAGAAAGTAGCCGGAAACCTTCGTATTGACTTAGCTCAGTATCGAGAACTTGAGGTATTTACACAGTTTAGTTCAGACCTTGACGATGGAACAAAAGCAACATTAAATTATGGATCTCATCTGATCGAACTGTTAAAACAGCCACTGTACCATCCAATGGCATTACATAAACAGATCTTACTTCTGTTTGCAGCAGGTCATAAGATGTTAAATGATATTCCAGTCAAAGAATTAAAGGCAGAGACAGAAGAAATGACAGCATTCTTTGAACAGAAATATCCAGAGACAGTGAAGAAGATCGACGAAGGCAAAGTCTTAACAGATGACATTGCAAAAGAGATCCAAGAGGCGATAGAAGCCTATTTAAAGTAGGTGATCACTATGGCAAATATCAGAGAAATTAAAACAAGGATGAACAGTATCGAAGATACATTAAAGATCACAAATGCGATGTATCTGATCTCATCTTCCAAATTAAAGAAAGCAAGAAAGCAGTTAGATGCCACAACTCCATACTTTGAAATGCTTCAGGCATCTCTGCTTGATATCATGGCACATACGCCAGATCTTCAGCACATTTTCTTAAACAAAAGAAAGAAAGAACATCCCAAAAAAGGATATCTTGTGATGACTGCAGACCGTGGACTTGCCGGGGCCTATAATCATAACATTACAAAAATGGCAGAAGAGAATATTAATGAAGATGATAAACTGTTCGTGATCGGATATATGGGACGTAATTATTTCGGACGAAGAAATGTAGCCCAGATGGACGAGGATTTCTTCTATACAACACAAGATCCTACGATCTACAGAGCAAGAAGAATTGCAGAAAAAATGATCGAAGAATATGTATCAGGAGAACTTGACGAAGTCTATATTATTTACACAAAGATGATCACATCCATTACCTCAGAACCAACGATGATCCGTGTGTTACCGTTAAACCCAGATCAGTATGAGTTTGCAGGCAAAGGAAAGAGATCACATATGACAGAATTTCAGCCATCTGTAAAGGCGGTACTTGACCGCCTGGCACCAAACTATATCAAAGGACTTGTCTATGGTGCGATGGTAGAATCATTTTCCAGTGAATTAAACGCCAGAATGATGGCGATGGAAGGTGCAAGCAAGAGTGCGAGAGAAATGATAAGATCACTGGGACTTATGTATAACCGTGCTCGTCAGGCAGCAATCACTCAGGAGATCACAGAGGTATGTGCCGGAGCCAAATCATTAAAGAAAGAGTAACAGTGAAGGAAGGGAAATAAAATGGAAAAAGGAAAAATCGTACAGATTCTTGGTCCAGTAATCGACGTAGAATTTGAAACTGAACAGCTCCCTTTGATTCATGACGCCTTGACCGTTGTTAATAAAGGAAAAGAAGTTGTTATGGAAGTAGAACAGCATATGGGTAATCGTACTGTACGCTGTATCTTATTAGCAGCCAGTGAAGGACTTCACAAAGGAATGGAAGTCACAGCAACTGGTGGACCAATCAAAGTTCCAGTCGGAAAACAGACATTAGGACGTATGTTTAACGTACTTGGAGAAGCTATCGATAAAGGAGAGCCTGTTGAGACAGAAGAAAAATGGGCGATCCATCGTGAACCACCAAAATTTGAAGACCAGAGTCCTGTTGTAGAAATGTTTGAAACAGGTATCAAAGTCATCGACCTTTTAGCACCATATGCGAAAGGTGGTAAGATCGGTCTGTTCGGAGGTGCCGGAGTCGGTAAGACAGTCTTAATTCAGGAACTGATTCATAATATTGCAACAGAACATGGAGGATACTCCATCTTCACAGGTGTAGGAGAACGTTCAAGAGAAGGAAATGACCTCTGGAATGAAATGACAGAATCCGGAGTTATCAAAAATACAGCCTTAGTGTTTGGACAGATGAACGAGCCACCTGGATCTCGTATGAGAGTTGCCCAGACAGGACTTACCATGGCAGAATATTTCCGTGATCAGGAAAAACAGAACGTGTTATTATTCATCGATAACATTTTCCGTTATGTACAGGCAGGATCAGAGGTATCTGCTCTGTTAGGACGTATGCCATCTGCTGTAGGTTATCAGCCAACACTGGCAAATGAAGTCGGTGCTTTACAGGAACGTATCACATCCACAAAGAACGGATCTATTACATCCGTACAGGCAGTTTATGTGCCAGCCGATGACTTAACAGACCCAGCACCAGCAACAACATTTGCCCATCTGGATGCAACAACTGTATTATCAAGATCAATTTCTGAACAGGGTATCTATCCAGCTGTAGATCCACTGGAATCAAGCTCACGTATTCTAGAGCCAGATGTTGTTGGAGAAGAACATTACGAAGTAGCAAGACGTGTAGAAGAAGCACTTCAGAGATACAAAGAATTACAGGATATCATCGCAATCCTTGGTATGGAAGAATTAGACGAAGAAGACAAGATTACAGTATATCGTGCAAGAAAGATTCAGAAATTCTTATCACAGCCATTTAGTGTAGCAGAAACGTTTACAGGAATTCCTGGTAAATACGTTCCTGTCAAAGAAACGATCCGAGGATTTAAGGCAATCCTTGATGGAGAAATGGATGAATATCCAGAACAGGCCTTCTTAATGGTCGGAACAATTGATGATGTAAAGGAAAAGGCAAAAGAGGTGATGTAAATGGCAGAAACCTTTTATTTTGAGATCATTGCCAGTGACAAAAAGTTCTACAGTGGAGCCTGTGAACATGTCATTTTCCCAGCAGTCGATGGACTTTACGGAGTATTAGCAAACCATGAAGACACAGTAACAGCTGTAGTCGCAGGAGAACTTCGTTTTAAAGTTGATGGAGAATGGAGAGTCTGTGTTGTCGGAGAAGGATTCGCAGATGTTACCAGAGATTTCGTGGTTATCGTGGTTGATACCGTGGAACGTCCAGAAGATATCGACATCATCCGTGCAAGAGAAGCCAAAACAAGAGCCGAAGAACGAATGAAACAGAAACAGAGTCGTTTGCAGTATTATCATACGCAGGCTGCATTGTCTCGTGCGATGGCACGACTGAAAGTTACATCAAAGTATGTAAAGAAATAATCTACAAATATAGCTAATAAAACTCAAGTCAGTCATTTGGACAAAGTTTGTAAAAATCGAGTCCAAATGACTGACTTTTTTAATGTTATGTTATAATGAAAACAAAATCATACACAATGCCACAACATTATTCTTTGGAATCTTAAGTTCTAAGATCAGCCATACAATGGAGATGAATTGATTCATGAACATCAAAAGACACGTATGGATTTGATCATTTTAGATATTATTATGCCGCTTTTTAATGGAATCGATACTGCAAAATTCCACCGCATCGCTTTCGGTTGCTTATTTATTTTTTATCATATACTCGAATTCTACAGTTGGCCAACCCAAAAAATTAAAATTTTAAAACATCGAAATCCTCAGGAATATAAAGTTTCCCATCATAATATTGTTTACCCTCTGCCAGATATTTTCCCTGACGGTGTTTCATATCTTTATCTTCTGTATGCCACAAAACAAGATTCGGGATATGAAGCGTTTGCGCTAATTCACAGGCATCTTTGACAGTACTGTGATGTTTTTCATAAGGTTTAAAAATATCCCTTTCATCATATACACAAAATGCTTCATGAAGTAACCAGTCAGATCCTTTTACAAACTCATATAATGATTCACGATATGGCTCATCTCCAGGAAAAGATACCTTTGTTCCATGGTCCATAAGGCAAGTAAAACCAAACTGTTTTTCCTTTGTAGAACCAATATCAAAGAAGGTAAAAGAATCTTCAAGAATCGTGACAGTATCGCTATGTGCAACAACATGGAATAGAATACGCTCATCAAAGTGTTTGTAAAATTTCTTCCCAACCGTAAGTTTTGTAAGCGTTTTGATCGTATCAACCAGTTTTTCATGACAATAGATAGTTAATGTTCCATCGTAAGTACCTTTGTTCATAGAAGTAGCGATCATACGGATCATCCATACCATTCCTAAGATATGATCATTGTGGGCATGTGTCACAAAAATATGATGAATCTTTTCAAGTGGAATTGAAGCTTTATCAAGTTGAGATAAAATACCATTTCCACCTCCAGCATCAACAAGAAAATATTCTTCGCCTTTTTTCATAGCATAGCAAGTGTTATAACAATGAATTGCTTGTGCATTTCCAGTTCCTAAAACAATTAGCTGTTCCATAAAAATCTCCTTTTCTGTTTTGCTTATATAATTATAACCGAAGAAAGAAATGATTTCTACCAATGAAAATAAAATATTATTGCAACAAAAACGAGAAGAATCACAAAAATTATAAAACTATTTGCATTAAAACAAGTCTCTCCAGTTGTAGATCTCTACGATGGAAAAATAAAAGCTGAGAAAGAAAAACAATTAATTTTAATCCCAACAACTTGCGGAACAGGAAGCGAAGTGACAAACATCTCAATCCTGGAACTGACAACAAAGAACACAAAAATGGGATTAGCAGTCGACGAACTATATGCAGACGAAGCAGTTCTGATTCCAGAGCTGGTAGAAAGTCTGCCATTCAGATTCTTCGCAACAAGCTCTATCGATGCCCTGATTCATTCCATAGAATCCTACACATCACCAAAAGCAAATCCATTTACTCAGATGTTTTCAAAGAAAGCAATGAAAATGATCTTAGAAACATACAAAGCAATCGCAAAAGACGGAGAAGAAGCAAGAAAACCACAGATCGGACAAGTTCTCTTAGCAAGCACCTACGCAGGAATTCTTGAATGTAAACCTGAGGAAGTTTATGAAGAGATAGAAGTGCTGTTAAATCATCTGATTCCTAAGAAAGCGTTACATGAGTATGGTGTGAAAGAAGAAGAGTTGGAAGAATTCACAGAAGTAGTATCTAAATCAGAAACTGTGCCATGAATCTTTAAATTTGATCTATGCAGCTTAAACTAATCGTCTAAACCAATTAAATATATTATACGCAAGAGCGTGTACCTGAAGCCTGTTGGCATTTACCATTCTGGTATGACTGCTTACGGAAGCAAAATCAAAACCAGATTTAAAAGATTCGAAAACAGTTTTAGTAGCATATAATACAAATGATCCAGATGGAGGTATGTCAAATACAAAAGATGTAAGTAAAGATCAGGATATTTTTTGTGCACCAGTGTATATGGTTCCTTTTTTATAATATTCCACCAATAATTTCCGCCTTCAAACTACAAATCAGAATTTACTTACCTCCAGATAATCCCGAATAAAAAACGCCACCATCAAATGAAACTTCTCCACCGTATCATCCAACTTCAACTCCCAATGATCCTCGATCACTCGCATCCGATAAGTAATGGTATTTCGATGACAGAACATATTCGAAGCCACATGCTGAATACTCCCGTTACAAAGTAGGTACTGATGCAAAGTTTCCAGATAATTCGTATCATGAATCTGATCATACTCCTCAATATCTTTCAAATACTCATCATGATAAGCAACCAAAAGATTCCGATCATTTACAGAATGAAGAATCTTAAAAAATCCCATTTCCTCAAATCGGGCAATTTCCTGACCTTTATTCACAGCATAAACAAGAGCAGCCAGAGAACGTTGATAACTTGCACCAATCTCACGAAGCATGTGGACAGAACTTCCGATCCCTACATAAATATGAAGCTTTTTAAAAGAATTTTTAAGCGAAGAAATCAAAGAAGACATTTCATCATAAATCTGTATTTCATCCATATCATGAAAAACAAATAAAAAATGATTTTTATAAAAAGCAATATGAATATCCAGATCATTTAACTTCACAAAACTTTCCATCAAAAAAAGCAGACGCAATTTCAGGTCATCAGAAATCACTTTCTTATTACACTTCATTAAAGCAATCTCATAGCAATTGTCCTTCTCAAAATGATTATCTTCCAGAATCCGCAAAGCATCATAATGATGCAGAGAATCATTTTCAATAAAAGACAAAAATGCATCCGTGATCGAAGTATCTTTCTGTGTATCCATAAAGATCCGATTATAATAATCTCTTGTAATATCATAAATATGAACTTCCCAAGGCATGTTGATCAATGGATAGTTGTGTTTGTCGCACAATTCTTTGATCGAATCTGTGATATGATCTGAAAGAATATATTTCCCTGTATTTAAGATCATCCCGCAAGTATGGCTTTGGATCATTGTTTCAATAAACTCATAAAGAGAAGTCTCATCCTGATAGTTGATCCCGGTTGTGATAATAAGTTCTCCGCCCTTCAAAAAATCATGAGTTGAGCTGTCTTCGGAGACATAAACCCAGTTCATGATATGATCGATCCCAGTTTTACCTGCAATCATGGAAAGGTGATATTGATGTTTTGTTTGTGTATATAATTCATTTAATGTAAGAGGCATAAGATTTGCCCTCCTTTATTTGTGTCCTATTCATTTGAAGTCATGTAAAAATAGTCTAACACATTTGATACGATTTGTGCAATGAACACAAAGAATTGAAGGAAAATTGTGATAAAAGAATATAGGCAATTATATAAAAATATGCAAAAATACAATCAACAGGTACAACAAAGGTGTTGAACAAAGCATTCTTGTTGTACCTTTTTTATTAACGAAAAATAACCTTTCAAAAGCTAGAGGAGGATACGAATATGTTAAGAACAGATTTACCAGAGATCATCACAGAAACATTACCAGGACCAAAAGCACAGGTGATCATCGATCGAAGAGAAGCAGTCAATCCATCTGCGATCAAATGCATTTACCCAGTTGTGATTGAAAAGGGTGAAGGAGCTATGATCCAGGACGTTGATGGAAATAAATTCTTAGACTGGATCGGTGGAGTTGGAGTTTTAAATATCGGTTTTTCACATCCAGAAGTTGTAGAAGCAGTCAAAGCACAGGCAGAAAAATATTTCCACGGAATGTATAACGTAGTGACTCATGAAGGATACGTTGCATTATCCGAGAAATTAGCACAGATCGCACCAGTTAAAGGAGATAAGAAAAAAGTATTTTTCGCAAACAGTGGTGCTGAAGCAGATGAAAATGCAGTGAAGATCGCAAAAGCATTTACAAAACGACCAAATATCATCGTATTTTCCGGAGCGTTCCATGGAAGAACTTTAATGACAATGTCCATGACATCTAAGAAAGCATATGCCGTTGGAATGGGACCTTTCCCGGATGGTGTTTATCGTGCACAGTTCCCATACTACTATAGAAATCCAGCAGGAATGCCTCAGGAAGCAGCCCTAGATTACTATTTAGATTCTATCAAAGCAGTCTTTGAACAGTGCGGACCAGCAGATACGATCGCAGCGATCGTTGTAGAACCATTACAGGGTGAAGGTGGATTTATCCCAGCACCAATTGAATGGGTCAAAGCGGTCAGAAAGATCTGTGATGAAAATGGAATCTTGTTAGTTGCAGATGAAGTCCAGACAGGATTCTGCCGTACAGGAAGAATGTTTGCAACACAGTACTGGGAAGAAGCAGGAGTACAGCCTGATATCTTAGCAACAGCTAAATCTATCGCAGCAGGGGTTCCATTATCAGCGATCGTTGCGAGAGAAGAAATAATGGAAGCTCCAGCACCAGGAACGATCGGTGGTACATTCTGTGGCAACCCATTAGCATGTGCAGCAGCCTTAAAGACGATCGAGATCATGGAAAGAGATGACCTAGCAGGACGTTCTTGTGAGATCGGTGAAAAGGTATCTAAGAGATTCAACGAGTGGAAAGAAAAATATCCAGTGATCGGAGATGTTCGTGGACTTGGAGGAATGATCGGTCTTGAGTTTGTCAAAGATCAGAAAACAAAAGAACCATATCCAGAATTTTCTGCAGCAGTCATCAAAGGATGCGCTCAGAAAGGATTGATGATCGAGGGAGCAGGTACATATGGAAATGTTATCCGATTCCTTGCACCACTCGTTATGACAGATGAACAGTTAGAAGCTGGACTTGATATTTATGAATCTGTGATCAAAGAATTATTAGAGAAATAAAAGCAAAAATAATCAGAGAAAAAAGAAAGGGTTTAAAAATTTCTGCAAAACGCTTGACATATTTTTGAAACATGATAAAATAATAGTCGTAGGGCGAGTAAAATCGCTTTCAAACAAGAACAAAATTTTATAAGGAGATTTTTGCAAATGAACAATCAGGAAATTGCAAAAAAAGTCATCGAAGCCCTTGGCGGACGTGAAAATGTCAACAGTGTAGCCCACTGCGCGACTCGTCTACGTGTCATGGTCAAAGATGAAGCGAAAATTAACAAAGATGCTATCGAGAACTTGGAAAAAGTTCAAGGTGCTTTCTTTAACTCAGGTCAATACCAAATCATCTTTGGTACTGGTACAGTAAACAAGATGTACGATGAAGTCGTAGCTCTTGGGTTGCCAACATCTTCTAAAGAAGATATGAAAGCAGAAGCTGCAAAACAAGGAAATTGGTTCCAACGTGCCATCCGTACTTTCGGTGACGTCTTCGTTCCAATCATTCCAGTTATCGTAGCGACAGGTCTCTTCATGGGTGTGCGTGGTCTCTTGACTGCTCTTGGAATGACACTTCCAGAAGATGTGACAACTTATACTCAAATCTTGACAGACACTGCCTTTATTATCTTGCCAGGTTTGGTTGTTTGGTCAACTTTCCGTGTATTCGGTGGTAACCCAGCTGTTGGTATCGTTCTTGGTATGATGCTCGTTTCTGATTCACTTCCAAATGCCTGGGCTGTTGCGTCTGGTGGTGAAGTAACTGCAATGCAGTTCTTCGGATTTATCCCAGTTGTAGGTTTGCAAGGTTCAGTTCTTCCAGCCTTCATCATCGGGGTTGTCGGAGCTAAGTTTGAAAAAGCAGTTCGTAAGGTTGTTCCAGATGTCTTGGATCTCTTGGTGACGCCATTCGTGACACTTTTGGTGATGTCTATCCTTGGACTCTTTGTCATCGGACCAGTCTTCCATGTTGTTGAGAACTACATCCTTATCGGTACAAAAGCGATTCTTGGCTTGCCATTTGGTCTTGGTGGTTTCTTGATTGGTGGGGTTCACCAATTGATTGTCGTATCAGGTGTACACCACATCTTCAACTTGCTTGAAGTGCAATTGCTTGCTGCCGATCATGCCAACCCATTCAACGCCATTATCACTGCAGCTATGACAGCTCAAGGGGCTGCAACTGTTGCCGTTGGTGTCAAAACTAAAAATCCTAAACTGAAAACACTTGCTTTCCCAGCTGCTCTTTCTGCCTTCCTCGGTATTACAGAGCCTGCTATCTTCGGGGTGAACTTGCGTTTCCGTAAACCATTCTTCCTTTCATTGATTGCTGGTGCTATCGGTGGTGGACTGGCTTCAATCCTTGGTCTTGCTGGTACTGGTAATGGTATCACCATCATCCCTGGTACAATGTTGTACATTGGTAACGGTCAATTATTCCAATACATCCTTATGGTAGCTGTATCATTCGTTCTTGGTTTTGCACTTACTTACATGTTTGGTTACGAGGACGAAGAAGAAGTTGCTAGTGAAGTAGCGACAGAACGTTTGGTTCAAGAAGAAACAACTGGTAACATTCCAGTAGCTCCTCAAAATGAAACAATCCAAACTCCAATCGTTGGGGACGTAGTTGCCCTTGAGAATGTTGATGACCCAGTCTTTTCAAGTGGTGCAATGGGACAAGGGATTGCAGTGAAACCAAGCCAAGGCGTGGTTTACGCACCAGCTGATGCAGAAGTATCAATCGCCTTTGCTACAGGACATGCTTACGGTTTGAAGACAGCAAACGGAGCTGAAATCTTGATCCACGTTGGTATCGACACGGTGACTATGAACGGTGAAGGCTTTGAACAAAAAGTTGCTCAAGGCGACAAGGTCAAAGCTGGTGATGTTCTCGGAACCTTTGACTCAAACAAAATCGCTGCTGCAGGTCTTGACGACACAACAATGGTTATCGTAACCAACACAGCAGACTACGCTTCTGTGACACCAGTCGCAAGCGGTTCAGTTGTCAAGGGTGACGCTATCATCGAAGTGAAAGCCTAGTCCTCTTCGAAAATCAGATTTAAAAATAAAACGAACAAATATTATGTTTGTTCGTTTTTACTTGAATGGTAAGATTTACAGAGGAAAATCTAAAATATTGAGAAATCTAGCCCTTTAAAATGTGCTATAATAGAGAAAACAAAGATAAGAGGTTTATCATGACAAAATTATATGGAAGCTTAGAAGCGGGCGGTACAAAGTTTGTCTGTGCTGTCGGTGATGAAAACTTTAACGTTGTAGAAAAAACACAATTTCCTACAACAACTCCAATCGAAACAATCGATAAAACCATCGAGTTCTTTTCAAAATTCGATAATCTTGCTGGTCTTGCCATCGGTTCCTTCGGTCCCATTGATATCGATAAAAACTCAAAAACCTATGGCTTTATCACAACGACTCCAAAACCTCACTGGGCAAATGTAGACCTACTTGGTGCTCTCCGCCGCGCCCTCAACGTACCCATGTATTTCACAACAGACGTAAATAGCTCTGCCTATGGTGAAGTGGTTGCTCGTAACAATGCTGGTGGCCGTATCGAAAACTTGGTTTACTACACGATCGGTACAGGTATCGGTGCAGGTGTTATCCAACGTGGTGAGTTTATCGGTGGTGTCGGTCACCCTGAGATGGGTCACTACTATGTGGCTAAACACCCAATGGATGTAGAAAAAGAATTTAACGGCGTCTGTCCTTTCCATAAGGGTTGTTTGGAAGGCTTTGCGGCTGGTCCAAGCCTCGAAGCTCGTACAGGTATTCGTGGTGAAAACATCGAACTCAACAGTTCTGTCTGGGATGTTCAAGCCTACTACATCGCTCAGGCTGCGGTCAATGCTACTGTGACTTTCCGTCCAGACGTCATCGTCTTTGGTGGTGGGGTTATGGCCCAACAACACATGCTGGACCGTGTACGTGAGAAATTCACTGCTCTTCTCAATGGATACCTACCAGTACCAGATG
>SKFA01000993.1_pt1 | contig 17774 bp, 19 predicted proteins | sample 4820291 | NCBI WGS metagenome assembly SKFA01 (sample SAMN11008795, study PRJNA524170) | human gut metagenome | isolation source: fecal sample from pouch patient p30 | place: Israel: Tel-Aviv | reverse complement strand
TTTTCTGATTTTATAAATCAATAAAACTATTCTAAACTTTTTATAATTTTAGTGAAAAATTACATCTTTTTCGTAAAATTGGCTTTTTAGTACAATATATGGATAAGATTTTCCATGCTTCTGGTGCTCTTTTGTAACCCCTGTCAGTATCGTATCAATATAAATATGTGTCCGGTCTGCACTAAATTCTCTAACCTTGATCTTATAGCCGCTCCCCGGCTGTCTTCCATATCCGATCACATAATAAGTAAAACCACCTGTCGTATATGTAAAATGAAATGCTTCCCTCTTTTGTTCATCGATCAGTTTGCCTAATTGTACCGGGATCACACTTCTTCTACAGACAACATATACAACCTTCTGTTTTTTCCCTTGTTCATCCTTTTTGATACATCCTGTCAAAATCACACATAAAATAATACCAAAAATAAATATCCAGATTCTTTGTTTCATGGATCTCTATCCTTTTTATCATTTTATGCAAATAGATTTAAGATAATACTTCCCGGATCATTATCGGTTTCGTTGGTTATTATTCTATTATATGGTAGTTTTCTTTAAAATGAAGAACTGCCTGTTTTACTTTTTCTTCATCATTTCCATAAATCGTTGCAAGCACATCGCCTTTCTTCACAGGATCCGCAACCTTCTTTGAGAAAACAAGTCCAACCGTTGGATCGATCACACTTTCCTTCGTTTCTCTTCCTCCACCAAGCATCAAAGAGCAGATTCCCATTTCCTGCGCATCAATACTTCCGACAAATCCATCTTGTTCTGATCGTATTTCTTCTATAATATCTGCCTGTTCAAATAACTCTGGATGATCGATGTATTTCGTATCACCACCTTGTGCAGCAACAAATTGTTTGAATTTATCCAATGCTTTCCCACTTTGAATAGATTCCCGGACTCTCATAAGTCCTTCATCAAAATCCTTTACTGCACCGCCAAGGATCAGCATATGCGAAGCCAATGTCTCAATAAGCTCCACAAAATCATCTGGTCCATTGCCTTTTAATGTGTCGATCGCTTCTTTGACTTCCAGAATATTTCCAACTGCCATTCCAAGAGGTTCATCCATATTCGTGATCACAGCCGTCATCTTCCTTCCGGCACTCTTTCCAATCTCTACCATCTCTTTGGCAAGTTGTATCGCATCAGACTCTTCTTTCATAAATGCACCGCTTCCGGTCTTTACATCCAACAAGATTGCATCTGCTCCTGCTGCCAGCTTCTTACTCATAATACTGCTTGCGATCAAAGAAATCTGATCCACCGTTGCGGTCACATCCCGCAATGCATATAACAATTTATCTGCCGGCGCAAGATCCTTCGTCTGCCCCATGATTGAAATACCAATTGAATTCACTTGTTCTTCAAACGCATCATCTTCAAGCTGTGTTGAAAAACCAGGAATACTCTCCAGTTTATCGATCGTACCCCCAGTATGACCAAGTCCACGCCCAGACATCTTAGCAACCGGGATTCCAAGCGAAGCAACAATCGGTGTCAACGCCAAAGAAGTCTTATCTCCAACCCCTCCCGTACTATGCTTATCAACCTTGATTCCCTGAATCTGAGACAGATCAAGCATCTCACCACTTCGCGCCATTGCCATCGTAAGCTCATAAGTTTCTTCCTTATCAAGCCCCTGAAAACAGATCGCCATCAACAAAGCTGACATCTGATAATCCGGTATCCTGCCATCTGTGTATTCACGAATCATCCATTGAATCTCATCTTTCGTCAAAGGTTTCCCTTGTCTCTTTTTTAGTATCAGATCATACATTCTCATAGATTCGGCCTCCTTTGCTTTTTGTTGTATATAGTATAACACAAAATTTGTAGGTAGGCTTACGTGTATGTGACAGAAATAAAAGAAACACAAATATTTAAAAGAATCAGGTGGCAACTCCGCATTGTTGAGAGCGTTTTTTACAAATCGCTGATCCGTGCCTGTTCCTTTGGAAACTCCCTCGCTGCGAGCCAAAATGCCCGCAGCGACGGTCAGACATCCAACCACAGGCACTGCGAATTTGTAAAAAACGCACTCAAAAAGTGCTCATGTTTGCCACCTGGATTCTTTCAAATATTTGTTTTTCTTTTATTTCTGTCACATACACCTGAAGTCTATTCAAACCACAACACAGTGTGTATGTTTTACTGTATTGGCGATAATAGTATCTGTCTGCTACTACACAAATTGGAAACCGATAACGTTTTACATACATCCATCAGCTTGAATTTTCTTATTTTTATGATTGAAAGTCTTCAGGTATTTAGAGAAAAAATGAAAGATAGCATGTGAGCAACGATCGAATTCCATAGGAGTTTTGACGGAATCGCAGCTGGATCGGGCAATTGTTTGAGCGTCAAAGACTACTGGTTTCAGTACCTTTGAACGCGAGTTATTGCAGGAGATCCAGCGGATAAGCGTTCTGTCAAAACTCCGTCAATGGAATTCGTGTTGCTCACATGCTATCTTTCATTTTTTCTCTAAATACTCAATGACCTTCAACTCATACAAATTAAATTTTCTCTACTTCATCCAAGTATATACAATTTGGAATCCCACCATCTCTCACTTTCTGAATCAGTTCTTCTTGATCCATCCACATAACCTCTTCAACTTCTTCTTTCTGTAGTTTAAGTTTTGTAATATCCACTGTTTCTTCATACATATAAACCGTGCTGATCTCATGATTCTTAAATTCTCTTCCATAGAAGTTTCCATTCATGCTTCCTTCATGCATACATACTTTTTTAAGTTGTTCTGGTTCTGCTTTGATCCCTAGTTCTTCTTCTAGTTCTCTTAATGCGGTTTCTAATGGTTCATCGCCTGCACTGATGTGTCCTGCGGATGAGATGTCGTAGCAGCCTGGAAAGGAGTCTTTTTCTTTGCTTCGTTTTTGTAACAACAAGTCATATCCTTTTTCTGTTTTTCTTCTGATCCAGATATGCACAGTTCCATGGATATCTCCATCTTCATGGACCAAAGATCTCTCTTTGATTTTTCCTGTTTTGTTTCCATTTTCATCTAAGATATCAAAAAATTCCAAGTCTTTTCCATCTACGACTGCTTGCACCAGATTTCCTTCTTCATATACCAATTTTAACGAAAAAAATGGTCTTCTTTCCTGCATATAACGTAGAAATAACCTGTCACCTTCCCACAGATCAAGGTCTAATATTTTTTCTTTGTCTACCCATTCTAGTACTCCTTCATCACATTCTTTGATCTCGCCTTTGAATTCTTCGATATGGTATAAACACATATATTCCCATGCTTCTTTTTCAGTTCCCATATCGGACAAAAATGTGACGATCCCACAAAATCTATATGACAATGGGGTTAGTCCTGTTTCCTCCATAACTTCACGAAACATGCAGTCTTCCGGGCTTTCTCCATGTTCAAAATGACCACCGACTCCGATCCATTTATCTTTATTGATATCATGTTCTTTCTTGATGCGATGCAGCATCAGATATTTGTTATCTTTTTCTATATAGCATAATGTTGTCCTTCCCATTTTTATTTTTCCTCCTTTCGTATATTGTAATTGTTTCAAAGAAAAGATACAATATTTTCATATGTGTAAAATATATTACACAATATCGACTATGTATAACAAATGCGAAATCTGGAGGTTTCTTATGAATATAAAATGTATTGCACTTGATCTTGACCGTACAACATTAAATGCAAGTGGACGTCTTTCTGACGGAAATTATAATGCTTTATGTCATGCAATTGAAAATGGTGTTCACATTGTGATCGCAAGTGGACGTTCTTTTGATACGCTACCTAAAGATGTTCTTGCTGTGCCTGGAATTGAATATGCAATTACTTCTAATGGTGCTGCAATTTACCATATTCCTACAAGCACCTGTCTTCATGAATATAAGATGACACCTGCTTCCGTTGAATGTATAATTCAGATTGCTAAACAGCATGAGACTGCCCTTGAAGTTTTTATTGATGGCAAAGCTTATGCCCTGAAAGCTTATGTGGAAGATCCTGTTTCCTATGGTACAACTCCACAAGCAATTCCTTACATCCAATCTACAAGAATTCCTATTGATGATATTATTTCTTTTATTCGAGAACATATTGATCATATTGACAGTATGGATATTGTTGTCTCTGGCGAGCAGCAAAAGCAGCTCATTTGGAATGAACTTAAATATAATTGTGATGAGATCTATATTACTTCTTCTGTTTCGCAGCTGATCGAGATTTCTCATAAAGATGCCGGAAAACATTCCGGACTTCGTTTTATTCGGGAATATTTGAATCTAAAACCTGAAGAAACCGCTGCCTTTGGTGATGGTGATAATGACATTGATCTGTTAAAAGAAGCTGGTATCGGAATTGCCATGGAAAATGCTTCTCCAAAATGTAAGGATGCTGCGACCTTTATCACAAAACATCATGACAAGGACGGAGTTGCATATGGAATCACTGAATTTCTCAAAATATGACCAAAAAACATAAATTCATCATTTTTTAGACACAATTCTTTCACATTTACTGAGTATACTAAAACCATAGCAAGTAACAAACAAACTTACTTAGCTAAAACTTTTTTTCATACTTTTTCATAATACCGGAGACCTTCCCCGTCTCCGGTTTTCCTCATTTTATAAGCTTATATTTTTGCATAAAAAAAGAGGGACTCCCTCTTTTTTATCGATCTTCCATCTCAATATATTCTTTCTCATCTTGTACACTCTGATACGCAGGACGAATGATCTTATCCACATTTGTTAATTCTTCCAAACGATGGGCACTCCATCCAACGATTCTTGCCATCGCAAAGATCGGTGTGAACAATTCCAATGGGATATCTAACATACTATACACAAATCCACTGTAGAAATCGACATTTGCACTGACCCCTTTGTAGATTTTTCGTTCATCTGCGATTACTTTTGGTGCCAATGTTTCAATCATAGAATAGAGTTCGAAATCTTTTTCTCTTCCTTTTGCAAGGGCCAGTTTCTTTACAAAAGCTTTGAAAATCTGCGCTCTTGGATCTGAAATACTATATACTGCATGCCCCATTCCATAGATCAGTCCTTTTTGGTCAAATGCTTCTTTGTGCAGCAGTTTTCTTAAGTATTCTTCTACCTGACTTTCATCACTGATATCATCCACATTTTTTCTTAAATCCTGCATCATCTCAACAACTTTGATATTCGCTCCTCCATGTTTGGGACCTTTCAATGATGAAAGTGCAGCTGCGATCACTGAATATGTATCTGATCCTGAAGATGTCACGACATGGGTTGTAAATGTTGAGTTATTTCCTCCTCCATGTTCCATATGAAGAACGAGTGCAATATCTAACACTCTGGCTTCCAATTCTGTATAAGATTTGTCTGGACGCAGCATTCTTAAAATATTTTCTGCCATGGAACAGTTTGGATCTGGACGATGGATGTACAGGCTGTCATCATTGACGTAATGATTGTAACCATGATATCCATAAACTGCCATCATCGGCAAAACACTGATCAACATCAGACATTGTCTTAATACATTTTCCATAGAAATATCAGATGCTTTATCATCATACGATGCCAGTGTTAAAATGCTCTTTGTCAACGTGTTCATAATGTCTTTCGATGGTGCCTTTAAAATAACATCTCTTGTGAAATTCTTTGGAAGTGTCATACTCTGCGCCAAAATTTCTCTGAATTCTTTCAATTGTTTTTCATCCGGCAGTTTTCCAAATAGTAGAAGATAGGTGATTTCTTCAAATCCAAATTCGCCTCTCTTCATAAAGCCATCGACTAATTCATATATATTATATCCTCTATAAAATAACTTTCCTTCACAAGGTACTTTCTCTCCATTGATCATCTCACTGGATTGAATACAGGATATATTCGTAAGACCTGCAAGAACGCCGACTCCATCGACATCTCTGAGTCCTCGTTTCACTCCCAGCTCTTTGTACAGATCTTTCTCTATCTCACAATTATCATGGCAGACTTTCGCCTGGCGTGTCAGAAAATCCTGCATCTGTGTTGTTGTTTCACTCATAGGTTACCTCCTTTGATCAAGGTCATTTTATAGTGTTTCTCCTATTTTATCTTTTTATTTGACTTTTGTCAAATATTGATTTTTGTTGATTATTGATTTTTATTCATAAAGTGGTATACTTTTAGTTAGAAAAACATCGAAAGAGAGGGATTTACATTGAATGATGTTTCTGCACTTTTTGAAATTTTTCCAATCTGTCAGAAATTTCTTTTAAACACGATCGACATACCTTCCATGAATCTTACCAAAGCACAGATTCTTATCTTATTTGCACTGTCTGGAGGTCGTTCATTGAATATGTCACAATTATCTTCTTATCTGGCATCATCTAAGGAACAGGCTACAAGAGCCGTTTCTCCACTTGTGAAGGATGAGTATGTCACACGTTTTAGAAGTGATGAAAACAGAAAAATGGTTTATGTAAAACTCACAGAGAAAGGAAACCAGCTGATCCTTCAGGAAAAAGCGCTTGTCAAAGAATACCTTTCCAAACGTTTTGAATCACTGTCAAAAGAAGATCAGGAATTATTTCATCAGTCATTATCTAATATTTTAACGATCTTAAAGAAAATGGAATAAATATTTTGGAGGTATTTTTATATGAAAGCAGACTTACATTGTCACACCGTTTTATCTGATGGTGCTATGCGTGTTGACCAGATCATGTCTTATGCGAAACGTATCGGCCTTGATTATATTGCAATCTCTGACCACGAATCAACACATTCCATTCCGGAAGCTGTAAGACTTGGGAAAGAGCTTGGTGTTCATGCGATTCCTGCCGTCGAGGCAAACGCATGGCATGAGGAGACACAGACGAATGTTCATATTTTATGTTATTATCCGATTGACACTGACCGGCTTCAGCATTCTTTAAGCAAAGACTTAAAGAAATTATCCGATGCTGTCACAAAATCTTATCAGTCATTGATGGATGAATATCCGATCACGATGGATCAGCTTTATGAAGTATCCAAAGAAAGTACTGGTGTATACTACACACATATCATGCAGGTTCTTTCCATGATGGGATATACTGGAACTCCGATCGGTCAATTACATAACGAATTATTCCGTGCTGGCGGCCCTCATAAATTTCCATACCGCTATATGGATGCAAAAACGGTCACGGATCTTCTTCATTCCTGCGGAGGCGTTGTCGTGCTTGCACATCCTGGGCAGTATAAAGCTGACAATGTGATGGAGATGATGATCGAAGAACATATGCTTGATGGAATTGAATTAAATCATCCAAGAAATGATGAAAAAACAAGAGAGCATATTACATCTCTTTGTAAGGAACATGATCTTTTCATGACTGGTGGAACAGATTTTCATGGATTATACACCAAAACACCTTATCCTTTGGGAAGTTTCTTATGTCCTAAAGAAGGACTTCATCGATTGATCCTTGCAGGAGAGCAGGCGAACAAAGCTTTCTATGAAAAACATCCTAAATTCAAAAAATAATTTTTTTATAAGGAAGAATCATTCTTTGCAGGATTCTCAAACAGAAAAATCCCTAATGGTTTAGAAACCTGTTAGGGATTTTTGTTTTAATATTTTTATTTGATATTTTATTTATTTAAGATACTCTTAGCAACGCTTAATCCATTGGCAGATGCCTGCTGTAATCCTCTTGTTACAGAAGCTCCGTCACCGATCGCACGAAGTCCTTTGATATTTGTTTCAAAGTCTTTGTTTGTTAAGATCTTATTAGAATAGAATTTCACTTCTACACCGTAAAGAAGTGTCTCATCACTTGCCATACCTGGTGTTACTTCATCTAATGCATAGATCATTTCTTCGATATCTTTCATGATTCGATATGGGAATACCAATGAAAGATCTCCTGGAACTGCATCTTTTAAAGTAGGTGTAATATTGTTTCGAACCAGACGTTCTTCTGTTGTTCTTCTTCCTCTTACGAAATCTCCAAAACGCTGTACTAAGATCTTACCATCGCAAAGCATGTTACTTAACTGTGCAATATGTTTACCATACTGAATTGGCTCTTTAAATGGTTTGGTAAAGTTCTTAGATACTAACAATGCGAAGTTTGTATTGTTTGTTTTATATTCTTCTGCTTTGTATGCATGACCATTAACGACTGCAAGGCCATTTTCATAATATTCTGTTGCCACTTCTCCTGATGGATTGCTGCAGAATACACGGACTTTATCATCAAATGTTGGTGTGTAATAAACAAGTTTTGCTTCATAAAGACTCTTATTTAATTCTTCCATGATCTCGTCTCGAACTTCTACACGGACTCCGACATCAACGGTTCCTACCTGTGTTTCAATGTCGTATTTTCTGCAGATTCCGCTTAGCCATTCGGATCCTTCACGTCCTACAGCTGCTACGATTTCATCGGCTGTGTATGTCTCGCCTTTGTCTGTAACGACTCCTTTCGCAACTCCGTCTTCGATGATGATATCTTTGACCATTGTATCAAAGATCATATCAACACCTTCATTTAATAAATGTTCCTGAAGTCTTGAATAGATTTTATATCCTTCTTCTGTTCCTAAATGTCTGATCGGACATTCGATCAGTTTTAAGTTTGCCTGGATTGCTTTCTTACGGATGCTTGCGATCTCTTCTTCTTCGTCGATTCCGTATACTTTCTCATCTGCTCCGAATTTTAAATAAATGTCATCGGATTCTTTTAATAATTCGATCGTTCTATCATATCCTAGAATCTCTGGAAGATTTCCACCTACATCTGGGGATAAGGATAATTTACCATCTGAGAATGCTCCTGCTCCGGCAAATCCTGTTGTAATAGAACATGGTTTACATCCAACACATACTTTAGTGTTACGTTTTGGACATGCTCTTTTTTCAATTCTTCGACCTTTCTCGATCATAAGAACTTTCATGTCCGGCTTATTTCTCTTTAATTCATAAGCACAAAAAATAGCAGAAGGTCCTGCTCCGATCATAATAACATCATACTGATTACTCATAGTCATTTCTCCTTTTCCATGATGACACGTTGCATACCACCGTATTTTGACATTCGTCTTGCTTCCCGGTAACCTGCTTTTAGAAAGTTTGTCCGGCTGTAGATATTATCCGGATGAACGGTTCCAAGGAAATATTCATATGGTGTATCTTCTAGCTGCTTCTCAGCTTCTTCAAAAAATCTTCTCTGAAGCCCAAGTCCTCTTGCTTTGCTTGTCACGACTGCATAATCCATATGTGCGACTTTCCGTATCTTATCGTCATCATAATCTAGATCATATCCCAGATTATGTTTTGATCTTTCTGGAAAATCGACAATAAAAAAGCCCAAGATCTCATTGCTGCTGTTTACTGCCTTCAATGTAAATCCTCGGTCGATTATGTGTTCTGATACATATTGTCTGTCATCTGGCAGAAACCAGTCGGAAACTTTCACGGTATCTACTGCTTCTTGCATCAGTTCCATGATCGCATCAACGTCACTCTGTTCTGCTCTCTTAATCGTTATATGTTTCATATACTTCCTTATCTATTATTCTCTTGATTACATATTATTATAGCATGATTTTCACTTTTTTTGCAAAAATTATTTCAATAAGGTATACTGTTTTTATAGTTTTTAAGGACTTTTCCTTATACACATTATTTAGAAAAGGAATGTATATATGATCAATCGTTTATGTAAAAGATTAAATCAAAATATCGAAGTACGTCAGTCTTTAAGTTCCCTGCGTCAGGAGATCAAGGATTCTTCTAAAAGAGAACTTTTGTTGTCTTGGATCCATGATGGTGATCTGGACTTATCCGTATTTTTAGAAAATGAAGATGCAAAAACAAGAAAAAATGCTGCTCTTTTGATCGGTGATCTGGCACTTTCTTCTGAAAGCGATGCTGTATTTCATGCTTATCAGACAGAAGATACACGTTTTGTAAAAGAGGCTTATTTAACTGCTTTAAAATCTTTAAATGCGGCTCCTTATGTGGATGTTTTCCGAAAACGTTATGAGGAATTATCTCTTTATGAAGCTTCTGACGATGAGAAAAAGCATGTAGAACATGAACTTCATGCACTTTCTGAACTGATCAATACGATCGAACCATTTAAGAAGCATAGATTTTTAGGCGGACGCCAGACATTTCATTGTATTTTTCGCACAAACCCTCTACACCCTGAAGTAACTGCTACTTTGATGGAGGATTCTTCCGCTGTTTCTTCCAAAATGGGAGTACGTGTGAAAACGAATCATCTGAATCGTTTATTACCGATTCGTACTTATAACGAACTGTTATTCCAGATTCCAGGAATGGTTTCCTGTAAGCCAGATGCGGATGTTGCTGCATCTGTGATCGCTGGTTCGAATTTGATGGCGTTATTAGAAAATACGCATGAAGGAGATTTCCCTTTTTACTTCCGAATCGGAGTAAAAAACCGTATGCCTCTTTCTGAGCGTTCTAAATTTGCTAAAAAGGTTGCTTCGAACTTAGAAGAGCTTACTGGACGCAAATTGAGAAATTCTACTTCTCACTATGAATTTGAGATTCGTATGATTGAGGGGAAATCTGGTGATTATTATTTATTAGTAAAATTAAATACAATTGTGGATCGTCGTTTTGATTACCGCGAAAAATTTATTCCAACAAGTATCAAACCAGTTAACGCTGCGCTTCTTGTAGAACTTGCGAAAGATTATATGATCCCGGATGCACAGGTTCTTGATCCTTTCTGCGGTGTTGGTACCATGCTGATCGAGCGTCAGAAAGTTGTAAAAGGAAATACTTCTTATGGAATCGATCATTCTCCAGAGGCGATCGAGAAGGCGATTTATAATACGAATCTGGCTGATCAGATCGTTCATTATATCAATAAGGATTGTTTTACATTTACCCATGACTATCCTTTTGATGAAATCTTTACGGAGATGCCTTATGCAACTGGGCAGAAAACGGAATCTGAGATTCGTGATGTTTATGAGAAGTTCTTTCCATTTGCTAAGAGGGTGCTAGGACCTGAAGGAATGATCATTATGTATACAAGAAACCGTGAATATGTAAAACAGTTCGCTGTAAAATCCAATTTTAGAATTCTGAAAGAAATCAAGATCACACAGCGGCCGGAAAGTTATCTTATGATCTTAAAATAGGTTTTTTTAGGAAATTTATAATACCAGAACCATTCTGTAACATCATTTATACGGAATGGTTCTTCTTATTTTAGACCGTCTTATATTTATCTATGAAATTTTTGATTCTTCGTTTTCCCTCTTCCATATCTTTTGAAAATGCTAGTGCGTGTCCTGCTCCTGAAACAATATAGAGTTCTTTCTTTGCTGCACAGGCTTCATAATTTTTGATCGTCATCCACATCGGAACGTAATCGTCTGCATCTCCATGGATAAACAACACTGGAATCTTGTTTCGTTTCATGATTTCTGGGATGCTGACTTCTTTCAATCCAAATCCTGCTACTACTTCACTGATCAAATCTACCATGTACATTAATGGAAATGGTGGAAGATGAAATCTTTCTTTGGCTACGTGTTTGATGATATCCCATGGAGAAGTGAATCCGCAGTCAGCAATAATTCCTTTTACATTGTCTGGAAGGTCCAGACCTGCTGCCATTAAGGTTGTAGCACACCCCATAGAAATTCCACATAGAAAAATATCTTTGTTCTTGGCTGCCAGATGCCGATTGGTATACAAAATCCATCGTTTGAGATCATGGCGTTCTTTCACTCCATAAGTAATATATCGTCCTTCGCTTTTTCCGTGGCTTCTCTGCCATGGAAGAAGAATGCTGTATCCAAGATTCCATAGAAATCGGACTTCCGGTACGAATTCGATATCATTTGTTGAATGGTAACCGTGCATGCAGATAATAGTTCCTTTGGCATTTTCTCTTGGGATGTAGGCTGCCCGTAGTGTTAGTCCGTCTTTTGATCTAATCTCTTTTAATTCTTGTTCTTGGTGTTCTTTTAGCCATTCTTGTTCTTTTAAAACGTAATCAAGATATGGTTTCCATTTTTCTTTTTTACGGACATCTGGCTGTTTTTTTCTTCGACATATCGCATAATCGAAGACAGTAAATGCAGATGCACTGACAATAGTTCCTGTAATCGCTGTTGCGGTTAATAGTTTTTGTTTGTTGTTCATATTTGGATCCTCATTTTACTGTTCACTGTTTTATTCTGTGATATCTAAGGTTGTTTCCCCTGTGATTTTGATTCCATGTTCTTTTAATAATCTAGCTGTGATTCCGTCCCCATTGATCAGCGTGCCTGTAAATGTTCCATCATAGACTTTGCCACAGCCACAAGATGGACTTTTTCCTTTTAGGATCGCTGTATGACAGTTATATAACTTTGCAATTTTTAGTGTCTCTTCGGCACCTTTTTGGTATTGTTTTGTAACATCTTTGCCATCTTTTGCGATAACTTTGTTTTGATGTATTTCTGCCGGAATTCTCGGTGTTGGCAGTCCTCCCATGATCTCTGGACAGACTGGGACCAAATCGTGGTCTTTTAGTAACTTTAGGACCTGTTCATTTTTATTGTTTTTTGCGTTGTATTTGCAGTCGATCCCTAATAAACAGGCACTAACTAATATTTTCATTATTTTTCCTTTCTTCTACAGTGCTAATTCAAATCCATAGCAGCTTTTCTCGAATCCGTAATGTTCATAAAATCCGTGAGCTTGTACTCTTGGCAGTCCGGAGTCTAAAGTGATTGCTTTACATCCTCGTTCTTTTGCCAATTTCTTTGCATGATCTAATAATTTTACACCATATCCTTTACCTCGGTCTTCTTCGTTTGTAATCAAACTTGATACATAGCAGGTAAGCCCTGACATCCAGAAGGTCTGAAAATAATCTCCATGGCAGAATCCATGAAAAGTTCCATCATCTTCTATTGCAAAAAATGCAAAACTGTTTTCGTCTTGTAGTACTTTTTCGTAGACTTCTTTGGTTGTTTCATAGTCGTAGGTGTTGTAGTCCCAGAGTTTTTTGATGTATTCATAGGCTGTGTCGAAATCTTTGATTGTTGCATTTTTGATCTTCATGTTGGTGTCCTCCTTTGATGTCTGTTTTTTATTATTGTAGCATGTAAAATTTTTCTGGTAAACAAAAAGACAGGAAGCTGACCTTCTTTGGTCTGTTTCCTGTCTCTTATATGTTGTTTTGATTCATCATTTAAGGCTATATTACAAGATTCAAATGATTTTTATCTTCAAATATAAATGCTAACATAAGAATGTACAGAAATGATCATTTAAAAATGTACAAAATCACATTATAATAAATTCTCTACGGAGGAATTTATTATGATATATACACCAAAGATTACTAGTGACATTCAGATCAATTCTTTAAGGGATCTGGTAAAACTAAAACCTTTTTTGGAGGACAGTACATTGAAAATTAATAAAAGTCAGATTGCCAGAGAGCTGGGAAAAGATCGACGGACGGTTGATAAATATCTAAAAGGATATGAAAAACCAACAGCCCGCAGGCGTTCATCTTGCATTGATGATTATTATGATATCATCAAGGATCTTCTTTCCGATGAAAACCAGCAGATTTTCTATTATAAACGTGTTTTATGGCAATTCTTAAAAGATAATCACGGGCTTTCCTGTGCCCAGTCAAGTTTCCGCAGATACATCAGCCAGTATTCGGAATTCCAGTCTTATTTTGAACGAAGGCAGAAACGACATATCAAAAAGAAATCTCATCTGCGTTTTGAAACTCCTCTTGGGAAACAGGCACAGCTGGACTGGAAAGAATCCATAAAGTTTCTGTTAAAATCCGGTGAATGGATTGATATCAACATCTTTGTATTGCTGCTGTCATCATCTCGGTTTCGTGTTTACAGATTATCATTATCGAAAACACAGGATATCTTATGTTCCTTTATCGATAATGCCTTTGAAACATTCGGTGGAGTCCCTGAAGAACTTCTGACAGATAACATGAAGACGGTCATGGATCAGCCACGGACTGCTTACAGTAAAGGAAAAGTGAATCCACGCTTTGCCCAGTTTGCTTCAGATTATGGATTTAAGGTACGACCCTGTATGGCTGCACGGCCTCAGACAAAAGCAAAAGTAGAAGCTCCGATGAAACTGCTCGATGAACTCTATGCTTATAACGGACTTCTCGATTATCATGAGCTCAATCAACTGGTCCATAAACTGAATGAACGGATCAATCATGCGGTACACCCAGGAACCGGAAGGATCCCTGTGATGTATCTTCAAAAAGAAAAGGCTCACTTATCACCACTTCCACGCAATGTGATAAGAAAGCCTTATCAGATGACCCATACAACTGTAAAAGTGAATTCATCCTGTATGATCACTTATCGTTCCAATCAATATTCCGTACCACCAAAATATCTTGGAAAACGTCTGGTATTACAGGTATATGATAATTATCTGTATGTGTATTATAACACAGAACTGATCGTGATACATCCGATCAGTGCAAAAAAACTTAATTATACACACGATCATTATGTTGCTATCAGTAAACAGACGTTCAAAGAGCAGACAATGGATATTGAAAAGATCGCAAAAGAAAACCTGACACAGATAGGAGCAATGTTTAAAAATGAATAGCACATATGTACAATTAAAGAAAAACCTTGAGTATCTGAAGCTGAATCAGATGGATCTTCATCTTGATGAAGTGATCGATCTGATCACTTCGTCACCATTATCATTTACGGAAGGTCTCTGTAAACTAACGAATTATGAGATTGATTTTAAAGAAGCAAACATGATCCGTTCCATGGTAAAAGTCGGAGCTTTCCCTCATCAAAAAGGGATCCGTGACTTTGATTTTGAATTTCAGCCATCCGTCAATCCGGAAGAGATCAAGGATTTTGCAACTTTAAGATTTCTGGAAAATGCTGAAAACATCGTGTTTTTAGGTCCGAGCGGAGTAGGTAAGACACATCTTGCCACTGCGATTGGAGTAACTGCAGCAAAAAAACGTTACAGTACATATTTTATCAAATGCCATGATCTGATCATGCAGCTAAAAAAAGCAAAACTGGAGAATCGTCTAGAAGCAAGATTAAAACACTTTTTCAAATATAAGCTGCTGATCATTGATGAGCTTGGTTATCTTCCGATTGAAAAAGATGATGCAAAGCTGTTTTTCCAACTGATTGACAAGCGATATGAAAAAAGAAGTACGATCATTACCACAAATATCAACTTTAATTCATGGGATGATGTATTTTTTGATCCAGTGATCGCAAATGCAATCCTTGATCGAGTGTTACATCATGCACATGTGGTAAACATCACGGGAAAATCCTATCGATTGAAAAAATATACCGATCAAGAGGAAGAATAGCAAAAATGTACATTCTTAAATGATCAAAAATGTACATTTTAATGTTGACATTTATACGTGAGGATAGCTTGTAGATACTTGGCTCAGTTGAGCCATTGAGTGTTTGAATAAATCCTTAAGCATTCCTGTAATTCATAAATAATGTCAATAGACGAAAGAAGAACCTCACAGTATAATTAAGATATCATCTTGGCGGATGAAAAACATCTTAATTATCGGAGGTCCTTATAATGAATTATACACAGAATCAAAAGATTGAACAAGTCACAGAATCAACTTTAGTACTCGGAGTTGATATCGGAAGTTCTGAACACTATGTCAGAGCATTCGATTACCGGGGAAGAGAGCTGACAAGAAAAGTATTCAGATTTTCAACTGATATCAATGGGTTCAACAGCTTTTATGACTGGGTTACACAAATATGCATAAAGCATGGAAAAAATGAAGCAATGATAGGATGTGAACCTACAGGTCATTACTGGTATACCTTTTATCAGTTTGTAAAAGATCATGGGATGAAACTGGCATTCGTGAATCCTGCATCTGTTAAGAAAGCAAAGGAACTGGATGACAACAGCCCAAAGAAAACAGATCTGAAAGATCCAAAGACGATTGCAAAGCTTGTAATCGATGGAAGGTACAGTTTTCCATATGTGCCGGAAGGAATCTATGCAGAGATCAGAGAAGTGACATCCAGCCGAGATCGCATCATGAAGGAGCTGAATGCAGCATCCAACAGGATACAGAGATGGCTGAAGATATATTTTCCAGAATATCTTACCGTATACAAGAAATTTTTGATAAGGCTATTGAGGATACTATTATCGCTTTAAATACGGGAGTTCTTAGAACCAGAGACGGAAGTATCTTAAAAAAAGCAGACGGAAAATCGTCTGTTGTAAATATAGAGTGGCGGGAGAAGCTTAATACAATTTGTGATATGTTGGTTGCACTAAGAAAACGATTAAAAATTGCAAAAGACACTGGAGCATATTCATTATATGGAGAAGATGATGTGATGTATTGTTTCTATGACAGAGATTTGGCAATATGGTTTGATTCAACAAGGGAAGAAATATTAAAGATATTATCTTCAATTTGTGAAGAAATAGGAATACATGGATTAGGTTTTCCTAGGAAACGATACGAGTGGTAACTGATAATAATGGATAACTGTCATAAAGGGCTATTGGAAGTAATAAAGAATGATGAGCAGTTTACATTCCTGCGTGAAAAATATTGAGATGAAATAAACATGTTATATTACGGATTCTTCAAATGGAAAGAAATATGTTGGCTCTGCAACAGGTGAAAATATGATTTGGGGAAGATGGAAGGATTACATAGCCAATGGAAATGGTGGAAATATTGAGTTGAAGAGTTTGGATTTTGAATATATCCAGAAGAATTTCAGATATAGCATCTTGGAAATATATAAAAGTACAACAGATGATGATGCGATATTAGAGAGGGAATCCTGGTGGAAAGAGCTCTTAATGACTCGACAATTTGGATATAACAAGAATTAGAAATCATAGAGAATGGGGGAATGCTTTCAAAACTAGAAAGCAGAAAAGAATGTATGGAGCAAATTGAACTTATACAGCATTGGAATTATTTTTGTTCCCTTGCTGAACGATTGGATGATACAAAGCATTATATAGACCATGGTTTGCAAGAACATGATGGAATAAGAGAACTTGTACATGGAAAAGTATACTCTGATATTTTTAAACAAATAATTGTTTTAGCAGCCTCTGAATTTGAAATAATGAGTAAGGCCTTATGTAGTGCTAAGGGAGTAAAAACCAAGAGGATAGGAGATATAAGCGAAACAATACTAGGAGTATTCCCTAAAATTATTGATTTTGAAGTAAGTACACCTTTTTGGATTAATACACCTTTACATGATTGGAAGACGACACGTATTGATAATGGAAAGAATGTAAAAGTAGAAGGCTTGGACTGGTGGTTTGCATATAATTCGATAAAGCATGACGAAAAGGGATCTATAAAAAATGCAACATTTGAAAATGCAGTATTAGCATTGGCTTCACTTTATATTATTGAAATTTACCTAATGAAAGAACTGTTTGGAAATATGAGTATTATTTACACATATCCGACAGTATATTTTAAATGCAAGTATTTGCCCCATTCTGTTAGCAGTGGAGAAGGATTGTTGCCGGATGAAGGTGGTTTATCACCAACTGAGAGATATAAAAAGGAATGTCCCGAACTTTTTAAGAAGTATGAAATAGAATCAAAGTGATTGTGAAAAATGGTTGTGACAAGTTGATATAACACAATTTCTTTTAATTAGATATCAAAGAAGTATCGGTTGAAAGCTGTTTTTTAGTTATCATAAAAACTTACTTATGTCCAACCTATAAC
>SKFA01000972.1_pt1 | contig 18066 bp, 16 predicted proteins | sample 4820291 | NCBI WGS metagenome assembly SKFA01 (sample SAMN11008795, study PRJNA524170) | human gut metagenome | isolation source: fecal sample from pouch patient p30 | place: Israel: Tel-Aviv | reverse complement strand
CTATAAATTAACAATTGATGAACAATTATATTTATTAATTCATATCAAACGAATTTTAGATGAACAAACAAAATAATCATAGGTTTGTTATTATTAAGTTAAGCAAGACCTGACAATAGATGAAATAACCCCGGGAATTATTTTATCTATTGTCAGGTCTTTGTTATATAAAGAAAAATGAAAATTTTTAAATCCAGAAAAAAAGGAGGAAAACAAAATGGATTATGAAAATACAGCAAAAAAGATCCTTCAAAGAGTTGGAGGAAAAGATAATGTCATCAATCTGGTACATTGTATGACAAGACTTCGTTTCACATTAAAAGATGAATCCATCGTTGATGATGAAGCAGTAAAGAAAACAAAAGGTGTTATGGGAATCATGAAAAAGGGCGGACAATATCAGATCATTATTGGAAATGATGTTGGAAACGTATTTAACGAACTAAATAAACTTGGGAATTTTTCTAATGAAGTAAAAGAAGTACCAGCAAAATCGAATGAAAAGAAAAATATCTTTACAATGCTGATGGATACGATTTCAGGTATCATGGCACCTGTTATTCCAGCAATCATTGGTGCAGCTATGATCAAAGTATTGCTTACATTACTTCCTATGATCGGTGTGTTAAGCACAAATGGGCAAACATATCAGTTATTAAGTGTTATAGGAGATGGTGCGTTTTTCTTCATGCCAGTACTGATTGCAATTTCAGCATCCAAAAAGTTTGGAACAAATATGTATTATGCAGCAAGTATTGCACTGATCATGTTACATCCAAACTTGATCACACTGATGAATACAGCACATGATGCAGGACAGACTGTGAAATTTTTGAAATATATTCCGGTAACTTATGCATCCTATTCTTATTCGGTTATCCCAATCATTTTGGCAGTATATTCTCTAAGATATGTAGAACGTTTTGTAGATAAAATCACGCCAGTTGTCACAAAGAACTTCTTAAAACCAATGTTAGTTGTTTTAATTGAAGCACCGATCGCATTGATCATTCTTGGACCTTTAGGAGCTATTTGCGGTAATGGATTATCAACAGTAGTTTATGCAATTCATGATAAATTAGGATTTATTGCCATTGGTCTTGTGGCTGGCGTTTATCCATTCGTTGTTATGGCAGGTATGCATCATGCATTTACACCGATTAAATTAGGGATGATCGCAACAACAGGATATGAGAACTTTATCTGTATCGGAGAATTATGTTCTAATATGGCACAGGGTGCAGCCTCCCTTGCAGTTGCACTTCGAAGCAAAAACAAAGACTTTAAACAGATCGCAGGATCTTCTGCGTTTTCAGCATTATTTGCTGGTATCACAGAACCTGCACTTTATGGTGTAACACTTCGTTTAAAACGACCAATGTTAGGAGCATGTATTGGTGGTGCTGTTGGTGGATTAGTCGGTGGATTTTTCCAAATGAAATGTTTTGGAATTGCAACACCAGCAATCGTAACGATTGTTCAGTATGTAGAAAAAGGAAAACCACAGACATTATTATTTGCAGCACTCACAATTTTGGTTACAGTAGTTGTTACATTTGTTGCAACACTGATTATTGGCTTTGAAGATATTGTAGATGAAGATGATGATTTAGATTTTGTAGAAGAATCTAATGCACAGTTATTAGATAATGAGATCAGCATTACAAGTCCAGTTGAAGGGAAAGTGATTCCTTTAACAGAAGTGAAAGATTCAACATTTGCGCAAGAAATCTTAGGAAAAGGAGCAGCGATCATTCCTGAAAAAGGAGTTGTCTATGCACCATTTGACGGAAAAGTAGATGCTGTTTTTGAAACAGGACATGCATTAGGATTAGTAAGTGAAGATGGAGTAGAACTTTTGGTACATGTAGGAATCGATACAGTAAATTTAAAAGGAAAATATTTTACTCCAAAGAAAAAATCTGGAGATACAATGAAAAAAGGGGATATCTTACTAGAATTTGATATTGACAAGATTAAAGCAAATGGATACGATGTAACAACACCGATCATTATTTCCAATACAGAACAATTTGCAAAAGTCAAAGCATGTGAAGATAAAGTAGTAACAAAGGAAAGTAAATTATTAAGTGTACAGTAGCAGAAAGGAAGCGTAACATTTATGGAAGAAATGAAAGTTACAAAATTTCCAGAAGGATTTTTGTGGGGAAGTGCTTCAGCTGCCTATCAGATTGAAGGTGGCTGGAGAGAAGATGGAAAAGGGATCACAAACTGGGATCAATTTGTAAGGATTCCAGGAAAAACATATAAAGCGACAACTGGAGATGTTGCAGTTGACCATTATCATCGCTACAAAGAAGATATCGCGTTGATGGCGGAAATGGGATTAAAAACTTATCGTTTTTCTGTTTCATGGGCAAGAATCTATCCGGAAGGAAGAGGAGAGGTCAATCCCAAAGGAATTGAGTTTTATGAAAATATTATTGATGAATGTTTAAAATATGGGATTGAACCAATGGTGACAATCTACCATTGGGATCTTCCTCAGGCATTAGTGGATCTCTATGGAGGATGGGAATCTGAGGAGATCATTGAGGATTATGTAAATTATGCTAAGACTTTATTTAAGGCATATGGAAGTAAGGTAAAATACTGGATTACATTTAATGAACAAAATATTTTTACATCACTTGGATGGCTGACAGCACAGCATCCTCCAGGAAAGTTTGACGATCAGAAAACATTTTATCAAGTGAACCATCACGTCTTTATGGCACATGCAAAGGCTGTTTTGGCATATCGCGAGATGGGCGGAACAGGAAAGATTGGTGCAAGCTTTGCTTATACACCATCTTATGCACTTGATTGTAAACCTGAAAATGTTATGTCAAAACATGATTATGATGAACTGAAGAATTTCTGGTGGATGGATGTTTATGCATATGGAAGATATCCCAAAGCAGCCATGAATTATTTAAGAAAAAAAGGATTTGCACCAGTTGTCACAAAAGACGATCAGAAAATTTTAAAGGCAGCAGCGGCAGAGATTAATTTTATGGGAGTTAATTATTATCAAAGTTGTGTATGCGAGTATAATCCGATGGATGGAGTAACACCATATGGTACAATGAATACAACAGGAGTGAAAGGTTCTGCGCAGGTACTTGGAGTTCCTGGAATTTATAAAAATCCAGCCAATCCATATTTGATGACAACAGACTGGGATTGGAGTATTGATCCAGTTGGGCTTCGCTATTGTTGTCGTGAGATCACAAGTCGTTATGATCTGCCAATCATCATTTCGGAAAATGGACTTGGAGCATTTGATAAGAAGACGGAAGATAATAAGATTCATGATGAATATCGAATTGATTATCTAAGAGAACATTTAAAAGAATTAGGAAAAGCCATCGAGGAAGGCTGTGAAGTGCTTGCATATTGTACATGGTCTTTTACGGATTTGTTAAGCTGGCTGAATGGATATCAAAAACGATATGGATTTGTGTATGTAGATCGCGAAGAAGAAGAGGGCTCTACATTAGATCGATATAAGAAAGATAGTTTTTATTGGTATCAAGATGTGATCAAACAGGATGGAGAGAATCTGTTTAACATAATAAATAACTAAGAATTCCCATTTTAGGTATGGAAAGTCTTAGTAAATAATTAGAAATTTTGGATAAAGAAAAAAAGAAAACATTCTTAAAAAACTGAATAACTTTGATATAAAAATGAAATCCCAGGATCTTTTCAGTGAAAAGACCCTGGGATTTTTATATATTGTATACAAAAAATAAAACACAAAAATCGTTAAAATAAGACAAAAATAACAGTGTAAATTGTATCGAAAATCATGTAAATGTGCAGTTTTTATAATGAAAAACGAGAAAAATGAAAAAAATTATGTAAAATATACAAAAAAGTTTTGCAAAATCTGAAATATGTGGTACAATAAGCTCAATGACATATGAATGTGACATAACTTAATTTTAGGAGGTATTGACATGGCAACAAAATGGGTCTACAAATTTAGTGAAGGAAATGCCGAAATGCGTAACCTTCTTGGAGGAAAAGGTGCAAACTTAGCAGAGATGACAGGACTTAATTTACCAATTCCTCAGGGATTCACAGTTACAACAGAAGCGTGCACAAACTATTATGACTGCGGTGGAAAGATCAGTGATGAAGTAGCATCACAGGTGATCGAAGCAATGAAAGACTTAGAAGAGATTCAGGGAAAGAAGTTCGGAGACCTTGAAGATCCTCTATTAGTATCAGTAAGATCCGGAGCAAGAGTATCCATGCCGGGTATGATGGATACAATTCTTAACTTAGGACTGAATGATGAAGCTGTCGAAGGATTTGCCAAGAAGACAGGAAATCCTCGTTTTGCATATGATTCTTATCGTCGTTTTATCCAGATGTTCTCAGACGTTGTAAAAGAAGTGGATAAAGCAAAATTCGAAGATGTCTTAGATGACATCAAAGCAGAAAAAGGTGTGAAGTTTGATACAGACTTAGATGCTGATGATCTGAAGGAAGTGATCAAGAGATACAAAGGTATCTATCGTAAAGCACTGAATGAAGAATTCCCTCAGGATCCAAAAGACCAGTTATTTGAAGCAATCAAAGCGGTATTCCGCTCTTGGGACAACCCACGTGCCATTTACTATCGCCGAATGAACGACATTCCAGGAGACTGGGGAACAGCCGTTAACGTTCAGACAATGGTATTCGGTAATATGGGAGATACATCAGGAACAGGTGTAGCATTTACAAGAAACCCATCTACAGGTGAGAAACAGATCTATGGTGAATACCTGATCAATGCACAGGGTGAAGACGTAGTAGCTGGTGTTCGTACACCACAGCCAATCACAAAACTGGCAGAAGACTTACCAGAATGCTATGAACAGTTTATGAGCATTGCTCATACATTGGAAGAACATTATCGTGATATGCAGGATATGGAATTTACGATCCAGGAAGGAAAACTGTACTTCTTACAGACAAGAAATGGTAAGAGAACAGCGCCAGCCGCACTGCGTATCGCCTGCGAATTAGTAGATGAAGGAAAGATCACAAAAGAAGAAGCAGTTTCAAGAATCGATGCGAAAGCATTAGATCAGTTATTGCATCCAAACTTTGATGAAGCAGCACTGAAGGCAGCTCTTCCAATCGGAGAAGCACTTCCAGCATCTCCTGGAGCAGCAGCTGGTAAAGTATATTTTGATGCTGAGATGGCAAAACTGCATCATGAAGCAGGATTAAAAGTTATCTTAGTTCGTTTAGAGACATCACCAGAAGATATCGAAGGAATGCATGCAGCAGAAGGTATCTTAACAGCTCGTGGTGGTATGACATCTCATGCAGCCGTTGTAGCACGTGGTATGGGAACAGCGTGTGTTGCAGGATGTGGAGATATCAAATTTGCTGAAGATGGTAAATCTTTCACATTAGGTGGAAAGACAGTTAGAGAAGGAGATTACATTTCCTTAGACGGATCTACAGGTAAGATTTATCTTGGAGAGATCCGTACAGTACCTGCAAGTATCAGTGGTAACTTCGATCGTATCATGACATGGGCCGATGAGATTCGTACATTACAGGTAAGAACAAATGCAGATACACCTGCCGATGCATTGAATGCAGTCAAATTCGGAGCACAGGGTATTGGACTTTGCCGTACAGAGCATATGTTCTTTGATGCAGAGAGAATTCCAAAGATTCGTCGTATGATCCTCTCTACAACAAAAGAAGCAAGAGAAATCGCATTAAATCAGTTAATTCCTTATCAGAAGAAAGACTTTAAAGACTTATACGAGGTTATGGAAGGAAGACCGGTCACAATCCGTTTCTTAGATCCACCGCTTCATGAGTTCCTTCCAAACACAATGGAAGAGATCACAGCTCTTGCCAAAGATATGGGAGTTACAGTAGAAGAGATCAACATGAGACGTGCTGCTCTTCATGAATTCAACCCTATGATGGGACATCGTGGATGCCGTCTGGCAGTTACTTATCCAGAGATTGCCAAGATGCAGACAAGAGCTGTAATGGAAGCAGCGATCGAAGTAAAACAGGAAAAGGGATATGACATCGTTCCTGAGATCATGATTCCATTAGTAGGAGAGAAGAAAGAGTTAGCATTTGTAAAACAGGTTGTTGTACAGACAGCTGAGAAAGTAAAAGCTTACTATGAATCTGATATTCAGTACAAAGTAGGTACTATGATCGAGATTCCTCGTGCAGCATTATTAGCAGATGAGATTGCAGAAGAAGCAGAATTCTTCTCCTTCGGAACAAATGATTTAACTCAGATGACATTTGGATTCTCTCGTGATGATGCAGGTAAGTTCTTAGATTCTTACTATGATAATAAGATTTACGAATCTGACCCATTCGCTAAATTAGACCAGAAAGGTGTTGGACAGCTGATCGAGATGGCAGCGAAGAAAGGTAAAGCAACTCGTCCAGATATCCACTTAGGAATCTGTGGAGAACATGGTGGAGATCCATCATCTGTAGAATTCTGCTACAGAGCTGGATTAGACTATGTATCCTGCTCACCATTCCGTGTACCAATTGCACGTTTAGCAGCAGCTCAGGCAGTTTTAAAAGATAAATAATCCATTGTAATTCATACAATCTATTATAACAATTCATTTAACAATAAAAAGAGATTCATCATGATGATGGATCTCTTTTTAACATCATATGGGTAATCGTTGATAGGAGAATTGGTCAAAGAATGATATAATTCCAGTATACATTAAAAACAGGAGATAGATTTTATGATCGATACATTATTATTTGATTTAGATAATACATTATTGGACTTTGACAAAGCAGAAGCCAATGCACTTACTAAGGCATTAGGAGAAGCAGGAATTACCGTGACAGATGAAATGTGTAACCGCTATAATAAGATCAATCTTGCTCAATGGAAATTATTAGAACAAGGAATCTTAACAAGAGAAGAAGTGAAACTTCGTAGATTTCAGATTTTATTCGAGGAATTTGCCATTGATGCAGCAGAAGAAGAAGATGTGGCAGGATATTATCAAAGATATTTAGGACAGGGACATTATTTTATTGAAGGGGCAGAGGAAGTTTTAGAAGAACTGTCAAAAAAATACCGTATATATCTGGTTACAAATGGAACGTTATCGGTACAAACAGGAAGATTAGAAAGTTCTGGAATCAAAAAATATCTTCAAGGAGTTTTTATTTCAGAAGAAATTGGATATAACAAACCAAGCAAGGAATATTTTGAGAAATGTTTTTCTAAGATTCCAGATTTTAAGAAGGAAAATACCATAATCATCGGAGACAGCTTAAGTTCTGATATTCAAGGCGGAATTAATGCAGGAATCAAAACAATCTGGTTTCACAGATCACAAGATCTGACGGAAGATCCACAGCCCAAACCAGATTATGAAATCAAAAGTTTAAAATCTTTATTGGAAATGTTAAAATAAAAAATAGAGATTTAAATCATTTATAAAAGGTAAAGGAGTTAGTATTATGGAAAAACAGGTATTAAATGAAGTTATCGAAGAAACAAAGAAATTAATTGCTGCACCATCCTGCAGTCAGGAAGCCAAAGACGCAGCGAATGCATGGCTTGAGGCTGTTGGAACAGACAAAGAAGAAGCTCAGACAAAAGATTATATCGCAGAGTTAGAAGAAGATATTATGCCGATCGACGGACTGATCGGTTTCGCAGGATCTGAAGCTGGGGCTGCTGTATTTGGAGCAGAGAAAGCCAAAGAAGTAGAAGCACATGCCAAAGAAATTAAGGCAGCTGGAGCAAAATATTGTGATTGTCCTGCATGTGCAGCATGTGAAGTTATTTTATCTAAATTAAAATAGGATTTTATGACAATGAAAAAATTAAAAATAGCAGGAGTCGTTCTGCTTTTGTTTATTTTGTATGTGATCGTTGGAATGCTTGTACCATTTGTACATATGAAATCAGTAAGTAAAGCCAATAAGTCAAAGATTCATACGGAAACATTCTATTCAACATCGGACAAAAATGGATCTGATCGTGCAAAGATCGTAAGTGATAATCAGGAAGCACTTGATCTGCGTCTGGATATGATACGGAAAGCAAAGAAAGAGATTATTTTATCAACTTTTGATATTCGCGAAGGAAGCAGCAGTGACGACATTTTTTCAGAATTACTCAAAGCTGCCAGGAGAGGTGTTAAAGTAAAGATTCTGGTTGATGGGCTTTATGGAACAATTCATATGACAGGAAAGGATATTTTTGCAGCCGTTGGAAGTGAGCCGAATGTAGAGATCCATTTTTACAACACGCCAAATCTTTTAAAACCATGGACGATCAATGGATGCTTGCATGATAAATATATTGTGGCAGACCACAAATATTTGTTAATGGGCGGCAGAAATATGTTTGATTATTTCCTTGGAACTCATAAAGGAAAAAGCAAAGGTGTGGACCGGGAGATTCTGATCGTAAACCAAGGATCAAAAGATCAAGGAGCCGTCGGGCAGATCAGAAGATATTTTCAAAAAGTCTGGAATTTAGATGTCTGCAAAACAAAATTCAGTACGTGTTCAAAGAACAAAAAAGAAAAGGAAGTTAAACGGCTTTTATCTCATGCAGAGAAAGTGAAAATTCCGAATTATGATTATCAAAAGATCACAGTCCCAACAAAGAAAACGACACTCGTAACCAATCCGACAACGATCTATGGAAAAGAACCAGTCGTATTTGAAACCTTAAAGCAGTTGATGTTACAGGCGAAAAACAAGGTTATCATTCACACGCCATATGCTGTATTTTCTAAAGATATGTATGACGGAATCACACAAGTTAAGAAACAGGTGCCAGATACAACAATGATCTTAAATTCCATAGCATCAGGTGATAACGTCTGTGCATCCGCAGATTATCAAAAGAATCGATCAAAGATTTTAAATACAGGGGTTTCGCTGTATGAATATATGGGAAAATATTCTACACATGGCAAATCTCTGATCATTGATGATGATATTGCGGTGGTTGGTTCTTACAACTTTGACTGCAGAAGTACTTACGTTGATACAGAAACGATGCTTGTTGTACAAGGAAAAGAGATCACAAAGCAGTTACAGGATGATTTTGATGGACTGAAATCCGAATCTTTGCAGGTGAAGAAAGATGGAAGTTATCAAAAAGATCCAGATGTGAAAGAAAGTACAATGGAAAGTGGAAAGAAAAATATGATCAAAGTATTATCCTATATTATACAGGCGTTCCGCTATCTGGCATAGAATTAAAAGATGAAGATCAAACATGTTTCAAAGGAAGTGAAAGATGAAAAAAGATATAAGAATTGCATTTTTTGATATTGATGGTACACTGATTCCTATGGATCAGAAAGATATGTCAGAAAAGACGAAACAGACATTACGCAAATTAAAAGAAAATGGAATTAAGATCTGTCTTGCGACAGGAAGGGGACCAGTGGCACTTCCGCATTTTGATGGAATTGAATTTGATTTATTTTTAACCTACAATGGGTCTTATTGCTATGATGATAAAGGAGAGACAATCTACAGTCATGCAATTCCAACAAAAGACGTTCAAAGAATCATAGAAAATGCAACGAAAATGAATCGTCCGGTAACATTGGCAACGAAAGACCGTACTGCATCGAATGGAAAAGATCAGGATTTGGTTGATTATTCAGCATTTGCAGATAATGAGGTACATGTGGCAGATGATTTTGATGAAGTGGCGAAAACAGAAGTATTTCAATTGATGATGGGAGCCAGAAAGGACGATTATTCCCGCATCTTGGAAAATGTAGAAAATGCAACGATCACTTCATGGTGGTACAGAGCGGTTGATATTATTCCAACCAATAGTGGAAAAGGTCCAGCGATCGAGAAAGTTTTAGAACACTATGGACTGGATCGATCTCAGGCAATTGCATTTGGAGATGGGAATAATGATATCCAGATGTTAGAAGCTGTAGGAACTGGAGTAGCTATGGAAAATGCATCAGATGATCTGAAAGCAGTGGCTGATGAGATATGCAGAGATGTTGCAGAAGATGGTGTTTATCAATACTGTTTAGAAAACGGTTTGATCAAATAAAATATTTAGAAACAGTGTTGTCAAAATAGAAGAAAAGAACAAACGTAAATTCAACGAAAAAGAGGATTTACGCTTGTTCTTTTTTCTTTTACAGAAAATTCTTAATGTAACTATTGACATTACATTAAAAGACTGTTATATTTTTAATGTAATAAATATGGTTACAATGGAAGGAAGAGATGTACATACAACAAAAATTTAAGTAAAAAGGAGAAAAATCATGAACGCACAAAAATGTCTGGAAATATTAAGAGAGATCAAAGATGTATCCTTTGCAACAGTTGATGAGAAAGGACTGCCACAGATCCGTATTATCGATGTCATGATCGTGGAAGATGAGAAATTATATTTTTGTACCGCAAGAGGAAAAGATTTTTACCGCCAGTTAGTAAGAGATGATCATGTAGCAATTAGTGCCATGAATACAAAATGGCAGATGGTAAGACTAAGTGGAACAGCAGATAAATTAGAAGATCAAAAATATTGGATCGACCGCATTTTCGAAGAGAATTCATCGATGAATTCGGTTTATCCAGACGATAGCAGATATGTGTTAGAAGCATTTTGTATTCAGAACGGAGAAGTTGAATTTTTTGATCTTGGACAGGAACCAATCGTAAGAGAAAGTTTTGGAATTGGAAAAGAAGAAGCAAAAGAAGCTGGATTTTATATCACAAATGACTGCATTCAATGTGGAGTATGTGAAAAAGTCTGTCCACAGAAATGTATTAAAGAATATAAGATCGATCAGACACACTGTCTTCACTGTGGATTATGTCAGGAGAAATGCCCAGCAGGTGTCGTCAAAAGAAAAGGAGAGTAAGTTATGTTACAGTCAGTTTGGACAACATTTCTAACAGAAAAAGCTTTATTTATAAAACTGTTGATCGAACATATCGAGATTTCACTGATCGCTATTTTGATCGCAATTATCATTGGTGGTCTGACAGGAATTCTGATCAGTGAATTTGAAAAATCAGCAAAAATAACCTTAGGAGTGATCAATTTCCTATATACGATCCCATCCATTTCCATGCTCGGATTTTTAATCCCATTTTCAGGCGTTGGAAATGCGACAGCAGTGATCGCATTAACGATTTATGCATTGCTTCCGATGGTGAGAAGTACTCATACAGGAATCAAGCAGGTAGATCCATTACTGTTAGAAGCAGTCGAGGGAATGGGAAGTACGAGATGGCAGATTCTGTATAAGATTAAATTACCATTGGCAATGCCAGTGATTTTATCAGGAATCCGAAACATGGTTGTGATGACGATCGCACTTGCTGGTATCGCTTCCTTTATTGGAGCAGGTGGACTTGGAGTGGCTATTTACCGTGGAATCACGACAAACAACACAGCGATGACAATGGCAGGAAGTCTTTTGATCGCCTTGTTAGCTTTGGTTATGGATCTTCTTTTTGGAATTGTTGAAAAAAGATTGGCCAAGAAAAGCAAAAAGGCAAAAAAACATCATCGTATCGTGGCAGGAGCAGCACTCGTATTATGTGTTTGCATGGTCGGTGCTATAGCATTTCCAGCAAAGAAAAAAGATACGATCCATATTGCAACCAAACCAATGACAGAACAATATATTTTGGGAGAAATGCTAAATCTTCTGATAAAACAAGATACAGATCTTAATGTAGAGCTTACTCAGGGAGTTGGAGGAGGAACATCGAATATTCAGCCAGGAATGGAAAGTAAGAAATTCGACATTTACCTAGAATACACAGGAACCGGATGGAATATGGTGCTGAAAAAAGATGGACTGTATACAGAAGCTCTCTTTGATAAGATGCAAAACGAGTACAAGAAATCTTTAAAGATGCAATGGTATGGAATGTACGGATTTAACAATACCTACGGTCTGGTTGTGCGAAAAGAGATCGCGCAGAAATATCATTTAAAAACATATTCCGACCTTAAGAGCATCGCAGATCAGTTAACCTTTGGGGCAGAGTATGATTTCTTTGAGAGAGAAGATGGATACAATGCACTTTGTAAGACTTATGATCTTAAATTTAAAAAGACAATGGATATGGACATCGGACTCAAATACAAAGCGATCAATCAGGGAAAAATCGATGTGATGGTTATTTTCACAACGGATGGACAGCTTTCCGTTTCTGATGTAACAGTGTTAAAAGATGATAAACAGTTTTATCCATCCTATCTATGTGGAAATGTGATCCGAAATGAGGTCTTAGAAAAAAATCCGGAATTAAAAAAAGTATTCAAAAAACTAGAAGGAAAAATCACAGATCAGGATATGGCACAGATGAATTATCTGGTAGAGAGTAAAGGACAGAAACCAAAAGAAGCAGCACGTACATTTTTAACAAAGAAAGGGCTTTTAAAATAAAAGGTGATAAAACAATGAATACAGTGATCCGATTTGAAGATATCACAAAAGAATATGAAGGAAAAACGATCATAGAGAACTTAAATCTTTCCATCGAACAGGGTGAATTTGTAACAATCATCGGTTCTTCTGGATGTGGGAAGACAACGACACTTAAAATGGTCAATGGATTGATCAAGCCGGAGAAAGGAACGATAAGAATTCATGGGGAAGATATCAAAACAAAGGATATCACAGCCCTTCGAAGAACGATCGGATATGCTATTCAGGGCAGTGTGTTATTTCCACATATGGATGTAGAGCAAAATATTGCTTACGTTCCCAATCTTTTGAATAAAAAAGACAAAGAGAAAACGAAAGCGGCTGTGTCAAAATGGATGAAGATTGTAGGTCTGCTGGATGAAATGAGACAGCGTTATCCGGCGGAATTATCTGGAGGACAGCAGCAAAGAGTCGGAATCGCAAGAGCCCTTGCGGCTTCTCCAGACATACTTCTTATGGATGAACCGTTCGGAGCAGTCGATGAGATTACGAGAGAGCAGCTGCAAAAAGAGATCAAGAGGATTCATGAACAGACGAAGATTACGATCCTCTTTGTAACACATGATATATCCGAAGCCCTGAAACTTGGAACAAAAGTACTGGTAATGGATCACGGAAAGATCGAACAATACGCGGCACCACAGGAACTTCTGAGCAATCCGGCAACGGAGTTTGTCAAAAAACTGGTCGACAGAGAACGAAGAATCTGTCACTTGCCAGATGATAGATTGGATGATTGTGAATATAGTGAAGTTGCAGAATGTAAGACGAGATAAAGAAGAATCTTTACAATTTACTATCACTATGTTAGAATAAGAACCAAAATTAATAAAAGAATATGCAGAGTAGGAATATATGCGTTAAGTGCCAGCCGGACGGGGAGTTGTCGGTAGGACGAAAAGTGAAGGAATGATCACTTGCGGTATATATTCTGCATCCCGCTGCTACACATAACGGTAAATACCTGCTATGAGTAGTTTTACGGGCTACTGCAAAGGAGGTATTTTTTATGTACAAATTAATGAAATTATTTCAAGACTCCTTTCATGAGCTGAAAGATATCAGAGCATTAGTGACAACTGCAATGTTTCTTGCAATCGCTGTTGTGTTAGGATTTTATTCCCTTCAGATAACAGACTTTATCAAGATCAGTTTTTCATTTCTTGCAGATGAGATGACAGGTCTGATGTTTGGACCAGTGGTAGGCACAGTCATGGGTGCAGCGGCAGATCTTGTCAAATATCTGGTACATCCAACCGGAGCATTTTTCCCAGGATTTACGATCAGCGGTGCAATCAGTGGCATGATTTATGGTGTGATCCTATATAAAAAGCCACTTCAGGTGAGAAGAATCTTATTCGCCAATGGATTAGTCATGATCTTTGTCAATATTTTATTAAATACATATTGGCTCACTTTACTTTATGGGCAGGGATTTATGGCGATTTTGCCAGTACGTGTGCTGAAAGAGATCATACTATTTCCTATTGATGTAGTATTGTTCTATAGTGTGAGCAAGGTAATGAAGAAGACACATATTTTGATGAGCTTAAGGGGAAAAAGTGCTTAAAGTATTTATTATATTTGTTGGAACTGGAAAGAATATCAGATTGAATTGAGGTATGACTATGCCAAAAGTAATGAAAATAATAACAATGGCATGTACTTCCGTCACATTATTTACAATGATCATCTATCGAAATAGTAATCGTGGATTTTTTCTTACATTGGCAATCACATTTGGAACGATCACATACCATTTTGTGATGCGTCTGCTGATCGGATGGCTTGTTATGATCTTTATGAAAAATAAAGCCGATTACACCAAACAATGGTATCAGCTGCATCCATGGGAAAAGACACTTTACAAGAAGATCAAAATAAAAAAATGGAAAAACAAAATGCCAACATATCGTCCAGAGGATTTTTCACCGAAAGAGCACACTTGGCATGAGATTGCACAGACAATGTGCCAGTCGGAAGTGGGGCATGAACTAATCATAGGATTTAGCTTTCTGCCAATCATTGCCTCAAAATGGTTTGGAGCATTTGGGGTATTTGTGATCACATCAGTTATTTCTGCTGGATTTGATCTGATCTTTGTGATGATGCAAAGATATAACAGGGACAGGATTCGAAGATTGATAAAATAAAAAAGGGTAAACAGCAATGGATTTAAGAGTACTACATTATTTTCTAACCGTAGCAAGAGAACAAAGCTTTACCAAAGCTGCCAAACAATTACATATCACACAGCCAACACTTTCCAGACAGTTAGCATCCTTGGAAGAAGAATTAGGAACAAAATTGTTAGATCGTGGTGGTCACAATATCACGTTAACGGATGAAGGATTATTACTAAAACGTCGTGCTCTGGAGATCATTGACCTTGAACATAAGATCATCGATGAATTCAAAGGAAATGAAGAAGTGATGGAAGGTACGATTACGATTGGTTGTGGAGAATTTAATGCAGTCGATCATATCGCCAAGATCTGCAAGATATTCCAGGAAAAATATCCAAGAGTCCAGATTGCACTCCACACGGCAACCGCAGATGTTGTGCAGGAAATGATGAACAAAGGACTTGTGGATATTGGAGCCTTTATGGAACCTGTCAGCACGGAAGACCTAGATTACATCAGAATCAGAGAAAGTGATCACTGGGTTGTCAGCATGAAGCCAGATGATCCGCTTGCGAAAAAAGAATATATTACAAAAGAAGATCTTTTGAAACTACCATTGATCGTCCCAGAACGATTGGGCGTACAAAGTGAGCTCGCAAACTGGTTAGGGGCAGATTTTAACAAGTTAAAGATCACATTTACAAGCAATTTTAGCACAAATGCAGGGATCATGGCATTAAATGGCCTCGGATATCCAGTATCAATTGAAGCCGCGATTCAGTACTGGAGAGAAGATCTCCTGATCCAGAAAAGACTATATCCAGAGATTATGGCCAATACGGTCATTGCATGGAGAAGGAATGTTCCTCATTCCTATGCGGTTCATAAATTCATTGAAGAGATAAATGCCTTTAAGGCATAATAAAAGATACAATATGAGCATTAGACATAATTAAGAAGAAAAGTTTATAATCAATGTGTAAGATATCAAAAACATATCTTACACATTTTTTATATAGAGAAAACAAGATTCAAAGAAGGAGTTGATACTTTTGAGTAAAAAATTAGTCGCATATTTTAGTGCAAGCGGAGTCACAGAGAAAGTAGCCAATATGATCGCAGAGACAGCAGGAGCTGACATCTATGAGATCAAACCTGAAATTCCATATACAACCGCAGATTTAAACTGGATGGACAAAAAATCACGAAGCAGTGTCGAAATGAGTGATAAAACAATCCGCCCGGCAATCGCAGATACAGATGCAAATGTTGAAGCTTATGATGAGATCGTCATTGGATTCCCAATCTGGTGGTATGTCGCACCAACGATCATCAATACATTTTTAGAAAGCTATGACTTTAGTGGAAAGAAGATCGTCTTATTCGCAACATCTGGCGGAAGTGGATTTGGAAATACAGTTAGTGAACTTACACCATCTGCACCAGGAGCCCAGATCGTAGAAGGAAAACTTCTAAACAGAGCTAACAAACAGATAATCGAAAAATTTGTAGAGTCATTATAGGAGGATTTTAAAAATGGCAAAGATCGTACAGACAGCAGGAAGAAATGCACTTGGAGAATTTGCTCCACAGTTTGCACATTTTAATGATGATGTATTATTCGGAGAAAACTGGAACAATGAAGATATCGATGTAAAAACAAGAAGTATTATCACAGTTGTAGCATTAATGGCACAGGGAATCACAGATTCTTCCCTGAAATTCCATCTTCAGAACGCAAAAGACCACGGAGTGACACAAAAAGAGATTGCAGCGATCATCTCACACGTAGGATTCTATGCAGGATGGCCAAAAGCATGGGCAGTCTTTAACCTTGCAAAAGAAGTATGGGAAGTCAATGAAGGAGATCTTCCATACGAAGATGAAGCAATGAGAGCACACGCAAAATCCATGGTATTCCCAATCGGAGCACCAAATGACGGATTTGCACAGTATTTTGTAGGAAACAGCTATTTAGCACCAGTTTCCACAGAACAGGTTGGAGTATTTAATGTAACATTTGAGCCAGCATGCAGAAATAACTGGCACATTCATCATGCAAAAAATGGTGGTGGACAGATCATCATTTGTGTTGCTGGACGCGGATACTATCAGGAAGAAGGAAAAGAAGCCATCGAGATGAAACCAGGTGACTGCATCAACATTCCATCAGAAGTAAAACACTGGCATGGAGCAGCCCCGGATTCATGGTTCTCACATTTAGCAGTGGAAGTACCAGGAGAAGACGCATCCAACGAATGGTGCGAAGCTGTATCTGATGAAGAATATGGTAAATTAAAATAATCCAGACAAGAGAAGGAATGTGATCATATGGAATATACAAACTTAGGAAACACAGACCTTTCCGTATCCAAACTTTGCATTGGCTGCATGAGTTTTGGAAAAGCAGGAACGATGCATGACTGGACCTTAGATGAAAAAGAAACAGAGCATATGGTAACACATGCTCTGGATCTTGGCATCAATTTTTTTGACACAGCTAATGGATATTCCGAAGGAACAAGCGAAGAATATCTTGGAAAGGCATTAAAAAATAATAACATTGCAAGAGATAAAGTCGTTATTGCATCGAAAGTTTACTTTAATGAAGGAAGATTATCAAAAGAAGCGATCAACCGCGAAATTGAGGGAACATTAAAACGACTGGGAACGGATTATCTTGATTTATATATCATCCATCGATTCGATTATGAGACCCCGATCGAAGAAACAATGGAAGCCTTACACAATCTTGTAAAGGCAGGGAAAGTAAGAGCTATTGGAGCATCTGCAATGTATGGATATCAGTTCCACAACATGCAGTTAGCAGCTCAAGAACACGGATGGACACCATTTTCTACAATGGAAAACCATTATAATCTGTTATACAGAGAAGATGAGAGAGAACTGATTCCAATCTGCAAACAGATGAATGTATCCTTAATGCCATACAGCCCATTAGCAGCCGGACATTTAGCAAGACCTGCATGGAACAGCGACAGTCTGAGAAGCAAAACAGACCGCGTCGCTATGGGTAAATATGACCGCATGGAAGAACAGGATATGCAGATCGTAAACCGAGTGCATGAATTATCCGAGAAATACAACTGCAAGATGTCACAGATTGCCATCGCATGGCAATGGGAAAAAGGAGTTGCGTCACCAATCATTGGGGCGACGAAAGCAGCTTATCTTGACGATGCCGTTGGAGCATTTGATGTGAAACTTACAAGTGAAGATCTTGCTTATCTGGAAGAAATGTATGTGCCACATCCAATTGTGGGGGCGATTAAGGAGAATCCGCCACAGGGTGTGATGTTGTTAGATAAAAAATATTCCCGCGAGAATAACATCGCGACAGATAAGAACAATAACCATCCACCACGGAACAAAGTGCACAACTGCCATTGAAATTGGTACAGCAATTGTCATTAACCGATCTGCGGCGGGGTCAAGAT